>VFQP010000304.1_pt1 | contig 113169 bp, 119 predicted proteins | sample 3512351 | NCBI WGS metagenome assembly VFQP01 (sample SAMN10412372, study PRJNA504923) | tailings metagenome | isolation source: Relicate 1 Philex TSF1 revegetated site | place: Philippines: Tuba, Benguet | collected 2017-08-29
CTCGGCCCAAATACTCCCGCCGGAGGCACCGCCGACCCCGGAGGGGTCGGCCACCATCGCGTCGCGCCGAAGGCGCGCCAACTTCGGACGCGCCGAAGGCGCGTCCGCAGGGATGCGCCGCAGGGCGCATCCTCCCCCGCCGTCCGCCCTTGCGCCCGAACCCCCAATCCCTATAACGCAGCCAATTTGCCCGGCCGCAGGGGAATCCGATGCCGAAGAGAACCGACATCCGCTCGATCATGATCATCGGCGCGGGGCCCATCGTCATCGGCCAGGCCTGCGAGTTCGACTACTCGGGCGCCCAGGCCTGCAAGGCGCTGCGCGAGGAGGGCTACCGCGTCATCCTCGTGAACTCGAACCCCGCCACCATCATGACCGACCCGGGGCTCGCCGACGCCACCTACATCGAACCCATCACCCCCGAAGTCGTGGCCAAGATCATCGAAAAGGAACGCCCCGACGCGCTCCTGCCCACCATGGGCGGCCAGACCGGGCTCAACACCTCGCTCGCCCTCGAGGAGATGGGCGTGCTCGCAAAGTACGGCGTCGAGATGATCGGCGCCAAGCGCGCCGCCATCGAGATGGCCGAGGACCGCAAGCTCTTCCGCGAGGCCATGGAGCGGATCGGGCTCGAAAACCCCAAGGCCACCATCGTCTCCGCCCCGAAGAAGGCATCCGGCAAGTACGACATCCGTGCCGGCCTCGACCTCTGCATGGACGCGCTCGAAACCGTGGGCCTGCCCGCCATCATCCGCCCCGCCTTCACGCTCGGCGGAACGGGCGGCGGCATCGCCTACAACCGCGACGACTACCTCGAAATCTGCCGCCGCGGGCTCGAGGCCTCGCCTGTCGCCCAGATCCTGATCGACGAGAGCCTCCTCGGCTGGAAGGAATTCGAGATGGAGGTGGTCCGCGACCGCAAGGACAACGCGATCATCGTCTGCTCCATCGAGAACGTGGACCCGATGGGCGTCCACACGGGCGATTCCATCACCGTGGCGCCCGCGCTCACGCTGACCGACAAGGAATACCAGATCATGCGCAACGGCTCGATCGCCGTCCTGCGCGAGATCGGGGTGGAAACGGGCGGCTCGAACGTCCAGTGGGCGATCAACCCCGCCGACGGGCGCATGGTGGTCATCGAGATGAACCCCCGCGTCTCGCGCTCCTCGGCGCTCGCCTCCAAGGCCACGGGCTTCCCCATCGCCAAGGTCGCGGCCAAGCTCGCCGTGGGCTACACGCTCGACGAGCTCGACAACGACATCACCAAGGTCACCCCCGCCTCCTTCGAGCCGACCATCGACTACGTCGTGACCAAGATCCCCCGCTTCGCCTTCGAGAAGTTCCCCGGCTCCAAGCCCGAACTGACCACCGCCATGAAATCGGTGGGCGAGGCCATGGCCATCGGCCGCACCTTCCATGAATCGCTCCAGAAGGCGCTGGCCTCGCTCGAGACCGGCCTCACCGGCCTCGACGAGATCGACATCCCCGGCGTCGCGGCGGGCCCCGGCTCGGGGGCCGGGGCGGGCCCCGGCTCGGGGGCCGGGGCGGGCTCTCTTGTGACGGCCTCCTCCGAAACACCCGCCCCGGGCTTGACCCGGGAGCCCGCCCCGGGCTTGACCCGGGAGCCCGCCCCGGGCTTGACCCGGGGCCTCGCCCCCACCGCCGGCCTCTCTCCCGACGCCCGCGCGGCAGTCACGGCGGCCCTCTCCGCCCGCACCCCCGACCGCCTCCGCATCATCGCCCAGGCCATGCGCCACGGCCTCTCGGACGACGAGATCGTCGCCGCCACCGCCTTCGACCCCTGGTTCCTCGCCCGCATCCGCGAGATCGTGGACGTGGAGGCCGATCTCCGCCGCAACGGCCTGCCGATGAAGGAGGCCGAACTCCGCCGCCTCAAGATGATGGGCTTCACCGACGCCCGCCTCGCCAAGCTCACCGGTCGCACCGAAGACCAGATCCGCCGCTCCCGCATCAACCTCGGCGTCACCGCCGTCTTCAAGCGCATCGACACCTGCGCCGCCGAGTTCGAGGCGCAGACCCCTTACATGTACTCCACCTACGAAACCCCCGTGATGGGCGACGTGGAATGCGAGGCGCGGCCGTCGTCGAAGAAGAAGGTCGTCATCCTCGGCGGCGGCCCGAACCGCATCGGGCAGGGCATCGAGTTCGACTACTGCTGCTGCCACGCCTGCTTCGCGCTGACGGATGCGGGCTACGAGACCATCATGGTCAACTGCAACCCCGAGACGGTCTCGACCGACTACGACACCTCCGACCGCCTCTATTTCGAGCCGCTGACCTTCGAACACGTGATGGAAATCCTCCGCGTCGAACAGCAGGCCGGAACCCTGCATGGAGTCATCGTGCAGTTCGGCGGCCAGACGCCGCTGAAACTGGCCAATGCCTTGCACGAAGCCAACATCCCGATCCTCGGCACCTCGCCGGACGCCATCGACCTCGCCGAGGACCGCGAACGCTTCCAGCAACTCGTGACGAAGCTCGGCCTCAAGCAGCCCGTGAACGCCATCGCCGCCTCCAAGGCGCAGGCCATCGCCGCCGCCGAGACCATCGGCTTCCCCCTCGTGATCCGCCCCTCCTACGTCCTCGGTGGCCGCGCGATGGAGATCGTCCGCGACATGGCCCAGCTCGAGCGCTACATCGCCGAGGCCGTCGTCGTCTCCGGCTCCTCCCCCGTCCTCCTCGACAGCTACCTCTCCGGCGCGACCGAGGTCGACGTCGACGCCCTCTGCGACGGCACGGCGGTCCACGTCGCCGGCATCATGGAGCACATCGAGGAAGCCGGCGTCCACTCCGGCGACAGCGCCTGCTCCCTCCCCCCCCACACCCTCCCCGACCCCATCATCGCGGAGATCGAGCGCCAGACCCACGCCCTCGCCCTCGCCCTCAACGTCGTGGGCCTGATGAACGTCCAGTTCGCGGTCAAGGACGGCGAGGTCTACCTCATCGAGGTCAACCCCCGCGCCTCCCGCACCGTCCCCTTCGTGGCGAAAGCCACAGACAGCGCCATCGCCGCCATCGCCGCCCGCCTCATGGCCGGCGAGACGCTCTCCGACTTCCCCCTCGCCCCCCCGCACGTCCCCGTGGACGACGCGACCGTCATCCCGCTCGGCGACCCCAACGCGCTCGCTGGCTGGCGCACGCCCTGGTTCTCGGTGAAGGAGGCCGTCCTCCCCTTCGCCCGCTTCCCCGGCGTCGACACGCTCTTGGGCCCCGAGATGCGCTCGACCGGCGAGGTCATGGGCTGGGACCGCACGTTCCCCCGCGCCTTCCTCAAGGCGCAACTCGGCGCGGGCACCGCGCTCCCCGACGGCGGGACCGTGTTCCTCTCGATCCGGAACGAGGACAAGGGCGCCCACCTTCTTTCGACCGCCCGCCTCCTCACCGACCTCGGCTTCCACATCCTCGCCACGCGAGGGACGGCCGCCTACCTCGCCGAGCACGGGATCGCCTCCGAGGTCGTGAACAAGGCCTACGAGGGCGGCCGCACCATCGTCGACATCATGAAGGACGGGCTCGTCCACCTCGTGATGAACACGACCGAGGGCAACCAGGCCGTCGAGGACTCCCGCTCGATGCGGAACGTGGCCCTGATGGACAAGATCCCCTACTTCACGACGCTGGCCGGGAGCCACGCCGCCGCGCTCGCCATGAAGGCCGCGCGGGAGGGGGAGCTGGGGGTGAGGCCGCTGCAGGGGTGAGGAAGCCCGTTACCATAGGGGTAAGGTGCCGCTAACGATGCACCACCACGAAATCAACCTGAATTTCTACGATCAGCCGTCGGTCTGGCATCTGTTGACGATCTAGGTACTCTCGCTCAAGGAGCGAGAGAAAAGTCACTAAGCGCTGGGCAACTCGTGTCTCCTTGCACTTCATCTTCACCCACGAAAGCTTGCGAAATCTCTGCGCGCCGTTGTTACGCCTTGGCGACAGCCTTCTGAAATCACTGTCATGGGTAACTAAGATCGCTTCATTCTCCTCCGCAACTTTCGCGACTAGTGGATCAGGAGAACCTTCGGCAACGAAGTCCGTAATCCTGAAGGCTTGGTGCCCAGCCGCGATCAGCACTTCACGCGCGGAGTCTTGGATGTTCTCATCGAGGTAGAACAGCATGCGGAGAGACTACGCTGCACCCCGCAGCTCGCGCTTGACGAACTGAATATCTTCAGCTGTAAGTGACGGAAATTCTTCGAGAATCTCCTCATCTTTATAGCCCTCTTCAATAAAGCTCTTTACCGTTGACACAGGAATGCGAGTCCCGCTGATCACGCGAGAGTTGCGAGATACAAACCTCTCGCGGCTTGTCTTTGCGATCTGATCTTTGCCACGCATTGACAAGACTTTTGCCTCCTCTTCCACCTCCCCGATAACGCGGCGAAGTGGAAGGTTTTTGAGGGTCAATTGACCAGATGTTGGCTCACGGAATGCCGCTGAGTCTGGCTCTTGCAGATATACTCGCTTTCCAAGGATATAGAGCGTTGTATCAGCCCAAAGCTCCTGCGGCTGCTTGAGGGTCTCACGAACCTTCCTCAAATAACGCGTTGGGATTTCATACTCGTTTATCAAAATACCCAGAGTTCTAAGGCCGACGACGTCGACGAACGAGTAAATTCTGCTGTACTTCAGCCGCCGATTTGGGTCAGCCATCGAGGGTTTGAAAAAGTCCGTCGTATCCCAATACCGGAGCTGCTGTTGACTCACATGGGCCAACCGCGCTGCCTGTTCCTCCGTGAAGGCGGCAAATGTTGTGGATCGTTCCATTGTTCCTACCTTCAAGTACGGACTCTATACGTTACCACCGAGTTCGGCAACCTGAGCAAGCGTAGGGTGCGTGCTCGCACGCACCATCCCCACCCTTCCCCCCGGCCCTCCGCTTGCGCTCCGGGCGTTCGGCGCTGACGACCGTCCACCGGACGGTCGTCCGGGCGCGCCTCACCCCCACCGGAACGTGAACGGAACGCCCCCCGCCCCGGCGCGTTGACCTGCACATCCGCAACCGGAGGACATGACCAATGGACAACGACCGCACCGAAGGCAAAGCCAAGGACATCAAGGGCTCCGTGAAGGAGACCTGGGGCAAGGCCACCGGCGACAAGGACACCGAGCGCAGCGGCAAGGCCGACCAGGCCGAAGGCAAGGTCCAGGAGACCTGGGGCAAGGCCAAGGACGCCGTCCGCGGCAAGGACTGATCCCCGCGCGGGGCGGGGGCTTCCCCCGCCCTGCCGCCTAGAACAACGGCGGCCGCGGCTCGCCCTTCGCGTCCGCCTCCGCCGCCTTCACCTTCCACGCCTCGAACTTCACCCGCGCGCGCTCCTCCATCGTCGCGCGCTGGGCCTCCCCGCGCTCCCGGATCTCCGCCGCGGCCCGCGCCGCCCGCGCGTCCGCGGGCGGGGGTGGCGTGTCGAGCGACGCCTCCGCCTGCCCCCACGCCCACATCTCGGGCTCGTCCGGGATGCGCTCGGGGTGGAGGATGTAGTCCGTCGTGTCCGGCCCCTTCACGATCTTCGCCATCCGCCCGTGGACGTAGGCGCGCAGCACCTCGTTCATCCGCCACTGGTAGCCGGGGCCGAGCCCCTTGAAGAACCGCACCACGTCGGCGTCGAAGGCCGTCGTCACCTTCACGCGCTTCGGGTGCCGCTCCCGCCGCCGCTCGAAGATGCCGTCCCACTCGGGCGGGATCGTGCGCAGGTCGAGCAGCCGGTGGTGGAGGTCCGTCTCCACCTTCCGGAAGGCGTCGATCATCGCCCAGGTGTCGCTGCGCTCGCGCTTGGTCTGGGTTCTGGGGTGGGGAACCATCGGGGTCTCTCCGCGAAAGATGCTCGCCAAGACTTCCCGTAAAGCCTTAACGACCCGTCAGAGCGGCGTCCGCATGGAAGCCATACGACATCCATACGCGTTCCATACGCCCCCTCAGCCGGCGAAGGTCAGCCGCCGCTCCGCCGGGACGAGGCGCGGAAGCGGCACCATCGTGCCCTCCCGGACGGACCGGAACGCGACCACCTGCGCCCCGGTTTCCCAGGCGACAAGCGCGTCCATCGCCTCCTCAAGCCGTTGGCAAACCTCGGTCATTCCCTTGGCCTCCGCAGCCTCGCAGAGCTCGACCAACAGGTCGAAGAACCGATCCTCGCGCCGCACAGTCGACATCGCCAAGCCCCCAAGGTGGTGTCGTGCCTCCATCTACGCCCGGAATCGTTAAAAACCAACCTGCGCGGACGGGGGATCTTCACGCCCCGGCAACGACCTCGCGTTAACCCTTCCGGCGTGGCGAGTGCCGGCGCCCCCGATGCCGGATGCGTGCGCCCGCCGTGCGTGGGGGCGGCCCCTCGGGGATGCGCGGCGGGCCTTGGTGCCAAGGGCTTGCGCGCCCGCGCGGGCAGGGCTAGGGCGGGCGCATGGCCAAGCTCTACTTCCACTACTCGACCATGAACGCGGGCAAGTCGACGCTGCTTCTGCAGGCCAGTTACAACTACCGCGAACGGGGGATGAACACTGCCCTTCTGACCTACGCCTTCGACACCCGGGCGGGAGAGGGGCGAATCGGCTCCCGCATCGGCATCTCGGCCCCGGCCGCGGCCTTCCGCGAGGGCGATGACCTGTTCGAGTTGATCCGCGCCTGGCAGGCGCGCGAACCCATCGCCTGCGTCTTCATCGACGAGGCGCAGTTCCTCGAACCCGCACAGGTCTGGCAGCTCGCCCGGGTGGTGGACGACCTCGGCCTGCCGGTGATGTGCTATGGGCTTCGCGTTGATTTCCTTGGCAATCTCTTCCCCGGCTCCGCCACGCTTCTCGCGCTGGCCGACGAGATGCGCGAGGCGCGGACGATCTGCCACTGCGGGAAGAAGGCGACGATGGTGGTCCGCAAGGACGCCGACGGCCGGGTCCTGACGCAGGGCGACCAGATCGCCATCGGCGGCAACGACCGGTACGAGAGCCTCTGCCGCCGCCACTGGCGCGAGGCCACGGGGGACCGGTGACGCCGCCCCGCCTCCAGATCGCGTCGCTCTTCGCAAGCTACGGAATCGCCGGGATATTCTGGGGCGCCTTCGCCGCCTCCGCCCCCGCCATCCAGGCGCGCGCGGGGCTGGAGCCGGGGGCCTTCGGCCTCGCGCTCGGCACGATGACGCTGGCCGCGCTGCCCGTCATGCAGCTCTGGGGCCGCATCGCCGGACGTATCGCGCCGCTGGCCATCCCGCTCGCCATGACGGCCTTCGCGGGCGGTTGCCTCGCCCTTGCCACGGCGTCCACCCTCCCGCACCTCATCGCGGCCTTCGCGATCCTCGGCGGCGCGTCGGGCGCGCTCGACATCTCGCTCAACCTCCGCACCGCGCGGGTGGAGGAGGCGACGGGCGCCCGCCTCTTCAACCGCACCCACGCGCTCTTCCCCGCAGCCATGCTGGTGGCCAGCGCCGGCACCGGCTGGCTCCGGGCCGAAGGCGCCACCGTCGCCCTGATCTTCCCCGCCATCGCGCTCGGCCTCCTCGCCGTGGCGCTCATCGAATGGCGCGCAGGCGCCCACCAGCCGCGCGCCACGGGGCCGTCGCCCAAGACAACGGGCGGCATGGCGCGGGCGGCGGTGCTCCTCGGCCTCGTCGCCGCCCTCGGCGCGTTCCAGGAGGCCGGGCCGCAGCACTGGTCGGCGATCTTCATGGAGACGGTGCGCGACAGCGGCCCCCTCCTCGCGGGCCTCGCGCCCGCCGCCTTCACGCTGGGCCTGAGCCTCGGCCGCCTTGCCGCGCACGAGGTCGAACACCGCCTGTCCGCCATGGCGACCGTCCGCATCGCGGCCGTCCTCGCCATCCTGGGCTTCGCGGCCACCGCGCTGCCGCTTCCTGCCCCGGCGACGCTGGCGCTCTACCTCCTCGCCGGCATGGGCGTCGGCCCCGTGGAGCCTGCCGTCTTCCGCGCCGTCGCCCGGCGGACGGACGAAGCCTCGCGCGGGCGGACGCTCGCGACCGTCACCTCGGTCGCCTACATGGGCTATCTGCTGAGCCCGCCCGTCCTTGGCCAGGTCGCGGGACACGTGGGTTGGGGGGCGCTCTGGACCGTCGCCGCCTGCGCGGCGGCGACTGTGGCGGCGCTGACCTTCGCCGTCCGGCGGGTGTGAGTCAGACCGGGTTCGGCACCGGGCGTCCGTCGAACATCGCGATCACGTTCTCCACCGCCATCATCCCCATCGCCTCGCGCACCTCGAGCGCGGAGGTCCCGATATGCGGCAGGAGCACGACGTTCTCCAGCTTCTTCAGCGCGTCAGGCACCTTCGGCTCGAACTCGTAGACGTCGAGCCCCGCCCCCGCGATCCGCCCCTGCTGGAGCACGCGGACCAGCGCGGCCTCGTCCACCACGTCCCCGCGCGAGATGTTGACGAGGTAGCCCGTGGGCTTCATCGCCTCGAACGCCTCCGCCCCGATCAGGTGCTTCGTCTCCGCCCCGCCCGGCACGGCGACCACGACGACATCCGCCGCCGCCATGACCTCGGCGACCGAGCCGAGCTGCGTGGCCTCGACGCCCGGATCCTCCACGCGGGAGCGGTTGTGGAAGACGACCTTCATGCCGAAGCCGCCCTGGGCGCGCCTCGCAATTGCCTTCCCGATCCTGCCCATCCCGATCACGCCCAGCGTCTTGCCGGTGACATGCATCCCCAGGAACTCGGTCGGCTGCCAGCCCTGCCACTTGCCCGCGCGCACGATCCGCTCGCCCTCGCCCGCGCGACGGCAGGTCATCAGCACCAGCATCATCGCGATGTCGGCGGTGGCGTCCGTCACGGCGCCCGGCGTGTTCGTCACCTCGACCCCCACGGCACGGGCGGCCTTTGCGTCAATGTGGTTGTAGCCCACCCCGAAGTTGGCGAGGATCTTCGTGCGCGGCGTCTCCTCGAAGGCGGCGGCGAAAAAGGCGTCGCCGAGCGTCGGGATGATCGCGTCATAGATCCAGAGCGCGGCGCGCGCCTCGCTCACGGTGAGCCCCTTGGTTTCGGCGCGCACCTCTGTGTCGAACCGGGCGCGGGCCGCCTCCATCACGCGGTCAGGCAGCTTTCGTGTCAGAAGTAGCTTCGGCATTCAGTGCAGTCTCCCACCAATCGGAACATCCTTGTCGGGACGGGCGAGCACGATGGCCCCATCCGCGTCCGAGAACCCGAGCACCAGCACCTCGGACATGAACGGCCCGATCTGGCGCGGGGGGAAGTTCACGACCCCCATCACGAGCCGGCCCACCAACTCCTCGGGCGCATAGTGCACCGTGATCTGGGCCGAGGATTTCCTCTCCCCGATCTCGGGGCCGAAGTCGATCCAGAGCTTCATCGCGGGCTTGCGGGCCTCCGGGAACGGCTCGGCGCGGAGGATGCGGCCCACCCGGATGTCGACCTTCTGGAAATCGTCGAAGCTGATCGTCATCTCCCCAGCTCCCTGCTGCGCCCCGCCGCCGCCGCCACCGTGCGCCGGACCAGTTCCTTCAGCCCCTGCGTCTCGTGCATCAGCACCTCGAGCCCCGCCTGCGTCGTCCCGTTCGGGCTCGTCACGTTGCGGCGAAGCTGCGCGGGGTCCTCGCCCGTGGCCTCGGCCAGAGCGCCCGCGCCCGCCACCGTGGCGGTAGCGAGCCTGAGCGCCAGTTCCGGCGCCAGCCCCTCGGCCTCGCCCGCCGCCGCCAGCGCCTCGATCAGGTGGAAGACGTAGGCTGGACCCGATCCCGAAACACCGGTGACCGCATCCATCTGCGCCTCGTCGTCGAGCCGCACCGTCTGGCCCACCGCCGACAGGAGCCCCTCGGCCAGTTCCATCTGCGCCTCGGTCGAGACCGCGTTGCCGATGAGCGCCGTGATCCCCCGCCCGATGGCCGCGGGCGTGTTGGGCATCGCCCGGATCACCGGCGTCCCCGCCCCCAGCACGTCTTCGTAGAACCGGATCGGCGTCCCGGCGGCGACCGACAGGAACAGCGTGCCGCCCCCGCCCATGGGCTTCAGACGCGGCAGCGCCGCCTCCATCATCTGCGGCTTCACCGCGATCAGCGCGATGGCGGGGCGCTCGGGCAGGTCCTCGTTGAGATGCAGCCCCGCGATCCCCCTCACCCAGTCGGACGGATGTGGGTCGATCACCCAGACCGACGTGGCCGGCAAGCCCTCGGCCAGCCAGCCCTCCAGCATCGCCGACCCCATCTTCCCGCACCCCAGAAGCACGAGCCCCCGCGCCGCCACGTCCTCAAGCATCCCCGCCTCCCTCCAGCGCCTTCAGCACCTCGGCCGCAGCCCCGCCGGGTGTCCGCGCACCCGCCGCCACATCAGCGCCCAGGCGCTCCATCCGATCCCGCAGCCCCGCATCGCCCAGAAGCCGCGCGAGGACGCCAGTGCGCACATCCTCCTCGAACCACCGCCGCCCCTGCGCGGCCCGCCGGGCATCCCAGTGCCCGTGATCCTTCCGCCAGTCCGCGAGCGCCCGCATCTCGGCCCAGGCCTCGGGCAGCCCCGTCCCCTCCACCGCCGACACGAGCATCGCCTTCGGAAACCCCTCCGGGTCCTCCGGCCGCTTCCGAAGGAGCCTGAGCGCCCCGGCATAGTCCGCCGCCGTCCGCATCGCCGCCGACTTCAGGTCGCCATCGGCCTTGTTCACGAGGATCAGGTCCGCGATCTCCATGATCCCGCGCTTGACCCCCTGCAACTCGTCGCCCCCCGCAGGCGCCATCAGCAGCACGAAGAGGTCCGACATCCCGGCCGCCATGGTCTCGGACTGGCCGACGCCCACCGTCTCCACGATCACCACGTCGAACCCCGCCGCCTCGCAAAGCGCCACCGCCTCCCGCGTCCGCCGCGCGACGCCGCCGAGCGCCGTCTGGCTGGGCGAGGGCCGGATGAAGGCCGCGGGCTCCCGCGCCAGCCGCTCCATCCGCGTCTTGTCGCCAAGGATCGAGCCCCCCGAGCGGGCCGAGGACGGGTCCACCGCCAGCACCGCGACCGACAGCCCCTGCCCCACGAGCATCATGCCGAACGCCTCGATGAAGGTGGACTTCCCCACCCCCGGCGTCCCCGACAGTCCGATCCGCAAGGACTGCCGCCCCGCCGCCGCCAGCGCGTCGAGCAGCGCCAGAGCGTCCGCCCGGTGGTCCGCGCGACCGCTTTCCACCAGCGTGATCGCGCGGGCGAGTGCCCGCCGGTCGCGCGCGAGGATGCGGTCCTTGAGGTCGGCGTCGGTCATGCTGATCCGGAAGTCGGCGGTGACGGGATTGTCATTGCTATTGCATACTCTGCCGCTGTCTTGCCTGTTCGAAACCTCTAATGTCCAGACCGGCAGGCAGCAAAAAAGGCAGGACCCCCGATGCTCCGGCTTCTCCTCTCCGCCCTTCTCTCCCTCTCCGCCGCGACGGCGCAGGCCCAGACCTCGCACGCGGCCACCTTCGACCTCAAGCTCGGCGGCCTCCGCGCGGGCGTGGTCAGCTTTTCCGCCATGGAGGACGGTCGCCAGTATTCCGCCGCCGCCCGCGCGGTCAGTTCCGGGATCGTCTCCCTCGTGCGCGACCTCAGCTACGACGCCCGGTCCACGGGGCGGAAGACCGATCGCGGCCTCGTCCCCACGCGCTACCAGGAAAGCGCCAACACGGGCGAACGCACATCGCGCGCGGTCATGGAATACGTGGGCGGCGTCCCGCAGGTGAAAGCCTACGACCCCCCGCAGGAACGCCGCTCCCGCGACGTGGACCCGGCGACGCAAGGGGGCACCGTCGACCCGATGACGGCGATCTACGCGCTCCTCCGCGACACCCCGCGGGCCGAGGTCTGCACCCTCTCCGTCGCCGTTTTCGACGGGCGGCGGGCTAGCCGGGTGACGACCGCCTCGCCCAGGGCACAGGGCGACCGGATCCTGTGCGAGGGCGAATACCGCCGCGTGGCGGGCTTCTCGGGCAGCCAGATGCGCAAGAAGACGAGCTTTCCCTTCTCGATCACCTACGCCCCCGCGGGCGACCGCTACCGGGTCGAACGGATCTCCATCGATACGCTCTATGGAAGGGCGACGCTCGATCGGCGATAAGCCCCGTGTGACCGACCGACTGCCCATCGACGATGCGATCCCCGCCCTCCTCGCGGCCCTCCGCGAGACGGGCCGCGCCGTCCTTCAGGCGCCGCCGGGCGCGGGGAAGACGACGCGCGTGCCGCTCGCGATCCTCGCGGCCGGGCTGACCCCCGGCCGGATCGTGATGCTGGAGCCCCGCCGCCTCGCCGCCCGCGCAGCAGCCGAACGCATGGCCGAGACGCTGGGCGAACCCGTGGGCCGCACCGTGGGCTACCGCATCCGGGGCGAGACCAAGGCGGGGCGCGACACGCGGGTCGAGGTGGTCACCGAAGGCATCCTGACGCGGATGATACAGTCGGACCCGGGGCTGTCCGGCATCGGGGCGGTGATCTTCGACGAGTTCCACGAACGCTCCCTCAATGCCGACCTCGGCCTCGCATTTGCGCTCGAGGTCCGCGCGGCGCTGCGGGACGACCTCATCCTCCTCGCCATGTCCGCCACGCTCGACGCCGCGCCCGTGGCCCGCCTGATGGACGCGCCCGTCGTCACCTCCGAAGGCCGCGCCTTCCCGGTGGAGACGCGCTGGCGCGACCGCCCGCTGCCCCGCGACCGCACCCGGGACGCCGCCATCGCCGCCGACATCGCGGCGGCGGTGGAGGAGACGGAGGGCGGCGTCCTCGTCTTCCTTCCCGGCGAGGGCGAGATCCGCCGGGTGGCCGCCGCGCTTGCAGGCCGCCTGCCGGAAGGCACCGCCGTCCGCCCGCTCTACGGCGCGATGGACTTCGCCGCGCAGCGCGCCGCCATCCGCCCCGATCCGGCGGCGCGCAAGGTGGTGCTGTCCACCTCCATCGCGGAGACCTCGCTCACCATCGAGGACGTCCGCGTGGTGATCGACGCCGGACTCGCCCGCCGCGCCCGCTTCGACCCCGGCTCGGGCATGTCCCGCCTCGTGACCGAGCGCGCGACCCGCGCCGAGGCCGACCAGCGCCGCGGCCGCGCGGGCCGGGTGGCGGCAGGGGTCTGCTACCGGCTCTGGACGAAGGGCGAGGAAGGGGCGCTGAGCGCCTACCCGCCGGCCGAGATCGACTCCGCCGACCTTGCGGGCCTCGCCCTCGAACTCGCCGTCTGGGGCGCACGCGACCCTGCCGCGCTCCCTTTCCTCACGCCGCCGAACCCCGGCGCCTTCGCGGAAGCCCGCGCGCTCCTCGCCGACCTCGGCGCGCTCGACCCGGGCGGCGCGATCACCTCCCATGGCCGCGCCATGGCCGCGCTGCCGCTCCACCCCCGCCTCGCGCACATGCTCCTCCGTGCAGGACCCGCCGCCGCCCCTCTCGCGGCGCTCCTGTCGGACCGCGATCCCCTGCCGCGCGGCACCTCCGCCGACCTCACGCTCCGCCTCGACGCGCTCGCCGACCCCCGCCGCGCGCCCCCTGACCGCCGCGCGGCGCTCGAGCGCATCCGGACGGAGGCGCAGCGCCTCGCCCGTCTCGCGCCCGAGGCCACGGCGCTTTCGCCCGCGCAGATGGCCGCGCTCGCCTACCCGGACCGGGTGGGGCTGCGCCGTCCGGGGGACGCGCCGCGCTGGGTGCTTTCTGGCGGCAAGGGCGCGGCGATGGAGCCGGGCGATCCGCTGGCCTCCGCAAGGTTGATCGTCGTGACCGACACGGACGGCGACCCGACGGAGGCCACGATCCGGCAGGCGATCGCCATCGCCGAGAGCGACCTCCGCGCCGTGCTCGGCGACCGGATCGCTTCGGTGAAGCTCTGCGAATGGTCGCGCCGCGACCGGCGCGTCGTGGCACGGGAGCAGGAACGGCTCGGCGCGGTGGTCCTTGCGGACCGCATCTGGCGCGACGTGCCGGAAGAGACCGCCGCGCGCGCCATGCGCGACGGCGTGCGCGAGCTCGGGATCGTCCTCTCCCCGGCGGCGGAGCGCCTGCGAACCCGGTCCGAGATGCTCCGCCGCGCAGGGCACGACCTCCCCGACCTCTCGGACGACGGGCTCATGGCAAACCTCGACGACTGGCTCCTCCCCCACCTCGGCCGCGTCCGCACGGCCGAGGACTGGCGCGCGCTCGACCTCCTCGAGCCGCTCCGCCTCCACCTCGGCTGGGACCGCCTCCAGCTCCTCGACCGGCTGGCGCCCGCATCGTTCACGACGCCGCTCGGCCGGGAGGTGCCGCTCTCCTACGACCACGGCGCGCCCGAGATCGCGGTCAGGCTGCAGGAGATGTTCGGCGTGACGGTTCATCCGGTGGCGGCGGGTCAGCCGGTCCGGGTGACGCTCCTGTCGCCCGCCGGGCGGCCGGTGCAGACGACGACGGACCTGCCGGGCTTCTGGCGCACCTCCTACGCCGACGTGCGCAAGGACATGCGCGGGCGGTATCCGAAGCACCCCTGGCCCGAGGACCCGACGCAGGCGGAGCCGACGTTGAGGGCCAAGCCGCGCGCGTGACGGGTTTCGCCCGCTGGCGCGGGCGATCCATGCGAGGGGGCGTTGCCCCCTCGCGCTCCCCCAGAGTATTTGTCCCGAGATGAAGGTGCATCCGGGTCCCGCGCGGCACCGACCGTCCGCCGGGGGATGTCCGTCGCAGCCGTCCTCATGGAGTGCCGTCAGATGACCCTTGCCCGCGCGATCCTCGTCCTGCTTGCCCTCGCGCTGCCCGCGCGCGCCGAGCCGGTGTTGGTCCTCGTCCACGGCGCCTTCGTGGGCGCGTGGTACTGGGACCCGGTTGTGGCGGACCTCGCGGCGGCGGGGGCGACGGCGGTGCCCGTCACGCTGCGCGGCTTCGGCGCGCGCGCGGGCGAGAACGCCGCCGGGATCACCGCCGCCGACCACGCCGCCGACATCGTGGCCGCAATCGATGCGACCGGGTCGGACGAGGTGATCCTCGTCGCGCACAGCGCGGGCGGGAAGGCCGCGACGCTCGCCTGGGACCGCGCGCGGGACCGGGTGGTGCGGATGGTCTATGTGGAGGCGGTGCCGCCCGATACGGGCGGCCCCACAGCCTACCCCGAGGACCGGGTGGCGCTCGACTGGCTTGCCGCGAACCGGGCCGCGATGCTGGAGGCCGGGCTCATGCCCGTCCCGGCGGCCATCGCGCCCGAGTACCGGGGGCGGTCGAACCCGATGCCGCTGTCGCTTCTCTTCGGGGAGGTCCTGCTGGAGAACGGCCCGCTCCCCGACACGCCGCGCGTGCTGATCCTTGCGAAGGACAGCTCCCTCCCGGCGCTCACGGCGCTGGCGGAGCCGCTCCGGTCTGATCCGCTCTGGACGGTCGTCGAGATCGACGGCGGCCACGACGTGGCGCGCGACAATCCGAAAGGGCTGGCGGACGCGCTGCTGTCCTTGCGCTGATCAGACGCCGAGGCACCAGCGCAGGATCGCCTTCTGCGCGTGGAGGCGGTTCTCGGCCTCGTCAAAGATCACCGAATGGGGCCCGTCCATCACCGCGCTCGTCGCCTCGTCGTCGCGGTGGGCGGGCAGGCAGTGCATGAAGAGCGCGTCGGGCTTGGCCTTCGCCATGAGCCGCTCGTTGACCTGGTAGGGGCGGAGCTGGTTGTGCCGCCGCTCGCGCGCCGACTGGGGGTCGTGCATGGACACCCATGTGTCGGTGACGACAAGGTCGGCGCCGGTCACGGCGCGGTCGGGGTCGCGGTCGATGGTGATCGGTCGTCCCTTCGATGCGGCAAGGTCGAGCCATTCGCGTTCGGGGTCGAGCGTCTCGGGGCCGGTGAAGGTGAGGTCGAAGCCGAACTGGCCAGCCGCATGGGCGAAGGAGGCGAAGACGTTGTTGCCGTCGCCCGACCAGACGACCTTCCGGCCCGCGATGGGGCCGCGGTGCTCCTCGTAGGTCATCACGTCGGCCATGATCTGGCAGGGATGCGTGCGGTTCGTGAGCCCGTTGACAACGGGCACGGTCGCGTGGTCGGCCATCTCGAGGAGCGTCGCCTCCTCGAAGGTGCGGATCATGATGAGGTCGACGTAGCGCGAGAGCACGCGGGCCGTGTCGGCGATGGTCTCGCCATGGCCGAGCTGCATGTCGGCACCCGAAAGGACCATCGTCTCGCCGCCCATCTGGCGCACGCCCACGTCGAAGGAGATGCGGGTCCGGGTGGAGGGCTTTTCGAAGATCAGCGCCACCATGCGGCCCGCGAGCGGCTGCGCGTCGTCGGGGGCGCCCTTGGGGCGGCCAGCGCGCGCCTCCTTCATCGCGCGGGCGCTGTCGATCATGGCGCGGAGGTCGCCGGGGTCTGTCTTGTGGATGTCGAGGAAGTGGGTCATCTGGCACCGCGTCTGGCACCGGGGGAGCGAGGGGGCCGTCTGCCCCCTCGCGCTCCCCCGAGGATATTTGTGGGTCGATGGAAGCGGGGGAGGGTCACGCCGCGTTGCGGGCGAGCGACGTGGCCGCGCGGTCGAGGCGGGCCGTGCCTTCCGCGATCTCCTCGTCCGTGATGGTGAGCGGCGGCAGGATGCGCACGACGTTGTCGGCGGCGCCGACCGTGAGGACGTGGTTGGCGTAGCCTGCCGCCACGACGTCGGTGTTCGGGATGCGGCACTTGAGGCCGAGCATGAGACCCGATCCCCGCACGCCCTCGAAGACGTCCGGGTGGGCCGCCACGAGCCCCTCGAGCTTCTGGCGGAAGAGGCCCGCCTTGCGGTTGACCTCTGTCAGGAAGGCGTCGTCGGCCACGATCTCCATGACCCGGCAGCCGACGGCGCAGCCGAGCGGGTTGCCGCCGTAGGTGGAGCCGTGGGTGCCCGCCGTCATGCCGGAGGCGGCGGCCTCGGTCGCCAGCACGGCGCCCAGCGGGAAGCCCCCGCCGATGCCCTTGGCGACCATCATGATGTCGGGCGCGACGCCCGCCCATTCATGGGCGAAGAGCCGGCCCGTCCGGCCCACGCCGCACTGGACCTCGTCGAAGACGAGGAGCGCGCCGGTGGTGTCGCAGAGGTCGCGCAGGCCCTTCAGGCAGTGGTCCGGCACGGGCCGGATGCCGCCTTCGCCCTGCACCGGCTCGATCAGGATCGCCGCCGTGCGGTCGGTGACGGCGGCACGTAGCGCCCCGTGGTCGCCCCAGGGGACGTGGACGAAGCCCGGCAGGAGCGGGCCGAAGCCCTTCGTCATCTTCTCGGACCCGGCCGCCGCGATGGCGGCGGAGGAGCGGCCGTGGAAGGAGCCCTCGAAGGTCACGATCTCGACCCGGTCGGGATCGCCCTTCTCGTACCAGTACTTGCGGACCATCTTGACGGCGAGTTCGCAGGCCTCCGTCCCGGAGTTCGTGAAGAACACCGTGTCGGCGAAGGTCTTCTCCACCAGCCGGTCGGCCAGGTCCTGCTGCTTGGGGATGCGGTAGAGGTTCGAGGTGTGCCAGAGCTTGCCCGCCTGCTCGGTCAGCGCCTCCACCAGCGCGGGGTTCGCGTGGCCGAGCGCGTTCACCGCGATGCCCGCCCCGAGGTCGAGGTATCGCGTCCCGTCGGCCTCCACGAGCCAGGTGCCTTCGCCCCGTTCGAAGGACAGGGGGGCGCGGTTGTAGGTGGGCAGGATCGACGGGATCATGGGCAGGGTCCTCGGGAGTGAACCCAAGACGTGCCAGCGGCACCGGGCTAAGTCAACGATGAGGGAGGGGTGCGCGAGACGCGCGGGATCGGACGCTGGGGTCAGCGTCGGCGTCGGAGCGTGGAGGCGACGGGTGCGATCATGGCGCCCCTCTACGCCGGACCGCCCGCGAAATCCAGCGGAATCACGCCTTGAGCCGGTAGCCCGTGCGGAACCAGGCCCACGCGAGCGCCAGCACCGCCGCCGTGGCCCCGGTGCAGACGGCGAGGCCGAGCCAGGGCGAGCTGTCCGAGACGCCGATGAAGCCGTGGCGGGTCCCGTCGATGAGGTAGAAGACGGGGTTCAGGTGCGTGATCGTCTGCATGAGCGGCGGCAGCCCCTCGATCGAGTAGAAGGTCCCCGACAGGAACGAGAGCGGCACCACGAGGAAGTTGGTGATCGCCGCCATGTGGTCGAACTTCTCCGACAGGATCGCCGCGACGATCCCGAGCCCGCCGAGGAAGGCCGAGCCGAGGATCGCGAAGGCCAGCACCCAGAGCGGATGCGCCATCCCGTGGCCGAGCACGATCATGAGGACGACGGAGATCGTGGCCGCCACCAGCACCCCGCGGGCGATGCCGCCCGCGATGTAGCCGATCACCAGTTCGGCGGGCGAGAGCGGCGGCATCAGCGTGTCGACGATGTTGCCCTGCACCTTCGAGATCATCAGCGAGGACGAGGTGTTGGCAAAGGCGTTCTGGATCACCGTCATCATCAGGAGGCCGGGCGCCAGGAACTCGATGAAGGGCACGCCCATCACCTCGCCCCGCACCGGCCCGATGGCGAGCGCGAAGACCGCGAGGAACAGCCCCGCGGTCACGAGAGGGGCGAGCAGCGTCTGCGTCCAGACGGCGGTGAAGCGGCGCACCTCGCGCTCGATGAGGGTGGCGAGGCCCACCCGGTTCCAGCGCCCGAAGCGGCGCGTGCCCATCCCTGGCGCATCGGTCATGGCGATCCTCCCGAGGGTCGGACTTGTAACGGCGGGGCCGGTGACTACAATAGGGCTCCGGAAATTCATGCGGGCGGCCGTCCCGGGACGCGCCGCCCTTCGCCTGAGGAAACCTGATGTCCTGGAACGACGAGCGCGTGGAGCTCCTGAAGAAGATGTGGTCCGAGGGGCAGTCGGCGAGCCAGATCGCCAAGGAACTGGGGAACGTGACGCGGAACGCGGTGATCGGGAAGGTGCATCGGCTGGGGCTGTCGAACCGGGCGGGGGCGGTGCCGGTGAAGCCCGCCGAGAAGGTCGAGGCGGCGCCTGCGCGGCCTGCGCCGAAGGCGGTCGAGGCGGCGGCGCCCGCCCCGGAACCGCGGGCGGAGAAGGCACCCGTTCAGCAGCAGGCGGCGCAGCCGCAGGTCCCCGCGCGCCCGAAGATCGTGCCGGCCGGCCAGCCTCTGCCGCCCCAGCCTTCGGCCAATGAAATAAGCCCCGAGGCGCTCGCCTCCGTCCGCGAGGTGGAGAAGAAGGCCAAGCGGATCACGCTGATGGAGCTGACCGAGCGGACCTGCAAATGGCCGATCGGGGACCCCGCGACCGAGGACTTCTGGTTCTGCGGGCTGGCCGTCCAGCCGGGCAAACCCTACTGCGACGCGCATGTGGGCGTGGCCTTCCAGCCAATGTCGAGCCGGCGGGATCGGCGGCGGTAAGGCGCGAGCGGCAGACTCCTTCTGGCGGGATGCAGATCGTGGCATACTCGCCCAATGGAAAAGCGTCTCCGACTGACTGACGCCCATGCACGGCTGGTGCATCGCGACGTCCCCGACACGGGGGCGTGGCCGGGGCTGCGGCATTTCACCGACGCCGACTACGATGCCTCGCTGAACGCCATTCTGGCCGGGCGTCCCGACGGGCCCGTGGGACTTTTCGCCTACGGCTCGCTGATCTGGAAGCCCGTGTTTCCGCCCGTCGAGGAACTGCGCGCCACGGCGCTCGGCTGGCAGCGGGCCTTCTCGCTCCGCCAGATGCGGTTCCGGGGGACCCCGGAGTTTCCGGGACTCATGATGCAGATCGACCGCGGCGGCCGCTGCGACGGCGTCCTCCAGATCGTGCCCGAGGAGCGCACGTGGGAGATCCTGAGCGACGTCTGGCGGCGCGAGATGACCGTGATTCCGCCGAGCTACGTCCCGAGGTGGATCGACGTCGAGATGCACCATGACGGCAGCATCCGCAGCGTGCTGGCCTTCACTGCCAATCCCGAGAGCCCGAACTACGCGGGGCACCTTCCCCCAAACGAGGTCGCCGCCTGCCTTTCCCAGGCGTGCGGGCATTGGGGATCCGGGGCGGAGTACCTCCTTCAGACGGTGCGGTCGCTCGAGGCGGCTGGCTTCCACGACCCGTATCTCTGGGATCTGCAGGACCGGGTCGCCAGCCTGATCGAGCACCGCCACCCTGACGGGTTCGGGAGCACCTGAACCGGAACCGACGCCGCCTTCCGGCCTCGCCGCAGGGTCCGCGCCCTCACGCCTTCTGGCGTGCGGACCTCACCACGCGGACGCCTTCGCGACCGGGGGCCACCACCGGCGCAAGCGCGGCCACCGTCAGCAGGAGCACCGAGAGCCCGATGAAGATCACCGAAAAGCCCACCTGCTCGACGCTCACCCCGATCAGTGTCGGCGCGACCAGCATCCCGCCGTAGCCGATGAACGAGACCGCCGCGATGGCTGCGCCCGGGTTGGTGCCGCCGTGCCGCCCTGCGGCGGAGAACAGGATCGGCACGAGGTTCGCCAGGCCGATGCCGCAGAGGGCGAACCCGGCAATGGCGAGCGCTGGCGAGGGTGCGAGTGCGGCCAGCGTCATGCCAGCGGCCGCGATTACGCTAGATGCGCGCAGGAGCGGCACCGCGCCCACCCGGTTGCGCACCGCGTCGCCGCAGAAGCGCATCGCCGCCATGCAGGCCGAGAACAGCGCGAAAGCCATGCCCGAGGCCGCCACCCCGGCGCCGTGGTCGGACGAGAGGTAGAGCGCGCTCCAGTCCAGAACGGCGCTTTCGGGCACGAAGGACATCAGGACCATCACGCCGATCAGGTAGATCGTCCAGCCCTGCCGCCAGATCCCGGGCCCCGTGCCGGCGTCGGACACATCCTCGGCCACCGGCACGCGGACCAGCCGGGACCAGCTGAGCACCACGATGGCGAGGGACAGCGCCGCAACCGTCAACGCGTGGCCGGCGGGCCCGAGCGCCGCGATGCCGGGGCCCCCGAGGGCGCCGCCCAGAAAGCCGCCGACGCTCCAGAATCCGTGGGTGGAGGAGAGGATCGCGCGGCCCGTCGCCTGCTCCAGTTCGACGGCGTTGGCGTTCGTCGCCACGTCCATCATCGCGATGCTGGCCCCCATCGCCGCCATGGCGACGGCAAGCGTCGCGATGCCCGGCGCGAGCACGGCCGCCGGCAGCGTCACCGCGCAGCCCACCGCCGTGACGAGCACCGTCGCCCGCGATCCGTGCCGCGCCATCAGCCGCCCGGACATGACCATCGCGGCCATCGCGCCCATCCCCATGCCGAAGATCAGGAGGCCGAGCGTCGACTCGGTGATGCCGTGGCGCGGCAACAGAAGCGGGATCTGCGGGGCCCAGGACCCCATGATGGTCCCGTTCAGGAGGAAGAGCGCCGAAACGGCCATCCGCCCCTTGCGCGCAATTGCAGGGTCGAGCGGCCGGCCGCCCGGAGAATGCTCGATCAAGATGTCCGTTCCCGCGTTTCCCTTACGTCAATGATAGGTGCGCGCGGTTCCCGCGCAAGCCTTCCCCCCCTTCCCGCCCCTCCTCCACCCCGCTATACCCGCGCGCATGTCCGCGAACCCGCCCGATCTCCGTCCAGACCTTGCGCAGGCGCGCATCCCGGAGGACCGCCGCCCCGGCCAGCCGACCATCGGCATGGTCTCGCTCGGCTGCCCGAAGGCGCTGGTGGACAGCGAGCGCATCCTCACGCGGCTCCGCGCCGAGGGGTATGCGATCTCGCCCGACTACGCGGGGGCGGAGGCGGTGATCGTCAACACCTGCGGGTTCCTCGACAGCGCCAAGGCCGAAAGCCTCGAGGCCATCGGCGAGGCGATCCAGAAGAACGGGCGGGTGATCGTCACCGGGTGTCTGGGCGCGGAACCCGACTACATCACGGGGGCGCATCCGAAGGTGCTGGCCGTCACGGGGCCGCAGCAGTACGAGCAGGTGCTGGATGCCGTGCATGCCGCCGTGCCGCCGTCGCCCGATCCGTTCGTGGACCTGCTGCCGGCTTCGGGCGTCAAGCTGACGCCGCGGCATTACAGTTATCTCAAGATTTCAGAGGGCTGCAACCACACCTGCAAGTTCTGCATCATCCCGTCGATGCGGGGGCGGCTCCAGTCGCGCCCTGCGCGGGCGGTTCTGCGCGAGGCGGAAAAGCTCGTCGAGGCGGGGGTGCGGGAGCTTCTGGTGATCTCGCAGGACACCTCGGCCTATGGCACCGACTGGAAGGAGCGCGAGGCGAAGTTCCCCATCGTGGACCTCGCCCGCGATCTCGGCAGCCTCGGGGCATGGGTACGGCTCCACTACGTCTACCCCTACCCGCACGTGCGGGAGCTGATCCCGCTGATGGCCGACGGGCTGATCCTCCCCTACCTCGACATCCCGTTCCAGCACGCGCATCCCGACACGCTCCGCCGCATGGCGCGACCCGCCGCCGCCACGCGCACGCTCGAAGAGATCGCGGCGTGGCGGGCGGTGTGCCCGGAGATCACGCTGCGCTCGACCTTCATCGTGGGGTATCCGGGGGAGACGGACGACGAGTTCCAGACGCTGCTCGACTGGCTGGACGAAGCGCAGCTCGATCGCGTGGGCTGCTTCCGCTACGAGAACGTGGCCGGGGCGCGGTCGAACGACCTGCCCGACCATGTGCCGGAGGAGGTCAAGGAAGAGCGCTTCCACCGCTTCATGGAGCGCGCGCAGGCGATCTCGGAGGCGAAGCTCGCCGCGAAGGTGGGCCGCGAGATGCGGGTGATCGTCGATGAGGTCGACGAGGAGGCCGCCACCTGCCGGAGCATGGCGGACGCGCCCGAGATCGACGGGAACGTGTTCCTCGACGAAGGCTTCGAGGGGCTCGCGCCTGGGGATATCGTCACCGCGCGGATCGAGGAGGCGGGCGAGTACGACCTCTGGGGGCGGCTGGTGTAGGACAGGCGCGCGATTTCCCGATCCCCGCTTCGCTCCGGTCGGATCGCGCTAGAGCCAACCCTTCCGCCTGAACCAGAGATACGGCCCCACCGCGGTCGCTGCCATCAGTCCGAGCGCCATGGGGTAGCCCCAGGGCCATTGCAGTTCCGGCATCCATTCGAAGTTCATTCCGTACATCGACGCGACGAGCGTGGGCGGGAGGAACACCACCGCCACGACCGAAAAGAGCTGCATGATCGCGTTCTGGCGGATGTTGATGAAGCCGAGCGTCGCGTCGAGGAGGAAGTTGATCTTCTGGCCGAGAAAGTCGGCATGGTCGGCGAGCGCCCGGACGTCGGTGCCGAGGGAGGCGATCTCTTCCCTGTGCGCCTCGAGCCGGGGGTGGCCGCGGGTGTGCGCGCCGAGGAAGGTGGCGAGCCGTTCGAGCGTCAGCAGGCTTTCGCGGATGTTTGAGGACAGATCGCCCTTGCGCCCGATCTCCTGGAGGAGCGCGCGGTAGGCGGCGTCCGTCCTCATCGCATGGATCGCGTCGCCGAAGACCTGCCGCGACAGCGCGTCCACGTCGCGGGCCACGCGCCCCAGCACGTCGGCCTGCCGGTCCACGATCTCGTCCAGAAGCTGGACGAGCACCGTATCGCCGTCGGTGCAGCCGGTCTGGTGGCGTTCGGCCCGGCGGACGAAGGTGTCGAAGGCGCGGGGTTCGTGGTCGCGGAGCGTGACGAGCCGGCCGTGGGCGAGGATGAAGCTGATGGGCGCCATCTCGGGGTGGTCCTCGTCGGACCGGGCCGGGATCGTCGCCGTCATCACGAGCGCGCCGTCTTCGACGTAGAGGCGCGAGGAGATCTCGATCTCCTCCCGGTCCTCGCGCGTGGGCAGCTCGAGCCCGAGGAGCGCGCCCACCGCCGCCTCCTCGTCGGGGTCGGGGGACAGGAGGTCGTGCCAGACGGCGGCCTCCGGCGCGTCCTGCACCACCAGCTTGCCGCCTGCGGTGCCGTAGCTGCGGATCATGGCGCCCGCGCGGTCAGAGCGGCTGCGGGCGGAGCGGGGGGACCGGCCTCGCGTCCACGCTGTAGAGGACGTAGCCGCCGACCCGCGCGACCGCGATCCCGCCCGTATCGGCCGCGAACTGCTCGAGCGCGGGCATGGTCGCCGGACAGGCGACGAGCGCCCCGCCCTCGCGCAGCCACTGGCTCGTGTAGGCCGTGACGCCGACGTTGCGGCAGGGGTCGGCCGCGGTCCGGTGCCCGCCGTAGAGGACGAGCGAGGGCACCACCGGCCCCGGGGCGCAGGCGGCCAGCCCGGTCAGGGCGGCGAGAGCGGCGATTGTCAGACGCGTGTTCATGGGGAAAACCCTCCTGCGGCGGACCGTAGCAATCGCCCAACCGGATGCCGAGGGGGAAAATGCCCGTCAAGGGGCGGACCCGCAAGGCCGGCGGACCTCACGCTGCGGGATATCCACATGGAATCGCGCCCCCCCGCCCGCCGGACGCTTCCCTCGCCCCCTGCCACAACATATAGTGGCGCGAAGCGGGGGGCTGCGCTGTCCCTTCCATCACACCAAGGGCAGGCACATGGCGCATATCATCGTCGTCGGGAACGAGAAGGGCGGGTCGGGGAAGTCCACGACCTCGATGCATCTGGCCACGGCACTGTCGCGGATGGGGCACCGGGTGGGGACGCTGGACCTCGACCTGCGCCAGAAGAGCCTTGGCCGCTACATCGAGAATCGCCGCCACTTCGTGGAGACCTCGGGCATCGAGCTTCCGACGCCGGTCTATGCCGAGCTGCCGGAGGTGGCGAGGGAGGAGCTGGAACCCGGCGAAAACGTCTTCGACCGGCGCCTCTCGGCCGCGGTCTCGACGATGGAGGGAGACTTCGACTTCATCCTGATCGACTGCCCCGGATCGCACACGCGCCTCTCGCAGGTCGCCCATTCGCTGGCCGACACGCTGGTCTCGCCGCTCAACGACAGCTTCGTGGACTTCGACCTTCTTGCCCATTTCGATCCCGACACGAACCGCATCCTCGGCCCGTCGATCTACTCCGAGATGGTGTGGAACGCCCGCCAGCTGCGCGCGCAGGCGGGGCTGAAGCCGATCGACTGGGTGGTGGTCCGCAACCGCGTGCCCACGCAGGCCATGCACAACAAGGAGAAGATGGCGGCCGCTCTGGACGAACTCGCGCGGCGCATCGGGTTCCGCGTGGTGCAGGGCTTCTCCGAACGGGTCATCTTCCGCGAGCTCTTCCCGCGCGGGCTCACGCTGCTCGACCTGCGCGACATCGGGGTGAAGGGGCAGATGAACATCTCGAACGTGGCCGCGCGGCAGGAGCTGCGCGATCTCGTGAAGGCGCTGCGCCTGCCCGGCGTCACCGTGAACTTCTGATTTCCTCGACCCCGGCCCAGACAAGCCGCAAGAGCCCGGCGATCCCGCGCACAAGAAGCCGAACCGCCGCCGTCGCCGCCCGGAGCGTCACGAGCGCGCCCGCGCGCAGCCGGTCCGCCGCGGTCGGGCCTCCGCTCTCCGCCACGTCCTCCTGCAACGGCAGGGGCGCGAAATGGGCCGATGCCATCGTGCGGGTGGACGGGGGCGCCCCGGCGATCTTCGGCGCGCGCTGCGGCAGAAGCCGCGCTCCCGGCAGGAACCGCCGCCATCCCGCGAGGAGGGCGAGGAGTACGCCCAGCCCGATGGGCCAGAGCCACTGGCGCGACCGGTCCGTCACCGGCTGCAGCGCCGCCTCGCGCCCCTCGGGATAGGGCTGCACCGCGACGAACCTGTCGCCGACCCACCGCCCCTCGACCGCCAGTGCTCCGGCGAGGATCAGGGGGAAGTCGCCCGGATCGACGGCGCGGCCCGTCACCTGCACGACTCCGTCCGAAAGAATTTCCGCAAGAGCCTCTGCCGGCGGGAGTCCCTCTTCCGGCGCAAGTGGAAGGAGGATGGCGCCCAGCGCCCCCTCCCCCCCGGCGAGCGGGTAGAGCGGCACCGCGAGTCGGCGGTCGCCCGTGCCGGGCATGGTGAGGACGATGCGCCGCGACGGATCGGCGGCGGCGCGCAGGACGACCTCGCCCGCGGGGCTGCGGTGCGCGATGCGGCGGTAGTCCTCGACCGCGACCGGGGCGGGCGGACCCTGCCGGAGGGCGAGGGCGCGGTCCGCGTTCTCCTGCACGGTGGCATAGGCCCACAGGAGACCCGCCGCCATGCAGACGCCTGCCAGGGCGAGAAGCCGCCGCGGAGAGAGGAGCCAGCCGACGATGATCCGGACGAGATGCATGATTCCCAGGGTGAATGTCAGATGACATCGGGGATGCCCCGGCAAGGAGGCATCAGTATGGCGACGGCGCCGCGGATCGCGTCAGGGATGTGACGATGCGCGCCACGTCGCGCGATTCAGGCCCTTGGCGCAGCCGGATCGCTCTCCGCGACGTCGTTGCCGCTTCACGGACGGGTCCGTCCGTGCGACCGTGTCCGGGCGGACGCCGTGCCTGGCGTCCGCCTTCCGGCGGAAGGGGGGTCCGTGGGACATCTGCAGGACAATGCCGCGCGGCGCCTTGGCGTTCTGAGCGAGCGCGGCTGGCTGGCCCGGCAGGACCCCGCGTTCCAGGCGCTCATCGCGCGGCTTGGCCGATGGCGCGAGTTCAAGGCGGGCGAGACGCTCTACCTCGCGGGAGAGGAGGCGGACTACCTCGCCGGGCTGGCCGAGGGCATCTTCGAGATCACCTTTCCCCTGGTGGGCGACGAGCCCGTGGTCATTCACCGTGCCGAGCCCGGCTTCTGGACGGGAGAGGCGAGCCTCGTTCCGGGTCAGGGCCGCGTCATCTCCATCGCCGCCGCGACCGACGTGCGCGTCTTCGTGGTGCCCGCGTCCAGCCTGCACCGGATGCTGGCCGGCGAACCGCGCTACTGGGGGCCGTTCTACGACCTCAGCCTGTCCAGCTCCCGGACGGCGGTGACCCTGCTCGCCGAGGCGCTCGCGCTGTCGCCCCGGGCGCGGGTGGCGCGCATTCTCCTGCGGCTGGCCCGCCCCGACGGCGGCGTTCCCGGGAGCCAGGAGGACCTCGGCCGCCTCCTCGGGATGACACGGTCGAGCGTGCGCCGCGCGCTGGCGAGCCTCATCGAGATCGGCGCCGTCGAAAGCGGCTACGGGAAGCTGTCGGTGCGCGACCGCGCCGCGCTGGAGCGCCTGACGCACGAAGCCTGACGGCTGCGCCGCAGCGTCACCTTCCGTTCACACCCGGCGCCGCAGGAGCGGCTGGAACCGACGCGCGCGGGCCGTGTTTATGCGGGTGCGGCAGGACCCGGGGAGGACATCCGGGCCCGCCGGAGACTCAGGCGCCCGACGGCGGCCGGGGCGCAGGGAGCTTCCCGCGCAGGCCGTCCGAGGGCTTCCGGAATGATCGTGCCGGTTCGGCCCTGCGGAGCGCGTCAGCGCCTCCGGACGGTCGCGGCCGGCCCTCGCGCAAGGACGCTTCCATCGTGACCTCTCACTCCGCCTTCCCTCCTGCCCCCGGCGCCGACCTGATCCTCTGCCTGTCCCACCTGCGGTGGGACCTCGTCTGGCAGCGGCCGCACCACCTGATGAGCCGCGCGGCCGCGACGCGCGCGGTGGCCTACCTCGAGGAGCCCGTTCCCGCCGAAGGCACGCTCTCGCGCCTGCAGGAGCGGCGCGATCCCTCGGGCGTGGTGATCCTGACCCCTGCCCTCCCCGCGGGCGCCGACGCCGTGGCCGAAACGCGCCGCCTTCTGGGGCGGTGGCTCTCGCGCCGGCCGCACCGGCGGCTCGTGCTGTGGTTCCAGACGCCCATGGCGCTCGACCTCGCGCGGCACCTGCCGGCGGACGCCTGGGTCTACGACTGCATGGACGAGCTTTCGGCCTTCGACTTCGCGCCCGAAGGGCTGCGGGACCGGGAGGAGGCGCTGATGACCCGCGCCGACGTCGTCTTCGCGGGCGGGCGCAGCCTGCATGCCGCGCGTGTCGCGCGCCGCCCCGACGCGCGGCTGATGCCGTCGAGCGTGGACGCCGCCCATTTCGGGGCGGCGCGGGCCGGGCGGCCCGATCCGGCGGATCAGGCGGGGATCGCCCGCCCCCGCGTGGGCTTCTTCGGGGTGATCGACGAGCGGATGGACCTCGCGCTCGTCGCGTCTACGGCAGAGCGGATGCCGGAGGTGGCCTTCGTGATGCTGGGGCCTGTGGTCAAGATCGACCGGGCGAGCCTGCCGCGACTGTCCAACATCCATTGGCTGGGACCGAAGACCTACGCGTCGCTGCCCGACTACCTCGCCAACTGGGACGCGGGGTGGATGCCCTTCGCGCTCAACCGCTCCACGCAGTTCATCAGCCCGACGAAGACACCGGAGTTCCTGGCCGCCGGGCTGTCCGTGACCTCCACCGCCGTCCCGGACGTGGTGCACGACTACGGCGGGCAGGGCCTCGTGCGGATCGCGGATGCCGCGACGATGCCCGAGGCGCTGGCGGCGTCGCTCGAGGCCCCGCGGCCCGACTGGCTGCCGCGCGTCGATGCCCTGCTCGCCCGCACCTCGTGGGACGCGACATGGGCGCGGATGGACGCGGCCATCGCCGCCGCGATGACGCGGCCAGCGGTCGCGTCGGCCGCCAACGGAGGCGAGGTGCGCCATGACGTATGACTGGCTCATCGTCGGCGCGGGCTTCGCGGGCAGCGTGCTCGCGGAACGGCTCGCCTCCCAGCGGGGCGACAGCGTGCTCGTCATCGACCGCCGCTCCAACGTGGCGGGGAACGCCTACGACCACAAGGACGCGGCGGGCCTCCTGATTCACCAGTACGGGCCCCACATATTTCACACGAATTCCGAGAAGATCGTCGACTACCTCTCGCAGTTCACGGAATGGCGCGACTACGAACACCGCGTGCTCGCCCATGTGGACGGGCAGCTCGTCCCCATCCCGATCAACCTCGATACCGTGAACCGTCTCTACGGGCTGAACCTCGACGCGGAAGGGATGGAGCGGTTCCTCGCCGAACGGCGGGAGCCGGTGGAGGAGGTGCGGACGTCCGAGGACGTGGTTGTCTCGACCGTGGGGCGCGAGCTCTACGAGAAGTTCTTCAAGGGCTACACCCGCAAGCAATGGGGCGTGGACGCCTCCGAGCTGTCGAAGTCCGTCACCGCCCGCATCCCGGTGCGGACGAACCGCGACGACCGCTACTTCGGCGACACGTTCCAGAAGATGCCGGCCGAAGGGTACACGCGGATGTTCGAGCGGATGCTCGACCACCCGCTGATCGACCTGCGCCTCGGGACGGACTGGAAGGAGGTCCGCGACCAGGTGTCGTTCCGGCGGCTGATCTTCACCGGCCCCATCGACGAGTTCTTCGACTACCGGCTCGGCAAGCTCCCCTACCGCTCGCTTCAGTTCCGGCACGTCACGCTCGACACGGAATGGGCGCAGCCGGTGGCCGTGGTGAACTACCCGCAGACGGAAGACTACACCCGCGTCACCGAATACAAGCACCTGACCGGGCAACAGCACCAGAAGACGAGCCTCACCTACGAATACCCGTCTGCCGAGGGCGACCCCTACTACCCCGTGCCCCGGCCCGAGAACGAGGCGCTTTACCGCGCCTACCGGGCGATGGCGGACCGGCTGCCGGACGTGCTCTTCGTGGGTCGGCTCGGGACCTACCGCTACTACAACATGGACCAGGTGGTGGGTCAGGCGCTCGCCACCTTCGAGCGGATCGCGGGGAAGGCGGAGATGCGGGCGGGTCATGCCGCGGAGTGAAATCCTCCGCCCGCCGCTCCGGATGTGGGGCGGGATCGAGTGCTCTCACGTCCGGGTGGGCGACCGCGTGCGCGACCAGATCGCGGAGACCGGGCACCGCGAACGGGAGGGCGATCTCGACATGGTCGCCGACCTCGGGGTGCAAACGCTGCGCTATCCGGTGGTGTGGGGCGCAGCGGACTGGTCGTGGGTCGACGCCCGCCTCGCCCGGCTCCGCGCGCTCGGGATCGCGCCCATCGCCGGGCTTCTCCATCACGGCTGGGGACCGGGAGAGATGCACGCGCTCCACCCCGGCTTCGCGGAGGGCTTCGCGGCCCATGCCGAGGAGGTCGCGCGCCGCTACCCCTGGGTGCGGGACTACACGCCGATCAACGAGCCCGTCACCACGGCGCGCTTCTCCTACCTCTATGGCCACTGGTTCCCGCACATGCGGGAGGAGGCGGCCTTCCTCCGCGCGGTCGTCGCCTGCGCCGTGGCGACGGCGGAGGCGATGCGGCGCATCAGGCTCCACCGACCCGACGCGCGGCTGATCCAGACGGAGGACATGGGGCGCATCTTCGCGGTGCCTGACCTCCAGTATCAGGCGGATTACGAGAACGAACGCCGCTTCCTGGGCACCGACCTTCTTTCGGGCCGCGTCACCCCGCACCACCCGTTCCACGCCCGCCTCCTCGCGGCGGGGGTCTCGGCAGACGACCTCTCACGGCTCGCGGACGCGCCCTGCCCGCCCGACATCCTCGGGATCGACCATTACCTGACGTCGGACCGCTTCCTCGACACGGACCTCGCCCGCCATCCGCCCGCCACCCACGGCGGGAACGGGCGCGACGCCTACGCCGACACGGCGGCCTACCACGAGCCCGCGCTCCTGCCCGAGCTCGGCTTTCGCGCCCGGCTGCGCGAGGTGCACCCCCGCACCGGCCTCACGCTCGCCATCACCGAAGCTCACGCCGCCTGCACGCGGGAGGAACAGGTGCGCTGGCTCTGCGAGGCGTGGGACGCGGCCGAGGCCGCGCGGGGCGAGGGCGTACCGGTCGTCGCGGTGACGAGCTGGGCGCTCTTCGGGTCGGTCGACTGGAACTCGCTCCTCACGCGGGAGGCGGGGCACTACGAGAGCGGGGCCTTCTGCCTGCGCGACGGCGCCCCGCGCCGGACGGCGGTGGGCGAGGCCGTGGCCGCGCTCGCGACAGACGGCGCCTTCCCGCACCCGGTGACGAAGGGGACCGGCTGGTGGGGCGGCGCGCCGGGCGCCCCCGCCGGGATCGCGGTCAGCCTGTCGGGTGACGCGGCGCACCGCGCGCGCGTTGCGGCGTTGTGCCGGGATCGCGGGATCGACGTGGTCAGGGCCAGCGCCGCGCAGATCGGCGTGGAGGCGCCGCCGGACGGTCCGATGCGCCTCACGCTCCGTCACCTCGGGGCGTCGCATGTGCGGGAGGTGCTGCACGTGGACGACCTTGTGCACCACGCCCATGGCCTTCTCGACCGGCTGGTGGACCTGAGCCTTGCGGACTGGCGCCCCGCCCCCGCGCGCGTTGCGCGGCGGCGGCGCTAGGCGGCCTCGGGCAAGGGCAGCGGCAGGGGCGCCCGCGCGATTCCGTAGCGCCAGCGGTTGTTCGTGCCCGCCACCCTGCTCTGGTAGAAGAGCGTCAGCACGTCGCCCGTGACGAGCACGGTGGAATGGCCGTTCTCGCCCACGTCGCCGGGCTCGAGAACCGGTCCCACGGTGCGGTAGGGGCCGGTCACCGTTTCGGCGATGGCGAAGAACACGCGCTGCCGCGTGCCGCGCGCGCCTTCGGGCAGGAAGCAGGTGGCGTTCAGCATCACCCGCCCGTCCGGCAGCTCCACGAGCTGCGGCCCCTCGATCCCCCACTCATAGTCCTCATGGGTGCGCGGGTTGTGGTGGGGCACCTCGTCGTGGTCAAGGATCTTGCCGAGCCGCTCCCACGGCCCCGACCAGAGGCCCGAGACGCTCCGGGCAAGGTACACGTCGGGCTGCGGCACGCGCTGGAAGCGGGGCATCCCGGAATAGACGAGGTACTTCTGCCCGGCCACCACCGCCGGGTGCGGGTCGTAGATCCCGTCTTCCCCCGTGCCGGGGAGCGAATGCAGCGCGGTGCCGAGCGCCACCCAGGTGAAGCCGTCGTTCGACACGAGGTGCTCGCAGGTCCCGCCCGACTTCATGAACTCGGTCTGGATGAACATGTGGAAGACGCCCGCGTCGTAGATCACGCCCGGCGCGGCCACGCCCGAGCCGTCGAGCCTGGGGTCGATCAGCGGCTCCTGCGTCCAGGGGCCTTCGAGCGCGGGGGCGGTGGCGTGGAAGATCTTCCACGTCTCTGTCGTCACGGTCCCGCCCGAGCCGAAGACGTGCCAGCGCGTGCCGTCGAAGACCGGACAGGGGTCCTTCACGTCGTCCAGCCCCATCGGCTGAAAGACCGGGAAGAGGTTCGTCGCGAAGTTCATCGCCATTTTTTCTGCTCGATGTGGAACCCGGGGTCATGTCCCTGCGTTCGAATCTTTCACTTCGGTGCCCGACTCGCAAGACGCGCGTCGGGCACAAACTGTTACTTTTTCTCCACATCGGCGTGAGGCCGCGCCTCAGTGCTTGAGCATCACGTGGCGAACGGTGGTGTAATCCTCGAGCGCGTACATGGACATGTCCTTGCCGTAGCCCGACTGCTTGAGCCCCCCGTGCGGCATCTCGTTCACCAGCATGAAATGCGTGTTCACCCAGGTGCAGCCGTAGCGGAGCCGCGCGGCCGTCGCCATCGCGCGGCCCACGTCCTTCGTCCAGACCGAGGAGGCGAGGCCGTAGTGGGAGTCGTTGGCCCAATTGACCGCCTCGTCCACGTCCGAGAAGCGCGTGACCGAGACGACGGGGCCGAAGACCTCGCGCCGGACGATCTCGTCATCCTGACGCGCGCCCGCGATGACGGTGGGGCGGTAGTAGAAGCCGCTCTCGCCGTGGGTCGCGCCGCCGGTCGTCACCTCGATGTGCGAAAGGTCACGCGCGCGTTCCACGAAGCTCGCCACGCGGTCGCGCTGGCGGCGGGAGATGAGGGGGCCGATCTCGTTCTGGGTGTCATCTCCTCGCGCATAGGCGATGCTTTCCACCGCCGAGGTCAGGTCGGCCACGAGCTTGTCGTAGGTCTTGTCCGAGGCATAGACGCGGCAGGCGGCCGTGCAGTCCTGGCCTGCGTTGTAGTAGCCGAAGACCTTGAGCGAGGAGACGACCTCGTCGATGTCGGCGTCGTCGAAGACGATGACGGGCGCCTTGCCGCCAAGTTCCAGATGCGTGCGTTTCACGCTCCGCGCCGCGGCCTGGAGCATCTTCTTGCCCGTCGCCACGTCGCCCGTGAGAGAGATCATGTCCACGAGGTCGTGGTGGATGAGCGCGTTGCCCACGCTGTCCCCGCGCCCGGCAATGACGTTGACGACACCCTTGGGCAGCTCCTCGGCGAGGATGCGGGCCAGTTTCAGTGCCGTGAGCGGAGTCTGTTCGGAGGGCTTGAACACCACCGTGTTTCCGCCCGCAATGGCGGGGGCGAGCTTCCACGCCATCATCATCAGCGGATAGTTCCACGGCGCGATGGAGGCCACGACCCCCACCGGATCGCGCCGGATCATCGAGGTATGGCCGGGCAGGTATTCGCCCGCCACGGGGCCGTTCATCGTGCGCACCGCGCCCGCGAAGAAACGGTAGCAGTCGACGATCGCAGGGATCTCGTCCCCGATGGCGGCATTGATCGGCTTGCCGCAGTTCAGCGCCTCGAGCTTCCCGAGCGCCTCCGCCTCGGCCTCGATGCGCGCCGCGATGCGCAGGAGCGCGGCGGACCGTTCGGAGGGCGTCGTGCGGGACCAGCCGTGGAACGCCTCGGCCGCGCCGTGCACGGCGGCGTCGATCTGGTCGGCCGACGCCTCGGGCAGGTCGAGAATCGTCTCGCCCGTGCGCGGGTTCAGGATCGTCTCGGGCGTTTCGGTCCCGGCGACGAACTCGCCGTTGATGAGAAGCTGGGTGTCCATGGGTCTCCTCCCTGAAGGGATCTATTTTCCGGAACCGGCGGTCTCGGTGCCGCCGCGGGTGAGGTAGTAGGCCGCGAGGATCGGCAGCGCGGTGACGAGCACCACGACCATCGCGACCACGTTGGTGACGGGGCGCTGGCGCGGGCGGACGAGCTCTTCCAGCATCCAGATCGGCAGCGTCTGCTGTTGACCGGCGGTGAAGGTCGTCACGATCACCTCGTCGAAGGACAGCGCGAAGGCGAGCATCCCGCCCGCGAGAAGCGCGGTCGCGATGTTCGGCAGGACCACGAAGCGGAACGTCTGGAACCCGTTCGCGCCGAGGTCGGCGGACGCCTCGAGCATCGAGCCCGAGACGCGGCGGAAGCGGGCGACGGTGTTGTTGTAGACTACGACGATGCAGAAGGTCGCGTGGCCGAGCACGATTGTCAGTGTCGAGAAGGGGATCGAGCCGAGGTTGAAGGCCGACCGCAGCGCGATCCCCGTGATGATCCCCGGCAGCGCGATGGGCAGGATGACAAGCAGCGTCACCGCCTCCCGCCCCCAGAACTGCGCGCGGGACACGGCGGCGGCGGCGAGCGTGCCCAGCACCAGCGCGATGCAGGTGGAGATGGTAGCCACCTTGAGCGACAGCGACAGCGCCTGCCACACGTCGGGGCGGTTCCACGTCACGCCGAACCACTGCGTCGTGAAGCCGGGCGGCGGCCACTGGTAGCTCTTGTCCTCGGTCGTGAAGGCGTAGACGAAGATCAACAGGATCGGCAGGTGCAGGAAGGCGAGCCCCGCGAAGGCCGCGATCTTCAGGCCCAGGGGCGCACGGTCAGAGCGCATCGAACGCCCCCTTCCGCTTCGCCATCCAGAGGTAGACCGCCATGATGACGATGGGCACCACCGCGAAGGCGGCGGCCAGCGGGATGTTCCCCGCCGTGCCCTGGTGCTGGTAGACCGCCTGCCCGATGAACCGGCGCGAGGAGCCCACGATCTGCGGGATGATGTAGTCCCCGAGCGTGAGCGAGAAGGTGAAGATCGACCCCGCCATCAGCCCCGGCATGGCAAGCGGCAGGATCACGTGCCGGAAGGTCTGGCGCGGGGTGGCGCCGAGGTCGTCGGAGGCTTCGAGCAGGTTGTGCGGCACCCGTTCAAGCGACGCCTGCAAGGGCAGGATCATGAACGGCAGCCAGACGTAGAGGAAGACGAGGAAGGTCCCGATGTAGCTGACCGACAGCGAATTGCCCCCGATCACCGGCAGCGCGAGGACCGCGTTCAGCACGGCCGAGGCGCCGATCCCTTCCACCGCCCAGTTGAGGATGCCCTCCTTGGCGAGGATCAGCTTCCAGGCGTAGACCTTGACGAGGTAGCTCGACCACAAGGGCAGCATGACCGCGAGGTAGAAGAGCGCCTTCATCCGGCCCCGCGCATACCGCGCGGCGTAGTAGGCGATGGGGAAGGCCACGATCCCGGCGGCGATGGTGACGCAGGCCGCCATCGTCACCGTCCTCAGGATGATGTCGAAGTTCGCGGGCCGCAGAAGCTCGGCATAGGTCTGGAGCGTGAACTCCCGGTTGATGAGGCCCGAGAACTCGTCGATCGAGAAGAAGCTCTGGAGGAGGAGCGCGGCGAGCGAGCCGATGTAGATGATCCCGAGCCACAGGAGCGGCAGGGCGAGGAGGAGGACGAGGAACAGGCCCGGCCGGCGCCAGAAGAGGTCCGACAGCCGCGCGAGCGGCCCGTCGCCCCGGGGCGCGGAACGGACGGGTGGAGCCGACTGGACCGCGTCCGTCACGCGCCGCCCTCCATCTCGTGGAGCGCGTCACCCGCCCAGTCGATCCCCACGGGCGCGCCCTGGGCGGGTAGCGGATGGCCGGCGGGAACGGTGGCGGTGAGGTCACCCTCGGCGACGGCCACGGTGACCCGGTTGACCGCGCCCATGTAGCGCACCGACCGCACGGTTCCCGCGATGCGCCCGGCCCCGGGGGCCACCAGCGTCATCGCCTCGCCCCGCAGGCTGGCCCAACGCGCGGGTCCGCCGGCGCGGGCGCTGAGTTCGGGCGACAGCACGTTGGCGGAGCCCACGAAGTCCGCCACGAAGCGTGTGCGGGGGCGTTCGTAGATCTCCTGCGGGGTTCCTTCCTGCACGATGTGGCCGTCGTTGAAGACCGCCACGCGGTCGGCCATCGACAGCGCCTCTCCCTGGTCGTGGGTCACGAAGATGAAGGTGATGCCAAGCGACTGCTGGAGGCTCTTCAGCTCCTCCTGCATCGCCTCGCGCAGCTTGAGGTCGAGCGCCCCGAGCGGCTCGTCGAGGAGCAGCACGCGCGGCCGGTTCACCAGCGCGCGCGCGAGCGCCACGCGCTGCCGCTGCCCGCCCGACAGCGCGGCAGGCTTGCGGTCGCCGTAGCCTGCGAGCTTGACGAGCGCGAGCATCTCCTCGGCGGCGGCCTCGCGGGTGCGCTTGTCGACGCCCGCCATCTTCGGCCCGTAGGCCACGTTCTCCCGCACGGTCAGGTGCGGGAAGAGCGCGTAATCCTGAAAGACCGTGTTCACCGGCCGCCGGTTCGGCGGGATGGCCTCCGAGTTCTGCCCGAAGATGCGCACATGGCCCGCCGTCGGCCGCTCGAACCCCGAGATCAGCCGCAGGCAGGTCGTCTTGCCCGAACCGGACGGCCCGAGCATCGCGAAGAAGCAGCCCTCCGTTATCGCCAGGGACACCCGGTCCACGGCGCGGACGGCGCCGAAATGGCGCGAGACGGCATCGAATTCGACGGCGAGGGTCATGCGGGATACACCGGAGCTTGTCCCGGCGGCAGCGCCGCCGGGTTCAGGGTCAGGAGGACGGGCTGCGCCTCAGCGGCCGCCGATCACGCCGATGTAGTCGGACACCCAGCGGTAGTAGGGCACGCATTCGCCCTGGCTCGCGCAGTTGGTGACGGGCGTGGTCCAGAACCGGATCCGCTCGAAATCGTCCATCCCGTTCTTCGTGCAGCCCTCGGCCGTCTGCATGCCCCGCCCGTCGGTGCAGGCGGCCGGCACGCCCGGGTTCGCGCCGAACCAGACCGACAGGTCCGACATCAGGTTCGAGGACAGCGTGTGCTCCATCCACATGTAGGCGCAGTTCGGGTGCGGCGCGTCCACATGCATCATCGTGGTGTCGGCCCAGCCCGTCGCGCCCTCCTGCGGGATCACGCTCGCGATGGGCGCTCCGTCGCCCTGCAGCAGGTTCACCTGGAACGGCCAGGAGCCGGAGGCCGCCATGCCTTCGTTCTTGAAGTCGTCGATCTGGATGAAGGCGTCGTGCCAGTAGCGGCTGACGAGCTTGCGCTGCTCGCGCAGGAGGTCGAGCGCGGCGTCGTACTGCTCCTGGTTCAGCTCGTAGGGCGAGGTGATGCCAAGCTCGGGCTTGTGGAACATCAGGTATTGCGCGGCATCGGCGATGTGGATCGGGCCGTCATAGGCCTGCACGCGGCCCGCGTTGGGCTTGCCGTCGGGAAGGTCCTGCGCCTCGAACACCACGTTCCACGAGGTAGGCGGCGTGTCGCCGAACACCTCGGTCGAATACATCAGCACGTTCGGCCCCCACATGTAGGGCACGCCGTAGTGGACGCCGTCCACCACATACCACGGCGCCTCCTTCAGGCGGTCGTCCACCGTGTCCCAGGACGGGATCAGCGACAGGTTCACCGGCTGCACCCGCTTGCCCGCGATCAGCCGCAGCGAGGCGTCGCCTGAGGCGGTCACGAGGTCGAAGCCGCCTTCGTTCATCAGCGCCACCATCTCGTCCGAGGTGTTGGCGGTCTTGACGTTGACCATGCAGCCGGTCGCTTCCTCGAACTTCGTTACCCAGTCGAAGGCGGCGACCGTCTCGCCGCGCTCGATGTAGCCGGGCCAGGCAACGATATCGAGCCGCCCCTCCCCTGCCCCGATCTCGGTCATCTGCGCGAGCACCGGCTGCGCGGCCACCATCGCCGCCAGAGCGGCCGTCCCCCAAAGTCGTGCATGCGTCATCTTGAGTCTCCCTGTGAATGCCCCGGTCCAGCGCGGGCGCGCATTCGGCGTCTTCCGGCGCTGTCGCCGCAGATGAAGGGGAGATCGGCGGGCCTTCGCAAATACAAAATGATGAAGATCGTTATCGGAGAATCCGAAACCATAGCCGGCGCAGCATGTTAGCGGGCCGGCCCCATGAAGGAGCTCTGCGCAAGGCGCACGAAATCGCGGCTGATGTCGGACAGGGGCGCGCCCCGGCGCCACGCGAGGCCCACGCGCACGTCCGGAAGGTCGCCCGACACGTCGCGGATGCCGATCCGGTCGCCTTCCAGCGACCAGGGCCGGTAGATGAGGTCCGGCATGATGGCGAGGCCCATGCCCGTGGCGACGAGGCTCCGCACCGCCTCCACCGACCGGGTGCGGAAGGCCACGTTGGGCCGCGCCCCCAGCGAGGACAGGAGGCGCGAGGTCCCCTCCTCGATCTCCTCGACCGACAGCATGATGAGCGGCTCCTTCGCGATGTCGTCGAGCGTGATCGCCTCGAGCGCCATCAGCGGATGGCCGAGCGGCAGCCAGAGCCGCATGGCCGACACGGCGATGCTTTCGACCTGAAGCGCGCTGCGGTTCCTGAGGTTCGAGGTGATGAGGAAGCCCACGTCGATCTCGCCCCCGATCAGCAGGTGTTCGAGGTAGTCGCCCGTGTCCTCGATGGCCGACACGCGCACCGCCGGATAGGTCCGCCGGAACCGCGACAGCGCGTCCGACAGCCCGTAGCCCGCGACGAGCGCGGTGACGCCCAGCCGGATCTCCCCCGTCCGCGTCTCGGGCCCCGCGGCGAAGGCGCGGCGCGCGTCCGACACGTCGTCGCGGATCTTGCGCGCGTGGCGGAGGAACTGGTGCCCCGCGTTCGTGATCTCCACCCCGTGCGCCTTGCGCTCGAAGAGCGTGACACCCAGATCGGCCTCGAGTGCCTTGATCGCCTCGGTCACGGACGATTGCGAGATCGACAGCGCCTTGGCCGCGCGCGAGACGCTTTCGTGCTCGGCCGCGGCGACGAAGAACTGGAGCTGGCGCAGCGTGAAGGCCATGGCCTCGCGACCCCCGTGTGGACCGGGCGGATAGTGCAGGCGCAGGCCGGGCGCGGCAAGCCGTCGCCGCCGGGCATTCCGCCCCTTCGCCCTGCCGGGAAGGCGGGATATACCGCTGACAACGGCCACCGGATTCGACGGTCGCCCTTCCGACCGATCGCACAGGACCGCCCCATGCCCCCCGCCGCCGACATCGCGCTCGACGCCGCCCCCTCCGCACCGGACTACCTCCAGGCCAGCATCGCGACGCGCCTCGCCTTTCTCGCGGCGGGGTTCGTCATGGCCTGCTGGGCGCCGCTCATCCCCTTCGTCAAGGCGAACTCGGGCGTCGACGAGGCGCGGCTCGGCCTGCTGCTCCTCTGCCTCGGGATCGGGTCGGTCATCGCCATGCCGCTCACCGGCTACTTCAGCGCGAAGACGGGCGCGCGGCCGATGATCCTCCTCGGCGGCGTGGGCCTCGTGGTCTTCCTGCCGCTGCTCGCCTACCTGACCTCGCCCCTCGCGCTCGCCGGCACGCTCCTGTTCTTCGGCGCCTCCCTCGGCACGATCGACGTCGCCATGAACGTCCACGCGGCCGAGATCGAGAAGGCGCGTGCCCGCCCGCTCATGTCGGGCTTCCACGCGATGTGGAGCGTGGGCGGCGTGCTCGGCGCGGGCGGCATGACGCTGCTGCTGTCGCAGGGGCTGTCGCCGGTGACCGGCGCGCTCGCGGGCAGCGCGGCGGCGCTGGCGGCGCTGCTCTACGCGCGGCCCCGCTTCCTCGTGGCGCAGGGCGGGGAGGCGCCGGCCTTCGTGCGGCCGCGCGGGATCGTGCTGCTCCTCGCCGTGCTCGCCGGGATCACCTTCCTCGTCGAGGGCGCGGTGCTCGACTGGAGCGCGCTCCTGATCGTCGGGCGCGGGCTCGTGGGCACCGAGATGGGCGGGCTCGGCTACATGCTCTTCTCGGTCGCGATGATGGTCGGGCGGCTCACCGGCGACCGCACGGTCGCCTTGCTCGGGCCGCGGCGGGTGCTCCTCTGGGGCGGGATCGTCACGCTCGCGGGCTTCGCGGCGCTTCTTCTCACCGACTGGACGCCGGGGGCGATGGCGGGCTTCGTGCTGATCGGGTTCGGCGCGGCGAACCTCGTCCCCGTGGTGTTCAGCGCGGCGGGGCGTCAGTCGATCATGCCCCCGGGCCTCGCCATCGCGGCAGTCACGACGACGGGCTACGCGGGCATCCTCCTCGGCCCGGCGGCCATCGGCTTCGTCTCGCACGCGACGAGCCTGCCCACGGCCTTCTGGATCCTCGTGGCGCTGACCGCGGTGGTGCCGCTCTGCGCTGGCGTGGCGACGCGGGCGCGGTAGCCGCGCGTCACTCCCGCACGGTCAGGATCTCCTCGAGCGGCTTCTTGATCTTGGCCACCGCGGGCACCGTCGCCCCGGCCGCGGGGTGGCCGACGGCCAGGATCATCATGGGCTTCTCCGACGCCGGCCGCCCGAGAAGGTCATTGAGAAACCGCATCGGGTTCGGCGTGTGCGGCAGCGTGGCCAGCCCCGCGTGATGCAGCGCCGCGATCAGGAAGCCCGTCGCGATCCCGGTGCTTTCCGGCACGTAGTAGTTCTTGAACCGCGCCCCGTCGTCGAATTCGCCCCAGCGCTGCGCGAAGACCACGATCAGCCAGGGCGCGATCTCCAGATGCGGCTTGTCCGCCGTCGTCCCGATGGGCTCGAGCGCCTTCAGCCACTCGTCGCCCGCCGCCCCGGCGTAGAAGCGCCGCTCCTCCGCCTCGGCCTCGGCCCGAATGCGCCGCTTGGTCTCGGGGTCCGCGACGGCCACGAAGTGCCACGGCTGGTGGTTCGCCCCCGACGGGGCGGAGCCCGCCGCGCGGACGCAGGCCTCCACCACCTCACGAGGCACCGGCCGGTCCGAGAAGTCCCGGACCGTGTGGCGGCGCGCCATGAAGTCGCGGAACGCCCCGGCCCGGGCGCGCATCTCGGCGTCGGGGAAGTCGAAGCGGTCGGGCAGCGGCAGGGCGTCGTAGACGAGACGGTCACGGGCGAACATGGGCGGCGCTCCGGCGATTGCGGTCCGCCGCGATCTTTCCGGATGGCGGGGCGCGGAGGCAAGCGTCTCCAGCCGTCCAGCGGGGTCGGGAACATGTCGCCCCGCGCGGTCCCGAACCGACCGGCGCAGGCGGAAACGCTCCGCGTCAGACCACGGTGACGGTCAGGTCGCCCACGCCGTCCACATGCGCCTCCATGACGTCGCCCTTCACCACCGCGCGGGGGCAGGAAAGCCTTGGATGTGGAAGGTGCCTTTCGCCCGCACCTGAACGTCCCCGTCCGCATGCCCCCGGGGATCCGGCCCCGTCGGTCGGACCGCGACGGTCCGGCCTGCCCCGGCCTCAGTTCACCGCCACCTGCTCCGGACGCGGCTTGGGCCGCGGGAGAGCACGCCCGCCCTCGGGCGGGAGCGCCGCCGCCGTCTCGATGACCGCGGCGCCGGCGCCATCGGTGCGGGCCGCGGACATGGCGCTCTGCTTCCGGCAGGGGATGGTGGTCTCGATCAGCTCGTCGCCGCGGCGGGTGCGGACGGTGCAGCTCGCCGCGGCCTCGACGGTGATGAGGTTCGAGATCCTCGCCCCGCCGGCCGCGAGCGTCGCGAGTTCGACGGCCTGACGCACAGCCTCCTCCGACGTCGCGCGCCCGGACAGCACGAGCGTCTCGCCCAGCGCGTGGACGCGAATCTCCTCGTGCGGGAGGATCTCCGCCAGACTCCGCTCCACGCCCGCCACATCCGGGACCACGGCGACGGGCGCCGGAAGGTCGGGGGCCGGGGTCTGGGGCGCCACGATGGTCAGCAGGTTCGACACGCGGTCGGGGGCATAGTGACTGGCAAGAGCGAGCGCGCGGTCGATCTCGGCCTGCCCGCTGACCGTTCCGGTCAGCACGATCCCGTCGTTCGCCGTGAAGGCCTCGATCTGCTGGCCCGGAAGGATCTCCGCGAGGCGCGCCTTGAACTCGGACAGGTCGGGCGTGACCCGGACGTCGATGATGCTGATCACCTGCCCGCCATCGCCCATGAGCATCAGGGTCGTGCGCCCGGGCCTCTTGCCCAGCAGGTAGACGCTGTTGCTGGAGATCGTGGAGATGTCTGCGATCGCCGGATTGGCGATGGACAGCTCCTTGAAGGGTGTGCCGCTTTCAAGAGCGAGCGCGGTATCGGTCGTGAGTTCGACGAGGCGATGCTCCACCTCCTTCTGGACCGCGATCGTCGGGCCGTTGATTGCCGCCCCCCCCTCCGCGGCGCCCGCCACGGGCGGCCACATCGCGCCCGCCGCGATGGCGCTGATCACGCAGATCGACTTCGTCACTTGCCGCACCATGGCGTCCTCCACCTTCCTGCCCCCGACCGGACGGCATCCTGCGACAGGCGGGGCGCCGTGTCGAAGATGCTTAGGTCATTGCCGAACCAACGCCGACAATGCCGGAGCGCGGTGGCAAGCGTTTCGCGCCGGGGGCCAATGCGGCGTCTCTTCGCGCCAGTCGCTCGGCATCGGTGGTTGCGTCGTGCGGAAGGCGGGAGAGGCTCAGGCTGCGCCAGAAGTACGGGGCGCCGTCAAGGCTGCGGCGACACGAAGGGACTGGCGTCGGCCTTGGGGAGTTCGGGCGTGTGAGGGGCTATTTGGCGCGCTGGGGAGGATTCGAACCCCCGACCCCTTGATTCGTAGTCATACGCGGACCCGTAACGCCCCCTCACAGATTAGAACGCCAAAGGTGATCTAACACATTATTTTTCTTGCCATTCTCTCCGCCCGATCGCTAGTGTTAGGAACGCAGGGTAACGCCCCGTAACGGGCGAAAGCGTTACCCCTGCTGTACCTGAGAGGAGGTGACCACATGGCGAAGGCATTCACACCCGTGGCGGTGGAGGCGTTCAAACCGAACCCGGACAAGCGGGTCGAGAGGGCGGACCCGGCGCTGGCCGGGCTGTACCTCGTGATCCAGCAGAGCGGCGCAAAGTCGTGGGCGTTGCGCTACCGCTTCGCGGGCAAGCCCAAGAAGCTGACCCTTGGGCGGTGGCCGGTGATGGGGGTCGCTGAAGCCCGGCTCGCGGCAACCAAGGCGCTAGAGGTTCTCGACCACGGCAACGACCCCGGCGCGGTGAAGAAGGCGGCCAAGGCGAATGCGCTGGCGGCACAGATGACCGAGCGGGACACTGTGGCCAAGCTGGTGGAGCGGTACGCCGACCGGCACCTCGTCACCCTAAAGAGCGGCGACCACGCCCGGCAGTTCCTCGACCGCTTCGTTGTCCCGGCGTGGGGCAACCGTGACGTTCACACCATCACCAAGCGGGACGTGATCGAGTTACTCGACCGGATCGTCGCCAGTGGACGCGGCATGACCGCTAACGCCGTGTTGTCCTACGTCCGCGCCTTCTTCAACTGGTGCGTGGAGCGCGACGTGCTCGCGGTAGCTCCGACCAACGGCGTCAAGCGCCCGACCAAGCCGAACCCCGGCGAGCGCGTCCTAGATGACGACGAGATCCGATGGTTCTGGCGCGCCTGCGACGAGATGGGCCAGCCGTGGGGACCGATAGGCAAGCTGCTCCTCCTCACCGGCCAACGACGTGGCGAGGTCGTTGGCATGACCACAGGGGAACTCAAGGGCGACACATGGCATCTGCCCGCCGAGCGCACCAAGAACGGCCGCGCCCATATGGTGCCTCTCTCCACCCCCGCCAGCGCGGTTGTGGCGGCCGTACACCGGGTGCCCGGCCCTCGCGGGTACCTCCACACCACCACGGGGAGCACCCCGCCCAGCGGCTTTAATAGAGGGTGTCATAACATTGCCCGACGCATGGCGCGGATCGCAGCGGAGGAGCGCGGCGAACCTGTGGACATTCCGCACTGGACCTTCCACGACCTGCGGCGCACGGCGGCCACCGGCATGGCGCGGCTCGGCATTCCGGTCCAGGTCACCGAGGCGGTGCTGAACCATGTCAGCGGCACCCGCTCGGGCATCGTCGGCGTGTACCAGCGCCACGACTACGCGCAGGAGGGTCGGCAGGCGATTGAGGCGTGGGGGCGGTTCGTGATGGAACTAGTCGATGGTAAGCTCGCCAACTTGGAGAGTTTGGATACGCGGCGCTGAATGTCCGACTAAGGCAGTTTGCCGACACCATCTCATCTCTACTACTGGTTTGAATCAGAGAGAGATGCGTGTAGGCACATGCTAACCAGTCACTTGCGACGACTGCACGACTGCCCGCGACCAAACTGAACCTGGGAACAGGACGACTTGAGGTCTTAGCTATGGATCATCTAACTCTCACTAATTGGCGGGCATTTAAGACAGCGTCATTTGACTTCTCAAAGATAAACATCTTTGTAGGCCCGAATAACTCCGGAAAGTCGAGCGCCCTCAGTGCGCTCAATGTTCTTGCACAGACACTAAATCCATACTCGACGGACTCTGGCCCCCTAGTTCTGAATGGACCCTATGATCAACTTGGAACTTTCAAAGATACCGTGTATGGCGGCTTTGGCGGGACACCAATACGCTTCTCCTGCCGCTATCAGAAGTCGACCATAGAATGGGAGATCAAGTTTCGATCTCAGCGTCGAGAAATAGATATAACCAAATTCCGAATGTCTCAGGCGGGATCAAATGTGTTTGAGTACACCTCAAGTTCGACTCGCTACGACCTGCTCTACTCAGGTAAGAGCCTAGAGGAACTCGGACTTTCTTCTTTCAAGAGGCGACCGAGATTTCGGGGGTTCATGCCGATTGTGCGGAGCTACGAACTTCGCCGAGAACTCAATGCGGTTGCTGGAAGCAGGGACAAGGAGCTATATAACTTTCTGATGAAATGCGAGCAGCGGATTTCCGAAACGGAAAGCCTGATATTTGGTGATTTCTTTAATTTCGAATCGCTTGGTCCTTTCCGAGTACAGCCTCAACGCACCTATCTCTTCTCCGGGGAGACAGCGGCCGGTATAGGCAGGAATGGTGAGAACACGATTACAATATTAGCCAATGATGCCTCAAAGCGAGGTGCCGAACGGGTTGGCTATCTCGAGATAATCTCTAATTGGCTTGAACGTTCCAGCATCTCGCCGGCAGTAAATGTGAGAAACCTCACGGACAGGCACTTCGAGATATCATTAAAGGGGCCAGACGGTAAGGAGCACAACATTAGAGACGTCGGCTTCGGAATTAGCCAAGTTTTGCCTGTACTCGTTGCAGGCATCAAGCATGCGAAGAGCACAAATCGGCGCGGAAGTTCCGTTCTGGTAGTGCAGGAGCCCGAGATTCATCTGCATCCCAATGCCCAAGCTGAACTCGGAACTTTCTTCGCCAGCGTTGCTAAATCTCCGGGGCAAATTTTCTTGGAAACCCACAGCGACAGCTTGGTGCTACGTATTGCCAGACACGTAGCACTTGGCGACCTAAGTCCTGATGACGTGCGGATTTATTATACATCCAATTCGCCAGGTGTTGACGCAATTACGAGGCTACAGATAGACGAGACTGGCTCCTTCGTACCAGACTGGCCTGGCGATTTCTTTCCGCAGCGACAGATCGAGTCATTTGAACTAGCTCGCGCGAGCGTTGCAAAGATTCGAGGTAAGGCACAGAAACAGCTTGAGCTTTTCGAGTTCTGAAATGTCAAAGCCCACAGTAGTAGATGCATGCGCGCTGGTGCTATGTTATCAGGATTTCCTAGTTGAGGAGGAGACGAGTTTTGCGATGTTTTTGACGCGCGTTTTCGAGCGCGGGCATATTTCAATCGATGATGAGGGTCACGCCATCCAAGAGTACGATGATACGGCCAAGCCCGGCGCTGTTCGAGAAGGCTTGAAGACGTGGATTGCGGAGCAGGCTCGTATTGGAAAGGTGATAGAGTATCGAATGGACAAGAAAGAAAAGAAACGATTCCGACTTCTTGGCTTACCCCAGAAGGACTACAAATGGATCGGAATAGCGCTTGGCTCCAGGTCATCAGTCATAGTAACGGACGACATTGATCTCTTTGATCCGGGGGAGAAAAAATCCAATGGCGAAAGACGAAAAAAGTTGATGGAAGCCAGAGGTGGAAAGATCGCCATTTGCTGCCGAAAGACTTTCAACATTCACATATGCACTTGTTCTGGGTACGATGATGTCCTCAGTATTGTCGACGAACCTTAGGAGAAGCTCTCTCGGTGTCATTTATTGCGGGTCTTTCGGGGGTCGACTTCTACTTGCCTCCGAGTGGAATCGCTTGGTTGAAGGCCCCCCCCGGCAAGCGTGCGAGGAGCCCATCAGGTGGCGGCGCGGAGCCTAACGCAACGCGCCTCCCTGTCGACAAGGCGTGCTTCGAACGTTCAGTAGTCGCGCAGGACGCGCGCCAGTTCATCGGCCCGAGCCGCGTCAGGGTTGCCGCCCCGCCACGACGTGTCGAACCCGCCGCGCCCGAGGAGGACGGCGAGAACTTGGCTCACCTCCTGGCTGGTCGGCAGACCCTCGGGTACCTGTGTGCCGAGGCAGTCGGCGGAGGGCGTCTTGCCCAACGCATGCGCGGCGACGGCGTGGCCCGTGCGGACGCGTTGCATCTCCTCGGCGAGCCGGGTCGCCCCGCCCATGATCCGCAAGTCGGCAATGAAGGCGCGGACCCGGTTCGAGGCCTCGACGGCGACCTGCGCCTGCTGCGCGAGCCGTCCGACCTCCGCAGGTCCGTCCTCGGCGAGGCGTTCGAGCCGCGCCTTGGCATCGGCCAGCTTCGCCTCCCGTGCGCGCACCTCACGCTCGGCGCGCTCGGCCAGTTCCTTGCGGATCGCCCGCGCCAGTCGCTCCATGCGCCGGACGTTGGACTCGGTCGGGTGCATGCTGCGGTCGCGGTTCGCCCGTTCGTACCACTCGGGCGAGGCGTACCCATCCTCATCCGGTACGGCGTCCCACTCGGCGAGCAGCACCTTGATCGTCTGCAGCGCCTTCGGCAGTTGCGCGGCCAGTTGCTCGTCGCTGGCGGTGGACACGGTCGGCATGTAGAGGCCGCCGGGTAGCTTCGGGTCAACGAAGTCCAGCATCGGTCAGCCCTCCGCCGTGAGCACGCCACGCGGGCGCAGGGGCAGGTTATGCCCGTTGACCACAGGGGCGGGCTTGCGAACCCGGCCCAGCGTCAGCACCCCACGCGACGGGCGCAGCGGCTTGGCCGCGCGATTGGTGGCGAGGTCCGCGGCCTCGGCATCGAAGGCGGGCTGCTTCGCCAGCGCACGCTGGATCGAGGCGTTCAGTTCTTCGAGGTCCGCCGGGGTCATCTGTTCGACCGCCGCCAGCACGCTCGGATCGACCGCGTTCGTCTTCGGTCGCTTCCCGGGCAGCGTGTAGCCCTTGGCAATGTGGAATCCCATCGTTCTCGTCTCCTATGTCGGTTCACGTAGCTTCTCGCGCATCGCCTTGCGCAGTTCGTCGTCAGTCATCTCCCGCACCCGAGGCGGCTTGCCCGGCAGCAGCGGACCGGGCAGCGGAATGTCCGGGCCGCCGAGGAGCGGCCGCATCGTCGGTTTCGCCTCCGGCTCCTCCGGCTCCGGCTCGTCCGGCTCCTCGGGTTCCGGCGGGCGAACGCCGAGGTCAGCCAGCAACCGCCGCAGGGTGTTCGTCACCGTCGCGTAGGTGTCGGGGTTGAACGCCGCGCCCTGTGCCATCGCGGCCTCTTGGTCCTCGCACCAGATGCACAGCCCACAGGCGCGGGCGAGGAGCGCACGACGACCTTCGGACAGCTCGCCGCCAAGCTCCTCTTCGATGTTCCGGTACAGCTCACGGAACCGCCGGGCCGCGTTGCTGCGACCGTCGACGCCTGCGAGGAGGTACCCCTTGGCGGACTTCTTCGTGGCGAAGGCGGCGGAAGCGGTACTCATTGTGCAACCTATGGTGTCCCTTGGGTGTAGCTATACCACCTATAGGGACTCCTTGTAAACCCTAAGTATGTGATATTATTAGTTAAAATTCGTTCCGTATCTTGATGACATATCAAGCGGCCGGGGCTGGACCGGGAAAAAATGTGGTACCCACAGGGTGCCGAGGCGGGGTTCGGGGATTAGGGCCGCCCCTGCACCACAACCGCAAAATTTACCAAGAGAGAAAGAGGAGAAGCAGACGGTTCCGATAGCCTTGGACTCGTGAGATGGTGAGCCGATTGTGCGAAGGCGCTACTGGAAGGGAACGGCATGGAATATCACAGGGTTCGTAGTAGCTCGGATCGCAAAATCGCAGAGAGCGTAGTCCGTGGGTACTTAGAGAGTGAGGCGCTCCGCGAAATTGGATCACGCCTCGTACAGAGACTCTTTCCGCTATTCATCGCCTTGTCTTTAACGTTGGCGGTGTGGGCGACCGTACAACACTACCGGACCGTTGAGGTGGTAGATATTCGGGGAGCGGCGTTGTATGGCGCCAGCGCCCTCGCCGCTTACGTTCTTGTTGAAGTGGCTTTAACGCTCATTACCAATAAAATTCTAGCGGGCAAGGCCAATGATCAAGTTGAGATCTTCTTGAGTACTTTGAGTGCCCATAATGTACCTCAGGAACCTTTCAATGAGGCACCAGCAATCTTTCACCCCGGAGAAACCAAAAGCGAGAGCTTTCGGAAGTACCTTGTTGAAGTTCTTGACGGCGATCAAAGCACAAGAACAATTCCAACTGAAGCTCGCGAGGCCCTTGGAGCGATGATCTCAGTGAGCAGAGGCTTTGAAGGCGTTTCTCCTAGAGCTGCCGCATTCTATTTGGGTTCTCTTGAAGCCGCACTCGCCGAAAGAGGACGAGCGGAGAGCACATAGGGCGTCGACCCAAGTTCCTCACCTCCTACCATACCCCGACCTCGCAGGTACTCGCCAAACCCCGTAGGCTCCTCGCTGGCGGGTTTTGTGGGGGTAGTTGGGGGTACCCCACCGAGGAGGGGTTACAACTCGCCTCCACGCGTTTTTCGGGGGTGTCGATTGGCCGCCGCAGCTTCGCTGTTCTTCCTTTTCTTGGGGCGGGGCGAGCGCCCCAAGGCGCGTACGCCCCCTAGGGGGTATGGGGGGGGTGTGTGTACAGGGGGGCTGCGGGGGGATGCATGGGGGGCCACAGGGGGGGCTGCTATGGGGTTGTAAGGGGGGGTTGTAGGGGGGCTGTACGTCTTTTTCGGGTTCACTTCACAACCCTCCTGAGCCCCGTTACGCGTTTTCTTTCGTAGACCTCAATCTCTCTGCGGCTAAGCAACGCCTCCATGGCCTTTGAGAACATCTGCTTCGTGATCCCCTCGGCGTTCGGGTGTCCAGAAAAGACGAGAGCGGCGTGCGACGTTCCACCGTGTGCATTCACGTGTCGCCCTTGACTTGTAATCTCATCCAGCAGCTTCAAGAATACGCGTTCGGCACGTTCGAGCGGATTAGCTTGTATTCCCTGTTCGGTGACACGGAATAAACCGTCGCTCCATTCCAGACGGATCTCTCCGCCGATTGGTCCGTAATTCGACTTCATGGTCTTGAGTAGCCGTGCGTCGGGATTGCCCTCGACGCCGCCTTTGTCCGTAATGCGCTCAAGATACAAGCGCGAGCGCACCGAGTTATTCCACCCGGTCGAACCGGAAGTGCCGGTACCGCTGTTCATGCCGGACAGCGACGGGTGTGCCAACAGGATAACGGCACACTCATGCTTGATCGCCCAATGGCGAAGCATTCCGACGAACTGGCGCACCTTGGCGCGGTCGTTCTCATTCGCCGGATACACATCAGCGAGGGTGTCAATAACGACGAGCGCCGGGCGCGTGGCGCGGATGTGGTCCTCGACCTCGTCGTAAAGATCCGTCCGCTGCAATGGTGCCCCGGCCTCCTCCAACGCCAGTAGCGCGTCCTCGCCCGCCAATGACCGACAAGAGAGCCCATTTAAAGTGCCGAGGTCGATCCCCATGCCGTTCGCAATGGCGTTCACCCGCCGGTGCATCTCGTCCTTGTCGTCCTCGGCACCGAAGTAGATCGCCGGTCCACCGTGGACGATACGCTGGAGCCACCAGCCGCCCGAGGCGACTGCGACCGCCAGTTGCAGCGCCAGAAGGCTCTTGCCGGTACCCCCATCGCCGCCGAGGAGCGTCACCTGCTTTTTCGGGATGAGGTTGTGCACCAGCCACTCCTGCGGGGGCACCGCCTTGCCCGCGAGGGTGTCGGCGGTCCAGAACTGACTTTCCCGCTGCGGGGCGTGGACCCGGAACGGCGGACCCTTGGCGAACCCCGCCTCCAGCCCGCTCTTCAACGTGCGCTCAATCTCCCCACGTTCGAGGCCCAGCGCCTCCGCCGTTGCCATCAGTGGCGGCAGGACCTCCTGCTGCGTAATCCCGCCGCCCGCGAGTACGCGCCCCATGACGAAAGCGACCTCGTTCAGCGTGTCGTTTCGGCGGCCCGGTTCTGCCGCCTTTAGACGTGCGACCTGTTGGTCCAGGACTTTGTGGGGGTCCGGCATGAGTTGCGGGGCGCACCACGTTGGAATCTCGTTCATAGCGCGTTGTCCCCGCTCACCCACGCGTAGGCGGGTCCGTTGAAGTTCGGGATCGACGGGGGGAGAACTATGAAGCCGCCGTCCCCTCTCACGTCGACGCCAGGTATCTCTCTCACCGCGTTCTTTACCTTCCCCGAAGGAGGTCGCCGGAAGTAGAAATGCAGCCCGCCGGTCGGCGACTGTGCCACCAGTGACGTCAACGCAAAGGGGTCGATCCCTACAGCGCGCAGCTCCTCAAGGCCGTCCACGCCGTTCTTGCGGTCCACGTCGAGCACGACGAAGCCACCGGCGCGCCCCGTGGGCAGGCCAATCATGGCCAGCGGCCACTTCGCCCACCATAGCCGCACCGTCACGTCGTCGCAGGTCGCGCGACGCTGTCGCAGGTTCGGATGATCGTCTTCACCTTTTCCCCACTTGACCAATGGCTTCTTCGCCTCGTTTACGGGGAATATCGGATAGCCTCGGCCGGCGTACCACAATGCCGAGTCTAGAATGAGTTGGCGATACGCATTCACCCGCGCGCCGAATTGGTCGAGCTCATTCGGGATTTTCATTGTGCCCTTGCCTCGCAATTACGGTATTGAGACCGGCGGCGTTTTGGGGTACAACGTAAAAGTCTCGTACTTGCACTGTCGTACCCCGGTGTCCGCCGGGAATCAGCCCCCGCCCATTCATTTGGGCGGGGGTTTTTCAATCGAGCCACGGGGGCGCGATGGGCTCATTTGTCTTAGTGGGACTGGAGGGACGGCTGTTCAACCAACCAATGACCTCGGTTTCTCGCCAGTATTTGCGAGTACCAATATAGATTGGCTCAGGGAACCCGCGATCCTGCGCCCAGCGCCACAGTGTCATGTCCGAGATACCGCCGCACAACTGACGAACTTGGGCCGAGGTCAGTCGGCGCTCCGACTCAATCGTTTGCATTTCCATCGTACCATCCTTTCTAATTGGGTTAGGAACGGTTTTAACGGTGGCGTATGCGGTATTTGATCGTCAATACCAATAATGTAGGCGAGCCAACTTAATTTAATTCGCCAATTCTTCCGAATTTGAATTACATTGAGTTAGGCGAGCTTAGCTTCGTGTCCACATTGGCGTCGAATCCACCCTCGGCGAGAATCGCGTCCACGACCTTGCGCGCTGGCATCTCCCGCGACCGAATCGGACCCCCAACGCCCAACTGGCGCAGCACCTCGGCCGCGACACGGTAGAAGGTTGCGCCCTTGGGTTCACGCCCCGCAGCGTTCCAACGATGCGCCATTAGGTGTAGCAGGTTCTCGCGTAGGTCGATGCTGTAGGCGTTGGAACCTTTCCCGCCGGTGTCCGAGGTGGCCGCACGGGTTGCCTCCCGTTGCAGTTGCCGAAGGGCAGTGTTTGGTCGCGATGCCAGTCCTCGCGCTTTGCGGTCCGCAAGTAGCGTCCGCAGCTTCTTGGCGGCGGTGGCTACCTCGGTGGCGTGGCTGCGCAGTTCGGCGAAGCTGATCCCGACCTCGGCGCGCTCGCGCGCGGCCTCTTGCCGGTACCGTGCGGCGGCAGCTTCAATGGCGGAGCGGTCGCGCTCGGAGTAGGGCAACGGTGACTTGGCGACCCTCGCGACAGCGCCCCAGTCGAGGAGCGGTCGCGACTCAGTGATATCGGGTTCTGGCTCCGTCACAAAGCGTTACCCCAATTGCTACCCTCGGCCATCATGTGAACCCGGGTCAGGGGAGGTGTCTGTGTAACTACCTGTTTTTCTTGGTATTTTTGGCGCGCTGGGGAGGATTCGAACCCCCGACCCCTTGATTCGTAGTCAAGTACTCTATCCAACTGAGCTACCAGCGCACGCCCGGGCGATGTAGCGATCCCTCACCCGCGATGCAAGGCCGTTTTCACTCGGCCGCCGCCGCGCCCAGTGCCGCCACCGTCTTCGGCAGCCGCACCGCGAAGCCCGTTCCCCCGGGCCCGGTGTAGAGCAGCTCGAGCCGCCCGCCGTGGCCCCGCACCAGCTCCGCCGCGATGGCGAGGCCAAGGCCCGTGCCCTCCTTGCGGGTGCCGCCCTGGAAGGGGCGGAACAGGTACTCCTGCGCCTTGGGCGGCAGGCCCGGGCCGGTGTCCTCCACCGCGATGGTCCATTCGGCGTCCGTCTCGGTCGCCTGCACCCGGATCTCGCCGCCCTTCCCGCTCGCCACGATGGCCTGCCGCGCGTTGCGGACGAGGTTGGTGAGGATCCGCCAGATCTGCTCCTGGTCCGCGCGGATCGTGAGGCTTCCCGGGACGTCCTCGGCAAAGCTGATGTCGGCCTCGCCCGCCGCCAGCCGCTCGCCCTCGATCACCTCGTCCACGACGCGGGCGAGCGCGACGCGCGTGAGCTGCGGCGGCGGCTCCTCGGCCTTGCCGAAGGCCAGAGTCGCCTCGCAGAGGTTCACCGCGCGGCTGATCGACCCCACGAGCTTCGGCGCCATCCGCTTCACGCCGGGGTCCGCGCTGTCCTCCATCCGGTCCGCGAAGAGCTGGGCCGAGGTGAGGATGTTGCGCAGGTCGTGGCTCACCTTCGCCACCGCTCCCCCGAGCTGCGCCAGCCGCTCCTTCTGCCTCAGCGCCGTCGTGAGGTCGGTCTGGAGCGCGAGAAGCGCGCTCTCCGCCTCGCGCAGCTCGGTCACCTTCGCCCCCGGCACGATCACGCGCCGCGCGTCCTCGGGCGCCTCGGCATAGCTCTTCATCGCGCCCACCACCCCCCGGATCGGCTTCACGATGAGCCGGCGGACCGCGAAGAACAGAAGCGCCGCGGTCAGGACCGAGATCACCGCCGACAGCAGCAGGATGCGCACGCCGTACTCGACCATCGCCTCGCGCAACGGCAGCGTCTCGAGCGTCACCTCGATCAGCAGGCCCGCGTCCTGCACCGGGTTGCCGATCACCCGGATCACCTGCGGCTCGGGGTCGGCAAGGCGGAGCATCGCGTCGCGGATCAGCTCCATGCTGCCCGGCTTGCGCAGGTCGTAGGTCGCCGCGATGGGCTGCGGGATGGGCGAGGACAGCACGAGCTGCCGCACCTCGTCGCGCCTCAGCACCACGTTCAGCACCCCCGCGTTCTCGAGAAGCTCGCGCTCCAGATCGGGGTCGATCATCTCGTTGGCGAGCACGGCGAGCGCCGCGATCTGCGCGCGCTCCAGCCGCTGGAGGAGGTAGTTCTCCCGGAACCGGGCGACCGAGGGCACGAAGATGAACACCTCCGCGATCATCACGAAGACGACCGTGAGGATCAGGAACCGCCCGGAGAGTGAGTTCAGAAACATCGCCTCCTCGTGCGGAGGTCAGGGCAGCCACCTCTGGACGAGCCCGACGATCCGCTTGACCTTCGGATTATCAAACAATCTCGGGGAGAAATAGGCACCCGCCGCGCGCTTTGAAACCTCGCCCAGCGTCGGATAGGGCGCGACCATGCCCGCGATGGCGCTCATCTTCAACCCGTTCGACAGCGCAAGCGCCCAGAGCCCGATCAGTTCCCCCGCCTGCGCGCCCACGATGGTCGCCCCCACGGGGCGCCCCTTCGCCACCATCACCTTGATGAATCCGGTCGTCTTGCCCTCCGTCACAGCCCGGTCGTTCTCGTGGTAGGGGAACCGCACGACCTCGACCCGCGTCCCATGCGCCTTGCGCGCCTCGGCCTCCGTCATCCCCACCTGCGCAAGCTCGGGGTCGGTATAGGTGACCCAGGGGATGTGCGACGTCTTCGCCTTCGCCGGCAGTCCGAACAGGATCGCTCGGATCACGACGCCCGCGTGATACCCCGCCACATGCGTGAACTGGAGGCTCCCCGCCGCGTCCCCCACGGCATAGACGCGCCGGTTCGTCGTCCGCAGATCCGCGCCCACCTTCACCGCCCGGTCCCAGGCGATGCCCGCCTTGTCGAGCCCCATGTCCTCCACATTCGCCTTCCGCCCCACCGCGACCAGCAGGTGCGACCCCTCCACCACCTCTCCGCCCTTCGTCGCGACCCGGATCGCCCCCGCCGCGCCCGACACCTCCACGACCTCCGCGCCTTCGAGAATCCGGACCCCCTCCCCCTTCAGCGCCGCGATCACCACCGCCGCCGCCTCGGGATCGTCCTTGCCCAGCGCCGTCGCGCCCTCGATCACCGTGACCTCGCACCCCAGCCGTCGGTGCGCCTGCGCCATCTCCATCCCGATGGGGCCGCCGCCGATGACGATCAGGTGCGACGGCTTCTCCCGCAGGTCGAAGATCGTCTCGTTCGTGAAGTAGGGCACGCCGAAGATGCCGGGGATCGGCGGCACGAAGGGGCGCGAGCCCGTGGCGATCACGAAGCGCCGCGCCTCGATCACCGCATCTCCCGCCTGCACCTCGGTCTTCGAGATGAAGCGCCCGTGGGCCCGGATCACCTCCACCCCCAGCCCCTCGAACCGCTCCTGGCTGTCGACCGGGGCGATGGTCTCGATCACGCGCCGCACGTGATCCTTGGCGGCGGCGTAGTCCACCTCCGGCTCCACGGGAGCGACGCCGTACTTCGCCCCGCCCCGCATCGCGTGCGCCTGCTTGCCCGCCGCGATCAGCGCCTTCGACGGTACGCAGCCGAAGTTGAGGCAGTCGCCCCCCATCAGGTGCCCTTCGATCAGCACGACGCGCGCGCCCATCTGCACCGCCCCGGCGGCGACCGACAGCCCGCCCGATCCCGCCCCGATCACGCAGACATCCGCCTCGATCCGCCGCGCCACCGGCACCGCCGCCTCGATCCGCGCCTGTTCCATGGTCACAGCTCCTTCCGCCCGCGCAGGGCCTTCACCGCGATGGGCAGCGCGGCCAGCGCCGCTAGCCCGAGGATGGGGAGAAGCACCTGAGGCTCGAATATGATCCCGAGGTCCGGCGCCTCGCCCCGCGCGAAGACCTCCCCCAGCCCCGCGCCGACCGAGGTGTAGACGACCGCGCCGGGGATGATCCCGAGGAAGGTCGTGATGACGTAGCGCGACAGCGGCACGCCGACGAGCGCGGGCAACAGGTTCGCCACGAAGAACGGCACCGCCGGGACGAGCCGGATGAGGAACAGCATCTCCCACTGGTTCTCGTCGATCCCGCGCTTGATCCGCTGGACGCGCCCCTCGCCCTGATCCATCCGCGCCGCGAGCCGCTCGCCCAGCCCCCAGCGGGCGGCAAGGAAGATGAGCGTGGCCCCGATGGTTGCCGCGGTGACGTTGAAGAGCGCGCCGGGGAAGACCCCGAACAGGAACCCGCCCGTCAGCGTCGCGATGGTCGCGCCGGGCAGGGAGAAGGCGACAATCGCGATGTAGGCCGCCATGAAGGCCGCGACGGTCGCCGCGTAATGGAGATCGCGGAAGGCGATCAGCCGCTCCCGGTTCTCCGCCAGCGTCTCGAACGAGATCACGTCGCGCAGCGTGAAGGCGCCGACCGCCGCGACGACAAGGATTGCGATCAGCGGCAGCCGCCGGGCGAGGCCGGACTTCGCGGGCGTGTCGGTCGTCTCGGCCATCGGGGTCCTCACGGGGCGCTCATGCGCCTAGATGCGCCGAACCGGCCGCTCCGCGTAACCCACTTCACGCTCCGTTGATACCGGGTGATCCCGTGACGCCCGCGCGCCCCGGGCCTGTAACAATCGGCACGCGGTGCGCCCCCGAATGTTTCAGCATTTCCGGGCAGCGGGCGTTGACAGGCCAAGGGGATGCCCCTAGAGAGCGGGCTTCTCGGAATACACCTTGCTCGAATCCGTCCGGGGTTCGGGCCGGACGACGGAGCAAGCGATGTCGAAACGCACCTATCAACCCTCGAACCTCGTGCGCAAGCGCCGCCACGGGTTCCGCGCCCGCATGGCGACCGTCGGCGGCCGCAAGGTCCTGAACGCCCGTCGCGCCAAGGGGCGGAAGCGCCTGAGCGCGTAAGCGCCGGGCCACTACGGTTCATGGCACCGCCGGAGGCTCCCGTGGCAGGCGACAGCGCCCCCGCCGCGGAGACGCCTCCGGCGGTGTCTTTTCGTGTGGAGCGTCTGCGCAAGCGTGCGGACTTCCTTGCCGCCTCCCGCGCCCGCCGCGCCTCGACCCCCTCCTTCACGCTCCAGGCCCGCGCCCGCGCGGCCGGAGAAGCGGGCGAGGCGATCCGCGTGGGCTTCACCTGCTCAAAGAAGGTCGGCAACGCCGTCGCCCGCAACCGCGCCAAGCGCCGTTTGCGGGAAGCCGCCCGCCTCACCCTCCCCCGCCTCGGCCTCCCCGGCTGGGACTACGTCCTGATCGGCCGCCCCGAGGCGACGGCCGCCCGCCCCTTCGACGCGCTTCTGGCGGACCTTGAAGGCGCCCTCGCCCGCGTCCATGTCGGGAGCAAATGAGCCCGCTCGCCCATATCGTCGCCCTGCCCGTCCGGGCCTACCGGCTGGTCCTGTCGCCCTGGGTCGGCCACTCCTGCCGCTTCCACCCCACCTGCTCCGCCTATGCACTCGAAGCGCTGGAGAAACACGGCGCAATGCGTGGCAGCTACCTCGCCGCCCGCCGCATCCTCCGTTGCCACCCTTGGGGCGGGCGGGGAATCGACAACGTCCCCGAAAAGTGAGGCAGACAGGTCAACACGCTTGACTTGTCGCCCCATTCAGCCCATGTCCCCCTCACAGACGTCGTCCGCCGCGTGAGCGGACCGGCCCCGGAAATGGCAGGCCAGACGTCACGATCTTCCCAAGGTTCCCAATTCACGCGGGGGTCCGGCGCAAAGGCGACGCGCGGGCAATCCGGCCCACGCGTGAGCCCTTCGCGCAACCCGAAACGCAGGCCCCCGGTCATCCCGACCGGCGGCACCCCATTCCCGCGGCCGGGCAAAGCCCCCGCGACATAAAGGATACGAAATGGACTTCGACATGCTGGGGCTCCAGCCCCGCCTCATCGCCGCGCTCAAGGCGCAAGGCATCACCGACCCGACGCCGATCCAGACGAAGGCGATCCCCCACGCCATGAACGGGCGCGACGTGCTGGGCCTCGCCCAGACCGGCACCGGCAAGACGGCGGCCTTCGGCCTGCCGCTGCTGCACGCGCTCATGAAGCAGGGCATCGCCCCCGCACCGAAAACGGCGCACGGCCTGATCCTCGCGCCGACGCGCGAGCTTGCCAAGCAGATCGCCGACAACCTCCGCGCCTACTCCGACGGCACCCACCTCAAGGTGGCGCTCGTCGTGGGCGGCGCGTCGCTCAACGCCCAGGCCCAGCGCCTCTCGCGCGGCGCGGACCTCCTCGTCGCCACCCCCGGCCGCCTGATCGACCTGCTCGACCGCAAGGCCGTCCGGCTTGACGCGACGCACTTCCTCGTCCTCGACGAGGCCGACCAGATGCTGGACCTCGGCTTCATCCACGCGCTCCGCCGCATCGCGCCGCTCCTGCCGAAGGACCGCCAGACGATGCTCTTCTCGGCCACCATGCCCAAGCAGATGGCCGAACTCGCCGCCGCCTACCTCACGGACCCCGTCCGCGTGGAAGCCGCCCCCCCGGGCAAGCCTGTCGAAAAGATCGTCCAGTCCGTGCATTTCGTCGCGCAGGAGGAGAAGGTCGCCCTTCTCATCAAGCACCTCGACCGTCACCGCGACGACCTCGCGCTCGTCTTCGCGCGCACCAAGCACGGGGCCGAGCGGCTCATGAAGCAGCTCGACCGCGCGGGCTTCGCCGTCGCCTCGCTCCACGGCAACAAGAGCCAGGGGCAGCGCGACCGCGCCATCACCGCGGCGCGCGAGGGCGACCTCCGCGTGCTGGTGGCGACCGACGTGGCCGCCCGCGGCCTCGACCTTCCCGGCGTGCGGCACGTCTACAACTTCGAACTGCCGAACGTGCCCGACGTCTACGTCCACCGCATCGGCCGCACCGCCCGCGCCGGCCGCGACGGCACAGCCGTCAGCTTCTGCGCCCCGGCCGAGATCGGCGATCTCCGCGCGATCCAGAAGACCATCGGCGCCACGATCCCCGTCGCGGGCGGCACCGCGCCCGAAGCGGAACGCGCGCCCCGGCCCGCGCAGAAGCAGCAGCAGCAGCGCCGCCGCTCCCGCGGGCGCGGCCGGGGCCAGCGCGCGGCGGCCTGAGGCCGCCCGGCCCGGCGTCCCTCACATCTGGGGGACGCGCCGCCCTTCTGCCGCCGCCTCGGCCACGGCCTCCACCCGGCGACCCCGCGTGGGCGCCGTCTTCGCCCGGGCGATCCACCTCAGCACGTTCCGCCGGTACGACGGCGCGGCCGCGTCAAAGGCCGCCCGCGCGCCCCGCGTCTCCAGCGCCTGGGCCAGCGCCTCCGGCACAACCAGCGCATCGACCGCCGCCTCCGCCTCCCACAGGCCGGCCCGGACCGCCGCGGCGACGGCGGCCTCCCCCGGCGGCTGCATCCGCCCCTCGGCCCTGAGCCGCGCGACCCGCTCCCGATAACTCTGCGCCCAGACCTGCTGCCGCCGGGGAGAGATCAGCTGCATCGTCCGCGCCTCGTCCAGCACCCGCCGGATGCCGTCGGTCCAGCCCCAGGCCACCAGCGCGTCCAGCACCTCCTCCCGCGAGACATATCGCGCGCCAGCCGCCTTCTTCCAGGTGACGAGCCAGACGCTCTCCGCCTGCCCGTGATTGGCCGCGAGCCAGTCCCACAGCGCCGCGGCGGAGCCGACCTCCACCGCCTCGAAGCGGTCGGTCTCGATCACGGCTTCTCGAAGAAGATGATGACCTCGCCGATGTCGACCCCGAACCGCTTCATGTAGGCCCGGTTCAGGAGCCGATCTTCGGACAGGAGCCACATCCAGTCGTCGAAGGTCACGCGTAGCGTACCTGTCTCCCCCTCGGCCGAGGGCACCGGCAGGTCGATGGTATAGCGCCAGTTGAACGCATCCCCCCGCTCCTCCCCGGTCGCGACGCCGATCACGCCGGGCGCCGTGCCCTCCCATGTCTCGGGGCCGGTCTTGCGCAGCGTCCAGACCCGCTGCTCGGTGGATCCGTCCTCATAGACGAAGTCCTCGACGAGCCGCAGCCGCTCCCCGTCCCACGTCCCCTCGATCTCCACGTCGAACCGGCGTCGGACCGTCCCGAAGACGTCCTGAAACTGCCCGCGTGCGACGGTCCGGCCCTCGAAGAACTCCTCGAGGTTCAGCTCCCGGTCGCTGAGCGGCGGATCGTCGAGCGACGGCTTGCCGGTGCAGGCGGCGAGCGCGAGGACGAGAAGAAGGGCGGCGGGGCGGAGGAGACGGTGCAGCATGATGCGACTTATACGCACGGACCGGCGGGGCGGATGTGCCCATCGTCAGCCATACGTCTCCCATACGCTTCCCATACGCTTTCCATACGCTCAGAAACCGTGCCTTCTGGACGGACGGTGCATTAACGGCTACGCCCCGCCCATGCTCGACGACGCCGACGACATCCACCCGCTCTTCCACGGAGCGCCCAAGTCGACCGAGTTCCGGAAGCTCCGGAAACGGATCGTGGCGGCCGTGCGCGAGGCCGTGGACCAGTATGGCATGGTCGACAGGACCCGCCCGGCCGACGCGCCCCGTGACCGCTGGCTCGTCTGCCTGTCGGGCGGCAAGGACAGCTACACCCTGCTCGCCGCGCTGACCGAACTCCAGTGGCGCGGGCTCCTGCCGGTGGACATCCTCGCCTGCAACCTCGACCAGGGCCAGCCGGGCTTCCCGGCGACCGTCCTGCCCGAGTTCCTGACGCGGATGGGCGTGCCGCACCGGATCGAATACCAGGACACCTACTCCATCGTCGTGGACAAGGTGCCCCAGGGGCGCACCTATTGCGCGCTCTGCTCCCGCCTCCGGCGCGGCAACCTCTACCGCATCGCGCGGGAGGAGGGGTGCACGGCCGTCGTTCTCGGCCACCACCGCGACGACATCCTCGAGACGTTCTTCATGAACCTCTTCCACGGCGGGCGGCTCGCGACCATGCCGCCCAAGCTGTTGAACGAAGACGGAGATCTCTTCGTCTATCGCCCCCTCGCCCACGTGGCCGAGGCCGATTGCGACCGTTTCGCGAAGGCCATGAACTACCCCATCATCCCCTGCGATCTCTGCGGCAGCCAGGAGGGGCTCCAGCGGATGCAGGTCAAGGCCATCCTCGACGGATGGGAGAAGAACGCGCCGGGGCGGCGGCAGGTCATGTTCCGCGCGCTGATGAACGCGCGGCCCTCGCATCTCCTCGACCCCGCGCTCTTCGACTTCGCGGGGCTTGCGCGGAAGACGGATAGCTAAAGCTCTAGCGAATTCCCCGCCCCGGATTAACCGGTGCGGGAGGCGCACGCGCTACGTTCCCGCGAAACGTGAAGCCTCCCGGGGATGGTCCGCATGTCCGTCAGAACCACGATGCGCGCCCTGCCGCGCCGGCTCGCCGCCGCGCTGGCGGAGGGGCCGCAGGCCATGGCCTTCCTGCCCGCCCTGACTCTTGCCGCCTTCTGGCTCGGGGGGGAGGCGTACCTGCTCGTCACCGCCGTGGTCATCCCCGCGCTCTTCGCCGTCGGCGGGGTGCTCAGGCTCTCCCGGCGCCAGGACGGGCGGGAGGGTGAGAGGCATGGGCTGCCCGGCCGTACTTCGGCGGCGGCGCGGGCCGAGTCGCTCTTGCAGGTGGGCGGCGGCGCGGCGCCCAGCGTCGCCGTGCTCGCCATCGGCATCGACGACGCGGGCGAGCTCGAGGATCGGCTGGGTCCCGCAGCCTTCCGGACGGCCATGGATATGACGACGGACCGGATCGTCAGCGCGGTCCGCGGCTCCGACCTCGTCACCCGCCTCGCGCCCTCGACCTGGGCGCTCGTGCTGTCGAGCCCGCGGAGCGACGATCTGGAACTGCTGATCCAGGTGGCCGCCCGCGTGCAGACCGCGACGGGCGACCCCCTGCCGCTCGGGGGGGGCCGCATCTACATCAGCGCCTCGGTGGGCATCGCGCGGCCCGGCAACCGTCTCTTCACCTCGGGCGAGGCGCTGGTCTCCGCCGCCGAACACGCCCTCACCGAAGCCCTCACCCAGGGGCCCGGCTCCGTTCGGGCCTATGCCGGCGCGGCCCCCGCGCCCGCGCGACCCGCGGGCGGGCTCCGGGCCGAGATCGGGGAGGCCCTTGCCAGCGGCCAGATCGTGCCGTGGTTCCAGCCTCAGGTCCGCACGGACACCGGCGCCCTCGTCGGGGCGGAGGCGCTGGCGCGGTGGGCGCACCCGTCGCGCGGGCTGCTCCTGCCATCGGAGTTCCTGCCCGCGGCGGAAGCGGCCGGGCTGGGGGAACGGCTGGGCGCCACCATGCTTCACGGCGCGCTCTCGGCGCTGCGCGACCTCGATGCGGCCGGCCTGCACGTCCCGACCGTTTCGGTGAACTTCGCTCCGATGGATCTCCGCAACCCCGCGCTCGTGGACCGCATCCGCTGGGAACTCGACCGCTTCGGCCTCGAACCCCGGCGTCTGACGGTCGAGGTGCTGGAGACGGTGATCGAGGAGGTGGGCGACGACATGGTGACGCGCAGCCTCGCGGGGCTTGCCGCGCTCGGCTGCGGGATCGACCTGGACGACTTCGGGACGGGGCACGCGGCGATCGGAAGCATCCGTCGCTTCTCGGTCCGGCGCATCAAGATCGACCGGTCCTTCGTGCGCCGGGTGGATACCGATCCCGAACAGCAGACGGTGGTCTCCGCAATGATCCTTCTCGCCGACCGGCTGGGGGTCGGCACGCTGGCGGAAGGGGTCGAGACGGCGGCGGAGCAGGCCGCGCTGGCCCGGCTGGGATGCGGGGAGGTGCAGGGCTACTTCGTCGCCCGGCCGATGCCCGAGGAGGCCCTCCACGCCTGGCTCGGCGCCCGCGCCGCGAGCGTGGCGGTGCCTCTCCGGGCCGCCCCCACGGCAATCACGCCCGCGGCCGGACCCTCGGGGAAAACGGCTTGACCTTTCGCCCCGCGGCCTGTTGAACCTCGCCTGACCCGAAAACCGGACAGGCTTGGCCGACATGGACGATCAGAACAGGAACCTGCTGCTTGCGACGGCGCTGAGTTTCCTCGTCATCCTGGTGTGGTTCCTGCTGTTTCCGCCGCCCGAGCCGCCGGTGACGCCGGCTCAGGAAACGGTGGCGGAACAGTCGGATGCGCCGCCCATCGCGGCGGCGCCCCCCGTGCCCGGGGCCGACCCGTCCGCGACCGGCGCAGCCGTCCCGCCGGCGGCCGAGCCCGCCGCCGCCCGGGTCGAGATCGAAACCGACCGCCTCGAAGGCTCCATCCTGCTCACGGGCGGGCGAATCGACGACCTGAACCTGACCGGCTACCGCGAGACGCTGGCGCCCGACTCTCCCACCGTGTCGCTCCTGCAGCCCGTGGGGGGGCCGCAATCCTACTACGCGCTTTACGGCTGGATTCCCGGCGGCGGCCTGACATTCGACCAGGTACCGGGCGCCAATACCGAATGGCGCGTTGCCGCGGGCGAGCGGCTGGCTGTCGGCGCCCCCGTGACGCTCGAATGGGACAACGGCGCGGGCCTGACCTTCCGCCGCGAGATCGCGATCGACGAGGATTACCTCTTCACCGTGACCCAGTCGGTCGAGAACCGCACGGGCGAGGCCGTCCGCCTCGCGCCCTACGGCCTGATCGCGCGGCACGGGGTGCCGCCCGACCTCAAGCGGTTCTTCATCCTCCACGAAGGCATCATCCAGATGGCCGACGGGAAGCTGACCGAGATCAGCTACAGCGACGCCACCGACCTGCCGGTCGTGGAACGCGAGGGCGCGCGCGCCGAGGCGACCGAGGTCGCGGCGAACGGCTGGATCGGGATCACCGACCACTACTGGATGACGACGCTGATGCCCGCCCCCGGGCAGGCCTTCACGTCCGTCGCGAAATACGTGGCCGGCGCCGACATCTTCCAGACAGAGGCCCGCCTGCCGCCAATGACGGTGGCGCCGGGCGAGACGGCGGCGGCGACCACCTACCTCTTCGCGGGGGCGAAGGAGTGGGCGACGATCCGCAACTACCAGAACGTGAACGGGTTCGAGCGCTTTCTCGACTCCATCGACTGGGGCTGGTTCTTCTTCCTGACGAAGCCGATGTTCGCCGTGCTCCACTGGCTGAACGTGCTGATCGGGAACATGGGCTGGTCGATCATCGCGCTGACCTTCCTGCTGAAGGCGGTCCTCTTCCCGCTGGCCTACAAGTCCTACGTCTCGATGGCGAAGATGAAGGAGCTTCAGCCGGAGATGGAGAAGATCAAGGAGCGCGCGGGCGACGACCGCATGAAGCTCCAGCAGGAGATGATGGCGCTCTACAAGGCGCAGAAGGTGAACCCCGCCTCGGGCTGTCTGCCGATCCTGCTGCAGATCCCGATCTTCTTCTCGCTCTACAAGGTGATCTTCGTCACGATCGAACTGCGCCACGCGCCGTGGTTCGGGCCGTTCCGCGACCTGTCGGCTCCCGATCCGACGTCGATCATCAACCTCTGGGGCCTCCTGCCCTTCGCGGGTCCCGAACCCGGATCGATCCTCGCGCTCATCTTCATCGGGATCCTGCCGCTGCTCCTTGGCATCTCGATGTGGCTCCAGCAGAAGCTGAACCCAGCGCCGACCGACCCGACGCAGGCGATGATCTTCGCCTGGATGCCCTGGATCTTCATGTTCATGCTGGGCGGGTTTGCGAGCGGGCTCGTGATCTACTGGATCGCGAACAACACCATCACCTTCATCCAGCAGTACACGATCATGCGGACGCAAGGCTACAAGCCCGACGTCTTCGGCAACATCGTCTCGGGGTTCAAGCGGAAGCCGGCCGAGGCGAAGGCGTCCGAGACGAAGCCGGCCAAGCCCCCGGCCAAGAAGTGACCGCCCGGCTCGCCCATATCGTCCGGCATCCGCTGAAGGCGATCGGGCGGGAGGAGCTGGAGGAGGTCCGGCTGTCGCCAGGCGGCTGGCTGCCGTTCGACCGGCTCTGGGCGGTCGCCCATGCGAACGCAAAGCTGGGCGGCGGCTGGGGCGTCAAGGCGAACTTCCTGCGCGGCGTGACGGAACCGGCACTCATGGCGGTGACGTCGCGGCTGGATGAGGCGGAGGGGCGGCTCACGCTCGACCACCCCGAGGCCGGGCGGATCGTGATCCGGCCTGACGATCCGTCGGAAACGGCGGTGCTCCTCGATTGGCTCGCGCGGCTCTGGCCCGCGGACCTGCCCGCGCCCGTCGGCATCTACCGGGCGGCGGAGGCGCATCTGACCGACGTCCCGGAGCCTTGGGTTTCCGTCAACAACCTTGCGACGCTGCGCGCCGTGGGCCAGCGGGCCGGGGCGGACCTGTCGATGCACCGCTGGCGCGGCAACCTCTGGATCGAGGGGCTTGCGCCCTGGGAGGAGTTCGACCTCGTCGGCCGCACCCTGCGCGTGGGCGAGGCGACGCTCGTGGTGCGCGAGCGCATCACCCGCTGCAAGGCGACGATGGCGAACCCGGAGACGGGGCGGCGCGACGTCGATACGCTTGCCGCGCTCAGGACCTGGGATCATCAGGACTTCGGCGTCTATGCCGCCGTCATCGGCGGCGGGAAGATCCGGACGGGCGACCCGGTGGAGCTCCTCGCGTGAAGCTGCCCTTCCCCGTGGCCGCGCCGGACGACGCCGCGCGCGAGGCGGGCACGGCGCTCTTCCGCGTGCCGGCGGAGTTCGTGAAGGGTGTGGTCGCCATGTCGGGCCTGCCGCCCGCGGACCGGGTGGAGGTCTGCTTCGCGGGCCGGTCGAACGTCGGCAAGTCGAGCCTCATCAACGCGCTGACGGCGCGGCGCAACCTCGCCCGGGCCTCGAACACGCCGGGGCGGACGCAGGAGCTGAACTTCTTCGCGCTGTCGGACAGCCACTACCTCGTCGACCTGCCCGGTTACGGCTTCGCCAATGCGCCGAAGGATGTCGTGGCGAAGTGGCAGGCGCTGCTGCGCGCCTACCTCGGCGGGCGGACGACGCTGCGCCGGGCCTTCGTCCTGATCGACGCGCGGCATGGGGCGAAGCCCGTGGACGAGGAGATCTTCACGCTGCTCGACAAGGCGGCCGTGCCGTTCCAGATCGTGCTCACCAAGGCCGACAAGATCAAGGACAGTGACGTCGACGCCGTGCTCGACCAGGTGCGCGACGCAGCGCGCCGGCACCCGGCGGCCTACCCCGAACTGATCGTCACCTCGTCCGAGAAGGGACGCGGGATCGACGATCTCCGCGCGATCATCGCCACGCTGTGACGGGCGTCAGACGTGCTGGGCGCCGTTGATCTCGATCTCGGCGCCCGAGATGTAGCTCGAATCCGATGAGCACAGGAAGTAGATCGCCGCCGCCACCTCCGACGGCTGGCCGAGCCGCCGCATCGGCAGCTGCTCCACGATCTTCTCCGTCCCCGGGGACAGGATCGAGGTCTCGATCTCTCCCGGCGCGATGGCGTTCACGCGGACACCCAGCGGCCCGAAATCATGCGCCATCTCGCGCGTCAGCGCGACCAGCGCGGCCTTCGAGGTTGCATAGGCCGCGCCCGCGAAGGGATGCACGCGCGCCCCGGCGATGGAGGTCACGTTGACGATGGACCCTTTCGTGGCCGCAAGTTCGTCGCGCAGCCCGCGCGCCAGCACCACGGGGGCGAAGAAGTTGACGTGGAAGACCTTGCCCCAGGTCCTCAGGTCCGTGTCGAGCGTGGATAGCCGCGCCCCGCCCTCGCCCTTGGGCGATATCCCCGCGTTGTTCACGAGCGCGTCGAGCTTGCCGTCGATCTTCTCCCGGATCCCGGCGATGGCGCGAATGGTATCGTCGGGGCTCGAGAGGTCGACCTGGATGTGGTTGTCCTCTCCCCCCGGCCAGGGGCAACGGTCGTCGAAGGGCTGGCGCGAGCAGGTGAGCACGCGCCAGCCTTCGGCCGAGAAGCGCTTGACCGTGGCGTGGCCGATCCCCCGGCTCGCGCCGGTCAGGAGGAGGGTCCGCTGGCGGGTATCGTCCGGCATGGGGGGCTTCGCGCTTGAGTGCTGGGAAGCGACAGACTAACAGATGCGCAACCGAGGGCCAGAGATGAAGACACGCGACATGAACCGCGACTGGATCGCCACGGCGCGGACGCTCAGTTCCGCGCTCCCCTACCTGCAGCGCTACGACGACGCGACGGTCGTCATCAAGCTCGGCGGGCACGCCATGGGCAGCCAGGAGGGGCTCGAAAGCTTCGCCCGCGACGTCGTGCTCATGCGGATGGTGGGGGTGAACCCGGTGGTCGTGCACGGGGGCGGCCCGCAGATCAACGACCTTCTGAAGCGGCTCGACATCCAGTCCGAGTTCCGGAACGGCAAGCGCGTGACCGACGCCGCCACGATGGAAGTGGTGGAGATGGTGCTCTCGGGCCTCGTCAACAAGCAGATCGTGCAGGCGATCAACGCGCAAGGCGGCAAGGCGGTCGGCATCTCGGGCAAGGACGCGAACCTGATGGTCTGCACGCAGACCGACCCCGACCTCGGGCTCGTCGGCACGCCGGTCAAGATGAACCCCGACTTCCTGCGCTCGCTTGCCGCGGCGGAGATCATTCCGGTGATCGCCCCCATCGGTGCAGGCCCGAACGGAGAGACGTTCAACGTCAACGGGGACACCGCGGCGGGCGCGATCGCGGCGAGCCTTCAGGCGGACCGGCTGCTCCTCCTCACCGACGTGGCGGGGGTGAAGAACGCCGCCGGAGAGGTCATCACCGAGATCAGCCCGGACCAGATCCGCGACATGATCGCGGACGGGACCATCGCGGGCGGCATGATCCCGAAGACCGAAACCGCGCTCGACGCCATCAAGGGCGGCGTGCGGGCGGTCGTCATCCTCGACGGTCGGGCGCCCAACGCCTGCCTTCTGGAGCTTTACACCGACCACGGCGCGGGCAGCCTGATCCGCCGGCCGAGATGACGCCGGGCGCGGTCGCGGACGCCGTCCGCGCGGCGCAGCTCGAGATCGTGGGCGGGTTCCATCCGGGGCCGGAGGACATGGTGCCGGAGGGGGTCGGGACGCTCCTCCTCCTCGGGCCCCGCGAGCCCGGGTTCTGGGAGGCGGCGTCGGCCTCACCTGAGTTCGACGACGGGACGGGCGACCCTCTCGACCGCTGGTCGGCGCGGGTGATCGGGCGGCTTGCCGGCGATCTGGGCGCCCTGCCCCTCTTCCCCTTCGGCGAGCCGCGCCAGCCCTTCATCCGCTGGGCGCTGCGCACGGGGCGCATCTGGGTGTCGGAGGTCAATCTCCTGATCGGCGCGGAGGCGGGGCTTCTCGTCTCCTTCCGCGGCGCGCTGGCGTTGCGCGAGCGGTTGGACCTGCCGCCACCCGGCCAACGGCCCTGCGACACCTGTGCCGGGAAGCCGTGCCGCACCGCCTGTCCGGTCGGCGCGCTGACCGCATCGGGCTACGACGTGCCCGCCTGCCGAGCCTACCTCGCCTCGCCTCCGGGCACGGCGGGCTGCCGGACGACCGGCTGCGCCGTCCGCCTCGCCTGCCCGGTCAGCGCCGGGCACCCTCGCGCCCCGGCGCTCCACGCCCATCACATGAGGTACTTCGCGTGACGCTGACCTTGATCCTGACCCGCCACGCGAAATCCGACTGGGGAACGCCCGGTCGCCCGGACTTCGACCGGCCGCTCAACGACCGGGGGCGGCGGTCAGCCGCTGCGCTGGGGCGGTGGCTGGCGCAGGCGGACCGCAGACCCGCGGAGGCGATCCTGTCCGGCGCGCTCCGCACGGTGGAAACGTGGCGAGGGATGGCGGAGGCCTTCAATCCCCCGCCGCCCGTTCGCGCGGACCGACGCCTTTACGACGCCCCGGCGGAACGGATGCTGACCGTGCTGCAGGAGGCGGCGGCCGACCCCGTCCTCCTCATCGGCCACAACCCCGGCATCGGCGAGTTCGCCAACCGTCTGGCCATCGTCGCGCCCGCGCACGAGAGGTTCGCCGATTACCCGACGGGCGCCACGACCGTCTTCCGCTTCGTCCGCGACGCCTGGGCCGATGTCGGCTGGGGCGAAGGCGAGGTCGTGGACTTCGTCACGCCCCGCCAGCTGACCGATTAGTGCCCGAGGATCTGGCTGAGGAACAGCTTCGTCCGGTCGGACTTCGGGTTGTTGAAGAACTCGCGGGGCTCGTTCTGTTCGACGATCTGCCCCTGGTCCATGAAGATCACCCGGTTCGCAACGGCCTGCGCGAAGCCCATCTCGTGGGTCACGACGAGCATGGTCATCCCCTCCTCCGCCAGCGCGATCATGGTGTCGAGCACCTCCTTGATCATCTCGGGGTCAAGGGCCGAGGTCGGTTCGTCGAAGAGCATGATGCGCGGCTTCATGCAGAGCGACCGCGCGATGGCGACCCGCTGCTGCTGTCCGCCGGACAGCTGGCCCGGATACTTGTTCGCCTGCTCGGGGATCTTCACCTTGTGCAGGAAGTGCATCGCCGTCTCCTCCGCCTCCTTCTTCGGGATCTTGCGGACCCAGATCGGGGCGAGGGTGCAGTTCTCGAGGATCGTGAGGTGCGGGAAGAGGTTGAAGTGCTGGAACACCATCCCGACCTCGGAGCGGATGGTGTCGATGTTCTTCAGGTCCGAGGACAGGAGCGTCCCGTCCACCTCGATCCGGCCCTTCTGATGCTCCTCGAGCGCGTTGATGCAGCGGATGAGCGTCGACTTGCCGGAACCTGACGGGCCGCAGATGACAATCCGCTCTCCGCGGTAGACGGTCAGGTCGATGTCGCGCAGGACGTGGAACTGCCCGTACCACTTGTTCATCCCCTCGATCCGGATCGCGACCTCGTCGGAGACGCGCATCTTCGCGCGGTCGATCTCGCGCCCGGGATCGAGGGTGACGGATGCGTCGGTCATTGCGGTCTCCCTAGCGGTGATCGGTCCGCAGCTTCCGCTCGAGGTAGAGCGAATAGCGGGACATGAAGAAGCAGAAGGTGAAGAACAGGAGCCCGACGAAGATGTAGAGCTCCCAGTAGATGCCGTTCCATTCGCCCGTCGCCCGGATGGCGTTGGTCAGCCCAAGCGGATCGCGCAGCCCGATGAACACGACGAGCGTCGTGTCCTTGAAGAGACCGATGAAGGTATTGACGATGCCCGGAATGGAGATCTTGAGCGCCTGCGGCAGCACGATGAGGCGCATCGACTTCCAGTAGTCGAGCCCGAGCGAATCCGCGGCTTCGTACTGCCCCTTCGGCAGCGCCGCGAGCCCGCCCCGGATCACCTCGGCCAGGTAGGCGGAGGCGAAGAGCGTCACCATGATGATCACGCGCAGGAGCAGGTCGAAGGTCGTGCCGGGGGGCAGGAAGTAGTTCAGCAGCAGCGAGGCCGTGAAGAGCCAGACGATCAGCGGGACGCCTCGGATCACCTCGATGAAGACCACGCTGGCCTTGTTGATGATGAACATGTCCGACTGCCGGCCAAGGGCGAGCGCAATCCCGAGAGGCAGGGACAGCACGATGCCGGAGGTCCCGATGATGATCGCCAGCATGAAGCCGCCGAACGCCTCGGACGGGATGTAGCGCAGGCCGAACGGCAACGCGGAATCGAGCGCGCCGCGAAGGTGCGGAAGGATCGGGAACAAGCCCGTGTCAAACCCGGTGAGGGAGAAGGGGTCGAAGAAGAAGAGGAGGAAGAACCCAAGCCCCGCAAGAAGCCCCACGAGCGCGCCGCGCAGCGCGGTCACGGCCCGGCCGACCAGCACCGAGCCGGCAAGGCCCGCGGCGGTGAGCACCGGCAGCCAGACGGAGCCGCCCCAAAGAAGGAAGAAGGCCACGAAGGGGTAGGCGAGCGAGAACCACAGCATTCGCCGCGGGAAGCTGGAATAGAGGATCGGCAGCACGGCCACGACGAGCAGCGCGAGCGCGACGAGCGGGCGCCAGTAGCCGAAGAAGAAGACGATGGTGTTCCCGAGCTCGGCCTTCATGCCCGACACGAAGGCGATGCGGGCGGTCGAGTTCGACCCGGGGCCGAACACGGCGTCGACCCCGCCGGCTTCGGCAAGCTGCTGGCTGTAGAACATCGTCGCCAGCAGGCGGTCGTCGGTCGGATAGAAGCCGAAGAGCAGCTGGAGCCAGCGTTCGTTGATCACCGCCCAGCAGGCGGCGCTTTCCAGCCCGCGCGCGTCCCGGATCGCCCGGCACTCGTTCAGGGAGCTGGCGTTCCACACCCCGTTCACCGCCCATGGCAGGATGCCGGACAGGACCCACCAGATCACGAACAGGGACAGGACCGTGAGGATGGCATTGCCCCAGGTCGACAGGAGGTTCTCGCGCAGCCATTTGACCGCGCCCGCCTGGCCGACCGGCGGCGGCACGGGCGGGATCATCTGTCCGCGGACGAAACCGACGGTATGGGCGTGGACCTCGCTCATCTCACCGCTCCTTCAGCTTCACGCTGGAATTGTAGAGGTTCATGAAGCCCGAGATGATCAGACTGGTGATCAGGTAGAAGATGCCGAGGAGCAGCATCCCCTCGAGCTCGCGCCCCGTCTGGTTGATCGTGATCCCACCGAGCGTGGAGCGCACGTCCATGTATCCTACCGCAATGGCGAGCGAGGAGTTCTTGGTCAGGTTCAGATACTGCGAGATCAGCGGCGGGATGATCACGCGCAGCGCCTGCGGCAGGATGACAAGCTGCATCGTCCGGTTGGGCCGCAGGCCGAGGGCGAAGGATGCCTCGGTCTGCCCCTTCGAGATCGCCTGGATGCCGCCTCGGACGATTTCGGCAATGAAGGCCGAGGTGTAGAGCGACAGCGCGAGCCAGAGCGCGATGAAGGAGTTGCGGATCTGCAGGCCGCCGCTGAAGTTGAAGCCGCCGAGCGTCGGATAGTCGAGCGTCACCGGGCGGCCCATCACGTAATAGGCGAGCAGGGTGGGCAGGAAGAACAGCCCGAGCGACATCCAGAGCACCGGCAGCTGTTCGCCGGTCGCCTCCTGCTTGCGCCGGGCGTAACGGCGCAGGGCGAAGATGCCGATCAGCGACAGAAGGAAGACAATGACAAGGACCACCGAGCCGTCGCCCCAGATCGGACGGGGGACGAAGACCCCGCGATTCGAGATGGCGACGCTGTCCCACAGGAGCATCGACGCGCTCCCGCCGGGCGCGAATTCGCGGGGCTGCGGCGTCGCCTCGGTCATCACGGCGAAGACGATGAGGATCCAGATGAGCAGCGGGGTGTTCCGCATCGCCTCGACATAGACGCCCATCAGCCGCGACACGAGCCAGTTCCCGGACAACCTCAAGACGCCCACGAGGACACCGAGGATCGTGGCGAGGATGCAGCCGAGGAACGCGACGAGCAGCGTGTTGAGGATGCCCACCAGTGCGGCCCGGGCATGGGTGTCCTGCGACGTGAAGGGGATGAGCTGCTGGTTGATGTCGTAGCCGGCAGTGGTCCAGAGGAACCTGAAGTTGATGTCCTTGCCCAGCGCCGCGAGGTTGGTGACGGTATTGTTCACCAGCTCCACGAGCAGGAGCATGATCAGGATCGAGGCGATGACCTGGATGGTCAGCGACCTGTAGCGGGCATCGTACAGGAGCTGGCTGAGATGAAACGAGTCGCGTGGCGGTGCGGAAACTTCGGCCATGCAAGCTCCAACATGGGAAAAGGGCCGCCTGTCGGCGTCACGACGCCTCAGGCCGGTCTGGTCCGGCGATCAGTCTGGGTGGAGGCGCAGTCCCAACGGACTGCGCCCCTCGTTCTCCAGCCTCAGCGGAAGGGCGGCGCGTAGAGCAGACCGCCGTCGGTCCACTGAGCGTTCAGGCCACGGGCAAGGCCGACGGAGGTCGCTTCGCCGATGTTGCTCTCGAAGACTTCGCCGTAGTTGCCGACCGCGCTGATGATCCTCACGGCCCAGTCGTTGTCGAGACCCATCATCGCACCCATCTCGCCCTCGGTGCCGAGGATGCGGTTCACCTCGGGATTCGGCGTCGGTCCGGCGGCGAGTTCGGCGACGTTGGCCGAGGTGATGCCAAGCTCTTCGGCCGCGATCATGACGTTGAGCGTCCAGCGGACGATGTCGCCCCAGTCGTTGTCGCCGTGGCGCACGGCCGGACCGAGCGGCTCTTTCGAGACGACCTCGGGCAGGATGATGTGGTCGCCGGGCGCTTCGAAGGTCGCGCGCGTCGCCGCGAGGCCGGACACGTCGGTGGTGTAGACGTCGCAGGCCCCGGCCAGGTACTGCTGCTGGCCTTCGGCGTTGGTCGCGACCGGGACAGGCTCGTAGGAGATGTTGTTGGCGCGGAAGAAGTCCGCGAGGTTGAGTTCGGTCGTCGTGCCGGTCTGGATGCAGACCGTCGCACCGTCGAGATCCTTCGCCGACGTCACGCCGAGGTCCTTGCTGACCATGAAGCCCTGGCCGTCGTAGTAGTTGACGCCCACGAAGTCGAGCTTGAGGTCCGTGTCGCGCGAGTAGGTCCAGGTGGAGTTCCGCACGAGCACGTCGACCTCGCCCGCGGCAAGGGCGGTGAAACGCGTCTGGCTGGTGAGCGGCACGAACTCGACCGCCTGCGGATCGCCCAGAACGGCGGCCGCGATCGCGCGGCAGAGCGCGACGTCGAAGCCCTGCCACACGCCGTTGGCGTCAGGGGCGGCGAAGCCGGCAAGTCCTTCGTTCGACCCGCACTTGAGCGAGCCCCGGGCCTTGACGTCGTCCAGGGTCGCGGCGGCGGATGCACCCGCAGCCAGACCGGCGACGGCCAAGGTTCCGAAGAATACGGACTTTTTCATGTTTACCTCTTCCTATTTTTCTCGTCCGGTGACCGGAGAGTTATGTTGTGGCTACCTGTGGCAGCCAAGTTGATTGCGCGGGTGCCTTAACCCGCGATCTACGGATTTGCGCGAATTTCCGCCATCAGGTCAACCCCGCGCGCCGTTGAATCCAGCAGATGCTCGCCCGCTAGGCGAACTTGGTCGGTCCGGATCAAGGGTTCGGCAGCCCGCCAACGGCGGAGAGGAGGCGCGTGAATCGCACCGCCTCGACAAACTCCTCCCACCTCCGCCCGGCCGCGGCATCGGCTTCGGCATCCCGGCCCCACCGGGCGGCCTGCCACTCCTCGTCGATGCGGGACAATGCCCAGGCGGTGTCGGGCGATCGCACCTCCTCCGCGGTCGCAAGGCCAAGCACGAGCGATCCCGTGAGGCTGACGAGTTCGTGGAGCGCGGTGAGCTGCCAGGGCGATCTCGTGCGCACGGCAGCGGCAAGACGGTCGAGGGCTTCCGAGGGCTGATCCACCGGGAAGACCCCGGAAGTCGGCACGAGGCGGGCGCCATACTTCCCGGCCGCCCAGTCGAGCAGAGCATCCCAGCTCTCCGCCTGAAGGCGCCTGAGCGCCTCAGGACCCTCGGCGCGATAGCAGAGCAGATCGGTCTCCGCATAGGCCGCGACGATCGCGGCCACGGCGTCGAATTCGGGCGCAACACGGTCGATCGTCGTGTTGGCGAGCCGGGTCATCGGCATCGTCTCGGGGCGGAGGACGCTCTCCTGCCGCGCCCACTCCTCGGCCACGGCCTCGGCGAGGGCCGCGGTCGGCAAGGCGAGCGCGGCCTTGGCGGGCGTCCGGATCGGCTTGCCGTCGAGATGGACGGAGAACCCGCCGGCGGAGCCATCCACGGTCACGTCGGTCCAGAAGCGTTTCGGGGCCCAGCCGGTCATGCGCGGTCTCCGTTCGTCAGTCCGGATCGTCGAACGGATCGGCGGGCACATCGGTTTCCCGCCATTCGAGCGTCTTCCATGTCCGGGCCATGTGATCGGGCAGCGGCGCGGTGATCGTGACCCTCTGGCCCGAGATGGGGTGGTCGAAGCTGATCGAGCGGGCATGGAGGTGCAGCTTTCGGCTCATCTCTCCGCCCAGTTGCGCGCCCCACCCTTCGCCGAGGTTCTCCTGCCCCGAGCCGCCGTACTTCCCGTCGCCCACGATCGGATGCCCGATCTCGGCCATGTGGGCGCGAAGCTGGTGCGTCCGCCCCGTGACGGGCACCAGCGCGACCCAGGAGACGCGGGTCCCGAGCGAGGCGAGCACCGAATAGTCGGTCGTGGCGCGCTTGGCGTCCGGCGTCCTGTCGACCTCGGACGGGTGGATGCAGAGCATCTTCTCTCCCTCGCCCCCCCTGCCCCGCCCCGGCGCCTTGACGAGACCAAAGCGGATCGTTCCCATGCGGGGCTGCGGGACGCCGGCGACGGCGGCCCAGTAGATCTTGCGCGTCTCGCGCGCCCGGAACGCCTCGGACAGCTTCCGCGCGATCCGGGTCGACCGGGCGAGGAGCAGGACGCCCGAAGTGTCCTTGTCGAGCCGGTGGACGAGCGAGGGCTTTTCGGACCGCCCGAACTTCAGCGCCTCGGCCAGAGCGTCGACGTGGCGCGCGCCCTGCCCGCTGCCGCCCTGGCTCGGCAGGCCGGGAGGCTTGTTGATCGCAATGATGTGGTCGTCCTTCCACAGGACCGCGCGCTGGATCATCTCGGCATCCGGCGCGGCGGGCGCGGCGGCGGGGCGCTCCGTCGTCCTCTCCTCGGGCTCGGGAAGCGGGGGAATGCGGATCACCTGCCCCGCCTCGATCCGCGTCGCTCCCTTCGCGCGGGCGCCGTCCACCCGGATCTCCCCCTTGCGGCACATCTTCTCGATGCGCACCTGCGAGACATGCGGAAAATGCGCCCGGAACCAGCGGTCAAGCCGCTGTCCGCCCTCGTCGGGCGCGACGGTGAGCGTCTGGACGCCGGTCATGCCGGAACCCCGCGCGGGAACGGGCGGAGGCGCACGCCGGGAGCAAGCTTGAGGACCGCGGGAAACATGCGCGTTCCTTCGACCGCGGGGGGCCGATTGTCAACCGGACCGCTTCTCGCGGAGCTTGGCGAAGTAGTCCACGCGGCGCTTCAGCTCCCGTTCGAAGCCGCGCTCCACGGGCGCGTAGAAGACCTGCCGCTTCATGTCGTCGGGGAAGTAGTGCTGGCCCGAGAAGGCGTCTTCCGCGTCGTGGTCATAGGAGTAGCCCGCGCCGTAGCCCTGCTCCTTCATCATCCGCGTCGGCGCGTTCAGGATGTGTTTGGGCGGGGGCGCGGAGCCCGTCGTCCGGGCGGCGGCACGGGCGGCCTTGTAGGCTACGTAGGCCGCGTTCGACTTGGGCGCGAGGGCGAGGTATACGACCGCCTGCGCGAGTGCGAGCTCCCCTTCGGGCGAGCCGAGCCGTTCGTAGGTCTGCCAGCCGTCGAGGCAGACGGCCTGGGCCTGCGGGTCGGCCAGCCCGATGTCCTCGACCGCCATGCGCGTCAGACGCCGGGCGAGGAAGCGCGGATCCTCCCCGCCTTCGAGCATCCGGGCGAACCAGTAGAGCGCGGCGTCCGGGTCCGAGCCGCGCACCGACTTGTGGAGCGCGGAGATGAGGTTGTAGTGACCGTCGCCCGACTTGTCGTATTGCGCCGCGCGGCGCTGGAGCCGGGAGGAGAGCGCGTCGGGGCCGATCTTCTCGGCCAGACCCCAGCCCGCAACCTGTTCGACGATGTTGAGGAGCGCCCGCCCGTCGCCGTCGGCCATGCCGAGCATCGCCTCCCGCGCCTCGGCCGTGAGCGGGAGGGCCGTTCCCATCGCCCCCTCGGCGCGCTGCGCCAGCCGCTCGAGATCGGCGAGCGAGAGCCGCTCGAGCACCATGACCTGCGCCCGCGACAGGAGCGCCGAGTTCAGCTCGAACGACGGGTTTTCGGTCGTGGCGCCGACGAGAAGGATCGTGCCGTCCTCCATGTGCGGGAGAAAGCCATCCTGCTGCGCCTTGTTGAAGCGGTGGATCTCGTCGACGAAGAGGAGCGTCCCCTGCCCCGTGCGGCGGCGGAGCTTCGCTTCCTCGAACACCTTCTTCAGGTCGGCGACGCCGGTGAAGATCGCGCTGATCTGGACGAAATGCAGGTCCGTCTCGGCCGCAAGAAGCCGGGCGATGGTCGTCTTGCCCACACCGGGCGGTCCCCAGAGGATGAGCGAAGAGAGGTGCCCCGACGCCAGCATCGCGCCCAGCGGTCCCTCGGGGCCGAGGAGCTTGTCCTGCCCGATGACCTCGCCCAGCCGCTGCGGGCGCAGGCGATCGGCCAGCGGGCGCTGGCGGTTCTCGCCCTCGGGCGGGGTGATCTGATCGAAAAGGTCGGCCACCGGCGGAACGTAATGCTCCGCCGGCGCCGCGTGAAGGGCGTAGTGCCTTCCCTCAGTGCAGCGAGTTCGCGAGGTTCATCATGATCGCCTGGTTCTCGGCGCCGCCGATGTCGAGGCAGGGGCCGACATGCTCGGTCGTGTAGCCGAGCCGGCGCATCCAGCGCATCCATACGCGCGGGCAGAGCCCGAGGATCATGCTCGCCCCGTTCTCGCGCGCGGTCCGCACCATCTCGGACATCAGCGCGGCCTGCACGCCCGTGCGAAGCTCCGCCGGCACCTCGCTCGCCACGAAGACCCGGGAGGCCTCCCAGACATGGTCGGCCACGGGCGCCTCCCCATAGAGGAGGTTCGACGGGATCGTGTCGAGCAGCCCCCGCTGCGCGTCGCGGATCATGTAGGTGTAGATGCCGCACCGCGCCGTCGTGGGCGTCATCCGGATACCGGCGAGCACCCGGTCGAACTGGTGCACGGCGATCCACCGGCTCTGCGGCGTGTCGTACTGGTCGAATTCCATGCCGTCGACGGTGGGGAGGTCCCACTTTCTCTGGACGATGAAGCTTTCATGGCGTGCCTTCAGCACGTTGGTGAAAAGCGTGCCGTGGACGTGCAGGTTCTGAAACGAGAGAGTCGTGGTCTGCATAGGTAGCTACTCCAGCTTGGTCGGGTTGAAAAAAACCATTGCAAGCCGGACGACAGACCTAGAGCAGATTATACTCCCGGGCGCGTTGGATGGCCTCGGCTGTCGTGCGGGCGAAGAGCCGCTCCCTCGCAGACTTCAGGCGCGCCTTGAGCGCGCTTTCCGAGATCCCGAGCAGGTCCGCCGCCTCGGCATGGCGGCACCCCTTCGCAATCGCGCGCAGCGCATGCCTCTGGGCCGGCGTCAGGCCGTCGGTCGGCGTGGAGGCTTCGTGGAGGTGGCGCACCGTCTCTTCGATCATGCCCATCTCGGCGTCGGTGAACTCGCGGTCGGCCCGGGCGAAGCCGCCGATCGACCGTGAAGAGACGGGGCCACACGAGACGGCAACGCCATACCTCAGGCCGAACTCCGCCGCCTGCCCCATGATGTTGTGGGGGTCCGGCATGGGCAGGCCGCTCCAGCGCACGGCGCCCTCGGTGCTGAAGCCCCAGGAGACCAGCGGATCGTAGAGCATGTAGCCCCGTTCCGTGTAGCGTTCGATCCAGCGCGGGTCGTACGTCTGGAACATCAGATTGGCGGACGCGAAACGGATGTGGAGCGCAAGCGCATAGCCTTCGGGTGCCAGCTTGCGCAACCGGGAGAGGCCGAGTTCGACGCTCGTCAGATCGTTCGTGATCTCTTGCATACCTGCCCCACGGGCTGAGCCACCTGCCGAATTAGACAGGTTGCGCCCCGAATGTTCAACCCTAAATTGAAATTGTTGCGCCTATGGAAGGTCCCGCACCGTGAGCCGATCTGACGAAGACGCCATCCGGAACCTGAATGATCTTCCCGACGCAACGCGCCGGAATGTCGCCGATTTCCTGAAGGTCAGTGCCCGTCCGACGCGCGATCCCGAAACCTTGGCGGAAGCGCTGCGCGACTCGCTCGCCCTGTCCGCTTTGGGGACATCAGGCGCGCGCTGCTGAAATGCAGGAAGGGCCGGCGTTGCGGCCGGCCCCTCGGGTGACATCCGATTCGGGCTTACGCCTCGGCGTCGGCAGCGGCCTCTTCAGCCTCGAGCCGGGCACGGTCGGCGGCGCCCTTCGCCGCGGGGTCGCGGTCCACGAGTTCGACGATCGCCATCGGCGCCATGTCGCCGTAGCGGAAGCCCGCCTTCAGCACGCGGACGTAGCCGCCGTTGCGCTCCTTGTAGCGCGGGCCGAGCACGTCGAAGAGCTTCGCCACATGGGCGTCCTGCTTGAGCTGCGCGGCCGCCTGGCGACGGGCGTGGAGATCGCCGCGCTTGCCGAGCGTGATGAGCTTGTCGACGACGCGCTTGAGGTCTTTCGCCTTCGGCAGGGTCGTCTTGATCTGTTCGTGCTCGATGAGCGAGCCCGACATGTTGGCGAACATCGCCTTGCGGTGTTCGTGGGTGCGGTTCAGTTTGCGGTAGCCGGCGCCGTGACGCATTTTCCTGGTCCTTTCCGTCTTTTGCTTTGTCCGGCGACCCCTGCGTCGGGGCCGCTCTCCTTGGGGCGGGATTGCCCATCTTCGGCGTATGGAAAGCGTATGGAAAACGTATGGCTTCCATACGGACGTTTCAGCAGGGCGGGGTCAACCCCGCCCTACCGCTTAGAACTGGTCCTCGTACTTCTTGGCGAGGTCCTCGATGTTCTCCGGCGGCCACTCCTCGACGTCCATGCCGAGGTGGAGGCCCATGCCCGAGAGCACTTCCTTGATCTCGTTGAGCGACTTCCGCCCGAAGTTGGGCGTCCGCAGCATCTCGGCCTCGGTCTTCTGGATGAGGTCGCCGATGTAGACGATGTTGTCGTTCTTGAGGCAGTTGGCCGACCGCACCGACAGTTCCAGCTCGTCCACCTTCTTGAGAAGGAGCGGGTTGAACTCCAGCCCGTCGTCGTCCCCGCCCGCGGTCGCGCTTTCGGGTTCGTCGAAGTTCACGAAGATCGACAGCTGGTCCTGGAGGATGCGCGCGGCGTAGGCGACCGCGTCGTCCGGGGTGACCGAACCGTCCGTCTCGAGCTTGAGCGTCAGCTTGTCGTAGTCGAGCACCTGGCCCTCCCGCGTCGGCTGCACCTCGTAGCTGACCTTGCGCACGGGCGAGTAGATCGCGTCGATCGGGATGAGGCCGATCGGCGCGTCCTCGGGACGGTTCTTGTCGGCCGAGACGTAGCCCTTCCCCGTGTTGACGGTGAGCTCCATGTAGAGGTCCGCGCCGTCGTCGAGGTGGCAGATCACGTGGTCCTTGTTCAGGATCTCGATGCCCGCGGATTCGGAGATGTCCCCGGCGGTCACGACGAGCGGGCCCTTGGCCGAGATCGTCAGCCGCTTCGGCCCCTCGACGTCCATGCGGATCGCCACGCCCTTGAGGTTCAGGACGATGTCGGTCACGTCCTCGCGGACGCCGGCCACCGACGAGAACTCGTGCAGGACGTTGTCGATCTGGACGCTGGTGATGGCGGCGCCCTGGAGCGAGCTCATCAGCACGCGCCGGAGCGCATTGCCGAGCGTGAGGCCGAAGCCGCGTTCGAGGGGTTCGGCGACGACGGTCGCCTGACGCGCGGGGTCGTTCCCGGGCTTCACCTCGAGCTGGGTCGGCTTGATCAGTTCCTGCCAGTTCTTGTGGATCATGCTCATCTCCTCAATTCCTGTCCGCAGCCCATGTCCATTGCGGCGGACGCCCGAGGTTCAAATGACGGTCGCGGGCCATGGGGAATCCCCCAAGGCCCGCGGGCAATCCGGTCGGATCAGACGCGGCGGCGCTTGGGCGGCCGGCAGCCGTTGTGGGCGATCGGCGTCACGTCGCGGATCGACGTGATGTTGAAGCCGACGGCCGCGAGCGCGCGGAGCGCGGATTCGCGGCCCGAGCCCGGGCCCTGCACCTCGACCTCGATGGTGCGCACGCCGTGCTCCTGCGCCTTGCGGCCGGCATCCTCGGCGGCCATCTGGGCGGCATAGGGCGTCGACTTGCGCGAGCCCTTGAAGCCCATCGTGCCGGCCGAGGACCAGGCGATGGCGTTGCCCTGAACGTCGGAGATCAGGATCTTGGTGTTGTTGAACGAAGAGTTCACATGAGCAACGCCGGCGGCGATGTTCTTGCGTTCCTTCTTCTTCACGCGGGTCTTGTCACGAGCCATGGTCCTGCGCTCCCCTTACTTCTTCTTGCCGGCGATCGGCTTCGCGGGGCCCTTGCGGGTGCGCGCGTTGGTGTGGGTGCGCTGGCCGCGCACGGGCAGGTTCCGGCGGTGACGGAGGCCGCGGTAGCAGCCGAGGTCCATGAGCCGCTTGATGTTCATCTGGACATCGCGGCGCAGGTCGCCTTCGACCATGAAGTTCGCGTCGATATGCTCGCGGATGGCGAGGACCTCGGCGTCGGTCAGGTCGTTGACCCGGCGCGCCTGGTCGATGCCGACGGCGTCGCAGATGCTTTTGGCCGAGGCCGGGCCGATCCCGGTGATGTAGGTGAGGGCGATGGGCACCCGCTTGGCAGTCGGGATGTTTACGCCGGCAATACGTGCCACGTTGGTCTTTCCTTTCGTTGCGGTTCCGTAGCGCCAGAACCTTTTTTCACAACGCAAGCCCGGGACACGAGGCCGCCGGGCTCAGGTCAATGACGGAGCTTCGCGAGGGCGGAGGGGCGCCTGGGACGGCGATTCTCCTCGCGAGATGCGGGTAGTTATTGGCTAACGCGCGGCGCGTCAAGGGCGGGTTAGGGAATATGTGCCCTAACGCAGGAGCGCCGAGATTTCGGCCGCGACATCATCGATCTCGCCCATGCCGTCCACTCCGCGGAGCTGGCCCTTGGCGTAGTAGTAGCCGATGAGCGGCGAGGTCTTCTTGTAGTATTCCATCAGCCGCTGCCTGAGGCTTTCGGCGTTGTCGTCCGCCCGGCGCTTGAACTCCGTCCCGCCGCAGACGGTGCATTTCCCGTCGGACGGGATCGGCTTCGTGAGATCGTTGTAGACCTCGCCGCAGGAGGCGCAGGTGGAGCGGGCCGAGATGCGGCTGACGAGCGCGTCGTCGTTCACCCGCATCTCGATGACGGCGTCGAGCGTCTCGCCATGGCGCTCCAGCAGGGCGCCGAGCGCGTCGGCCTGGGGCAGCGTGCGGGGGAAGCCGTCAAAGATGAAACCGCCGCCCTTGTCGCCCTCGAGCTTCTCTTCGATCAGGCCGATGACGATCTCGTCCGTGACGAGATCGCCGCGATCCATGACCTCGGCGACCTTGCGGCCCATCTCGGTCCCGGAGGTGCGCGCCTCGCGGAGCATGTCGCCCGTCGAGAGCTGGATCATCCCCCTCTCCTCGACCAGTTTGCGCGCCTGTGTCCCCTTGCCGGCGCCCGGCGGTCCGAGAAGGATGATGTTCATCTGCGCGCGGGCCCCCTCCCCTTGGTGGTCGGTCCGCGGCGCTTGCCGCGGAGTTGCGATTTCTCGATCAGTCCCTCGTACTGGTGCGCCAGCAGGTGCGACTGGATCTGCTGGATCGTGTCCATGCCCACCGACACGATGATCAGGATCGAGGTGCCGCCGAAGTAGGCGGCGATGGCGAGCTCGTAGCGGATGATCTCGGGCAGCATGCAGACGAGCGCGAGGTAGCCCGAGCCCAGCACGAGGATGCGGTTCACCACGTATTCGAGGTATTCCTCGGTCCGCTTGCCGGGGCGGATGCCCGGAATGAAGCCGCCCTGGTTCTTCAGGTTCTCGGCCACGTCGTCGGACTTGAAGGCGACGTTGTGGGTGTAGAAGTAGGTGAAGAACACGATCATCGCCGTGAAGAAGAGCAGGTAGAGCGGCTGGCCCGGCCCGAAGTAGGCGAGGATCGTCGACATCACAGGACCCGTGCCGCCCTGGCCGCTGAAGGTGGCGATGGTGGTGGGCAGGAGGAGGAGCGAGGAGGCGAAGATCGCCGGGATGACGCCCGCGGGGTTCACCTTGACCGGCAGGTGCGAGGAGCCGCCGTCATACATCTTCATCCCGACCTGTCGGCGCGGATACTGGATGTGGATCTTGCGCAGGCTGCGCTCCATGAACACCACGAAGACGAAGGCGCCGAGGATCGTTAGGATCGCGGCGATGATGCCGGGGGTGGAGAGCGCGCCGGAGCGGCCGGATTCGAAGAACTGCGCCAGCGCCATCGGGATTTCCGCGATGATGCCCACGAAGATGATGAGCGAGATGCCGTTGCCGACGCCGCGCTGGGTGATCTGTTCGCCCAGCCACATCAGGAACATCGTCCCGCCGACGAGCGTGATGACCGTGGAGGCCCGGAAGAACCAGCCGGGATCGGTCACGAGCCCGCCGGCCTCGAGGCTCACCGCGAGGCCGTAGGCCTGGACGGTGGCGAGGAACACGGTGCCGTAGCGCGTGTACTGGTTGATCTTCTTGCGGCCCGCCTCGCCTTCCTTCTTGAGCTGCTTGAGCGGCTCCCACATGGCGGCGAGGAGCTGGACGATGATCGAGGCCGAGATGTAGGGCATGATGCCCAGTGCGAAGATGCCCATGCGGCTGATCGCGCCGCCGGTGAACATGTTCAGCATGCCCCCGACGCCCGCGATCGCCTGGTCCATGAAGTCGCGGAGCGCGTTGCCGTCGATGCCGGGCACCGGGATGTAGGTGCCGATCCGGTAGACGATCAGGAGCCCGATGGTGAAGAGGATGCGCTGCCGGAGCTCGGTGGCCTTGCCAAGGGCGGCCCAGCTCACGTTCGCCGCCATTTGCTCTGCTGCAGATGCCATGCACGGTCTCTTTCATGGAGGCGCCGCCAGGCGGGTTTCCCACCGGCGGCGCTCAGGAAAACTCGAGGAGGATGTAAGCGCCCCGGAGGGCGCCCACAACACCTTATTCGGCCGCAGGCGCCGTCGCGGTCGTGAGCGTCCCGCCCGCCTTCTCGACCGCCTCGACGGCCGACTTCGACGCGCCGGTGACCGACAGCTTCAGCTTGGCCGAGAACTCGCCCTTGGCGAGCACCCGGACGCCATCGAGCTTGCGGCGGACGATGCCGGCCGCGACGAGCGCGTCCTCGGTGATCTCGGCCTTGGCGTCGAGCTTGCCCGCGTCGACGAACTTCTGGATGATCCCGAGGTTGACGACCGCGAAGGACTTGCGGTTCGGCTTGTTGAAGCCGCGCTTGGGGAGCCGCTGGTAGAGCGGCATCTGGCCGCCCTCGTAGCCGTTGATCGCCACGCCCGAGCGGGACTTCTGGCCCTTGATGCCGCGCCCGCCGGTCTTGCCCTTGCCCGAGCCCGGACCGCGGCCGATCCGCATCCGTTTCTTGGTGGCGCCTTCGTTGTCGCGCAGTTCGTTCAGTTTCATGTCGCTTCTCCTTGCCGGATGCGGGGGCTGAAGCGATGCTCCCCCGACCTCGGCCTGTCATCTGGGTGGCGGGGGTGACCCCCGCCCGGTGGCGCATATGGCGGGGTGAACCCCGCCCTACGGGTGGCGGAAACGGCCCGCCCTTTGCGGTAGGGCGGGGTTCACCCCGCCCCGACCGTTCAGCCCTTTTCCTCGACGATCGTGACGAGGTGCGGGATCGAGTTCACCATGCCGCGGACGGCGGGCGTGTCCTCGAGCTCGCGGGTGCGGTGCATCTTGTTGAGCCCGAGGCCGACCAGCGTGCGGCGCTGGACGTCCGGGCGGCGGATCGGCGAGCCGATCTGCTTCACGACGATGGTCTTCTTGGCCATGATCTCTCTCCTCACGCCTCGGCCGCTTCGACGGCTTCGACTTCGCGCTTGGGCAGGATGTCGGCGACCTTCTTGCCGCGGCGCTGCGCGACGGAGCGGGGCGACTGCTCCTTGGTCAGGCCATCCATCGTGGCGCGGATCATGTTGTAGGGGTTCTGGGAGCCGAGCGACTTCGCCACGACGTCCTGGAGCCCCAGCATCTCGAACACGGCGCGCATCGGGCCGCCCGCGATGATGCCGGTCCCCGGAACGGCGGCCCGCATCACGACGCGGCCGGCGCCGTGGCGCCCTTCCATGTCGTGGTGCAGCGTCCGGCCCTCGCGGAGCGGCACGCGGATCATCTGGCGCTTGGCCTGCTCGGTGGCCTTGCGGATCGCCTCGGGCACTTCCTTGGCCTTGCCCTTGCCGAAGCCCACGCGACCCCGCTGGTCGCCGACGACGACGAGTGCGGCAAAGCCGAAGCGCTTGCCGCCCTTCACCGTCTTCGACACCCGGTTGATCGCCACGAGACGATCGGCGAATTCCGGGGTTTCCTCGCGGCTTTCGCGACGGTCCCGGCGATTTTCACGTTCTGCCATGTCTCGTCTCCTCAGAATTTCAGGCCGCCTTCACGGGCAGCATCGGCCAAGGCCTTGATCTTCCCGTGAAAGAGGAACCCGCCGCGGTCGAAGTAGCACTCTTCGACCCCGGCCTTCTTCGCCCGCTCGGCAATCGCGGCGCCCACCTTCGCGGCGGCCTCCACGTTGTTCTTGCCGACGATGCCCAGGTCCTTCTCGAGCGAGGAAGCCGAGGCGAGCGTGATGCCCTTGGCGTCGTCGATGAGCTGGACGCTGATGTTCTTCGACGACCGGTGGACGCTGAGCCGCGGGCGGCCGGCGTTCGTGGTGCGAAGCTTGTTCCGGACGCGCAGGCGGCGCTTGAGGAACAGATCCCGTTTGCTGTTTGCCATCTCTGCGATCCCTACTTCTTCTTCCCTTCCTTGCGGAAGATGTATTCGTCCTTGTACTTGATGCCCTTGCCCTTGTAGGGCTCCGGCCCCCGCCACTCGCGGATGTTCGCCGCGACCTGGCCGACCTGCTGCTGGTCGATGCCCTCGACCACGATCTCGGTCTGCTTGGGCGAGGTGACGGTGATGCCGGCGGGCACTTCGAAGTTCACGTCATGGCTGTAGCCGAGCGCCAGCTTGAGGCTGTTGCCCTGCATCTGCGCGCGGTAGCCCACGCCGTTGATCTCGAGCTCGCGCTTGAAGCCTTCGGTCACGCCCTTGACGAGGTTCGCCACCATCGTGCGGCTCATGCCCCACTGCTGGCGCGCCCGCTTGGACATGCCGCGCGGCTTCACGGTGACGGAGTTGCCGTCGATCGTGATCGAGACGTCGTCGGTCGCGGTGAAGGTGCGGGTGCCCTTCGGCCCCTTCACTTCCACGGTCTGGCCCGACACCGTCGCGGTGACGCCGGAGGGCAGCTCGACCGGTCTTTTTCCAATACGAGACATGGGTCCCTCCTCAGAACACGGTGCAGAGCACTTCGCCGCCGACATTCGCCTGGCGGGCATGTGCATCCGACATCACGCCCTTGGACGTGGAGACGATGGAAACGCCGAGACCCTGGCGCACCTGCGGCAGGTCCTTGACGCTCAGGTACACGCGGCGGCCGGGGGTCGACACGCGCTTGAGCTCGCGGATGACCGGGGTGCCCTCGTAGTACTTGAGGCTGATCTCGAGCGCGGGGTGGCCGTTCTTGTCCGTCGTCTTCTCGTAGCCGCGGATGTAGCCTTCGTCCTTCAGCACGTCGAGAACCCAGACGCGCAGGCGCGAGGCGGGCGTGGTGCAGGTGGACTTGCCGCGCATCTGGGCGTTCCGGATGCGGGTCAGCATATCGCCGAGAGGATCGTTCATCTCATGTCCTCCTTACCAGCTCGACTTGACGACGCCGGGGATCTGGCCCTGCGAGCCGAGCTCGCGGAGCATGATCCGGCTGATCTTGAGCTTGCGGTAGTACGCCCGCGGACGCCCCGTCAGCTGGCAACGGTTGTGAAGCCGGGTCGCGGACGAGTTGCGCGGCAGCTGGGCGAGCTTGAGGCTCGCCTTGAACCGCTCTTCCACGGGCTTCGATTCATCGCTCACGATCGCTTTCAGAGCCGCGCGCTTGCCCGCATAGCGGTCCACGAGCGCCTGGCGCTTCTTTTCGCGTTCGATCATGGATTTCTTGGCCATATCTCAATTCCTCCCGCGGATCACGAGTTGAAGGGCATGTTGAATTGCTTCAACAGCGCCTTGGCTTCCGCGTCGGTCTTCGCGGTGGTGGCAATGACGATGTCCATCCCCCAGACCTCGTCGACCTTGTCGAAGTTGATCTCGGGGAAGACGATGTGTTCCTTGAGGCCCATGGCGTAGTTGCCGCGGCCGTCGAAGGCGGAGCCCGACACGCCGCGGAAGTCGCGGATGCGGGGCATGGCGATGGTGATCAGGCGGTCGAGGAACTCGTACATCCGGTCGCCGCGGAGGGTGACCTTCGCGCCGAGCGGCATGTCCTCGCGGACGCGGAAGCCGGCGATCGACTTCTTCGCCTTGGTGATGACGGCGCGCTGGCCGGCGATGGTGGAGAGATCCTCCTGCGCCGACTTGGCCTTCTTCGAGTCGCGGACCGCCTCGGCGCCGCAGCCGATGTTCAGCACGATCTTCTCGAGCCGCGGGATCTGCATGTCGTTCTTGTAGCCGAACTCTTCCTTGAGCGCGGGGCGAACGGCGGTGTTGTAGTGCGTCTTGAGACGCGGGGTGTAGGTGGCTGCGTCGAGCATCAGATCGCCTCCCCGGTGGTCTTGGCGAAACGGACCTTCGTTTCGCCGTCCATGCGGAAGCCCACGCGGGTCGGCTTTCCGTTCTTGTCCAAGAGCGCGAGGTTCGACAGGTCAATCGGCATCGCCGTGGGGATGCGGCCGCCCTGGCTTTGTGCGGACTGGCGGGTGTGGCGGATGGCGATGTTCACGCCGTCCACGATCGCCTTGCCGTCCTTCGGGAGCACCTGGGTGATCTCGCCCTTCTTGCCCTTGTCCTTGCCGGCGAGCACGACGACGCGGTCGCCCTTCTTGAGTTTCGCGGCCATCAGAGCACCTCCGGCGCCAGCGAGATGATCTTCATGAAGTTCTTCGCGCGCAGCTCGCGCACCACGGGCCCGAAGATGCGGGTGCCCACGGGTTCGTTCTGGTTGTTCAGGATGACGGCGGCGTTCCGGTCGAAGCGGATCGCGGTGCCGTCCTCGCGGCGGACTTCCTTGGCCGTGCGGACGACGACGGCCTTGCGGACATCGCCCTTCTTCACGCGGCCGCGCGGGATCGCTTCCTTCACCGACACCACGATGATGTCGCCCACGGAGGCGTACTTGCGCTTGGATCCGCCGAGGACCTTGATGCACTGAACCCGGCGAGCGCCGGAGTTGTCAGCGACATCCAGATTGGTCTGCATCTGGATCATTTGGTTTCTCCCGACCTTTGGGGGGCTTGCATCGCCGTATCCCCAGGGTTTCGTTCAAACCGGACTGTGGGGATGGCCTCAGGCCGTCACCACCTCCCAGCGTTTCGTCTTCGAAATCGGCGCGCACTCCTGGATGCGGACGGTGTCGCCGGTCTTGAACTGGTTCAGAGGATCGTGGGCCCGGTACTTCTTGGACTGGCGGATCGTCTTCTTGAGAACGGGGTGCGCGTAGCGACGCTCGACCAGCACGGTGACGGTCTGTTCGTTCTTGTCGCTGGTGACGACGCCCTGGAGGATACGCTTGGGCATGGTCTTACGCCTCCGAAGCGGCGCGGGCCGCCTTTTCGTTCAGGATGGTCTTCACGCGCGCGGTGTCGCGCTTGACGGCGCGGATGCGGGCGGTGTTCTCGAGCTGGTTCGTCGCCTGCTGGAAGCGCAGGTTGAACGACTCTTTCTTGAGCTTGACGAGCTCGTCCCGAAGCTGGTCGGGCGTCTTGTCGCGCAGTTCCTTGGCGTGCATCGCCGGTCTTCCTCTCAACAAACGCCGGGAGGCCCCACGGAGGGTCACCTCGATTCCGGCGGATTTCGGAATGAGGCGCTCGCATACGCCCATTCCCCTCACATGGCAACCCCCGCGACACGCGCGGGGGTCGATTTTTCACGGCAGGCAGGGGTTCACCCCGCTGCTGCCTTACCAGTCCTCGCGGACGATGGTGCGCGTCTTGATCGGCAGCTTCATCGCGGCAAGGCGGAGCGCCTCGCGGGCAACCTCCTCGTCCACGCCGTCGACCTCGAACATGATCCGGCCAGGCTTGACCTTGCAGGCCCAGAAGTCGACCGAACCCTTGCCCTTGCCCATCCGGACCTCGGTGGGCTTCGACGTCACGGGGACGTCGGGGAAGATGCGGATCCAGACCCGGCCCTGACGCTTCATGGCGCGGGTGATCGCGCGGCGGGCCGCCTCGATCTGGCGCGCGGTGACGCGCTCGGGCTCGGTCGCCTTCAGGCCGAACTGGCCGAAGTTGAGCTCGTGCCCGCCCTTGGCCTCGCCATGGATGCGGCCCTTGTGCTGTTTGCGGAATTTCGTGCGCTTTGGCTGCAGCATCTTCTCTACTCCTTAGCGGTCGCGGTCGCGGTCGCGGCGTCCGCCGCCACCGGCGCCACGGGGCGCGGGTCCGTCCTGGAGCTCCTGCTGGCGGCGGTCCCGCGCAGAGGGGTCATGCTCGAGGATCTCGCCCTTGAAGATCCAGACCTTGACGCCGATGATCCCGTAGGGGGTCGTCGCCTCGGCCAGGGCGTAGTCTATGTCGGCGCGCAGCGTGTGCAGCGGCACGCGGCCTTCGCGATACCACTCCGTCCGGGCGATCTCGGCGCCGCCGAGACGGCCCGCGACGTTGACCCGGATGCCGAGCGCGCCCATGCGCATGGCGTTCTGCACCGCGCGCTTCATCGCGCGGCGGAAGGACACCCGGCGCTCGAGCTGCTGGGCGATGGATTCGGCCACCAGCTGCGCGTCGAGTTCGGGCTTGCGGACCTCGACGATGTTGAGGTGCAGCTCGGACGCGGTCATCGCGGCGAGCTTCTTGCGCAGCGTCTCGATGTCGGCGCCCTTCTTGCCGATGATGACACCCGGACGGGCCGAGTGGATCGTCACGCGGCACTTCCGGTGCGGACGCTCGATGATGATCTTCGACACGCCGGCCTGCTTGGCCTCTTCCCGGATGAAGTCCCGCATCCGCAGGTCCTCGAGGAGGAGGTTGCCGTATTCCTTGGTGTCGGCGTACCAGCGGCTGTCCCAGGTCCGGTTGACCTGGAGGCGCATGCCGATCGGATTGACCTTCTGACCCATTACGCTTGCTCCTCGACCTGACGGACCTTGATGGTGAGCTCGGAGAACGGCTTCATGATCTTGCCGTACCGGCCACGGGCCCGCGGACGGCCGCGCTTCATGACGAGGTTCTTGCCCACCCAGGCTTCGGCGACGACAAGCGCGTCGACGTCCAGGTTGTGGTTGTTCTCGGCGTTGGCGATGGCGGACTGGAGGCATTTCTTGACGTCGTCGGAAATGCGCTTCTTCGAGAAGGTGAGGTCGGCCAGAGCCTTGTCCACCTTCTTGCCCCGGATCATCGCGGCGACGAGGTTGAGCTTCTGCGGCGACGTCCGGAGCATGCGCACCTTGGCCATCGCTTCGTTCTCCGCCACGCGGCGCGGATTCTTCTCCTGACCCATGGCTTACTTCCTCTTCGCTTTCTTGTCGGCGGCGTGCCCGTAGTAGGTGCGCGTCGGCGAGTATTCACCGAACTTCTGGCCGATCATGTCCTCGGTCACGTTGACCGGGATGTGCTTCTGGCCGTTGTAGACGCCGAAGGTCAGGCCCACGAACTGGGGCAGGATCGTCGAGCGGCGCGACCAGATCTTGATGACTTCGTTGCGGCCCGATTCACGCGACTTCTCGGCCTTCTTCAGGACGTAGGCGTCGACGAACGGACCTTTCCAGACAGAACGACCCATATCAGCGGCCCCCCTTCTTGGCGTGCCGCGAGCGGATGATCAGCTTCGACGAGGCCTTGTTGCGGTTGCGGGTCTTGGCACCCTTGGTCGGCTTGCCCCACGGCGTGACCGGATGGCGGCCGCCCGAGGTGCGGCCTTCGCCGCCGCCGTGCGGGTGGTCGATCGGGTTCATCGCGACGCCGCGGACGGAGGGACGCTTGCCGTAGTGGCGGTTGCGCCCGGCCTTGCCGAGGTTCTGGTTCGAGTTGTCGGGGTTCGACACCGCGCCCACGGTCGCCATGCACTCCTGCCGGACGAGCCGGAGCTCTCCCGACGACAGGCGCAGCTGGGCGTAGCCGCCGTCACGGCCGACGAACTGGGCGTAGGTGCCGGCGGCCCGGGCGATCTGGCCGCCCTTGCCGGCCTTGAGCTCGACGTTGTGGACGATCGTGCCGATCGGCATTCCCGAGAAGGGCATCGCATTGCCGGGCTTCACGTCGGCCTTGGCCGAGGCGATGACCGGGTCGCCCACGGCAAGCCGCTGGGGCGCGAGGATGTAGGCCTGTTCGCCGTCCTCATACTTGATGAGCGCGATGAACGCGGTCCGGTTGGGATCGTATTCGATCCGCTCGACCGTCGCGGGGACGTCGAACTTCGTGCGCTTGAAGTCGACGATGCGGTAGAGCCGCTTCGCCCCGCCGCCCTGGCGGCGCATCGTGATCCGTCCGGTGTTGTTCCGTCCGCCCTTCTTCATGAGACCCTCGGTGAGGGACTTCACGGGGCGGCCTTTCCAAAGCTCCGAACGGTCGATCAGCACCAGCCCGCGCTGGCCAGGCGTCGTCGGATTGTACGACTTGAGTGCCATGCTTCCTGTCTTCCGTCTGCTTTGGGCCGAAGGCCCGGTTGTCTTTCCGTCGTGCGAAAGGCGGGGTGAACCCCGCCCTGCCGCGTCTTGAGGATGGCGGGGTAAACCCTGCGCCACCGTCCGAGTCAAGGCCGTAGGGCGGGGTTCACCCCGCCCTTCCGTCAAAGACCCGTCGTCACGTCGATCGTGTTGCCCTCTTCGAGCGTCACGTAGGCTTTCTTGACGTCGTTCCGGCGGCCCTTGACGCCGCGGAAGCGCTTCACCTTGCCCTTGGTGACGACCGTGTTCACGGCCTTCACCTTGACGCCGAAGAGGTTTTCGACGGCGTCCTTGATCGCGGGCTTGTTGGCGGCGATGTCGACCTCGAAGACGACGGCGCCGTTTTCGGACGCCATGGTCGCCTTCTCGGTGATGACCGGACGCCGGATCACGTCGTAGTGTTCGGGTTTCGCGGTCATTTCAGCCGGGCCTCCAGAGCTTCGACACCCGCCTTGGTGAGCACGAGCGTGTCACGGCGGAGGATGTCATAGACGTTGGCGCCCATCGACGGCAGCACATCCAGGTCCTGGATGTTGGCCGCCGCGCGGGCGAAGTTCTCGTTCACCGCGGCGCCGTCGATCACGAGCGCGCGCTTCCAGCCGAGGTTCTTGAGCGCCTTGGCGAGGAGCGCCGTCTTGGCCTCGGGCAGCGACGCCTCGTCGATCACGACGAGTTCGCCGGCCTTCGCCTTGGCCGAGAGCGCGTGCTTCAGACCCAGCGCACGGAACTTCTTGGGAAGATCGTGCGCATGGCTCCGCGGCGTCGGGCCCTTGTAGGTGCCGCCATGACGGAAGATCGGCGCGCCCTTGTCACCGTGGCGGGCGCCGCCGGTGCCTTTCTGGCGGTAGATCTTCTTGGTCGAATAGCTGACCTCGGAGCGGCCCTTGACCTTGTGCGTGCCGGCCTGTGCCTTCGCCCGCTGCCAGCGCACGACGCGGTGGAGGATGTCGGCGCGCGGCTCGAGCCCGAAGATCTCGTCTGAGAGATCGACCGAGCCCGCCTTGCCGGCGTCGAGCTTGATCACGTCGAGTTTCATTCCTCGCCTTCCTTCTTCTCGGCGGCTTCCTGGGCAGCCTGCGCCTCGGCGGCCTGCAGCGCAGCCTCTTCGGCCTCGGCCGCGGCCTTCGCGGCGGCTTCGGCCTCGGCGGCGGCAGCGGCGGCGGCCTCGGCAGCCACGCGGGCGGCTTCCTCGGCGGCGGACTTGAGCGCGGCCGGCAGGATCACGTTCTCAGGGACCGCCTTCTTGACTGCGTCCTTGATCGTCACCCAGCCGCCCTTGTTGCCCGGCACCGCGCCCTTGACCATGATCAGGCCCCGGTCGGCGTCCGTGCGGACGACCTGCAGGTTCTGCGTGGTCACGCGGACCGAGCCGAGGTGCCCGGCCATCTTCTTGCCCTTGAACACCTTGCCCGGGTCCTGACACTGCCCCGTGGAGCCGTGCGAGCGGTGCGAGATCGACACGCCGTGGGAGGCCCGGAGACCCCCGAAGTTGTGCCGCTTCATGGCGCCGGCGAAGCCCTTGCCGATCGAGGTGCCCGAGACGTCCACGAACTGACCCGCGAAGTAGTGGTCAGCCGTGATCTCCTCGCCCACGCCGATGAGGTTCGCGGGGTCCACGCGGAATTCCGCGATCTTCCGCTTGGGCTCGACCTTGGCCACGGCGAAGTGGCCGCGCATGGCCTTGGACACCCGCTTGACCTTCGCGGTGCCCGCGCCGAGCTGGACGGCGGTGTAGCCATCCTTCTCGGCCGTGCGCTGCGCCACGACCTGCAGGTTGTCGAGCTGGAGGACGGTCACCGGCACCTGCCGGCCATCGTCCATGAACAGCCGGGTCATGCCCAGCTTCTTTGCGATCACACCAGAGCGCAACATGGCTGTCACCCCCTCAGACCTTGATCTCGACGTCGACGCCGGCGGCGAGGTCGAGCTTCATCAGCGCGTCCACCGTCTGGGGCGTCGGGTCCACGATGTCGAGAAGACGCTTGTGCGTCCGGATCTCGAACTGGTCGCGCGACTTCTTGTCGATGTGCGGACCACGGAGAACCGTGAACTTCTCGATCTTGTTGGGCAGCGGGATGGGACCGCGCACCTGGGCGCCGGTCCGCTTGGCCGTGTTGACGATTTCCTGCGTCGACGCATCGAGCACGCGGTAATCGAAGGCCTTGAGGCGGATCCGGATGTTCTGGCTGGAGACTGCCATTGTGTCACCTTTCGCAGTTGAGAGGTGGGGGCGGGACCTGCCGCCCCCACGTCGAACCGGGTTTCGTTACTTCAGGATCTTCGAGACGACGCCCGCACCGACGGTGCGGCCGCCTTCGCGGATGGCGAAGCGGAGCTTCTCTTCCATCGCGATCGGCGCGATCAGCTCCACCTCGAACTTCAGGTTGTCGCCCGGCATCACCATCTCGGTGCCTTCCGGCAGCTGCACGGTTCCGGTCACGTCCGTCGTGCGGAAGTAGAACTGCGGACGGTAGTTCGCGAAGAACGGCGTGTGGCGACCGCCCTCCTCCTTCGTCAGGATGTAGGCCTCCGCCTCGAACTCCGTGTGCGGCTTCACCGAACCCGGCTTGCAGAGCACCTGGCCCCGCTCCACCGCGTCCTTGTCGATCCCGCGCAGCAGCGCCCCGATGTTGTCGCCCGCCTCGCCGCGATCGAGCAGCTTGCGGAACATCTCGACCCCGGTGCAGACCGACTTCTGCGTCGCCCGGATGCCGACGATCTCGACCTCGTCGCCCACGTTGATGATCCCGCGCTCGACCCGGCCCGTCACCACGGTGCCCCGGCCCGAGATCGAGAACACGTCCTCGATCGGCATCAGGAACGGCTGGTCGATCGGGCGGTCCGGCGTCGGGATGTAGGTGTCGACCGCCTCCATCAGCGCGCGGATCGAGTTCTCGCCGATCTCCGGGTCACGCCCTTCCATCGCCGCCAGCGCAGAGCCCTTCACGATCGGGATGTCGTCCCCGGGGAAGTCGTAGGACGACAGGAGCTCGCGCACCTCCATCTCCACGAGCTCGAGCAGCTCCTCGTCGTCGACCTGGTCGACCTTGTTCATGTAGACCACGAGCGCGGGCACGCCCACCTGGCGGGCGAGCAGGATGTGCTCGCGCGTCTGCGGCATCGGGCCGTCGGCCGCCGACACCACCAGGATCGCGCCGTCCATCTGCGCCGCGCCCGTGATCATGTTCTTCACGTAGTCCGCGTGGCCGGGGCAGTCGACATGCGCGTAGTGCCGCGCGGGCGTCTCGTACTCCACGTGCGCCGTCGAGATCGTGATCCCGCGCGCCCGCTCTTCCGGCGCCGCGTCGATCTGGTCGTACGCCTTGAACTCCCCGAAGTACTTCGTGATCGCCGCCGTCAGCGTCGTCTTCCCGTGGTCAACGTGGCCGATCGTGCCAACGTTCACATGCGGTTTCGTCCGTTCGAACTTTGCCTTTGCCATCTTTCGTCTCCTTGTGCGGACGGCGGGGTGAACCCCGCCCTACGGGTGGTGGGTAGGGCGGGGTTCACCCCGCCATCCCGTCATGCGTACTTGGCCTGGATCTCTTCCGAGATGTTCTGCGGAACCGGCTCGTAGTGGTCGAACAGCATCGTGAACTGCGCGCGGCCCGAGGACATGGAGCGCAGGTTGTTGATGTAGCCGAACATGTTGGCCAGCGGCACGAAGGCATTGATGACGTTCGCGTTTCCGCGCGTGTCCTGCCCCTGCACCTGGCCCCGGCGCGACGTGAGGTCGCCGATGATGGACCCGGTATACTCCTCGGGCGTCACCACCTCGACCTTCATGATCGGCTCGAGCAGCTTCGCGCCAGCCTTCTTGAGACCTTCGCGCATGCACATCCGGGCCGCGATCTCGAAGGCGAGAACTGACGAGTCGACGTCGTGATACTTGCCGTCCACGAGCGCCACCTTGAAGTCGATCACCGGGAAGCCCGCGAGGGGGCCCGAGTCCATCACCGACTTGATGCCCTTCTCGACGCCGGGGACGTATTCCTTCGGAACCGTGCCGCCGACGATCCGGCTCTCGAACGAGTAGCCTTCGCCCGGCTGGGTCGGGGAGATCTCGAGCTTGACCTCGGCGAACTGGCCCGAGCCGCCCGACTGCTTCTTGTGCGTGTAGGTGTGCTCGATCTGGCGGCCGATGGTTTCGCGGTAGGCCACCTGCGGCGCGCCGATGTTCGCCTCGACCTTGAACTCCCGCTTGAGGCGGTCGACGAGGATGTCGAGGTGAAGCTCGCCCATGCCCTTCATGATCGTCTGGCCCGACTCGATGTCGGTCTCGACTCGGAAGGACGGGTCCTCGGCGGCGAGCCGCTGGAGACCCATGGACATCTTCTCCTGGTCGGCCTTGGTCTTGGGCTCGATCGCGATCTCGATGACCGGATCGGGGAAGGTCATCGTTTCGAGCACGACGGGGTGGTTCGGGTCGCACAGCGTGTCGCCCGTCGTCGTGTCCTTGAGGCCGGCGAGCGCGATGATGTCGCCCGCGAAGGCTTCCGAGATCTCTTCCTGCTTGTTGGCGTGCATCATGACCATCCGGCCGATCCGCTCGCGCTTGCCCTTGGTCGAGTTCAGGAGCTGGTCGCCCTTCTTCATCTGGCCCGAGTAGATCCGGGTGAAGGTGAGCGTGCCCATGAAGGGGTCGTTCATGATCTTGAACGCGAGGCCCGCGAAGGGCTGCGCGTCGTCGGCCGAACGCTCGATGTCACGGGTTTCCGTCTCGTCGCCGGGCTTGAAGCCGAGGTAGGCGGGCACGTCGAGCGGCGAGGGCAGGAAGTCGATGACCGAGTTCAGGAGCGGCTGGACGCCCTTGTTCTTGAACGCCGACCCGGCCGTGACGGGCATGAAGGACAGCGACAGCGTGCCCTTGCGGATGAGCTTGCGCAGCGTCGCCTCGTCGGGCTCCTCGCCCTCGAGGTAGGCCATCATCGCGTCGTCGTCCTGCTCCACCGCGAGCTCGATGAGCTTGCCGCGCCATTCCTCGGCCTCGGCCTTGAGCTCGGCCCGGATGGGCTGGCGGGTCCAGGAGGCGCCGAGGTCTTCGCCCTTCCAGGTCCACTCTTCCATCTTGATGAGGTCGATGATGCCCTCGAGCTTGTCCTCGGCCCCGATGGGGAGCGCGATGACGGCCGGCGTGGCCCCGGTGCGGTCCTTGATCATGCGGACGCAGTTGAAGAAGTCCGCGCCGATCTTGTCCATCTTGTTGACGAAGACGATCCGCGGAACCTTGTAGCGGTCCGCCTGACGCCACACGGTTTCGGTCTGCGGCTCGACGCCCGCGTTGGCGTCGAGAAGGCAGATCGCGCCGTCGAGAACGGCAAGCGAGCGTTCGACCTCGATCGTGAAGTCGACGTGGCCGGGGGTGTCGATGATGTTGAAGCGCACCTTCGTGTCCGAAGTGCCTTCCGGCGTCGGGTCTTCCTGGCGCTGCCAGAACGTCGTGGTCGCGGCGGACGTGATGGTGATCCCGCGCTCCTGCTCCTGCTCCATCCAGTCCATCGTGGCGGCGCCGTCGTGGACTTCGCCGATCTTGTGGGACTTGCCGGTGTAGTAGAGGATGCGCTCGGTCGTCGTCGTCTTGCCGGCGTCGATATGCGCCATGATCCCGAAGTTCCGGTAGCGCGTGAGCGGGTATTCGCGGGCCATTGGTGATGTCCTCAGGCTAAATCAAAGTTACCAGCGGTAGTGGCTGAACGCCTTGTTGGCGTCGGCCATCTTGTGCGTGTCCTCGCGCTTCTTCACGGCGGTGCCCCGGCCGTTGACGGCGTCGAGGAGCTCGCCCGCAAGGCGCTCTTCCATGGTGTTCTCGTTGCGCTTCTTCGCGGCGTCGATGAGCCAGCGGATCGCCAGCGCCTCGCGGCGCTCGGGGCGCACCTCAACGGGGACCTGGTAGGTCGCGCCGCCGACCCGGCGGGAGCGGACTTCCACCGACGGCTTGATGTTGTCGAGCGCCTCGTGGAACACGTCGACGGGCTGCTTCTTGAGCCGGGACTCCACACGCTCGAAGGCGCTGTAGACGATGCGCTCGGCGACGGACTTCTTCCCGTCGACCATCAGGTTGTTCATGAACTTCGTGAGCACCCGGTCGCCATACTTGGCGTCGGGCAGGACTTCGCGCTTCTCGGCGGCGTGACGGCGGGACATGGACGTCTCTCCTTACTTCGGACGCTTCGCGCCGTACTTCGAGCGGCGCTGCTTACGGTCTTTGACGCCCTGCGTGTCGAGCACGCCGCGCAGGATGTGGTAGCGGACGCCCGGAAGGTCCTTCACGCGGCCGCCACGGATGAGCACGACCGAGTGCTCCTGGAGGTTGTGGGATTCGCCGGGGATGTAGCTGATGACCTCGAACCCGTTGGTGAGGCGCACCTTCGCCACCTTCCGCATGGCCGAGTTCGGCTTCTTCGGCGTGGTGGTGTAGACCCGAGTGCACACGCCACGCTTCTGCGGGCAGCCCTCGAGGTGCTGAGACTTGGAGCGTCTTACTTTGGGCTGCCGCGGCTTGCGGATCAGCTGCTGGATCGTCGGCATTGGGTCTTATTCCCCGTGTTGCAACATCTGTGGGGCGCGCGACCCCGGTTTCGTCAGGCTGCGTTCCGCGCGTCCGCAAAACGCAAAAACCGCAGTGCGCCCATGGTCGCGGGCGCAGCGCGGTGGGTTTCCAGAGGATCGGGCCTGGGGGCCGGATCGTGACCACTACAGTTCTGTGACAGGCGCGGGAGCGATGGTCCCTTCGCCCGAGTGCGCGCCGTATAGAGGGAGTCGGAGGGGGTGTCAACCGCATGGCCCCCTGCCCTGCCTACCCCCCCGTGGGCTCAGGCGGCGTGACGTTGCGGCGGCGAAGCTGGCGTTCGCGAAGGAGCGTGTAGATGCCGGACCCGGCCACGATGGCGGCGCCGAGGAGCGTCAGCGACGTCGGCCATTCGCCGAAAACGACCAAGCCAAGGATGAGCGCGAAGATCAGGCTCGTGTAGCGGAAGGGCGCGACGGTGGCGAGGTCGCCTACGCGCATCACCATGACCGAGAAGATGTAGCCGCCCACGATGCAGAGGCTCGCGCCCGCAAGGAACAGGCCCGACCGGGTGGAGACGGGAACCCAGGGCTCCGTCAAGGCGCCCACGCCGCCGAAGAGACCCACTCCGACCGCGGCCGAGATGGCGACGGTGAAGGAGGGGACGGCCGGCGACAGGCGGCGGGTCGCGAGGTCGCGCAGGACGACGAAGAGGACGGAGACGAGGGCGTAGACCGAGTAGGCGTTGAAGCCTTCGGTCCCCGGCCGGACGATGAGGAGGACGCCCGCGAAGCCCACGAGGATCGCGGTGAAGCGGCGCCAGCCCAGCGGCTCGCGCAGGAACAGCGCGCCCGCGAGCGTCACGGCGAGCGGGATCGTCTGGATGATCGCCGTCGTGTTGGCCAGCGGCAGATGGAAGAGCGCGGTGATGAAGAACCACGCCGCGCCGATCTCTCCGATGGTGCGCAGGCCGATGAGGCCCCAGTCGCGCCGCGCGATGTCGAAGCGCAGGCCGCCAATGGCCCGGGCGAGCGTGAAGAGGAGGATCGTCGTCACCGTGCCCCGGATCAGCAGCGCCTGGAACAGCGGGAGTTCCTGGCCCACCGCCTTCATGCAGGCGTCGTTCAGCGTGAAGCACGCCATCGAGGCCATCATCAGGAGGATGCCGCGCGTGTTGTCGGAGAGGTTCGCCATCGCATGACCCGGGTATCAGCGGGTCCCGCGGAGTGCCAGAGATGAAAAAGGGCCCGCGCGGGTGGCGCGGGCCCTGTCGTTCAGGTCAGGCCGCGAGGATCAGTCGCGGCTTTCCGGCGTGTCGACGAGCGTGGAGTCGATCTCCTCGCCCACGAAGGTCTCCATCGGAGCCTCGAGTGCAGCGGCGGCTTCCGCCTCGGCCCGCGCGGCGTCGATCACCGCCTGGTCGCGTTCGGAGGCGATGCGGCGCACGCGCGTCGTCGCCCCGCCCGTGCCCGCCGGGATCAGGCGCCCGACGATCACGTTCTCCTTCAGGCCCACGAGCTTGTCGCGCTTGCCCTGCACCGACGCCTCGGTGAGGACCCGCGTCGTCTCCTGGAACGAGGCGGCCGAGATGAACGACCGGGTCTGGAGCGAGGCCTTGGTGATCCCCAGAAGGATCGGCTCGCCCTGTGCCGGACGCCCGCCCTTGGCGATCGCCTTTTCGTTGGCCTCGTCGAACTCGGACTTCTCGACGTGTTCTCCCTTGAGAAGCACGGTGTCGCCCGAGTCGAGGATCTCCCACTTCTGGAGCATCTGGCGAACGATCACCTCGATGTGCTTGTCGTTGATCTTCACGCCCTGAAGCCGGTAGACGTCCTGCACCTCGTCGATCAGGTAGTCGGCCAGCGCCTCGACACCCATGATCCGCAGGATGTCGTGCGGAGCCGGGTTCCCGTCCATGATGTAGTCACCCTTCTGGACGAAGTCGCCTTCGGCCACCGGGATGTGCTTGCCTTTCGGCACCATGTACTCGACGGGCTGCAGCGTCTCGTCGACGGGTTCGATCGTGATCCGGCGCTTGTTCTTGTAGTCGCGCCCGAACTTCACGTAGCCGTCGAGTTCGGCGATGATCGCGTGGTCCTTGGGACGGCGCGCCTCGAAGAGTTCCGCCACGCGGGGAAGACCCCCGGTGATGTCCTTAGTCTTGGCACCCTCGCGCGGGATCCGCGCCACAACGTCGCCGGCCTGCACCTCGGCCATGTCCTCGACCGACAGGATCGCGTCCACCGACATGGTGTAGGTGACCGGGTTGCCCTGTTCGTTCCGCACGGGGTCGCCGTCCGGCCCGACGATGATGATCTCGGGCTTGAGGTCGTTGCCGCGCGGGGCCGTCCGCCAGTCCATGACGATCTTCTGCGTCATGCCGGTGGCGTCGTCGGTCTCCTCCTTGACGGAGATGCCCGACACGAGGTCCACGAACTTCGCCACACCCGCCTTCTCGGCGATGATCGGAAGGGTGTAGGGGTCCCATTCGAAGAGCTTCTCGCCGCGCTTCACCTCCTGGCCTTCCTTGACGAAGACCTTGGTGCCGTAGCCGACCTTGTGGCTCGCCCGCTCCACGCCGTTCTCGTCGATGATGACGACCTGCATGTTGCGGCCCATGACCACGAAATCGCCCGCAGCGTTCTTGAGGAGGTTCGGGTTCCGGAACTCGATCTTGCCCGGCTGCGACGCCTCCAGGAAGGACTGCTGGCCGCCCTGCGCGATGCCGCCGATGTGGAAGGTCCGCATCGTGAGCTGCGTGCCGGGTTCGCCGATCGACTGCGCCGCGATGATGCCGACGGCTTCGCCGACGTTCACCATCGTGCCGCGCGCGAGGTCGCGCCCGTAGCACATGGCGCAGACGCCCTCTTCCGCCTCGCAGGTGAGCGGCGAGCGGATGCGGACGGACGGGACGGAGGCCGTCTCGATCATGTCCGCCTTGCGCTCGTCGATCAGCTCGTTGCGGCTGACGATCACCTCGTCGGTGCCGGGGCGCAGCACGTCCTCGGCCGCGACGCGGCCCAGCACGCGTTCGCCCAGCGACGACACGACCTCGCCGTCGTTGACGGCGGTTTCGGCGGTGATCGCCTTGTCGGTGCCGCAGTCGCGGATGCGGACGATGCAGTCCTGCGCCACGTCGACGAGACGCCGGGTGAGATACCCCGAGTTCGCCGTCTTGAGCGCGGTGTCCGCAAGGCCCTTCCGGGCGCCGTGGGTCGAGTTGAAGTACTCGAGCACGGTGAGGCCTTCCTTGAAGTTCGAGATGATCGGCGTCTCGATGATCTCGCCCGAGGGCTTGGCCATGAGGCCGCGCATCCCGCCCAGCTGCTTCATCTGCGCCGGCGAACCCCGCGCCCCGGAGTGGGACATCATGTAGACGGAGTTGGGCTCCTTCTCGGCGCCCGCGTCGTCCTTCCGGACGGCCGAGATCTCCTCCATCATCGCGCCCGCGACTTCGTCCGAGCACTTCGACCAGGCATCGACGACCTTGTTGTACTTCTCACCCTGGGTGATGAGGCCGTCCATGTACTGCTGTTCGAACTCCTTCACCTGATCGCGGGTGCGGTTCACGATCGTCCACTTGGCGTCCGGAATGACCATGTCGTCCTTGCCGAACGAAATGCCCGCCTTGAACGCTTCGCGGAAGCCGAGGCTCATGATCTGGTCGCAGAAGATGACCGACTCCTTCTGGCCGCAGAAGCGGTAGACGGTGTCGATGACGTTCTGCACCTCCTTCTTGCGGAGGAGACGGTTCACGAGCTCGAACGGGGCCTTGGCGTTGAGCGGCAGGAGCGCGCCGAGGCGGACCCGGCCGGGCGTCGTCTCGAAGCGCTGCCAGACTTCCTGGCCTTCATGGTCGATCTGCTTCACCCGCGCGGTGATCTTCGCGTGCAGGTGCACCTCGCCCGCGGTGAGGGCGTGTTCGACTTCCTCGGGCGTGGCGAAGATCATGCCTTCGCCCTTCATCCCCTCGCGCTGCATCGAGGTGTAGTAGAGGCCGAGGATCATGTCCTGCGACGGCACGATGATCGGCGCGCCGTTGGCGGGCGACAGCACGTTGTTCGTGGACATCATCAGGACGCGCGCTTCCAGCTGGGCTTCCAGCGAGAGGGGCACGTGGACGGCCATCTGGTCGCCGTCGAAGTCGGCGTTGAAGGCCGAGCAGACGAGCGGGTGCAGCTGGATCGCCTTGCCTTCGATCAGGATCGGCTCGAACGCCTGGATGCCGAGGCGGTGGAGCGTCGGCGCGCGGTTGAGGAGCACGGGGTGCTCGCGGATGACCTCGTCGAGGATGTCCCAGACCTCGGGACGTTCCTTCTCCACCAGCTTCTTCGCCTGCTTGACGGTGGAGGACAGGCCCTTCGCTTCCAGCCGCGAGTAGATGAACGGCTTGAAGAGTTCGAGCGCCATCTTCTTCGGCAGCCCGCACTGGTGCAGCTTGAGTTCGGGGCCTGTCACGATGACCGAGCGGCCCGAGAAGTCCACGCGCTTGCCGAGCAGGTTCTGCCGGAACCGGCCCTGCTTGCCCTTGAGCATGTCCGACAGCGACTTGAGCGGCCGCTTGTTGGCGCCCGTGATCACCCGGCCGCGGCGGCCGTTGTCGAAGAGCGCGTCGACCGATTCCTGCAGCATCCGCTTTTCGTTGCGGATGATGATGTCGGGCGCGCGGAGTTCGATCAGCCGCTTGAGGCGGTTGTTCCGGTTGATGACGCGGCGGTAGAGGTCGTTGAGGTCGGACGTGGCGAAACGGCCGCCGTCGAGCGGGACGAGCGGGCGGAGTTCCGGCGGGATCACCGGGATCACGGTCAGGACCATCCACTCCGGCCGGTTGCCGGATTCGAGGAAGTTCTCGACGATCTTCAGCCGCTTGATGATCTTCTTGGGCTTGAGTTCACCGGTGGCCTCGGCGAGTTCCGCGCGCAGCTTCTCGGCCTCGGCTTCGAGGTCGATGGCGGCGAGCATTTCGCGGATGGCTTCCGCGCCGATGTTGGCCTGGAACGCGTCGGCGCCGTAGGCGTCCTGGGCGTCGAGGAATTCCTCCTCGGTCATCAGCTGGCCGTAGGAGAGGTCCGTGAGGCCCGGTTCGATGACGACGTAGTTCTCGAAGTAGAGGATCCGCTCCAGATCACGGAGCGTCATGTCGAGCATGAGGCCGATCCGGGAGGGGAGCGACTTCAGGAACCAGATGTGGGCGACGGGCGCGGCGAGTTCGATGTGGCCCATGCGCTCGCGCCGGACCTTCTGGAGGGTGACCTCCACGCCGCACTTCTCGCAGACGACGCCGCGGTACTTCATGCGCTTGTACTTGCCGCAGAGGCACTCGTAGTCCTTGATCGGCCCGAAGATGCGCGCGCAGAAGAGGCCGTCACGCTCCGGCTTGAACGTGCGGTAGTTGATCGTCTCGGGCTTCTTGATCTCCCCGTAGGACCAGCTGAGGATCCGTTCCGGCGACGCGAGCGAGATCTTGATCTCGTCGAAGGTCTTGACCGGGGCCAGCGGGTTGAACGGGTTCGTGGTGAGTTCCTGGTTCATCTTCAGATCCTTGAAAAGGGGCGGTGGCGGCAGGGCGGCGGGGTGAACCCCGCCCTACCGAGGGGCCGGAGGGCGGGGGCTACCCCGCCAATCGGTCACTCCTCCTCCGCATCCAGGAGTTCCATGTTGAGGCCGAGGCCCCGCACTTCCTTGACGAGCACGTTGAAGCTCTCCGGCACGCCGGCCTCGAAGTTGTCTTCGCCCTTGACGATGGACTCGTAGACCTTGGTCCGGCCCGCCACGTCGTCCGACTTGACGGTGAGCATCTCCTGCAGCGTGTAGGCCGCGCCGTAGGCTTCGAGCGCCCAGACCTCCATCTCGCCGAAGCGCTGGCCGCCGAACTGGGCCTTGCCGCCCAGGGGCTGCTGCGTGACGAGGCTGTAGGGCCCGGTCGAGCGCGCGTGGATCTTGTCGTCGACAAGGTGGTGGAGCTTCAGCAGGTACTTGATGCCGACCGTCACGGGGCGCGCGAACCGTTCGCCCGTGCGGCCGTCATAGAGCACGGACTGGCCCGATTCCGAGAACCCGGCGCGCTTCAGCGCGTCGTTCACGTCGGCTTCCTTCGCGCCGTCGAACACCGGCGTCGCGATCGGCACGCCACGGGTGACGTTGCCCGCCGCCTCGACAAGCGTGTCCTCGTCCATGCCGCGAAGGCCCTCCTCGTAGACGTCATCCCCGTAGGCGAGCCGCAGCGCCTCGCGCACCGGGGTGAGGTCGCCCGACCGGCGGTAGTCGCCCAGCGCATCGTCGATTTTCACGCCGAGGCCGCGCGCGGCCCAGCCCATGTGCGTCTCGAGGATCTGGCCCACGTTCATCCGGCTGGGAACGCCCAGCGGGTTCAGCACCAGATCGACCGGCGTGCCGTCGCCGAGGAACGGCATGTCCTCGATCGGCACGACCTTCGACACGACGCCCTTGTTGCCGTGACGGCCGGCCATCTTGTCGCCCGGCTGGAGCTTGCGCTTCACCGCCACGAAGACCTTGACCATCTTCATGACGCCCGGAGGCAGGTCGTCGCCACGGCGGACCTTCTCCACCTTGTCCTCGAAGCGGTGGTCGAGCGCGCGCTTCTGCGCCTCGTACTGGGCGTTGAGCGCTTCCATCGCCTGCGCTTCGGCTTCCTCGCCGAGCGCGAGCTGCCACCACTGGCCGCGCGACAGCGTGTCGAGCAGTTCGTCGGTGACCTCGGAACCCGGCTTCACGCCCTTCGGCCCTTTCACGGCGACCTTGCCCATGAGCATGGACTTCAGCCGCGCGTAGATGTTGCGCTCGAGGATGGCGAGCTCGTCGTCCCGGTCGCGGGCGAGACGTTCGACCATCTCGCGCTCGATCTGGAGGGCGCGCTCGTCCTTGTCGACGCCGTGGCGGTTGAAGACGCGCACTTCGACGACCGTGCCGAAATCGCCCGGCGGGAGCCGCAGCGAGGTGTCGCGCACGTCCGACGCCTTCTCGCCGAAGATGGCGCGGAGGAGCTTCTCCTCCGGCGTCATCGGGCTTTCGCCCTTGGGCGTGATCTTGCCCACGAGGATGTCGCCCGGGCCGACTTCGGCGCCGATGTAGACGATCCCCGCCTCGTCGAGGTTGCGCAGCGCTTCCTCACCGACGTTCGGGATGTCGCGGGTGATTTCCTCGGGCCCGAGCTTGGTGTCGCGCGCGGCGACCTCGAACTCCTCGATGTGGATCGAGGTGAAGACGTCGTCGCGGACGATGCGTTCGGAGATGAGGATGGAGTCCTCGTAGTTGTAGCCGTTCCACGGCATGAACGCGACGACCACGTTCTTGCCGAGCGCGAGCTCGCCCATGTCGGTCGACGGGCCGTCGGCGATGACCTCGCCCTTGCCCACCGTGTCGCCCACCTTCACCAGCGGACGCTGGTTGATGCAGGTGTTCTGGTTCGACCGCTGGAACTTGCGCAGGCGGTAGATGTCCACGCCGGGATCGCCCGGTTCGAGGTCCTCGGTCACCCGGACAACGATCCGCTGCGCATCGACCTGGTCGATGACGCCGCCGCGGCGGGCCTGGATGGCCGCGCCGGAGTCGACGGCCACCTTGGCCTCGATGCCGGTGCCCACGAGCGGAGCTTCCGCCTGGAGGAGCGGCACGGCCTGACGCTGCATGTTCGAGCCCATGAGCGCGCGGTTCGCGTCGTCGTTCTCGAGGAACGGGATCAGCGAGGCGGCGACCGAGACGAGCTGCTTCGGCGAGACGTCGATCAGGTCCACGTCCGAGTTCGGGGCGAGCGTGTATTCGCCGGCCTGCCGCGTGTTGACGAGATCGTTGACGAAGCGGCCGTCCGCGTCGAGCGTCGCGTTCGCCTGCGCCACGACGTGGCGCATTTCCTCGGTCGCCGACATGTAGACGACGTCGTCCGTGACCTGGCCTTCCTTCACGCGCCGGTAGGGCGTCTCGATGAAGCCGTACTTGTTCACCCGCGCGAAGGTGGCGAGCGAGTTGATCAGGCCGATGTTCGGGCCTTCCGGCGTTTCGATCGGGCACATCCGGCCGTAGTGGGTCGGGTGGACGTCGCGCACCTCGAAGCCCGCGCGCTCGCGGGTCAGACCGCCGGGCCCGAGGGCCGAGAGGCGGCGCTTGTGCGTGACCTCGGAGAGCGGGTTCGTCTGGTCCATGAACTGCGACAGCTGCGAGGAGCCGAAGAATTCGCGCACCGCCGCAGCCGCGGGTTTCGCGTTGATCAGGTCCTGCGGCATGACGGTGTCGATCTCGACCGACGACATGCGCTCCTTGATCGCGCGCTCCATGCGGAGGAGGCCGACGCGGTACTGGTTCTCCATCAGCTCGCCGACCGAGCGCACCCGGCGGTTGCCGAGGTGGTCGATGTCGTCGATCTCGCCCTTGCCGTCGCGAAGCTCCACGAGCGCCTTGACGCAGGCGATGATGTCATCCTTGCGCAGCGTGCGGACGGTGTCCGCCGCATCGAGGTCGAGGCGCATGTTCATCTTCACGCGGCCGACCGCCGACAGGTCGTAGCGTTCGCTGTCGAAGAAGAGCGTGTCGAAGAGGGCCGAGGCGGCCTCCACCGTCGGCGGCTCGCCGGGGCGCATCACGCGGTAGATGTCCATGAGCGCGCCGTCGCGGCCCATGTTCTTGTCGGCCGCCATCGTGTTGCGGACGTAGGGGCCGACGGTGATGTTGTCGATGTCGAGCACCGGAATCTCGGTGACCCCCGCGTCAAGCAGCGCCTTGAGCGTGCCGCCCGTCACGTCGCCGTCACGGTCCACCGCCCAGGTGAGCTCGTCGCCCGCCTCGACGTAGATCGCGCCGTTCTCCTCGTTGATGATGTCCTTGGCGACGTAGCGGCCCACGATGTGGTCGAAGGGCACGAGAATCTCCGTGACCTTGCCTTCCTTGATGAGCTCGTTGACCTTGCGCGGCGTGATCTTCTTGCCGGCCTCGGCGATGATCTCGCCGGTCGCGGCGTCCACGATGTCGTAGGTCGGACGGGTGCCGCGGATACGCTCGGGGAAGAACTTAGTCACCCAGCCCTTGTTCTTCACGAGCTTGAAGGTGACCGTGTTGTAGTAGGCGTCCATGATCGCCTCCTGGTCCATGCCGAGGGCATAGAGGAGCGTCGTCACGGGAAGCTTCCGGCGCCGGTCGATCCGCGCGAAGACGAGGTCCTTGGCGTCGAATTCGAAGTCGAGCCACGAGCCGCGGTACGGAATGATGCGGCAGGCGAAGAGGAGCTTGCCGGACGCGTGGGTCTTGCCCTTGTCGTGGTCGAAGAACACGCCGGGGCTGCGGTGCATCTGGGAGACGATGACCCGTTCCGTGCCGTTCACCACGAAGGTGCCGTTCGACGTCATGAGCGGCATGTCGCCCATGTAGACGTCCTGTTCCTTGATGTCCTTCACCGACTTCGCGCCGGTATCCTCGTCCACATCGAACACGATGAGCCGCAGCGTGACCTTCAGCGGCGCCGCGTAGGTCATGTCGCGGGCCTGGCACTCCTCGACGTCGTACTTCGGCTTCTCGAGCTCGTACTTCACGAACTCGAGCACCGCGGTCTCGTTGAAGTCCTTGATCGGGAAGACCGACTGGAAGACGCCCTTGATCCCCTCGCCATCGGCGGGCTGCGGGCCGTCGCCCGAGTTCAGGAACAGGTCATAGGAGCTCTTCTGGACCTCGATGAGGTTCGGCATCTCCAGCACTTCGCGGATCTTGCCGAAATACTTGCGGATTCGTTTCTGGCCGAGGAAGGTCGAAGCCATGGGTGACGGGTCTCCCGTTGTTCGTCACGGCGCGAGCACGGCTGGGGTCACCGGACGCTGCACCAGATCCGGACACGACCGTTTCCATACCAGAGCCGCCTCCCACGGCGGCTCGCCCGAAACGGTCAAATGCCCTGTCAAAGCTCAGCCGCCGCTGAGCTTTGAGAGAGCTCATCTACCGGTGATGTTCGAAAGTGAGAGGGCGCACCGAATCAACTGACGTCGAGGGAGTGCTCATCTAGCAATGTCCTTCCCGGGTTTCAACCGGCCTGGGGCGCTTTTCTCACGCCGAAAAGGCCGGGGAGACAGCCCCCGGCCCTTCCGTGTTCGCATGAACGGCCTCAGGCCAGCTCGACTTCCGCGCCGGCGTCCGTGAGCTTCTTCTTGATGTCTTCGGCTTCGGCCTTCGACACGCCTTCCTTGACCTTGCCGCCGGCCTCGACGAGGTCCTTGGCTTCCTTGAGGCCAAGACCCGTGATCGCGCGCACTTCCTTGATCACGTTGATCTTCTGGGCGCCCGCGTTCTTGAGAACGACGTCGAATTCGGTCTTCTCTTCCTCGGCCGGGGCGGCAGCCGCGGCGGGACCGGCGGCCATCATGACAGCGCCGCCGGCGGCGGGCTCGATGCCGTACTCGTCCTTGAGGATTTGCTTCAGTTCCTGGGCCTGGAGAAGCGTGAGGTTCACGATCTCTTCGGCAAGTTTCTTCAGATCAGCCATTTCGTTCTTCCGTCTGCTAAAGATGTGTTCCAACGCGAGAGGTCATCCCCACGCGGGTTCATTCAGTTGCTCAAGCGGCCTCGCGGCGCTCCTCGATGGTCGAGAGGATGCCCGCGATGTTCGAAGCAGGTGCGCCAATGGCCCCGGCGATGGCGGAAGCGGGCGCGCCGATGCAGGCCACGACAGAAGCGATGAGCTCCTCCCGCGACGGCAGCGAGGCGACGGCTTTCACGCCGGCCGGATCCAGAGCTGTCCCGCCCATGGCGCCGCCAAGGATCACGAACTTGTCGTTCGTCTTGGCATAGGCGTCGGCGACCTTGGCCGCCGCCACGGGGTCTTCGGAGAAGACGAGGACAGTCATGCCCGTGAGAAGATTGGCGATCGAAGAGACCGGCTTTCCCTCGAGGGCGATCTTGGCGAGCCTGTTCTTGGCGACGCGGACGGACCCGCCTTCGTCACGCATGCGCGCGCGCAGGTCCTGCATCTCGGCAACCGTGAGACCCGCGTAGTGGGCAACCACTACGACGCCAGAGCTTTCGAAGATCTGGCCGAGTTCATCGACCACTTTCTCTTTCTGGGCTCTATCCACAGTTTCACTCCAGTTGAGGAGGTGTGACCCTCCGGCTCGACTCTGCCGGGCAAGGAGCCCGGCAAACGGGTCCTTACGGGTCCTCGCAATATCGCCCCGGCGGGGAAGCCGCCGGCTGGAATTGGTCGTTCCCGTCTCAGGCAGGATTTATGTCAGGTGACACCCGCCGTCTCGGACGAAGTATCCTGCGCCCCGAATCCTCGGGCTGCCGGACCGGGGCCTGATAAGGGCAATCGGGTGGGAAGGAAAGGGGGAAGTTGGGAACCGGAAACGAAAACGGCGGCCGTGGGGGCCGCCGTTCGCTGTCTTCCGGTGGAGGCGTCAGTTCCCCGTGGCGCTCGCCACGTCGACCGAGACGCCGGGACCCATGGTGGACGAGATGGAGACCTTCTTCATGTAGGTCCCCTTCGCGCCGGCAGGCTTCGCGCGGCTCACCGCCTCGACGAAGGCGCGGATGTTCTCGACGAGCTTGGCCTCGTCGAAGGACACCTTGCCGACGCCGGCGTGGATCACGCCCGCCTTCTCGACCTTGAAGGTCACCTGGCCCCCCTTGGCCGCCTCGACGGCCGCCGCCACGTCCATCGTCACCGTGCCGACCTTGGGGTTCGGCATGAGGTTCCGGGGACCCAGCACCTTCCCCAGACGGCCGACGATCGGCATCATGTCGGGGGTGGCGATGCAGCGGTCGAACTCGATCTTGCCGCCGAGCACGGTTTCCATCAGGTCCTCGGCGCCCACGATGTCGGCGCCGGCCTTCTTGGCCTCCTCGGCCTTCGGGCCGCGGGCGAAGACGGCGACGCGGACCATCTTGCCGGTGCCGTTCGGCAGGTTGACCGAGCCGCGGACCATCTGGTCGGCGTGGCGCGGATCGACGCCGAGGTTCAGCGCGACCTCGACCGTCTCGTCGAACTTGGCCGAGGCCGCGCCCTTCACGAGCTTCACGGCCTCCTCGAGCTTGAGGTTCTCCTTGCCCTCGAAGGCCGCGCGGGCGGTGCGGGTGCGTTTCGCAAGCTTTGTCATCGTCTTACCCCTTCACCTCGATGCCGATCGACCGGGCGCTGCCCAGGATGATCTGCATCGCCGCCTCGATGTCGTTCGCGCTGAGGTCCTGCATCTTGGCCTCGGCGATCTGGCGCACCTGCGCGACGGTCACGGTGCCCGCAACCTCGCGGCCCGGCTTGGTGGACCCCTTCGGACGGTTCCGCTTGCCGACCGGCTTCAGGCCCGCCGCCTTCTTGAGGAGGAAGGACGCCGGCGGCGTCTTGATCTCCATCGTGAAGGACTTGTCCTGATAGTAGCTGATGATCGTCGGGCAGGGCGAACCCGGCTCGAGATCGGCGGTCTTGGCGTTGAACTGCTTGCAGAACTCCATGATGTTCAGGCCGCGCTGACCCAGCGCGGGCCCGACGGGCGGAGACGGGTTCGCCTGCCCCGCCTTGATCTGGAGCTTCATCTTACCAATGAGCTTCTTGGCCATGTGGCCTCTCCTTTCTCAACACCCCCGGGACGCGTCCCGGCGGTTTCGGTTGGCGTGGTCCGGTCCGGCGGTCGCGACCGCCTCGCCTCCCACGATGTCGCTCAGTGCTCTTTCGAGACCTGAGTGAATTCCAGTTCGACCGGCGTCGCGCGGCCGAAGATCGACACCGACACCTTGAGGCGCGCGTGATCCTCGTCCACTTCCTCGACCATGCCGTCGAAGCCCTCGAACGGGCCGTCGGTGACCTTCACCTTCTCGCCGATGTCGAAGGAGATCAGGGTGCGCGGCGCCTCCTGCCCTTCCTCGACGCGGTTGAGGATCTGGTTCACCTCGGCGTCGCGCATCGGCATCGGGCGGCCCTGGGGCCCGAGGAAGCCGGTCACGCGGTTGATCGAGCTGATGAGGTGATAGCCCTCGTCCGTCATCTCCATCCGGACGAGCACGTAGCCCGGCATGAAGCGGCGTTCGGTCGGGACCTTCTTGCCGCGGCGGATCTCGATGACCTCCTCGGTCGGGACGAGCACTTCCTCGATCTGGTCCTGCAGGCCCGCGTCGGCGACGGCGTGCCTGATCTGCTCGGCGACCTTCTTCTCGAAGTTCGAGAGGACGCTCACCGAATACCACCGTTTCGCCATGCCTTGTCCGTTCCTCGTGCCGGTCCCCGGAGGGCCGCTGTCTTCAATTCCGGCCGGGAGGTTCCCCCGGCGTCCGCCGGACAATAAACGGCTTGCGCCGCGAATCGGTGCACGCCTTGTCCGGAGAAGTTGCGCCGCAATACCCCCCGCGCCGCCCGAATTCAAGTGCGGGAGGCGCGTATGGAAAGCGTATGGATCGCGTATGGAAAGCGTATGGCTGCGGGCGCGCGATGCCCGGCCCGGCAGCCGGCGTACCCCGCGTCAGTTGAAGGAGGTGAGGATCAGCTGGAGGCCAATCCGGATCATCCAGTCGACGAAGAAGAAGAAGAGCGCCGTGAGCATGGCCATGATGAAGACCATGATCGAGGTGACGACCACCTCGCGCCGCGTCGGCCACACGACCTTCGACACTTCCGAGCGGACCTGCTGCACGAACTGGAGCGGGTTGGTCTTGGCCATCGTCATTCCTTCCTCGGACCCGAGGCGCGAGATACGCCGCGACGGCGCGGGTTTCAAGGATGCTCTTCGCGGCAGGGCGAGGTGTCCTGCGAAATGCAAAGGCGCGGCGGGTCCGGGACCCGCCGCGCCGGTGTCGCATCGACCGGCCGGATCAGGCCAGCTTCCTCCGCCGGAACACGGCGATGCCGCCGATCCCCGCCAGCAGAAGCACTGCGGAGGCGGGAAGCGGGATCGGCTGCACGTCGAGAACGAGGTCGTCGACCCGCGCAGTGCCGATGTTCGTCAGGAACGACAGCGACGTGATGTTCTGGAAGAGCGCGTTCGACGACACGTCGATGAACTGCCCCCCATTGCTGAAGCCGTAGTCGGCGGCCATCAGCGTCGTCACTCCCGCGCTCGTCGTGACCGTCAGGTCCGTCTGAGCGCCAAGAAGCTGGAACCAGAACGACGAGACCGAGAAGGTGTACCCGGCGTCGGCCGTCAGGGTTGCAGGATCCTGGGAGTTGACCCCGAGGCAGGGCGCGTCGAGGCAGTTGCCATTGACGATGCCCGGACTGTCGGGGTCGAGCTGCAGCGGCGCCGGCACAGGCTCGTCGAAGTCGAGCGTGACCGTGGCGGCATGAGCCGACGATGCGCCCAGAAGGACGAACGCCGGAACAGCCGCTGCCGCCAGTAGGGACGTCTTTGTTGGCATGCGGGTTCCTTGCTTGTCTACTCTTACGCTGAACGATCCCGGAGGAAACGGACGCCCCGCCGGGACCAACGTTCAAAACAAGCAGCGCTGGGCGAAGTTCCCCAAGTTACGCATATATGCATAAGACAGGCCAACACCTCCGGACGTGGCATGCTCAGGGGGAGATGGCGCAGCCAACGGCGGGAGAGAACCTGCGGTTCGTCTGCCCGTCATGCCGTGGATCGTCCTGTGAGTGCCTGGCAGGGGCAGAGGGACTCGAACCCCCGACCCTCGGTTTTGGAGACCGATGCTCTACCAACTGAGCTATACCCCTGCGGCCGCGTGTGACCTACGACGCGGCCCCGGCGAAATCAAGCGGGCTTTTGAGGCGTCCCGCGGGAGGATGCGACGTGGTCGAGGGCCGCGACGTCCGCTCCGCAGATCGCGGCCTCCGCTGCGAGGATTTCCTCGATCGGCCAGTCCCACCAGGCGAGGGCCACGAGCCGGGCCGCGACCTCGGGCGGAACGCGGTGACGCACGACGCGACCCGGGTTGCCCGCAACGACCGTGTAGGGCGGAATCGTGCCCCCGACGACGGCGCCCGCGCCGAGGATCACCCCGTCGCCGATCCGCGCGCCGGGAAGGATCGTCACCCCCGCGCCGATCCAGACGTCGTTGCCGACCACCGTGTCGCGGAACGCGCCGGGGGACGGAAGCGAGGGGGCGTTCTCGGCGAACCGGCCCTGGAAGATCGCGAAGGGATAGGTCGAGATGCCGTCGTGGCGGTGGTTCGCCGAAGAGGTGACGAAGCGTACCCCGTCGGCGATCTGGCAGAACCGCCCGAGGATCAGGCGCTCCTCCGAGAAGGGGTGGAGCCAGGGCGCGAGCCGCGCCGCCCAGCCGCCCGGGTCGGCGGGCGGGTCGAAGGCCGAGGCGTAGGTGTAGTCGCCCACCTGCCATCGGGGGTGGTCGATGACGGCGCCGAGGAACACCGTGCCGCCGTGAAGCGAGCCGTCGGGAAGGGTGAGCGGGTGCACCGTCGCGGGTGCCGGAAAGGGGGCAGGCATGGAGAGATCCTTCTTCTGGTCGCGGAGGTTGCGGGTCAGAGAAGGGTCAGGTCCATCGGTGCCTCCATCGCTCACAGCCGTCCTGCACCGGGACGGGGTGCGCCGTCAAGCGTCCCGGAATGCAGTGGGCCGCCCGGACGGGCGGCCCCGCGGTCCTGTGGGGATCAGGCTCAGTTCAGGACAGCCTGCACGCGCGACGTGAGGTCGGCGTCCGAATAGTCCGTGCCGTGTTCGTTGATGAACCACAGCTGCGCGAGCTGTTCGACCGACAGCGTGCTGACATCGACGTCCGCGGCGCCCGCGCGCGACAGGAGCTGACGCGCGTTCGCTTCGAGCTCGGTGGGGTTGTCGAACATCGTCCGCATCTCCTCGGACACGAAGGTCGAGGTGCCGGCGTCCATGACGAGAATCTCGTCGATGCGGCTCCGGGCCTCGACGTCGGTCGGGGAGCTTCCGCCCGCGCTCAGTTCCTCGAAGCGGGTCAGCTGCTCGTCGCTCAGGAGCGTCGGGTCAAGGTCGTAGCCGTACTGCTCAAGCGTGGTGCGCGTGTTGAGCATCCGCTCGTCTTCCTGGGCCATCGCGGGGGCGCCGAGCCCGAGCGCGAGGGCGAGAATGGCGGTTCCGATCGTGCGGTTCATGAGGGAACTCCTTGGTCCTGTTTCCGCTGCCCGCGAAGAACGGGCGGCGGAGGTCCCGGTTCATTCACGCCTTCGTGATGCAGGCCCGCGCGGCCGAACCCCGCGCAAATGAAGACGGGCCGCCCCCGGAGGGACGGCCCTTCCCCACAGCCGGGTGGACCGGCCGCTACTTCAGGATCTTCGAGCCGACGCCCGCACCGGCCGCAGATGCGGTTTCCGCGGACGCGCTCGTTTCCAGGATCACTTCAGGATCTTCGAGACGACGCCCGCACCGACGGTGCGGCCGCCTTCGCGGAT
>VFQP010000305.1_pt1 | contig 112980 bp, 104 predicted proteins | sample 3512351 | NCBI WGS metagenome assembly VFQP01 (sample SAMN10412372, study PRJNA504923) | tailings metagenome | isolation source: Relicate 1 Philex TSF1 revegetated site | place: Philippines: Tuba, Benguet | collected 2017-08-29
CTTGTCAAACCTCTTGAACCTGTCAAACCTCTTGAACTTGTCAAACCTCTTGAACTTGTCAAACCTCTTGAACTTATTGAACCTTTTGAACTTTTTTCTACTTCAAAAACCATTCTTCTATGAGAAAGTTATTTGCTGGCTTATTCCTCTTCGCTAACCTGTTTTTCGCCGGATGTACAAAGGACGAGGTATCTGAGATACCATTGAACGAAATGCCCGGAATGAATGCGTTGCAGCAATTTACGGGAGACTTTATGAATGGTCCGTATGGGCGCGTGTCTGGTAAGGCTCAGCTGTTCAAGAATACGGATGGAAGCTATGATATAAAGCTTGAAGACTTCAGCAGCGATAATGGGCCCGATCTTTACGTGTATCTGTCCGCGGAAATACAGCCTGTTAATTTTCTTGAGTTGGGTAAGTTGAGATCAGTGGCCGGCAACCAGGTGTATCGCGTGCCGGGAAACCCGGACCTTTCCCGGTTCAGGTATGTTTGTATCCACTGCAAACAATACAATCACCTCTTTGGGCATGCCCTGCTCAAATGACGCAAGAGAATTTTTCTGTATCAGGGTTGAAACAGAGAATGAACACCGCGGATCGTACGAATAAGTTGCGGTTGAAAGATCACGTTGAAATCATTTGCCGTGAGGTTGTCTCTATAACGGGACAGCTTCTTTTTTAATGCCACCTGTTCCTCGTCACGCGCCTACCGGCCTATCCTTCTTTTTTTAGCGATGTAAACACGAGGTGTTGTAAAAACTGAACTACACCCGTATCATCTTTATCATTCCCGAAATCCGTAAGCGATGGTAAATTCTTTTTAAAGAAGAATTGGTAATGCGCCATCTCGAGCAAGGTACTGGATAATGATCGTGGATATTTATAAGCGCTATTGTATTCTTTAAAGATCTCAGCGATCCTTCCGCAAAGGTCTTTATACGGCTTGAAGAAGCGATCTTTATTATCCTGCGTAACATGTTTTGTAAGATAGGATTTACTTCCCTCAGTGATGGCGATCTGATACAACTGGTTCCTGTCGATATGATTGAAGGTGAACTGATCGGACAGTTGGAACGTCAGCAGCCTGATCACTACCATGATCTTTTCCTTTGGCGATTTCACATTATTGGTGTGGTACAGCAACTGATATTCAAGCCAGGTCCATAACCAGCTGATAAGATAGGTGAGCAGCTTATGCTTGTTCTCAAAATAACGGTATATACTGGCCTCCGTGGTACCGATCGCTGCCGCCAGTTTTTTGAAAGTAAAATCCTCAAACCCAACTTTATGGATCATCCGGATACTGTGCTGTATGATGTTACGCCCGAGCGGCGACTGTTCCGGGTCCCGCAAATACAATTTGGGGTTCATTTTGATCTGTAACTGAAATTCCATAATGCAAAAATGAGGAATCCGGGTGAAGTTGAACTTCCGGTAGATATATTTTTACAATCTTTTATGATAGTAATACTATTATTCGTAATACCCATGTATCTATATTTGCTGAAATATTCGTTCAGGCATAACAAATAGCAATGGCAGAAAAACCTGTTTCACTTATAAAATCCGTGTTGAGGCTTAATCGCATCCTGTTCCTTGAACGGAAAGACTTTGCAGCTGCTTGCGTATTCGCCCTGTTGGCAGGGCTTGTGCAGCTTTCGCTTCCGCTGGGCATTCAATCCATCATCAGCTTTGTGCTGGCTGGTACAATCTCCACCTCTATTGTGGTATTGATCGCCATGGTGGTCTTTGGCGTTTTCATCAATGGGTTGCTACAGGTCAGGCAACTGCAGATCATTGAGAAGGTGAAGCAGAAACTCTTCGTCAGGTATTCACTCGAATACAGCGACCGCATTCCGAAACTCAATATTGAAAAGCTCGATCATGAATATCTGCCTGAGGTGGTCAACCGGTATTTCGACAGCATTTCCCTGCAAAAAGGAATCGACAAATTAATGATCGAATTACCGGCAGCCGTGATACAGGTTATACTTGGTGTTGTATTGCTTTCGTTTTACCATCCACTGTTCATCGCCTTTGGGATCGTGCTGATCGGGATCGTACTCACCATCATCCGGCTCACTTCAACGAAGGGACTGCAGACTGCCTACAACGCCAGCGACTATAAATACGCCGTTGCCGCCTGGGTGCAGGAAATCGCGCGGACGATAAAGTCATTTAAATACACGAAAGGCACCTCACTCCACATGAACAAGACTGATGCTCTGGTAAGTGATTACCTTTCTTCCCGCACCAGCTACTTCGGCATTCTGCTAACACAGTTCTGGAGTCTGATCTCGTTTAAGATCATCATCACCGCTGCGATGCTGATCATCGGGGCATACCTGCTGGTAGATCAGCAGATCAATGTCGGACAATTCATCGCTGCAGATATCGTGATCATCGCGATCATCGCATCTATCGAAAAGCTGATCGTCAATCTTGATACAGTCTATGATGCGATCGTATCAGTGGAAAAACTAAGCGCCGTGACTGACGCAGAGACAGAGCAAAGCGGGAGCCTTCAATTGTCGTCGCAAAAGGAGGGTGTTTCGGTTGAATTCAAAAACGTGGGATTTACTTACGCCAATAGCAAGCCTGTACTGAAAAATATCAACTTTAGTGTAAAGCCCGGAGAGATGGTGCAGATCAAAGGCATATCCGGTTCTGGTAAGTCCACCGTGTTACGGCTGCTGACCGGTGCCTTCAGGAATTATACAGGAAACGTTTTGCTGAACAGTGCACCAGTGGCAAATTATGATGTAGCCAACCTCCGAAAAAATACCGGGATACTTTTAGGCAGCCAGGATATTTTCCAGGGAACGCTCTGGGAAAACCTGACGATGGGCAATGATGCCATCAGTCAGCAGCAGGTAAACGAGCTATGCGAAATAACCGGTCTTATCAATTTTGTAAAATCATCGGCAAAGGGATATGACACCACGTTACTGCCGGTCGGTAATAAACTCTCGGAAAACGTTCGCAGGAATATTCTCCTGGTGAGAGCCCTGCTCGCTGAACATAAGTTACTGTTGCTGGAAGAACCATTTGCACATCTGGCACCGGAAAACAAAGCTGGAATGATCGCCTATATCAGGAAAGATGCAGGTTCTACCACACTAATTGCCTCTCAGGACGACACGTTGACCCAGTATTGCGATCAGGTGATACAGTTGACACCTGACGGAGAAACATTGTCCTAAAAAACTATAACATGAGCACGTATTTGCAATCAGATATAAACACCATAGCCGGCGAAAGCAAGCTTCGTTGCTTCTCCAATATCTATCTGTTCTACCGGAAGAGCCGTATAAAAAAATGGCTCTGGGGTCTGCTGGTGCTGCTGATTGGCATCATGTTCCTCCCCTGGACGCAGAACATCCGTGCGAGAGGAACGGTTACGACCTTGCGGCAGGAACAACGGCCCCAGCAGGTGAATACAATGATCGGTGGCAGCATCGTGAAATGGCATATCAAGGAAGGTGATTTTGTGAAAGCCGGCGATACGCTGTTGCAACTTGGTGAAGTGAAGGTGGATTATTTCGATCCCCAGTTGCTTAACAGGACACAACAACAGATCAATGCCAAGCAACAAACCATGGAAAGCTATCGCGGTAAAGCTGCCACCACGGTGGTACAATCGCAGGCCCTGCAACAGGCGCGTGAACTGAAGCTGCAATCTCTCGACAACAAGATTGCGCAGCAGGAATTAAAGATCAAAACAGAAGAGGCTGATCTTTCCGCTGCAGCAAACGAACTGGAAGCATATAAGCGCCAGTCTGAAGCTGCACGTGTGATGCTCGACAGCGGGGCTATATCGCTGACCGACTTTGAAAGAAGAAAGATCAATTACCAGAACGGACTCGCCAAATGGAACAGCGCAAGCAATAAGCTGCAACAGAGCAAACAGGAGATGATCAATCTGCGTATCGAGCAGCAGTCAACTTTGCAGGACTATACCGATAAGATCGCTAAAGTAAGCGGCGACAGGTTTTCTTCCTTATCTGATGCTGCCAGTACAGAAGCTGAGCTGTTAAAACTGCAGAATCAACTGGCGAACTATGACGCGCGGAGTAAGTTGTATTATATCATCGCGCCCCAAAGCGGACAGATCACCAAGGCCCGTAAAGCAGGGATAGGAGAGTTCCTGAAAGAGGGCGATATGATCGTCGAGATCGTGCCGGATAAAATCCAGTATGCGATCGAACTGTTTGTAAAGCCGATGGATCTGCCGCTGATCAGCCGTGGTCAAACAGTCCGGTTTGTATTTGATGGATTCCCGGCCATCGTTTTCAGTGGCTGGCCCGGCGGCAGCTACGGTACATTTGGCGGTAAAGTGGTGGCTGTAGAAAATTCCGTGAGCGCCAATGGCAAATTCCGTGTGTTGGTTGTGGAAGATACAGCAGACAGGAAATGGCCTGCACTATTACGGATAGGCGGTGGAGCTGAAGGTATCATGTTGCTGAAAGACGTTCCCGTTTATTATGAATTGTGGCGGAATATCAACGGATTCCCCCCTGAGTATTATCAGTTGGAAGAATCCGGTCAGAAAGAAAAGGTCATGTACAAATAGAACAATCAACGAATGAGATACAGGTTACTAACATATCTGCCAGTCATAGCTGTACTATTACAATTTTGTTGTAGTACAGCAACCGCTCAAGGCAAGCAGTTGCTGACGGAAGAGGCGTTCATTCAGCAGGTAAAACAATATCATCCTGTTGTAAAACAAGCCGATCTGCTGACGCAAAAAGCATCGGCCGATCTGCTTAGTGCCCGCGGCGCCTTCGATCCGTTATTTCAAACGGGCAATACAGCTAAATCACTGGATGGAGTTAACTATTATCAATATGCCAATCCCGAACTGAAGATCCCGACCGCAGCAGGCGTTAACCTGAAAACAGGTTTTGAAAAAGCCGAAGGGCAATACATCAACCCTGAACGCACGCGTGGTGTGGCCAGCTATATTGGTATGGAAATACCATTGCTGAACGGATTGCTTACTGATAAAAAACGAACCACGCTCCGCCAGGCGGGAATCTATACAAAGCAGACGGCGCAGGAACGACTGCTGATGATCAATGATCTTTTATTTGATGCACGCACTTCTTACTGGGAATGGGCGGGCGCCTGGTATCTCTATCGCGTTTATACAAATTACATTGACATAGCGGCGAAACGTGCGAGTCTCGTCGGCATCTCTTTTAAGAATGGTGACAGGGCCATGGCCGATACGGTGGAAGCATGGGCGCAGTTACAGAATGTGAAGCTTCTGCAGTCAGATGCACTGCTGAACCTTAATAAGAAAACACTGGATCTTTCCGCTTATCTCTGGACGGCAGATGAAATCCCTTACCTGTTGCCAGAAGAATATACGCCCGATACACTCGCGCTTCCTGCATTGCAATTGCTGCCAGACACTACTTCATTACTCGCGGAACTCAATACTGCACATCCCGCAATACAGTCGGCCCTTTTTAAATTGGATATCCTCGATGCCGAACGAAGGCTGAAACGGCAGAACCTGCTGCCTGTGGTCAACCTCCAGGCAAACTTGCTCAGCAAGGATTATTACCAGTATGATAAAATGTCATGGGCGTATCTCGATAATAATTACAAATGGGGGATAAATGTCCGCGTGCCGTTGCTTCTCCGGCAGGAACGCGGTGATTACAAAAATGTGCTGATCAAGATCCGGGATAATAATATTGAGTTGCAGAAAAAACAATGGGATCTGCAGAATAAGGTGAGGAAGTATTATGCAGAAGCTGTTCAACTGCAGGATCAATTGCAGGCAGCACGTGAGATGAATACTGCCTATACGTCATTGTTAAGAACGGAGGAATTGAAATTCACACAGGGAGAAAGTTCAATGTTCCTGATCAATGCGAGAGAGAATAAGACACTTGAAATGCAGCAGAAAGTGATTGAGCTGCAGGTGAAGTATCGCAAAGCTGCTTATGGCATCCGCTGGGCAGCGGGGTTGATGGCGGGGGAGTAGTCTCAAAAATCTGCCCTTATACCGAAATTTTGATTCGTGTAAGCTACCTCCATCGCTTCCCTGCGTCACAATCTTGACCAAAATTACTTAACCATCCGGTCGCTGAAGAGTAAATCCCCGATGATCTCTTCTCCCCAACATCCTAATTCAGATACCAGATCGAAATATTCAACGCCGACGCAAAACTAACCCAGGCCAGGTAAGGCCACTGAAGATTAGAAGCCAGCGGCGAAACCTTATAAAACTGCCGGATCATTATCAGGATGCAGATCCAAAGCGCGATGATTATGACGGCGGCGAAAGCGATCAGATGAAACTGGAAAAAGACAAAGCTCCACCAGAAGTTCAGGAAAAGCTGAACGCCAAAAATGACAATAGCATTTCGACGGTTATCTGAGCGGGGCTGTTTAAGAATAAGATACAAGGAGATGCCCATTGCTATATAAAGAACAGTCCATACCGGTCCAAATAAATAATTGGGCGGGGTAAAGGACGGCTTCCGGATAGAGGGATACCACTCCTGTACATTTTGTGCTGTAACTATTCCAGCGATCGCTCCGACCGCGAGCGGCAAAGCCAGGCTTACGACTAATAATTGCCATTTTTTCATTGGTGTCCGGGTTTATATCTGGAAGCAAAGTTAAATGTCATTCGTTTTCATTTATTCAGGATATTTATATTGCCGGTAGTAACAGATTTAAAAAGCAACGTATGCACTGTTGAACGAAAAACGACTGAAAGGGAATTTTGTTCGTCGGACATCAGGTCTTACCAAGGATGTTTCTTTCGCGCGAAACGGATCTCGTGCTACTGGCGATCCGGATAGTACTTTTTGGTATCTTCCATATTAAAACCTGCGGTTGAGGCACATTTTGTGATCGATTGGCGTAGGTTCCCGCTGATTACGCTGATCTTTTCAATCTTTATTAGCAGGATCTTTTGAGAGAAGATGATGTCTATGTTTTGCTAACGCAGATACCTAGATAAAGCCAGGTAACTAATTAAAAATTCAAAAGAGAAAATATTAAAAGTGCCGGATTCTTTTATGCGGGAAAAAAATATATCCTGCCTATTTCCTGATTCTTTACTTTTTACTTTTGAATGTTGCCTTCGATCATAACTGGCAAGTTGGGTTAACTAATCGACATTTGATCTTAAACCGTAAGCTATGGTAGAGAATCATTACATGACAAGGGTTGGGTGGCTGCGGGCAGCTGTACTTGGCAGTAACGATGGTATTCTTTCAACCGCCAGTGTAGTAGTCGGTGTGGCGGCAGCCAACCCGGGAAGAAGTTCGATCATATTGGCCGGACTGGCTGCGCTCGTAGCCGGAGCCCTCTCCATGGCCGCAGGGGAATATGTATCAGTCAGCTCACAGGCCGATCTTGAATCTTCCGATCTTGCCCGCGAAGCGCAGGAATTGCGTGATATGCCCGAAGAAGAGTTGCATGAACTCGCAGGCATTTATGAAGCACGTGGATTATCGCCGGCGCTGGCATTGCAGGTAGCGGAGGCGCTTACCCAACACAATGCACTGGAAGCGCATGCACGTGATGAGTTAGGCATCCAGGAGATCACCAGGGCACGGCCGCTGCAGGCGGCAATGGCATCGGCGGCTTCATTTCTCGTTGGGGGGATTTTCCCGGTACTGATTGCCTTATTTGCACCGATCCGGCAAATGGTCTTCCTGCAATACGGTGCGGCCATTGTATTGCTTGGATTGTCAGGATACTTCGCGGCATATTCAGGCGGATCACCAGCAGGAAAGTCTGTGCTGCGGATCTGTTTGTGGGGAACGATCGCTATGTGCATCACAGGTCTTGTCGGATTTTTATTTGGTACAGGACCGGTGGGGTAGTACATCGTGTGAATACGGTACTCACCGGTAAAAAGATATTTCCGGGAGAATTCAACAAAACCGTGAACAATTTTCCCTCTCATCGATTTATAGCAAGGAATAGTAGCTGTTCAATCTTTACAGCAGCCCTGTTCAAACGGATCCGGCAACATAGATCCTCAGCTATAAAACACAACACGATGAGTACTTCAATCAGAACTTTTATTGTAGCCGGCGCCAGCAGTGGCATTGGCCTCGCATTGGCGAAAAAATTATTAGATGCAGGTCATCTCGTACATGGCGCAAGCCGGACGGAAGGCCCCCTGAAAGATCAGCAGGGGTATACGCATCATGCTATTGATCTGCTGCAGGAACAGTCTCTGCCCGTCATCAGCGGACCGGTGCACGGTCTCGCTTTCTGCCCCGGCAGTATTACGCTTAAACCAGTGGAGCGAATTACTGCTGCCGACATTGACCGGGATTTCACATTGAATGCGAAATCCGCATTCTTATTCGTCCGGCAATACCTTCCACAGTTGAGGGAAAGCGGCAGTGCGTCCGTTGTCCTGTTCAGCACGGTCGCTGTACAAACAGGCATGCCCTTTCACGCCAGTGTCGCGATGGCGAAAGGTGCAGTGGAAGGCCTTAGCCGGGCAATGGCAGCAGAGCTTGCGCCAACGATCAGGGTGAATGCTATTGCACCGTCACTCACGGATACACCGCTGGCATCAGGATTGCTTAATACAGAAGCAAAGGTGGAAGCAGCAAAGCTGCGGCATCCGTTACGTACGGTAGGTTCGGCGGGTGAACATGCGTCTCTTGCATTTTACCTGCTTACAGAATCAAACTGGATCACCGGGCAGGTGATCGGCGTGAATGGCGGTTTAGGATCAATAATAAAATAACCATGAAGATACTTGTGACCGGTTCCACCGGTTATATCGCGCAGCGGCTGTTGCCTGTATTGCTGGAGAACGGTCACGATCTCGTATGCATTAGCCGTGATGCCAGCCGCTTTGATAAAAGCCAGTACAGCCATCCGGAACGGATCCGGGTGGTGGAGGCAGACCTGCTGGATCCGGCCAGTCTTTCATTTCCTGCAGATATCGACGCCGCCTACTACCTCGTGCATTCCATGAACGCCAAAGGAGGCTTCAGTGAAATGGAAGAACGCTCCGCAAAAAATTTTGTACAGGCCATCCAATCCACCCGTGCAAAACAAGTGATCTACCTGAGCGGGATCATCAATGATAAAGAATTATCAACACATCTTTCGTCCCGTAAAAAAGTGGAAGAAGTGCTTTCTTCGGGCACAGTACCCGTAACAACACTGCGTGCCGGAATCATCGTTGGTTCGGGAAGTGCATCATTCGAGATCATCCGCGACCTGGTGGAAAAGCTACCGGTAATGGTGGCGCCGAAATGGCTTCATACCAAATGCCAGCCTGTTGCCATCCGCAACGTGATCGAATTCCTTTCACGCATTCTCGGTAAGGAATTTAGCTTTGGCCATCACTACGATATTTACGGTCCCGATATTCTCACCTACAAACAAATGCTCTTGCAGTTTGCCGAAATACGTGGACTGAAAAGATCCATACTGACCGTTCCGGTGATGACACCCAGGTTATCATCCTACTGGTTATATTTCGTGACTTCCACCTCCTATGCGCTTGCGCGTAACCTCGTGGAAAGTATGAAAGTGGATGTGGTGGCTACGCCAAACGATCTGAAAGACCGTCTCGGCATCACGCTGATCCCTTACAAGGAAGCGATCCGCATCGCGTTCGATAAGATCGAACAGAACATGGTGCTGTCCACCTGGAAAGATGCTTTCGGCGGACCTTCCATACACCGCATCTCACAACATGTGCAGGTACCCGCCTTTGGCGTTTTTACGGATAAGAAGAAAGCTGTCACAGAAGATCCTGAGCAGGCGGTGAACAGGATCTTTGCGATCGGCGGACAATCAGGCTGGTATTATGCTGATTGGTTATGGAGCTTCAGGGGCTTTCTGGATAAACTATTTGGTGGCGTTGGTTTGAAGAGAGGAAGAAAGAACCCGGTAAAGATCGCGGCAGGTGAGTCGCTCGATTTCTGGCGCGTCATCTATGCCGATAGAAAAGAACAGCGGCTCCTGTTATATGCTGAAATGAAATTGCCAGGAGAAGCCTGGCTTGAATTTACGGTAAAGGGCAACGAAGTAATGCAGACGGCAACCTTCCGACCCCTTGGGATCGCGGGAAGATTGTATTGGTATGCAGTGTTGCCCTTCCACTATTTTATTTTCAACGGAATGATCAGGAAAATAGCGGGAGGGAAGTAGCAGGCGACGTCTTGCTGCAGGGTGTGGATTTGTCTCTCACGCTACGCTGCGACCGACGGGGTTGCAGATACGCAGATAACTCCTGACTTGCACCCATATCTGTGCATCTACGCGCTTTCATCTGCGTTCATTCTATCTAACAAGATATATTCTAATAATCAACTTTTAATATGTTCGATTTTCAGGGCCTTGACTTTCTTTGTTACTTTTTTTGCGTCCGGGCAAAAAAGTAAGCGGAGTCTTCGAGGCGTATCGCCTCGAACTTTAACAACCTTGTTCTATATTGAATAATGTCATTAAATCAACGTGAACCAGGATTTAAACCATTATGCTTAACCATTAATCTACCATGAAAAAGAAATACACCACCTTACGTCTCCTGCTCGGCGATCAATTGAACCTTCAACACTCCTGGTTCAAAGAAACCCGCGATGATGTATTGTATGTGTTGATGGAACTACGATCAGAAACAGATTATGTCTGGCATCATATACAGAAAGCCTGCGCATTTTTTGCCGCCATGGAGCAATTCGCTGAATTTATCGAAAGCGAAGGTCACGCAGTGATCTATTATAAGCTTGATGGTCCCGGTAACCTGCAAACTTTTTCCGCCAACTGCGAACATCTCATCCGGCAATTTCAGATCAGCAAGTTTGAATACCAGCAACCGGATGAATACCGCCTAGATGCAGACCTGAAGGTATTTTGTACCAACTTATCTATTCCGTCCTTAATGGTGGATTCAGAACATTTCTACACTACCCGTGAAGAGCTCGCTGTTTTTTTCGAAGGAAAGAAAATTATCCTGATGGAAAATTTCTACAGGGCTATGCGGCGTAAACATCATGTATTGATGAATGGCTCGAACCCCATTGGTGATCAATGGAATTTCGATGAAGACAACAGGAAGAAACTGCCGGCGACACATAAGCCAACTCCACCGCTGCTTTTTCATAATGATGTCAGCAGTGTCTATGAACGCATCAGCAACGCTGGCATAAAAACAATCGGCTCTATTACGCCCAATGATCTTGGCTGGCCTTTGAACAGAAAACAGTCCCTTGCCCTGCTGGATCATTTCCTGAAAGAATGTTTGCCATTATTCGGCACTTACCAGGATGCGATGCAGCAACAGGAATGGTCGCTTTATCATTCGCGATTGTCCTTCAGCCTTAATACGAAAATGATCAGTCCTTCAGAAGTCGTAAATGCGGCTATAGAGGAATGGAAGAGCAACAGCAAAACCATTGCATTGAATCAGCTGGAAGGTTTTGTGCGGCAGATCCTTGGCTGGCGCGAATACATGCGCGGGGTATACTGGATGAAGATGCCGTCTTTCGGAGACTTGAATTTCTTTCATCATGAGCGCAAACTGCCTGACTGGTACTGGACCGGTGCAACAAAAATGAATTGTATGAAGCAATGCATTACCCAGTCGTTACACTATGCATATGCGCATCATATACAGCGATTGATGGTCACCGGTAATTTTGCCTTGCTCGCGGGGATTAAACCCGCGGATGTCGATTTCTGGTACCTGGGTATTTATATCGATGCGATCGAGTGGGTGGAATTGCCTAACACAAGGGGAATGAGTCAGTATGCTGATGGCGGAATAACGGCCTCAAAACCCTATACAGGCAGTGCGAATTATATTCACAAGATGAGCAACTACTGCGGATCATGTTATTACGACCGTTCTGCAAAAACAGGAGAAAAGGCTTGTCCGTTCAACAGTCTTTACTGGGATTTTCACGACCGGCATCGGGATAAGCTGGAGAAAAATCCACGCCTGGGTATGGTATACCGGTTATGGGATAAGATGAAGCCGGAAGATCGTGAAGCTATTCTGCTGCGCGCGGCGGATTGCCTCGACCGGATTGAAAAGCTGTAGAAGAAATTTGTTGGCGCTGAATAGCGGTGAGTAACGACTTCGGCTGTTCCGAACAGACGAAACGATGTCAGTCCCAGGCTGATGGCTGCTATTCTGGTAAACTATAAATCGGACTGTTTTCGATGATCACTGTCCTGCGTTATTCAGGGTCTTAAACGATAGATTGTGTTTCAGTACAAAGGATCCATTACTTATCTTTGCCGCTCAAAATTCCGCTCCTTATGTCACAGATCGATCAACTGGCTGAATCTTCAAAACAATTGCGTGAACAGGTAGTGCATCATCCTGTATATGGTGCGATCAAAGACCTTCGGTCACTTCGCATTTTCATGGAACATCATGTGTATGCAGTGTGGGACTTTATGTCGCTGCTGAAGTCGCTTCAGGCGGGGCTCACCTGCGTGACTGTTCCCTGGTTTCCGGTCGGGGATGCGGAAACCCGCTACCTGATCAATGAGATCGTTGCGGGTGAAGAATCTGACGTTGATCCTGAAGGGCACCGGAAAAGTCATTTCGAACTATACCTTGATGCCATGCGTCAGTGCGGAGCCAATACAGACAGTATCACGCAATTCATCGATTCACTTAAAAGACATGGCGATCTTGGGCAGGCTTTCCGCGCGGGTAATACACCAGCTAAAGCACAGGAATTTGTTAATTCCACCTTTCAAGTGATCGGCACCGGCAAACCCTGGGTGCAGGCTGCTGTATTTACGTTTGGGCGCGAAGATCTCATTCCCGCTATGTTCTTATCAATGCTTCAGGATCTTTTTCCTGACAACCCGGAGCAGCTTTCGCTATTCAAATATTATTTGGAACGTCATATAGAAGTAGATGGCGATCATCATAGTCATCTGGCACTACAGATGACAGCTCACCTTTGCGGAGATGATCCCGGGAAATGGAAGGAGGCCGAAGAAGCCGTCGCTATGGCGCTTGCGAAGAGGATCTCATTATGGGATGGTGCGTTGCAAGGTATGTGACAAGGAACATACATTCGGGGTAAACGAATAATGAAAGATCCGGCCAAATTGCCGGATCTTTCTGTTCTCAGGGCTACCGTGTAACCTGATCTTTTCAATATCGCCGGCCCGTTATAAAAACGCGATGCAGTCCCCAGGCGATTCAATATTCTTATCTCATCACAAATAAGCAAGCTTATACCGTACGTAGCTTCTCATCATCACCGAGATCTTCTTCGAGTTAGGGATCCTGATCCGCTCATGCATGATCCGTTGTGCCGGTGTTTGTTTGATCTTCCTGAACAGGGACAGATAATACTTATACGCGAGATATACACCAAACCTTGAACAAGCCGGCAGTCTTTCGATGCCTGTCAACGCCTCTTTAAACTCTTTTTCAATATCTTCTTCTATCGCCGACTTGATCTCGTTGTCGAATACACCCTGTTTGATATTCGGGAAATAAATACGGCCCAGCACGTGGTAATCATCCTTCAGATCACGCAGAAAATTCACCTTCTGAAAGGCGGACCCTAATTTCATTGCATAAGGTTTTAACGCGTCGTATGCCGCCGCATCGCCTTCGACAAATACATGCAGGCACATTAAACCCACCACTTCGGCTGATCCAAGTATATACTCATCGTAACGGTCGGTGTCGTACTCAATCGAAGAGAGGTCCATCCGCATGCTGTGGAGGAATTGCGCGATCAGGGATCTGTCGATGCTGAACTGGTTGACAGTTTCCTGGAACGACTGCAGAACCGGGTTCAGGGAAATGCCTTCATCGAGTGCCTGCCATGTCTGTTCTTCAAATCTATCCAGCAGTAACTGTTTATCATAATCATGAAAACTGTCAACGATCTCATCAGCAAGCCGCACATATCCATATATGGCATAGATCGCAGGCCTGATGGATGAGCGCAGCGCCAGTATGCCCAGCGAAAAACTGGTGCTGTATGTCCTGGTAATTTCTTTGCTTACCTGACGTGAGACCTGATCAAAAAGATTTTTCAAAACGGAATGATTTAAGATTATTGACGGCAGTTGCTGCGATCTTACCGGAGATCAGTGACGGGGGCACTCCCGGGCCTGGAACGGTTAGTTGACCGGTATAAAAAAGATTACTCAGTTTTTTATTCCTCAAAGCCGGCTTGAGCACGGCAGTTTGTGCCAGTGTATTGGCCAGGCCATAAGCATTCCCTTTATAGGCGTTGTAGTCATTAATGAAATCGTTCACACAGTAGCTCCGCTTGTAATCGATTTTGCTGATCAGATCTGTGGCGCCTGTTGCTTTCTCGATGCGTGCTATCATTTCCCTGAAGTACTGCTCACGCATCATTTCATTGTCTTCGAGACCCGGTGCCAGCGGCATCAGCAGGAACAGGTTCTCATGACCGGCCGGCGCTACTGCTGGATCTGTTTTTGACGGGCAGCAGGCGTAGAACAGTGGTTGCCGGGGCCATTGCTTATCTGTATAAATATCATCAATGTGGCCGTCGAGATCATGCTCAAAGAACAACGTATGATGTTTTAGATGGGGGATAGGTTCATTGAAGCCGAGATAATAGATCAGCGACGAAGGGGCAAAGGTTCTGGTTTCCCAATAGTCCTCCGTGTAATTCCGGTTTGGCGCATCCAATAACTTCTCGGTATGATGATAATCGGAAGAAGCGATCACCGCATCGAATTCCAGCTCTTCACCGTTGATGATCAATCCGGTTACTTTTCCTCTATCCGTACAGATCTCTTCAACAGCCTGGTTAAAATGAAAGCTCGCACCTTCGCTTTCTGCGATCCGCTGCATGGCCAGTACCAGTTCGTAAAAACCGCCCATCGGATACCAGGTACCCAACGCATAACCGCCATAATTCATCAGGCTGTAAAGCGCGGGGATCTTTTTAGGTGAGGCACCGAGGAAGATGACCGGGAACTCCATCAATGCAGCAAGCCAGGGATGTTTGAAATATTTCTTCACATAGCTGCGGAAGTTGGAAAGAAGGTCCAGTTTGAAAGCACTGGCGGCGATCTGTGGCGTTACGAACTCCCACCACGAGTGGCAGGGCTTCTGCACAAACTGGCGCATACCCACCTCATATTTATAGCGGGCGGCGCGCATAAAGGCTTCGAATTTCTCACCGGCTCCCTGCTCAACGGATTCACATACTGCTTTGAGATCCTGATAACCTGATGGAATATTTAATCTTCCTTCTGCGAAGATCATTTCAAACTGTGGATCCAGTCGCACCAATTTGTAGAAGTCGGTGGCCTCATAGCCAAAGTCGTTAAAGAACGCATTGATTACATCGGGCATCCAATACCAGCTCGGCCCCATGTCAAATGTATATCCATTATCGGTTTTGAATTGCCTTGCCCGGCCTCCCGGCGTGCTGTTCTTTTCGAACACATGCACTTCATGCCCCTCCTTCGCTGCATAAGCAGCAGCCGACAGACCTGAAAACCCTGAGCCTATAATTGCTATTCTTTTTCTCATTCAGCTTTATTTCGCGTGTTGTTGTTAGTATCCTTCGTTGTTTATGATTCTGCCCAGGCTTTAAATTCCGCTACTCTGTCGCGGCTGATGATGAATTCTTCCTGTATGCCGGCGCCTTTTACGGTCAATTTCAGCCGGCTGTTCAGGTAGGGTTTTATGTATTCGATCGCAGAATAACGGACGATGTAACGCCGGTTAAGACGAAAGAACATTTTAGGGTTCAGCACCTGCTCCAGTTTCTCCAGGGTATAATCGATCAGGTAGCGGCCTCCTTGTGTGTCGGTCAGATATACGATCTTATTATCTGCATGGAAGAATGAAACATCCTCCGCTTTCACGAACTGAAGCCGCTGGCCTATACGTCCCAGAAAACGGCTTTTATATGGCTCTGTAGCTGTCTGCTGCATCCTCACCTGCAATTGCTGATAATCCACCTGGGGTGCAACGATCTGCTTGTATTTATCGAGCGCTTTGAAAAGAGACTCTGAGGTCACCGGCTTCAGGATATAATCAATACTGAAATGACGGAATGCTTCCAGTGCATACTGATCATAAGCAGTAGTGAATACCACCGGGCCTTTATACGCAGTGCGGCGGTAGATATCGAAACTATGGCCGTCAGAGAGCTGGATGTCTGAAAGTATCAGATCCGGAGCTGCATGATCATCCAGCCAGGCGATCGTCTCTTCCACGCTGTCCGTACAATGGATATCAGTGATCGAAGGATCATATTGAGTGATCATCAGTTGCAGCCGGTTCGCCGCCAGCAGTTCATCTTCTACAATTAGTACTTTCATATAGCTAGTTTACGTTCAATAAGGGAACACTCACTTCAAACACTTCTGGTGTTATCTGTATTTCAATCTGACGTCCGCAAACAAGTTCGTAGCGTTTGGCAATGTTAGTTAGTCCGATCCGGTTGGATTGTTCGACAGACCGGCGTGGTTGACGGTTATTTCGTACTGTGAGCATGCCGGATCCATTAGCTTTCACTTCGATATGGAGCGGATTGCTACGGGAGATGATATTATGTTTGATCGCATTCTCAATAAGCATCTGCAATGCAACGGGAATGATATAGCTGGAATGATACTTCTCAGGTACACCTATATCAACTTTCAATCCGTCGGGATAACGCTCCTGCAACAGGTAAACATACGGTTTGATGAAGGCAAGCTCCTGGTCCAGTTCCACCAGTTCTTTCTCCTGGCTGTTGAGAATGTATCTGTACACTTTCGAAAATTCTTCTATGAACCGGTTGGCTTTCGGATTGTCTTTGATCACCATGCCGGAAAGTACATTCAGGTTATTGAACAGGAAATGAGGATTGACCTGTGTCTTCACCGCCTGTAATTGCGCCTGCGCGCTGATGCGTTTCAATTCTTCCGCTTCCAGCGATTTTATCCTGTATTCTCGGAAAAAGAAAAGTATTGCGTTCAGCAGGTGAAAGAACAGGTTGATCAGCCCTGCATAGATCAGATTCAATTTAAGCGGCATTTCCAGCTCCGCGACGGAATAGTGATACTTGAAGACTCCAATGGCCCCGACCGTTAGCGTGGCTGCCATACACGAAATAACGATCCCTGTGATAAAGAAAATGGAAAGAAACCTGATCCGTTTCTGATCAGGAGGAAATTGCTTACGCAGTTTTCCTTCTGCCAGCCGGTTGCCTTCCCAGCTAAGCAAGGTGATCAGGACGATCGTCAATAGCGCATCATACCATGCCACACGGATGTTGAAATAGCGGTATACTTCGCACAACACAGTGTTGATGTAGGCGTAAGCCGACAGCAGCGCGACGAACAGGTACCTGTATTTATGTGTGAACATAGCTTATAACTTTAATGTCATGAAAAGACTTACTGCTGTCATTCTTATATCGCTCCATGCGGTGATGCCCTGAATAGTTTGCGCTATAAAATAGGATTTATAACAGCTTAAATCGTTCCGTTGGAAATGCTCCGGGAGTGAATCAGCAAAATTCCGGCGCGAATCGTCAATTGATTGCAGCGTTTGATTTTTCAGGAAATTCGTTCTCGGGTTTTTCGGATCGTATCAATGCAGGGTATTGCAAGCATCATCCTGCCTTTTTACTGCCCGAATTTCACCGGCTATGTTTTATTCCTTCACCTTATTCCATTGAACATTTTTTCAACCTGCTCATAACGGTAGCGGAAAATGCCATCCAGTTGTCTTTTTACAAAAAGCGTATTGGCTAGTTTGCCGAGAGGTCCGAGCGGGAGCTTATAGTGCACCAGATCCGTCATCATCACACCCGCCGGTGTTTCTTCCAGGAAATGCTTATGATGCCAGAAAGAATAAGGACCAAATCGTTGCTCATCCACAAAGAACTTTCCGTACTCCACGTGTGTGATCTCCGTAACCCAATGGAGCCTGATCCCCAGCAAAGGACTTACGTAATATTCAATGATCTGACCCGCATGCATATTTCTTGCTGTGTCCTCCCCGAGGATTCTGAATCCGAGGTATGAAGGAGTGATCCTGGCAAGATTCTTCGGATCGCTCATAAAGGACCAGACGGAACCAAGGTCGCTTTTGATCAACTGACGTGTTTGTATAGTGTGTAACAAGTCGTAATTATTTTGTTCAACAAATTTAGTAAAAAGTTGAACAGAAAATATCTACCTTTATTGTATCAACAAAAATAAACTGATGGAAAACGGACAGAATGGGTTGGGGATCTGTAAAAAAAATGGCCTGGTGTTGTCGGATCTTATAAGGGAAACTGGAGATGATCATTTAAGTGGTTCGGAAGACACGCCTTTGCGGGATGATGCGTTCATATTGAACAATGAACAGAAGATCAACCGGATAGCTGGTTTATTCAGCCAGGTGATGGAAACATTGGGACTTGATCTTACTGACGATAGCCTGAGCGGCACGCCACTCCGTGTTGCAAAAATGTACGTAGAAGAGGTGTTTGGCGGACTGGATCCCGCTAACAAGCCCGATGTGACGCTTTTTGACAATAAATACAAGTACAACCAGATGCTGGTGGAGAAGGACATTACGGTGTACAGTCATTGCGAACATCATTTTGTACCAATTTATGGTAAGGCACATGTTGCTTATATCTCGTCTGGCAAGGTGATCGGGTTATCGAAACTTAACCGGCTGGTGGATTACTATGCACGCCGGCCGCAGGTACAGGAAAGGCTTACGGTGCAGATCGGCCGGGCGCTGCAGCAGGTGCTGGATACAGAGAATGTTGCCGTGGTCATCGATGCAAAACATCTATGTGTCGCGTCCAGAGGTATCAGGGATACACATTCAGCAACAGTGACCTCTTACTATGGCGGAAAGTTCAACAACAGTACGGTGAAAGAGGAGTTTTTACGGTATGTGGGTATGACAACAGACTATTAACTTTGCCGTCAATATGAAAATGTATCACATATCTGAGCTCGAGCAGTTATCGGGGGTTAAAGCTCCGACAATACGCGTATGGGAACGAAGGTATAAATTCATCCAGCCGGGCCGGACTGATACAAATATCCGCATGTACGATGATCAGCAGGTGCGGAAGCTGTTGAATATCGTCACCCTGTTGTCCAATGGATATAAGCTGTCTAAGATCGCCGAACTGGACGAGGAGGATATTCATGCCATGGTGCTCGGCTTACAGGGTGTCACAACAGATCCCGACGCCATTGCAACATCACTCATAAATGATTTGGTGATGGCCATGCTCACGTTTGATGAGCAGTCGTTTGAACAAACTTATGTCGCGGCTGTAAAACGTTACGGCGTTTTTGATGCCATGCTGAAAGTCTTTTATCCTTTACTGGAAAAAATTGGCATCATGTGGATCACCGATGATATGATGCCGGTACAGGAGCATTTCGCATCCGCCGTTGTGCGCCGCAAGCTGATCGCTGCTGCGGATGCATTGATATTAAAGAAGAAGCGCCGGAAAAAGTTCCTGCTGATGCTCCCACCGGGTGAATGGCATGAGATAGGATTACTTTTTGCAAATTATATGATCCGATCGAAGGACATTGAAACGATCTATCTCGGTCAGAATGTTCCTTATGAACAGGTGAGATCGGTTCTGGCGAAAACAGAATTTTCACACGTACTGCTCTTTTTTGTTACACGTCCGGCACAAACAGACCTGGAAGAGATCCGGAAGTTGATGGGCCTGCCAAAAGATCTTCCACTGTTATACACGGGTTCTTCGGTTGTAACACAATCGCTGAATGCGGGGAAGCATACTCATTTGCTACAGTCTCCGCACGATCTGTTGAAATATCTTACCTGATTTTCTGCATTTTATTTATTCGACTGGCAAAGGTTCCCGCAGATGATAACAGATCCTCAGATAAAAACCTTCGCAAGTAAGTTCATCTGCGTATCTGCTATCATCTGCGTAGATCTGCGGGAAACCTACGCCAATCTGTCCCAATAAAATCCCCACGCAACCCGCCAAAATTTCTTCTTTAGATATCGCTTATCCGCTCGGATACTCAACCGCACTATTTACTCCGGTTTTATGACGATTCACTCTTTACGCACGAAAACCGGACACAAGTTTGTACAATAATTTCAAACAAAAGTTAAACAAAAAACTACATCTATGTTACCAACTATTAACATGAAACGTTCGTTCCTGTACATGGGTTTTGCTGCGCTGATGACAACGGCGGTGTCCTGCGATAAAGATGATGACAATAACCCGCCGGCAGACAATACCATCGCCGGTAAAGTGGTTGCTGATGCGAATTTCTCCTTGCTGGAAAAGGCAGTTGTTAAAGCCGGCCTGGCTGCCACGTTGTCGGGCACTGGTCCATTCACCGTTTTTGCGCCTAACGATGCAGCATTTGCCGCATCCGGTATTTCATCCACCGCTATTGATGGAATGTCTGCAGATGCATTGAAAAAACTGTTGCTTTATCACACTCTTACCTCTGAAGTAATGGCTGCCAATGTTCCTGCTGGCCCGAATGCCAAAGTGAGCACCGCAAACTCTCCTGCGGATTCCATCTTTGTGACCAAAAATGCTTCCGGTGTTTTTGTCAACGGAGTAAAAGTGGTAACAGCTGATGTAGACGCTGATAATGGTGTGATCCATGTAATGGAAAAAGTACTGGTACCGCCAAGCGGAAATATCGTAACTACCGCGCAGGCTAACCTCGGTGGCGACAACGGGTTGGATTCATTGGTGAAAGCCATCGTTCGTGCCGACGCTGCTGCACCAGGTTTGATCACGCTGATAAATTCTAATACCTTAACTGTTTTTGCACCTACGAATAAAGCCTTCCGTGATCTGCTGGGTGCTTTATCACTCGGCAACGTTAACCAGATCCCGATCGGAACGCTGCAAGCCGTGTTAGCCTATCACCTGGTAAGCGGACGCGTGTTTTCTTCAGCATTGGTAAACGGAACTGTTAACATGTTTGCCGGAGGTTCTGCTACCATCAATCTAACCAATGGTACAGCAGGCGGGCCGACAATCACCGGAAACGGCAATGCAGGTGCACGATCCAATATAATCGCCACCAATATTATGGCCACGAATGGTGTGGTACATGTGATTGACAGGGTATTGCTGCCGTAATATTTGCTGGAGTCCTAGTGAGAAACGTTCCATAACAATGCCGGTGGAAGACGATTGTCTTCTGCCGGTTTTTTTTGCTGTACCTGCCATTTTTACCTTTCAGTTAACAGTGGTAGCAAGAGTGTTTGTACAGCGAACAATAAGAGCTTAACCGCCCAATTTTCATTTAACAGACTTGTTGTTTCTGCATCGCTGACTGCAATACTTAACCTCTTCCCATATTTTTTCCCATTTTTTTCTCCAGGTAAAAGGCTTGTTGCAAACCGGGCAGATCTTAACGGGAAGGAATTCTTTTTTTACCTGCTTCATGTTTGAATTTATGTATATGCCAGCCTATACTCACCTCTGATCCGATCGCATTAAAAACCGCGACAGGTCGCTGATGATCCAGCAAGGCAAAATCTTTACCATACATCTTTTCAAAATTACAATCAATGGCAAAACTGACCGTCGGGTTGATTTCCCATCGCGGATGATTCAGCTCATACTCCCATGTTTCCTGTAAACCTGCATTCGTATAGCCATAGTAATGTTCATAAATAAACTCTTCCAGGCTGCCGGGAATCATTGATTGTTTGGTATTTTCAAAAACTGCGTTGATGGCATACGCAACACCATTCTTCTGCCAGCCATAATGAAGTTTTTTTTGTTGCTCAATCCGGCATTCATAACGCATCCTTGATACGCTGTAATGTTCCCTGTACAGCCAATTTGCCAGGGTAGCGACGATCCTGTAAGGAACGATCTCACTGATGAATACGCAGCCCCGTTTATATTCATTGCCATCCTTTCTTTTTACATAGAACCGGAGGTTTACTTCATCGAATGAACCATAGAAAGGGATAGGACAATTGAAGATCTTTGATCGCAGGAACCTGAATCCTACCAGGCTTACATAAGCGCTGCCTTCGAAAAGATCCAGTTCGAGACCGAAAGGAAGATATGGTTGCAGTACTGCTTCCGGTACCGCATAATTGACCATCACAATATCCTGCCAGCTTGCTGTCAGAAATGTCTTCACACAATAGGGATTTCAGTTACGGCTTTATCTGTTTTGGGATAGCTTAATCTCGCGAGCCGGTTGGTTGCATGATAGCTGTCCAGTCCGCTGCAGGTAACGGTCCCAGCAGCCTCAAGGTCGATATAGCCATCCGCTTGAATAAACTGCTCAGGCAGCTCAATATGAATGATCTTTCCAATGATAAAGAAAGTGCCATTCAATTCGATATCTGTTTTCTGCACCAGCTCACAGGCAAATCTTATCTTGCTTTCCTGTACAAACGGTGCAGTTATTCCGTCTTCGTAAAAGGGGGTGAGGCCACAGGTGTCAAACTCGCTGATGCCCGGGTCATATTTAGCGGCACACTGATGCGCTTTCTTATAGAAAGACGGCAATACATGATTGATCGTGTACTGACCCGTTCGCATGATATTGCCAAGCGTGTTTTGCTTCGCTTCGCCGGGCCGGATGATAATACCCGTTAAAGCCGGGTTCGCGCCGAGATGAAATAAGCTACTGAATGTAGCGAGATTTTCGTTGCCCGATTCACTCTTCGTGCCGATCAATACAAGACTTTTAAAGCCTCCAAGCGAGTTGATCAGGTTGGCCCTGTAGCGGGTTTCAAGTTGAACGAGTTCTTCTGAATGCAGTATCATTTATGTCCGGTTTTTGAGCAGGTTGTACGATCATATAACTATTATGATCGCCGGCATATTTAACGGGGAGTTATATAATTTGTTCAACACCTTACACGGATTTTTTTCCTGTTTAAGGAATCTGCCTGATGTATCTTTTTCATTAAACAAACCATGTTCACTTCTGATAATTTTATCTGTCACTACGTGTTTAGTTTTAACTGATCGTCTTGATCAGTTACAAGATCCCTACTTCGATGAGTACATGTTCCCTGCACACCATCATAGCGTGAACGATCGCAATATGCAGATGGAAGAAGCCAAGGAATAGCCGAAAATGTAATGTTAATCCGCTTGCCGTGGGTGAGCGGCTAACGAACTGCATTCTGGTAATAATATTCCAGTACGCGTTTTTTAAGTATCAGGTCATATTTGGCAACACTGAAATTCAGGGCCGCCCTGTCCAGGTTATTCTTCGAAAGAAGATAATCCAGTGAGTTATCAACGCCTGTCGTGAAACGTGCCTCTGCTGCCTGGTAGGAGATCTTATAAGCTTCCAGCTGGCTGGTCAATGTCTTGTAACGTTGTTTGGCATTGGTCCAGGCTACCCATGCACGTTCGATCTGCCGCCATACTTCTGTCTTTTCTGATTCTTCGGTCAGCGATGCATTCTTTTTGCCGATCTCTGCCTGGCGGATATTGTTGCGGATCAGGTTGCTGGTAAAAATAGGAATGCGCACACCTGCACTGATCGTCGCAAACCGGTTATTCCAGAACTGATCGGAGAACCCTACTTTTCCGTCCGCAGTTTGCGCGGAACTGGTAAATACCGTTTGCAGATTACCTCCCACAAATACCTGTGGATATTTTTGTCCTTTGATCGCACGCAGACGGTATTCAGCGCTTTGTGTCCGGAGCTCAGCCGCCCTGATCTGCGGAAGATCCAGCAGCGCCTTGCGATAGATCTCATCGCCTGTTTGTTGATCGTCGATCAGCCATTGCTCCACATCCACTTTAGCCAGTTGCATGTCCTTGGCATACGGAATGTTCATGTGCTGTGCAAGCTCCATCTTATACCACTCGAGGGAATTCTGCAGATCAACGATCGTCAGCTGGTCGTTTAATAACTGGCCTTTCAGATCACTTACCTGGGATACGGCAACCACGCCTTTCTTTTTCTGGAGTTCAAGCCTCGCCAATTGCTTTTCGCTTAAAGCAGCCTGCGTGCGAACGGTTTGCAATTGCTCTTCGGTACTTAGTACCTGCAGGTAGGCGAGTGTTACGTTCAATACAGTTTGTTGTTTGATGGTTTGTACATCCAGGTTTGCGGCGTCAGCATTCAACTCATTTTGTCTGACCGTATTTCTTGCGGCCAGTCCGCTGAAAATGGTGTAATTCGTGGAAACGCCGTAACTGCCAAAGCCGATCGTCCTGTTCACATAATCATTGGTGAAGGGGTCAATATTGCGCCCGAAATTAACGCCTTGTCCAATGTCTCCGTATACCGCAGGAACAAGCGCTGCTTTCGAAATATCTACGTTCACCTTGGCATTATCCGATGCAAGCTTTGCTGAACGGAGGGGAATGTTCTTCCTCAATGCAGAATCAATGCATGTTTGCAAGGAGTATTGTTGTGTGCTGCCTATGAGTGAGCAGGTAATAAAGAAAACTAAAAGGATCGTTCTCATTTGTCAGAGTTTGAAGAAGGTTTACCAATGCGTTTTGAGCTTCCGTTCTTTTGGGCAATGAGTTCAGGGTCTTTTTCAACAAGTGTTCTGGTTGTTTTCCTGCGGCTGGTTTTCTGCATTTGTTTCCAAACAGGAAATTGCTTTTCCCATAAAGCGTGATAGTGTCCTTCAGCTTCTAGCAGATCGTTATGATTGCCTTCTTCAACCAGCTTTCCTTTATTCAGCACAATGATCTTATCGGCAAATACGACCGTGCTCAGCCGATGTGCAATGATGATGATCGTTTTTCCCTGCTGTTGCCAGTGCTTTAAAGCTTCCTGGATCTTTTGCTCTGCAGCGGAATCCAGGGAAGAAGTAGCTTCGTCCAGGATCAGGATCTCGGGGTTGCGGTACATTGCCCTTGCAATAGCCAGTCGCTGTCGCTGACCACCGGAAAGATTCACACCATTTTCTCCGAGGATCGTATCAAAGCCGTTCGGGAGATTCTCGATCATTTCCAGTATGCCGGTTTCTTTGCAGACCTGCATGATCTGTTTCATATCAGGCTGGAACTCACCAACAGCGATATTCTCCCTTACCGTTCCCGCAAAGAGGTCAACCTTCTGCGGCACCACACTCAATACGTTCCGCAGACTCGTCAGCGTCAGGTAACGGATATCGTATTCACCAATGCTGACACGGCCGGATTGTAACGGGTAAAGATTTTGCAGAATGGCCAGCAACGTTGTTTTTCCCGAACCGCTTTCTCCAATGATAGCAGTTACTTTCCCGGCGGGAATTTCAAGATCCAGTCCTTCAAATACACTAGCCCTCGCTCCATAGCGGAAGTGTACATCTTTCAAAACGATATCGCCTACCATGGAAGATTCCAGTTCAACCCTGTTCTCCTGTTGCTCTCGTTCCAGGTCCATGATCTCGAAAAGGCGGTCAAATGCGATCAACGCGTCCTGCATTACGCGGTTCATTCCAATGAGTGAAATGGCAGGACCCGTGAAGTAACCAACCAGTGCATAAAAGGAGAGGAGCTCACCCGGCGTAATGGCGCGCTGCAACACAAAAGTTGCACCTGCCCACAAAAGGATGATCACGAAAAGGCTCGATACGAAACTGGTGGCTGTACTGATCCGGATAGAGTTCACGCCTGACTGATAGACGGAACCTAATAGTTTGACAAAACGATTCTCTGTTTTGAGGTTGGCATATTCCTCCAGGGAAAACTGTTTGATCGTTCCCACTGCATTTACCGATTCAACGAGCTGTGCGCCGAGATCGGCATTATCTTCCATCAATCGTCTTTGCGTTTTGCGGTTCAGCTTATTGGAAATGACATAGATCACCGCATACAATGGCACCACCACCAGCATCACAAGCGCCAGCTTCCAGTAAGAGGTGAACATCAGTACAAAGGAAAATACCAGGATAAAGATGCTTACGGCAAAAGAGACCAACGCCTCATTGATGAACGTCCTGATCTTAACAGCATCATTCATCCTTGAGATGATCTCACCGGTGCGCATCGTATCGAAGAATTGTTGCGGCAACCTCAGCAGATGTTTGTAATAGCCAAGGATCAGCCTTGCATCGATCTGCTGGCCTGTTTGCATAGTGAGCAGGGTCCGGATATAATTGATAAAAAGTTGCAGCAGCAGAATGCCGATCATGATAATGCTGAGTACGTTCAACAGGTTCTGATTGGCATCGGGAATAATATTATCCAGTATCTTCTGTAAAAAAATAGACGTGCTGAGCCCAAGAATGGTATAGAACAATGCTCCTATCATCACTTGAAAGAGCATGCTGCGGTGCGGCTGCAAAAGCATGCGCAGGCGCGACCAGGGAGATTGTGTATGATCACCGGGTTCAAATTCGGGAAGAGGCGCCAGCAGTACGAGAATGCCTGTCCAGACTTTTTGAAAGTCGCTGAGCTTCATGTCCTGCAATGTACCCGATCCCGGATCCATGATGGTGATCGTTTGTTCATCCGCTTTATATACTACAACGTAATGATGCAATCCGTTTGGTAAAGCGACATGCGCAATTGCAGGCAGTGGTACCTGCCGGATGCTGGCCGCATCACCTTTGATCGCGCGTGCTGAAAGACCAAGTTTTTGTGCAGCTTCAACCAACCCAAGCAGGTTTGTTCCCTGCTTATCGGTGGAAGCAAGCTGGCGGATCCGTGCAACAGGATAGTTCAGTCCATACCAGGCAACGACTGAAGCCAGGCAGGCTGCGCCGCAATCCGTTAGATCCCGTTGGCGGATGATGACCTTCTTTCCCGGTTTTTTCGGGCCGGAAAAAAGAGCATTCAGCCACTGCCAATTTTTCTTATTATTTGTTGATTGCTGTTGGGCCATTGGTTGTTGTATTTGGGCTTAGCCAGTCATGCGTTTGTTCATACAGTAGTTCAAACAGGCTTCGTCTTGCAATCCTGAACCTGGCCTGCACGGTCATTCCTTTTTTCAGATCGCCGGTATAACCATTCTTTAATTTCAACTGATGCTGCTCCAGCCGGCAACGTACTTTAAAATAAGGCTGGCCATCCTTTGTGAACACATCAGGAGAAATATCTTCAACCGTTCCGGAAACATCTCCCCAGGCCGTATAATCGAACGCGTCAACATACATTTTCACGGGATGTCCTTTCCTGATCAGGGCAATATCTTTTGGCAATACATAAGCTTCAGCCATCAATCCATCTTCGGGAGATATTTCACCGATTATTTCCGCAGGATTGACCACGCTGCCGGGTTGTACTCCTTTTAACCCCTGTACAATACCACTGACATGTGCTTTTATAATGTATTGCGATTTATATTCTTCGTTGATCCCTAACTGTGCTTTTAATTGCTGCAGTTGTGTGGAAAGCTGGTTCAGTTCAGCCTGCCATTCAGTTTGTTGTTGCTGCCGCACCAATCCTGCTTCAGATTCAGCCGAGCGTTTTTCAAAAGAGGCCTTATCGTATTCGAGAGAGGAAACAGCATTCTGGCTGAACAGATATTCAAACCGTTTAAAATTCTTTAGGGCAAGATTGTAGCGGTTCGCAGCATCTGCCTGTTTCTGGCGGAAGAAGTTGTATTGCTGCTGATAAACGGGTGAGAGCAGGCCCGATGTTTTCCCACTGACAAGCAGTTGAAGATCGTGAACTTTGCTTTCCAGGTCTGCGTATTGCTGATTGATCGACTGGTTCTTTTCATCCAGCGCAGCAGAGCGGATCTTCATCAATGGCTGATCAACCGCAACCACACTATTCTCTTGCACAAAGATCGAATCGATGATCCCTTCACTCGCCACACGGATCTCGTTATTCTCTTTTAAAGAGCGGATGATGCCATTGCTGCGAACGTTCACATCTGTTTTGATGATAAATAATAACGCAAACGCGATCAATACAAACAAGAGTATCGAGCGATAGATCAGTTTAGTACTGCGATGGCTTTTGGAAAGATAAGCTTCTACAGAATGAGGTAAGGCTTCGAAAGGTACTATCGTTGGCTGTTTTTCCATAAAGGGGTTGATTCCTTTTGAAAAGTTGATATTGATGGGACAATAAATGATATTATAGTAATAAGAGGCCGGACATTGTTACGGCCTCTTATTATTATTTAGTCAAGCGTATTAGTCGTTTGACATGAAATTCAGACCGAATACATCGGTGAAGGAGAACTTGGTTGATTCACCATCTTCATCTGTTCTTTCAAAGTTCAGTTGAAGACCATTCGTGATGCTCAGCATGCTGTTATCACTGTTACCACCGAGCAAGCCACCGAGGATACCACCATTAACAGCTTGCATTTCTTGCAGATTTAATTCTTTCGTGTTCATAAACTAGGTTTTTACAAATGATGCCAGACAGTTTTCAAAGGGCGTCGGCATTTCCCTGTTTGTCGCTTAATGGCCGTTAAGAACAGTAATGAAGGAAACGAACATGGTGCCATGCCATGTCTCATCAAACTTTATTTTATTTATCAATCCAGAGTCGCCGGAGATTACGTACATAGCCGGCGCCGCGATAAAATCGCTGTTGAAGCCTGTTTTTACTTTCTTATTTTAATATGATTCTTAGATCTGCAATGGGTCAGTACAATTTACAGGACGATTGTGTGGCACGCATGCCGCGATATGATGAATTGTGTGGAATAATTTGTCATTCGGTTATGGAAGTCATTCATTAGCTCTGTAAAAAGAATAGCAGTTCTGGTAAACGCCCTTATATCTATTCCTTCTTGAATAAGTGACTGTGTTGAAAGGTTGCGGTTTATCGTCAATGATCAGCACATCAAAAAAGGTAGATTGCCAGGGTGAATGCAATTTGCACGGAGGCTGATCTCCGGCAATGCGGACACCGACTCGCAAATGAGTAAAAGGATAAAGATGATGTGAGCAGGGTGTAGGTGATTCCGCAGAAACATCCTTTTATAGCGATGCTCTCGTGGTGAATCTCCATCCGGTAGCATCGCGAATCTTAATCATTAGACCCGTTACGCCGATGAACAAAGGATATCATTTGTCTGTAGGGGAAAGTAAATTGAAAGGCTATATTGTTGAGTCTCGTTTCATGGTGTATTCTCCACCATCGTCTTTTCTGTATTCGTGATCACATTATCTGATAACTTGTTGCTGAACGGAGCCACATCCTGCATTGTGCGGGAAGGATACCTGTTCGTATCAAACTTGCCGGTCCAGTCGGCGTTCTTGCTGTCTCCCATGATTATCCCCACCTTGCAGTTATTGATGTGATTCTGTTTTACTAAACAATCACTCGCAGCAATATAAAAGCCGATCTCTTCTTTGCCTTTGCCCATGCCGTACATAAACCGTATGCCAGTCGGCAGCCCTTCCAGCTTATTATTTGCAATGGTGTGATGGGTGCCGTTGATCCGGATGCCGCCGGTTCCTCCAATGATCGTATTGCTGTCGATGACACAATCATGTCCCCCACGCATCACCAGTTCACCGTCACAAGCTTCCAGGTAATTATTGATGTAGCGGTTCCCTGAACTTTTATTACTGATAACTTCCGCTTCCCCTTTACAGGCGATGAACCGGTTGTTACGGACTATGGAATAGGCGTATTGGTTCCCGAGTAATACCGGATCCTGTCCGACCTGCACGCACTCTCCCCCGTTCGCATTCTTCCAGCTGACTTTTGGTTTGTCCCGGAAAATATTCTGATCGATCAGCGTGTGTTGCGGCACTTCATTCTTGCTGATCTGGACCTGCACTTCCATGTTATCGATATTGCCGGTAAAGCTGCAGTGGTCGACGCGGTTATACTTAGCCTTGCCGGATATAACCACCAGGGGCATATACTGCGCATCAGCGGTATCCCGGGTAAAATTACATTCCGTGAGGCGGCACGACTGTGTATTTTTCAGCTCAACTAAAATGCCGGATGATGTCTTCGTTTTCAACAGGCGGCAGTCTGAAAATGTCAGGCCGGAGAGAATGGTAAACGCCCCGGTAAGTCTGAACACAGGCTTGTCAGCCACACCGGAAAAAATGACCTTGCCGGTGCTCTCGGCACGGATAATAATGGGTTTCCCTGCAGTGCCCCGTGTGTTAACGGTGAGGGCCCAATTGGTGTAGCTGCCGTTCGCGATAATAATGGCATCACCCGGATGAACAACAGCCAACGCTTTCTGAAAATCTTCAGGGGTCGATACTTTATGATCTGTTGCCGATCCGCACAAGAAGGATAATAATAACAGCAATGTAATGGCAGGAGATTTCATCGTCAGATATTTTCATTAATGAATTTTAAAGATAAGGGATAGGGTGGAAGGAGGTTTATCGGTCCGGATCTTTCCACGGAAACGATTTAGACGAAGTCTCCACATCATCGGTCACAACAGGTGCTTTTGGTTATTGCGGGATTTTTATAAAGAGGTAAACACTCACGTGTTTATTGCCGGACTGATCTCACCGTTTTCAATCAATGCGGTAAACTGCGCAAGTTGCTTCCCGTTGGCTATCAAAAGTAAAAAAGAGTGATCTACTTAAATTTGTAAATGAGCTATCCTGATTTGTTCAAATCGTTGTTAAATAAGAATATCGCCCTTTTGCAAATTCTATTTACCTTCAGTAGAGATACTGGTCTAAAACGCACTGTGCTTTTTCAGTTTTATAGATAAACATTCAGAAAAGAATCGAAAATGACAAAAAGGAATTTGGGATATGATCACTTCAGAATAGCTGTTCCGGCAGGTTTTGAAGAGGTATTCTCTCATTTCTATTTTGCCGAAAATAAGAGCCCTCACACCATCAACAAAACATTACTGCCTTCTTATCAAAAAATTTTGATATTTAGTTTTGGTACCACGCCGTTCCTTTACACGAAAGAGCGCACAAAAATTGAAGTGGATAAATGTATTGTGATCGGGCCTGTGAGGCAGGCCTTTAAGTATGCCCTGCCAGCAGGGGCTGAAATATTAACGGTTAATTTTAAAGATGATGCTTTTCATCGTTTCTTTGGTCAGGCGTATGTTGCGGAACATGTTCCGATGGATCCGGATGAACTGGTTAACGAGGGTTGCTTCAATCTTTTGTGGGATGAGTTGAACAAAGCCAACAGTACAGCTGAAAAGGTTGAACGATTACTTGCATTCAGCAAGCCATATTTGTCTTCCAGAAACAAAATCGCCGCTCAGTTGGCGGATTTTGATGAAGCGAATCTCAATCCGATCAAAGCTGTGGCTAACGAGAATAACCAGACAGAGCGCAATACGCAACTCAATTACAAAAAGCATTTTGGATATTCTGCTAAGGAATTTAACCGCTACGAGAGGTTTTTGAAGGCTATCAATACAATACAGCAACTTGCTATGGACACTTCAAAAGTGGATTGGTTCGAGATAATCAACGAATGCGGGTACTATGATCAGAGCCAGCTAATACATGACTTTAAACACTACATTAATCTTAGCCCTTCCAAATACCTCGCCTTTCAGCAGGACATTTGCAATCCGGTAAGCTGATTTCGTTTTCTTACAATTTTAGCGCCGGGCTGCATGCTAGTTTTGTTTCATCAAATTAATAAAAACGATGAAACATCTAATTATCTACACCCATCCTAATCCGCAAAGCCTCAACAGCTGTCTGAAAAATTCCCTCGTCGAACATCTGGAAGGCGGCAATCATGAAGTTGTCGTAAGGGATTTATATAAGTTGAACTTTAACCCCGTACTCTCCGTTGAGGATATGATTGGACAGCGGGCGGGAATGGTTGCTGCCGATGTTAAAGCAGAGCAGGAATTCGTTACCTGGGCGGATTGCATCACCTTTATTCATCCTATCTGGTGGACCGGTTTGCCTGCCCTTATGAAAGGCTATATAGAGAGAGTCTTCAGTTATGGATTTGCTTACCGGTACGATAAAGGTGTTCAGAAAGGACTGCTTAGCGGCAAACAAGCGATCATCATCAACACGCATGGCAAATCAAATTCCGAATATGAAGCGATCGGAATGGATAACGCGCTGCGGCTGACTTCGGATAAGGGCATTTATATCTATTCTGGTTTAGAGGTGAAAAAACATTTCTTTTTTGACAAAGCCGACAGGGTTTCATCGGAAATCATCGAAAACTGGCGGACGGAAATTATTGCGGCGTATTCAAATTAATTAAATGAAAATTCTGCTTTAAAATGGGGCGCTAACCATGTTTAACGGTTTTATAAGCGGGCTTGTCCGCGTGTGTAGCGGTTCTTCCCGCTGAGCAAATGATCATCACCCAGCTATATACTGGTTGAATAACGGCTGAGGTCAGCGACAGAAACCTTTTTTCTTCTTTTTGGCGTATAACATATCACGGATATGAAAACCTGTGTCAACATATACCCGTGGTTTAACCGGGAAGGATAGATGTTTCATTTTTTTCCGATTAACGGTGATACACAGATGGCGATACTTCCGTCTCTAATTCTCATTTTTGACTTGCTATATGAGAAGACTTTATATATGTTTGAGGGATAAAAAACCTATTAACTAAAGTCACCCTTCGCTCATCACGTAAGAAGCAGGGAAGGAGCCATATTGCCAATGATATCAACATTGCTTAACACACAGACAGACAAGCCATCCCAAACCAATAAATCTTCTACTATGAAAACCCTACTCACAATATGGTGTATATTGACGCTCAGCAATGGTGTAATGGCCCAGCTGGACGAGCCCAATCGCTTACTGTTGCTGAGCAAATATGAAGAGGCAAAAAAAGAGATAGATAAAGTTCTTGCCGATCCTGCAGCCAAGCAAAATCCCGAGGCTTTCTTATTGAAATCGAAGATCTATGCTGAAGTGTATTATGATAGTCTTCTGAGGACGAAGTATCCCGAATCAGGTGATCAGGCTCACAGTGCGATCAGGCAATATGTGGTGAAAGATCCTTCATTGAAATCTTTGCGTGAGAATAACGGCATGCGCGCCGTAAGCATTGTGTATAGCATGAAATTTAATGAAGGCCAGCAATTCTTTACTCAGAGCAAATGGGAGCAGGCCCTGAAAAGCTTTGCTATTGCCGAAGATCTCGGTGATTTTATTTCCAAGAACGGCCTGGGCAGGAGCAGGCAGAACATTGATACGCTAACCGTCGTGTATGCAGGCTATGCGGCTCAGAATGCACAAAACACCACACGCGCGCTGTATTATTACAAAAAGTTTGCTGCCGAAAAGATCGGCGGACAGGATTTCATCGAAGTGTACCGTTATCTGCTCAACGCCTCGATGACCGATAGAAATGCAGCTGATTTCAATAAATACCTTTCACTTTCCAAAACCTTATATCCTAAAGAGCAGTCCCTGTGGAGTGCTTACGAAATTGAATACCTGAGCAAGAGTGGCGGGGCATCGCAAATGCTGTCAAAGTACAGGACCGATGATCAGAATGGTCATTTAGGAGGTAATGAATATCTTATGTATGCGGAATACTTCGTGAATATTCCTGCAGAAGAATTAAAAAAACTGCCGGCTGCCGAACAACTCAGCGTGAAGGCGCTCGCACCGCAGGCTTTCGGCAAAGCGTTTAACCTGGAGAAGAATGGGGTATATGCCTTTAACGCAGGTGTATTGCTTTATCAACAATATAGTGAACTTGAAGACAGGATAGCTGCGGCCGGCAACACAGGTGCGTCAGCGAAAAGAAAACAGGATAGTATTGAGGCAAAGCAGCTCCAGCTTGCGGACATGTCTGTAGAATGGCTGGAAAAAGCCTATACTTTGCTGAAAGCAAAAAAAGGCAGAGATAAGTCGGATATATCGTGTTTATCTAAAAGTGTAGACCTCCTCGCTGAGCTTTACCAATGGAAGCGGGATAAGGCCAGCAGAAAAAATGCCGCAGCCTATAATGCTCTTGAAGTTAAATACAAACAATTTAGTGCGGAGCACGGCATTTATAAATAAGATGTAGTGCGTATGATCAGCTGGCATTGATCCCTATCTGATCCCAATGTCTGTTATTTAACCCGGGTGGTGATGGCGATGGCGGATGGTCACAATACAATGACTTTTAATAAGGCCACCTCACTGGTGGCTTTGTTGTTTGTAATAATGTGCTCGCCATTACTTCAATACTACGATCAACTAAGGCATCCGGTTCTCTTTAGTCTTTTTCAGCCGGTAATATGAACCTGACAACAGTCTAGGGTTATGCGTATGCCTGCGACTAAGCATTGGCTTCAGAAGAGGGCTGCTGCTTTCTTTAATTTGTAGGTGGACGGCTTCTGCGAAACCGGTGAATAGTCACAAACTACTGACAACCGATCGAAGAGGTTATACCGGTTGTCTGCAGTCTTCTTCCTGGCCGGAAATGAACCTGACAATAGTCAAGAGTTATGTGTATGTCTGCGACTACGCATCGGCTTCGAAAACCTGAGGGATGCAATTCCTATTCATGCAAAGGAAATCCGCTTTGATTCTCTTTTGACTGTCTGGGACTTTCCGAGACCTGAATTGCAGACATTAATCAGACATACTCCGGGCAATAGCCAGACATTCCCGGGACCCTTCTATATACATTCTCCATGCTATCTTCATATGAAAAGGGCTAACAACTTATCCTCAGCTATCTGGTCACAAATTATATACACTCCAGGCATGCGGATGGATCATATCCTTCCCAGGCCCGTTCTGAAAAGCGTTTGGAGAAAGCAGCGGTAGACAGGCACGTCAGGGGCGTCGAAAGACAACTGACCATGCGCCGGTATGGATTGGGATCAGGGGCAAATAGGCTGATCAGTAAATCTTCTTTCAACTAAAAAACACGACTCTAACCTGAACCGAAAACAGTGAAGGTCCTTCCCGGGAATTGTCACTACTTAGTGAAAACTTTTCAGTATCACTGAAAAAAAAACAGTGCTGCTGTCAATTTTTCAGCAGGTTTGCCGGTGGCATTCTCATTGTTAAGCATTTTTTAAAACAACGCATTATGCAACAACTCATCCAATTGTTTAAAGGACGGCGGCGTAGCCATCCTGCAAAAAAGGACGGCTGGCCGCATAGCGATAATCCGTTCTTGGTTTGGTAGTGTCATTTTTTTAACAATTAAAAACGTGATTATTATGAAAAACGAAATGCAAAAGAGAAGTGCAGTGAACTCAACCGGGTTCGACCAGGCGGTGGATGGCATTTTTACCAACACACTCCGCCGTTTCTTTGACGGTAACTTATAGGATACAGAATTTGCTGGCAGCCGAAGTGAAGTACCTGTTAACGTACGTGAGAGCGATCAGCATTATGAAGTGGATGTGATCGCTCCCGGATGCAATAAGGACGATTTTAAAGTGGCGGTACACAATAATGAACTGCAGATTTCTTTTAAAGCTGATGAAAGCAAAATGCAGGCTGATGAAAAGGCTGGCTGGGTACGGAATGAATATATACTGCGTTCTTTCAGACGTCACTTCACACTGGATGAAACAGTCAATGCCGCGGATGTCAGCGCATCGTATCGCGATGGAATTTTAAGGATCACTTTACCGAAGACAGAAAAAGCAAAACCGCGCTTGTTGTCAATCGAAGTGAAATAAGTTGAGTGTTGGTCAAGCCGTTTTGCCTTTGCAAGGCGGCTTAACTTTTTACCTTCACGGAATTCTTCCTTTAAATCATCTACTTATGCAATACTAGTAGCCGAAAATGAGTTCAATATTAGTACACGGCGGTTAAGATTAAAAGATCCCGCCGTAATGCAGGCACGGATTATGCTTTTTATTTGATTATGCCTATAGAACAAGTGGTTGGTATTATTTCAGGGATCTTTACCGGAGTATCGCTCCTTCCTCAGCTTATCAAGATCAAAAAAGAGAAACAAGCAGAAGGTACCTCAACAGTCATGCTTATAACATTGCTCGCGGGCCTTGGAGGATGGATCGCATACGGTATTATGCGCACAGATTACCCGATAATATTTACGAATGCTTTTTCCTTTGCGACGAATATCTGGATCATGTGTCTTTCTTTCAAATATGCGAAACGAGATCATTAAAGGAATATGATCAGTCATGTTATTTTGTGTCCGATAGGAAGATGCCGGATAAAGTCTGGCGAAAAGCTCCGCTACATCACATAATACTTACCAGGCTGTGTTCTTTTTTCTCCCGGTGCCTCTCCCAGCAGCGATTTTATATCCCGTTCTATGTTTTCAGATATATCGGTCACCGGTACGTCGCTTGGCCTGTTTCTGAAAGGATCCTGCAAGTGATACGCTATTTTCTCGATCAGCAGAAAACTTGCCGAGATCAGTAACAGAAGCGGAACTACAAGAGCGTAATCAATTTCCTTCAGCGAGATTGCCAGCGTGATCACAAAAAGATAAATGATAAAGTGAAGCACCAGTCGATAAGTCGATGGAAAAATAGTCCGGTTTATCCGCTCGGCCACACCCAGTGAATCCGTAAGACGAACAACTGTTTCCTGCAAATGGATATGCCCATGTATATCGAGAGAATCAGTTGAACGAAGCTGTTGTATATCCCTCGACGTTGACTTTAACAACGCCAGCGGTTGATTATGACTGAAGGCAAGGTGTGTATTTTCCCCTTTTGAAAGAAATGGGCGGCTGAAGGAACATGTTTCAATGCCCCGGAGGGAAGAGCCTGTGATATAGCACCAGGCGATTTGTCTATAGGCAATTTTTTGTATTTCTTCGGCACGGGTAGGTTCTAAAAAGGATTGCAACTGAATTACTAACGTGCGCGAGTCATTGATGATCGATCCCCATGCTTTTCGCGCCTCCCACCATCTTTCATAAGACTGATTCATTTTAAAGGATAATAGTACGGAGAGCGAGGTTCCGAGAAATGCCGGGATGGCTAACGGCATAGCAGGGAATGTTTCCATAAATCTAGCTGCAAGGAAATGGCTGAGCAAGCCAATAGAAATGACTATTGCAAGATCAAACTTGACAATACTGACCAGGTATTTCAACGGAATATGTTTTTCAAGGATCATTTTATAGTGATGTTTTTAAAGTAAGTATGACAAAATCTTTACCAGCAAAGAGATCTGATAAGCAGATGGACTCCAGAAAGGTGTTTGTCAGGATGTTAATGGGTGACCAGGCAAAGCGTAAGGCAGGTAAGGTAAGCTTATTAAATGACATACGTGACCGGGCAAAGATAAATTGTGAACGATCTTTCCGAACGATGTTATTGGCTACAAAGCCATAGTGAACGTAAAACATGTCTGTTCGGCGGTAGAGGTTACGCTGAGTGCTCCCTTGTGGGCTTTTGCTATTTCAGATGAAATATATAATCCCAGTCCCAGTCCATGTCGTTGACCATTAGCGGTTGAATATTTTTGTTCTCTGCGGAAGGGCTGAAAGATATCGTTTAGTTGCAACGGATCAATAGGGTCTCCTTCATTACATACAGAAATATACAGCATACCTTGCCGGCAGCCGGCCTCTACGCTGATGGGTTGATCCGTTGCTCCATGAGTGATGGCATTGGCAAGCAGATTGGACACCAACTGTGCAAGTCTTGCTGCATCGCAAGGTATCGGCTCGGGGAGCGTAATACTACAGGTAATGATCTTAGATGGCCACACGGACATCAGTTCCTCTATTACGTGATCAATTACTGGCTTTAGCAATACAGGTGTTATGGTCAAAACAATCCCTTCACCCAAACGGGTCCGGGCAAAATCCATCGTGTTGGTAATAAGTTCCGCTATGCGCAACGCGCTTTTGCGAATCAGTTGAACGGCCCTGGCGTTAACAGCCGGTGAGTGATTTCCAGACAGCAAAGAAGTGGATGCCAGTATCGAACCCACAGGGTTGCGCAGATCATGTCCAAGCACTGCTATAAACTGTTCCCGGTAATGGGAGAGCTGTTCAGCTTGTATAAGATTGTTTTCAAACGTTGATTTTAGTTCTTTAAGGTTTTGTTCATAGATCCTTCTATCAGCTGCTTTGAACACAGTGAAACGGATAAACAATGGCCGATTATTTGCGTCCCGGCGTTCTATAGCATTGATCAACACCGGGATCTTACTACCTCCTTCAGCAAGGAGTTCTACTGCCACTTCGTCGAAATGCCCCTGCATTCTCAGCAGAGGGCCAAGATGTGTTTCATAATAAATCCTGCCGCCGACAGTAAGCAGGTCTGAAAAAGGCCGTCCGCAGATTGCCGATGCAGAAGTGTTAAGCCAGGATGATAACTTGCCATTAACACGTTCTATCTTTCCATCCGCTGATGCGATGATATTGCCGGTCAGAGAATGTTCGAACATGTCTTCAAAATCCTCCTTCAAATGATTGCTATTGGTTTGTATGTCAGGAGGCATGTAAATAATCTTGAATGGCAGAAATTGTCTCAACAGGTGCGCTAAGATTCGGGCAATGACCTGTTGCTTTTAAAATAGTCAGTTTACTGGCGGGCATTTGCTCATGCATATATCTGCCAACTTCCACCGGTGCAATAACATCGCTGGAGCATTGAAGGATCAGTGATGGGATACGCATTTGCCCAAGAATAGCGCGTTTATCTGAAAGAAAAGTAGTTCTTGCAAAATGCCTTGCGATCGCTGGATCTGTACGGCAAAAACTATTAGCCAGTTCTTCTGCAAGCTCCTTCCTGTCCGGGTTTCCCATGATCACAGGCGCCATGGAAATAGACCATCCGAGGTGATTGTCATCCATTGCTTCCAGGAGTTCATCTATTTCACCTCTGGTAAAGCCTCCGGTATAATTTCCATCATTTATATAGGAAGGAGAGGGGCTGACCAGTACAAGTTGACGGAATACTTCCGGTCGCCTGATAGCTGCCATTACTCCTATAAGAGCGCTCACGGAATGTCCCACAAATGTCACTTCACTTAACTGCAAGGCATCAATGATCTCAAGAATATCCTCCATGTATCCATCGAGTGTTTCATATTTATTGAATGAGTAGGCAGTAAGGTCCGAGTCGCCGGCGCCCACGTGATCTATCAATATGATCTTATAATCTTTTTCAAAAGCGGGATAAATATATCTCCACATGTTTTGATCGCACCCAAAGCCATGTGCAAAAAAAAGAGGTTTTACTCCTTTGCCTAGTACGCGAACGTTATTTCGATAAAGAGCAGATGACAACTTTTTGAATGGGGTTTGACTGAAGGTAGGTCTTTTAGTGCAAAACCAGTAGAATAACCCTTCAGCCTGTATTTGCGGATGAGTTGCAGATAGTGAAGCGGGATTATTTAAGTTAGAACCAGTTTGCCGTAGTATAACGATTCCTCCGGGAAATCCCCTATACAGTAGGTAATGCATTTAAGTGATGTCGCCAGAGAGAGTGGGCATTTTTTTGAGCGCTTCGTCAGGCCTTTTTTCGTGGCATGTTATTTCCCTGATACTACATTATCAATTACAAAAATCTTACAATGTCAAAAAATCAAAATGGTCAAAAAGACCAGAATCCGGAACGTCGCCAGGATCGCCCATCGGTGGGCGGTAAGAGCGATGATAAAGTTTCACCCCGTACAACTGACCGCAACGAAGAGGAGCAAAATCAATTTGAGAAAGATGCGGAACGCAAAAGGACTAAAATGAATACTCCCGATCAGGACCAGGATGAAGAGAATGAAGAATCTGAAGTTAATGGAAATGTTGCCGAGATAGAGCTGGATCAGGACGATACAGATATCGAAGGAAATGTAGCCAGCGAAATGGAAGATGATGAAGAGGGAGAACTTGAATTAGAGCCAGACAGTTCGGACGAACCCGGTGAGGAAGAAGAGGAGTTAGAAAATGAAGATGATGAAGATTTTGAAGAGGAAGAAGGTGCAGATGAAAATGATGAACAAGATGCTGGAAAAGGCCGTACGTCCAAAAACACCGGGTTTCCTGCTAACGATTAATTAAACTGACATAAAAGCCTTCCGTGTATACGGAAGGCTTTTTATGAGGCAACAATTGCCGATTTTCAAAAACAGGATATTTAGTAACACAAAGACCGGCAATTAAAGTACTCTCCGGCCCGTGCGGTAGGTTGCACTGAACAGCGTCCGGAAAAATTTGTTCACATATTCTGTAAACCTGGTTTGATCTGTTTTATTGATATCCATTAACCAACGGACATGCTTAATCAACTCAACTAAGTTTTACTATGGATTTATTATGCTTTAGCCATCTGCGCTGGGATTTCGTTTACCAACGACCACAGCATCTGATGTCAAGATATGCTGCCAATGACCGGGTGTTTTTTATTGAAGAACCTGTATGGCACCGGGGGGCTGCAAAAATGGAAGTCAAAAGACCGGCACTTAATATTTATGTAATGACTCCAACTCTTGAAGATGGATCATCGGAAGCCGATATCCTTACCCTACAACATGAGCTGTTAGGAAACATCGTGACACAGTACGGGATAGATGATTATGTAGCATGGTTTTATACGCCAATGTCGATCGGTTTTTTGAGTAATCTCACGCCGCCTAAACTAATCGTATACGACTGTATGGATGAACTTTCTTTGTTCAAACATGCGCCTGTAGAGATACAGGAGAAAGAACGGGAATTATTTGCGATGGCAGACCTGGTATTTACCGGTGGTAATCTCCTTTACGAGAATAAAAAACAATTACACCAGAATATACATTCATTTCCCAGCAGCATCGATAAGGATCATTTTCTCAGTGCAAGAAGAAGCGGTTATGAACCTGCAGATCAGCAGGTGATCAGCGGCATCAAGATCGGTTTTTTTGGTGTGATAGATGAAAGGATGGATCTGCAGCTCATAGATGCTATAGCCGAAAGATGCCCCGAGTGGAGTGTAATCCTGATAGGTCCTGTTGTAAAAATAGATCCGGCTACGTTGCCTCGCAGAGCTAATATCTTCTATCTGGGCGGTAAAACGTATGATGAACTTCCCCGCTACCTGTCAGGCTGGGATGTTGCACTCATTCCGTTTGGTCAGAATGATTCTACGCGGTTTATCAGTCCCACTAAAACCCCTGAGTACCTGGCAGGAGGTAAGCCTGTTGTATCTACACCTATCCATGATGTTATTCATCCCTATGGAGATGAAGGACATGTTTATATAGGAGGGTCTGTTGACGATTTTATTTCAGGTATAAAGTGGAGTTTGGAAATAAAAAGAAACCCTGAATGGCTGCGCTCAGTAGACCGTTTTCTGAAGGATCTCTCCTGGGATGATACCTGGAATAGAATGTCTGTTGAAATTGACAAAATATTATTGCAGAAGAAATCGATACCGGCTTAGATTGTCAATGTTCAACGCGCACTAATTATTGTAAAAATGAGCCATCAATTCCAGGTTTTCTATAGAGCAGAATGCCGAGAGCAGGTGTAGTTCATTTTCACTGACCCAGTTGGGAAGGAGCAGATCAGGGCCGATCTCCCAGTAGCTTTCTTCTTTAACCAACGTGAAATAACAGCGCTGGCCGTTTTCATCAGTAATGCTGACATCATATAGCAACTCATTCCTTTTGGTGAAATTATACTCCTGCATCACAGGATGTGTTTTTAAGACCAATGTTATTTGAATAACCCTCTTTTTCATCATAATGTTTTCACCAGAATAGAGTGAATAACATGCCAGATAAAACTTTTCACAACTTACGGCATGTCCTTTGAAACTCTATCTCAAACAAACAATAAAATAAAATTTTTATGGCAACAAAATCATCTCCGAAGAAGAGGACAGCAACTGCAACAAAAACAAAGGCAGTTGGAGAAGGAAACACGCAACTCGAAAAATTCTTTACCGATTCCCTGAAAGATATCTATTGGGCTGAGAAAGCGCTCACCAAAGCATTGCCGAAGATGCAAAAAGCAGCCACAACAGAGGAACTGCAGAACGCGATCGAGCAACACATCGGTCAAACAAAAGAGCAGGTTTCCCGGCTTGAACAGGTGTTTGAACTGATCGGGCAACGGGCACAAGCGAAAAAATGCGATGCAATGGAAGGCCTTATAAAAGAAGGGGAATCTATCGTGGAAGAAACAGAAAAGGGTTCGATGACACGCGACGTCGGGATTATTATGGCGTCTCAGAAAATAGAACACTATGAAATAGCAACCTATGGCGGTCTGGTATCCCTGGCGAATACATTAGGCAAGACCGATGTCGCTGAAATACTTTCTACAACACTTGAAGAAGAAAAAGATACTGATCTCGGTCTGACTGAAATTGCTGAAAACAATATCAATTGGGAAGCCGAACAGGAAGATGGTGAAGACGGCGCTGAATAGGCTGGTCGATTCCGAACAGGCAAGGTCATTTTTTTGGCCTTGCTTTTTTAGTTACCTGTACATGTTAAAAAGTAAAAGTATGAGTTTCTTTAATTCCCCAGATAAGATCTTTCCTGAAGTTACTGCTGTAACTGTTAATAATGTTTCTATAATGCAACAGAATAATTACAGGGCAGAGGAAGTCAGGTCAGATCAGTTCGTTGATATCTTCAATGGAACAGACTTGTTTTCCTATTTCACGGCGGATATCATTAAACTCGAAGCTGTATTTACAAGGTAGGGGAGAGCTTTCAATTTGCGCATCTGCGCCACCTGTCTGTACATAGATTCCCTCTGGCAACCAGCAGCAGAAGAAGAAATCAGATAGTTTTTACTCCCTTACCGTCCTTATCATTTTCCCGGTAAAAATAGCCGGTAAGGCAGTGAGGTAGGTAAGAAAATCTTTCGTTACCAACCTTGTTCCAGATAAACGAAAGCCTTGTGATCTGCGGGCTCTGTCAGCCGAAACGAAGCGAGGGATAGAACTTAAACACCTCGTGTATTTACGGTTTGTACGGCGCCCAAAGAACATTCCGCTGGCGCAACTTTACCAGTTATCAAACGTCAGCCCGAAGCTTTCCTCATTCAGAATGTCTTTCCAATCAAGTATAAGTTTCTTATATGCTTCGCCCACTGGCATGATATTCCTGTCAAGGTCAAATAGCCCTAATTCATTTATCACGCCATGATCATTCCGTAACGCAGAATCCCAATCCACCTGATGCGTAAGGCTATACCAGGTAAACCCGATGATCGGAATGCCGTCACGCTTCAGACGGTGCACATTGGCCCACTGTTTCAGCAGCCACTCTTTTGAAGCCGGCATCTTAATATTCGTTTCGGTGTGCATGATCGGAAGTTTATACCTGCGGTAATACTGGTGGGTGATCACATAATATCCAAATATCTCGCCGGCTGCCTGCGTATGTCCGTCAGGGAAAACCAGGTGTTCATTGGTAACATAGTAATCATTTCCCATTACACAGCGTGCTTTTACCTGGTTATGGGCAAACCACTGGTATTCTTCTGGCGTCATTCCGTTTTGCAGGAGATAAGTATACATTGGCACATTCAATGGATAACCATAAGTAAGATCCAATGAAAGAAAGCGTTTCTGGTTAAGAAACCTCGCCAGGTTGATCGCGCCGGGATCCATTGCATGAAAGTATTCGGATGACTCGCTTTGGATGAATGTTGCATCCGGTTGTATCTCCAGTATTTTTTTCATGGCCAGCACATTCGCTTTGCATAGATTCTTCATCGCAGTTACAAATGCGTAATCAGATTGAAGCCGCTCGTTCCACCATCCATACTTTGCAGAGAACATTGCGGTGATGAAGATCTCGTTGATGGGAGTATATAACTGCAGGTCAGGATATCTTTGTGCGAAAGCCTGTGCATATTCTGCAAAGAACCGAGGGAACTCCGGGTTTTGAAAGTTCCCGAGCCAGTCAGGCAAGCCGAAATGACAAAGATCAACAATTGGAGTGATCTGCAATTGTTTCAAAACGGCAAACGCTTCGTCGGCGAATGACCAGTCGTATCTGCCCGGCCCAGTATGTGTATTATATAAAGCGGGACCGAAGCGGACAAACTCCAGGCCGAGGTCTTTGATCAGCTGAAAATCTTTTCTCCAGTTGATATAATGCCCTGTCTTCTCCATCTCATCGACGCGTTTTATCTTTCCATTCGGAAGCAGAATGTTTGGATAACTGTTTTCTATCCCCGTACTGAACATGAACCTGTTTCCAGACATGATATATTTTTTTGGATGAGCGCGACTAAAATAGAAATTAGCTTAAGCAGAAAGGGTGATGTGTGTGTCAATGAACGGATAATTGCCCGATTATTATTTTCTTCGCTGCCTGCTTTATGATGCCGGGAACCGGATGATTGTGAGCGGAGGTGTGCTCGTTTCTTCCGGAAATCAAATGTAAACCATCTTTATTTTGTAAGGTATGCCAGACACCTTCCGTGCCATCGATCAGGAGATCAAGCACTCTGTTGATCAGGGCTCTTATTTTTTCCCGGTCGACCGTTATATTGGTCTTTTGGTGCGCACTGTTTTTTTTATCAAGGCAAAGTGAAAGATAGTTTGCCAGGTTGTCCGCATTCAGCCTGTGGAATAATACTGCGATATCCGGACGGTCAATTTCTTCTTGTGGAATTCCTGCATCAGTTGCAGGAAAATTGGTATTCACCTGAAGCAGCCGAATAAAACGGGATTGTTGAACAATGAACGACCGCTGTCCTCCGGGTTGTTTCTCGGGGAAAACTCCTGGCAATATGATCTCCGGGCTCAGGCTTGTTGCGCAAAGATTCAGAACAGCCCAGGGAGAGCAGTTGTCAATTTGCATTGCAAGCTTTTCATAACTGGAATGGTCAGTAGCAGCAAGCGGAATGATCATGTATGAAAGATCCCTTTCATCGCATAAATAACGAAAGAGGTTACCCAGGCCGGAATTATTATCTATTATCACCAGTCTTTTTCCAGAACCTGCGCGCAGTGAAGTTTGGCTGTAGAACGCACTTGCTCTATTTGGCTGCCACCATCCTTTTCCATCCAACGCGGGATGATAATGATCATTTCCTTTGGCAAGTGTCCGTATCATTGTTGCCAGCGCGGTAGATCTGAGTTGCGTTGGTCCCGCTTCAAAAGCGCCGCTTTCATACTGCCCAGTATTTACGCAGATCAGACTGTTCCAATCAACCGCACCCAGCAATCCCCAGGCCGTAACGGCAGCAACCGGAATGCCCTGTCGACGAAGATTCTCGGCGATCTTGTAATGCTGATAGAGCCATTTCATTTGTTGTTCCCGGGTGCAAACAAGTTGACATTCGGCGAGAGCTACAGGGATTTTGTACCGCCACCAGGCTTCTGTCAGTAAATTCGCTGCACCTTTCAGATGGCCACTCCTGGCCGCTTCTGTATCCGCATAAGATTGTGCATGATTATGCCCATGTGTGTGCGAAGGATAATTGGCGATGTTCTCATCCAGAAACCTTTCGGATGTTACGTAGTAATTAAATCCGGCAATACCGGGAGGACAGGGGTTCTCCAAAAAAAAGAATAATTCGTCTTCTTTAATTCCATTGTCGCTGAAATACTTCCAGGCAAAATGATCTTTATCTACGTTGCCGGTAAGCAGATCGTAGGTAAGCCATCTTCGTTTATTCTCGAAATCTGCCTGATACGCGAGTGCTGGTGTGCTGTAAGTTTTTGACAGGTCTTCCGTTTGAATAAGAATTGCTTTTGGGTTGACCTCCCGGATGGCCTGCATGGAAAGTACGATCCCTTTAATTTGATTGATCAGTATTCTGACGAATGCAGCATCGCTTTTTTTATGGGGATACCAGAAACCGTAAAGACCGCTGAACCTGGCAGTTGTGAGCGGCTCATTAACAGGTGTGTAATAGTTGATCCACGGGAATGATTCTGCTACCTGTTTGGCGTAAGCCGCAAGCTTTACCGGGAATTCCTGGTCAAGCAGATCTGTATATAAAGGCCCGCTTCCATGATGAAGCAAGCCTGCAATTGGCTCAATATTCTTCTGACGAAGCATTGTCAGTTGACTGGTTGTCCACGCCCATTCCTCCTTTTTCTCTTCTTTCGGAAAGTGTCGCTCCCATAACACAGGATACCTGAACTTAGTGAAGCCAAGCGTACATAATTTATTCAGGTCATTACCACGGGCATAATGACCCGTTTCCGCCAATTGATCCCTGAACACATCACCCACGCGATTGATGGTACACTCCATTCCACCCCAGATCTCCGGCTTAATGCAAGGCAATCTTTTGTTCATCGATTCTGTTTTCCGGCGCTGATAAAGCCATCAGTTTCTTAAAAAGTTTGAGCGACTGTGCTACAACCTGGTCCATATTATAATACTTGTACGTAGCCAGACGGCCGGTAAAATGGACTTTGGCGAGCTTATCTGCAAGGTCTTTGTAGCGACTATATAGGATAGAATTTTCCGGCCGCGGTACAGGATAGTAGGGATCGCCCTCGGCTTTTGGGTGTTCGTATACAATTGTCGTCTGGCGGTGCTGCTGACCTGTCAGGTATTTGAATTCCGTAACACGCGTATAGGGCTGGTCGTTTGGATAATTCACAGTTCCGGTAGGCTGATGATTTTCCTCATTCCTGGTATCGAATACAAATTCAATTGACCGGTAAGGAAGCTTGCCATAACAATAGTCAAAGAAATAGTCGATTGGTCCTGTGTAGATCATTTCCCTGAAAGGAATAAGATCCGCGATTTCTTTGTAGTCTGTGTTGACCATTACCTTAATATTCGGATGGTCCAGCAATTTTTCAAACATCCTTGTGTATCCGTGCATGGGCATTGCCTGATATTTATCCGTAAAATACCGGTTGTCACGGTTGTTACGGGTAGGAATTCGCGCTGTTACAGATGCGTCCAACTCACTTGGGTCGAGATCCCATTGTTTTTTTGTGTAACCTTTGAAAAACTTTTCATACAGATCTTTGCCCACTTTGTTCAGCACCACGTCTTCAGAGGTTAAGATCTGATCCTTCTTCACGGCTTTAGAAGCAAAAAAAGTTTCAACTTCCTCGCTGGTCAGGTTAAGGCCATAGAGCGTATTAATGGTATTCAGATTGATCGGTATCGGAACAAGCATTCCATCAACGCTGGCAAGTACCCTGTGTTCATATGGACGCCATGCGGTGAATTTCCCGAGATAGTTGAAAACGTCTTCGCTGTTTGTGTGAAAGATATGCGGACCATACTTATGGATGAGTATCCCGGCTTCATTATAAAAATCAAATGTGTTACCGCCGATATGATTCCGTTTGTCAATGATCAGGATTTTTTTACCCGCTTGTGATGCTAAGCGTTCAGCGAGCACGGCACCGGCAAATCCAGCTCCCACAATTAAATAGTCAAACATATTTTATGATATTTTTAGTTTGTGCAGCATTTTTAAATGCGCTTTAATGGCAATGATGGCCATGAGGAGCTTAATAAAGTCTGTTATATCCTAAGAAGTCAATTAACGAGCCAGTTGCAGGATTTTAGTAATGATGCTAAGCCAGTATACTATAGTGAATAAGATGTTCATGGTTTTGCTAATAGAGATCTTCGGTCAGCTATATCACTAAAAAGGGAATATTGTACCGGGAAAGTATTGCTGACTTGATCTGCCGATATCAACATGAGTGCTTAATTATAGCTAATGCTTGTATAATACACACACACACACACACACATACACACACATGGATACTCTTCAATGCCTTCCTGTCTCTCCTGATAAAAATGTTCTTAGGAGTTCTGCTTCATTTCATCGATGTCCATAATTTGCTCAACGTGTCTTATAACAGCGTCGCTGAATCCGCCTTCCTTGTGAAGCTTTAATAATAGAGCCCGTTGGAATTTATTGATCTCGGATTTTGCCTGTAATAAAGCGCTTGACTTTACTTCGTCTGCAGTGACTGTGCCTGTTAAATTCTTTTTATGTGTTTCTTTTGTAAGTGTGTTGACCAAAGCTGTATACTTATTTTTCAAATCCTGCTGTAGCTTATTGTCGATCAGGAATGTCAGCTCGTTGTCAATAAAGTATAATGTGTTGGAAGCTATATGTAACTGAAGCTCTGCTATTTCAGTATCTGAGTTCGGTCTTGGTTTTATCTTAAGCAAACGGATCAGAAGGGGAAGTGATAATCCCTGTACAACAAGTGTAACGAAGATTACAACAAAGGAAAGGAAGATGATAGAATGGCGTTGGGGAAAAGGTGTTTTATCCTGCATTAGCAATGGTAAAGCGAGTGCGGCAGCAAGCGATATCACTCCCCGGGTGCCTGTCCATGCAACGACCAGCACATTTTTCCATGTATCGTCAGGTTCGGTAGGCTCATCTTTGCCGGTTGTTGATGTCTTTCTTTTTCCTGTAAAACCAGGCCACCTGGCTCCCGCGATCACCCAAATGATCCTTACCAGAATTGTTGCGAGGCTGATGAGTAATCCAAAGCCGATCATACGGGGAAGTGCAGCTGTGCCGGGATCTCTGATAATAGCTGGCAGTTGAAGCCCTATCATCATAAAAACAAAGCCGTGCAACAGAAATATCAAAGTGTCCCATACCGCTCTTGTCTGCATCCGCGTCTCATAAGCAAAGATCTCTGAAGACCTCCAGGATATCAGTAATCCGGTACAAACAACAGCCAGGACGCCCGATAAATGAAACTGCTCTGCAGCCAGATAGGAGATGTATGGGGCAAGCAATGTAAGACTCGTTTCTACCACCGCGTTATTTTGGATCCTTTTATGGATCAGGGCAAATAAATACCCTGTTAATATACCAATGGCTATACCTCCGCCAGCCACAAGCAAAAACTGGAGACCTGCCTTCCAAAACACAAATGTTCCTGTGCTGACGGCAATTACCGCATACCTGTAAGCAATCAGTGCGGAGGCGTCATTGACAAGACTTTCTCCTTCCAATATGGTGACAACTTTTCTATTCAATCCCAGCCCTTTTATAATGCCAGATGCGGCAACGGCATCGGGTGGCGACACGATCGCGCCAAGCACAAAGGCGAGCGGCCAGGTAAAACCCGGAATGAAATAGTGAGCCGCAACAGCCACGGTGATGGTTGTAAAAAAAACCAAGGTGATCGCCAAAGCTGCAATGGGACGGATGGATGTTTTAAATTCATGCCATGAGGTTTTGAACGCGGCGTCATACAGAAGTGGCGGAAGTATTATTACAAATACTATTTCGGGATTCAGTGCGAGATTGGGCAATTGGGGAACCGCTCCGATCACCAAACCGGTGACAACCAGCAGCACAGGATAGGGGAGATTCCTTTTATTAGCTATTGCTGTTAAAATGATCAGTATAGCCAGAATGAAAACAACAATTTTAAAATTCTCCATATTTCAATTCATGGGCATCACGCTCTGACTATGACTATGACAGGATAAAATCAGGCAAACTTCTGGGACAAGCCAGGTACTATATTTTACAGGATGCGTTAGTATACTGCGGTAGCTTTGCTGACCAGTTTAGCCATTAAGCTTAATAGCCACCATCATGCACCATCGTATTGATCATTTTAAAATAGGATCCGGCCTTTAAATAATATGGTGAATGGGCTGGAACAACGATTCCCTTCCCCAGATCCAGCATAGTCGATACACCGTCAATAACTATCTCAACAGTGCCTGCAACTACCTGTATAAAATTGTCAATAGGAAGCTTTCTTTGTTTGAAACATTCCTGACTGTCGAATGACATGGTGCAAACACTGCTGTTGTATTTTTTGATCACCGTCTTTAATGCAACCCCTGCTTCAGAATATTCTACTATCTCAATTGTAATATGGATCACTGAGTTCTCATAGCCCGGATCGTCATACTCATTGTCGAAATGGTTCTTGTACATAGTTTTAAAAGTTAGTTCAAGATTTTGGTAAAAAAAGGGACCGGATAAAAATCCAGCCCCGTATGACAGGTATTTCTGTTTTTGAGAACTACATGTTGAAGAACCACTCTGGACTTGTTACGCTGAACAAAGAATCTTTTAATATTTTTTTCTGGATCGTTCATGAAATAATAGATAGTATACCCACGTCGTCAGGCTGGTTGCAACAATAAAGTGCTATGCTTTTCTTTTTTGTTTCAGGTTATTCAGTGACTTTAAGAGAACCTCTGCATTCATTTCCTGGTTAGCCTGGTCATTTTGATTTCTCATCAGATCGGCTTGCAGCAATTTGATCCTGTCTTCAAGACTTTGACCATCTTTCTCCAGGGAAGCCATTGTCTTTCGGGAATCCCTGACCAGAGTTTCCTGCTTACTGATATCCTGTTCGAGGCTGAAGGCTGTTGTACTTGCAGACAATCCCTGGAGAAAAATTTCTGCACCAGCCCAGAGTTCCGGATCGCTTTCAGGTGATATGAAATTTTCATTACCCGTGGTCAATAACAGGTAAACCATACTGTTATTTATCTCCAATTTATTTTTCGGTACTATTTTGAAGTACATATCTATCTTACGGTTGCCGGGTAGTGAAAGGGATACGTTATTAAAAATATAAAATCCTTCTTTCTTATTATTCTTCCAGAATAATGAACCAGTCGTCTCAGGATCATAACCGGCGCTATGCAAATTTTGAAGGATCGTACCTTCAACATCGGCGATATTATTTGCTAATTCAATAGATAGAGCGGACCGCATTACATTATTATACTGCACAGTTGTGGAAGAAGTTTGTGCGGTTGCGCCAGCAACCATGGATAAGCCTACTATAAAGGAAGCCATTTTTTTCATTTTTATTTTGTTTAGTGGGTACTGCGATGGCTTCGAAAAGGCCGGTATGCTTTTATACAAGTTATCCTCGTTGATATTGCAGCACAGTGTTAAGTAACTTAATTTTCTCCGTGATCCTTATTCTTAGCTGAATATTATTCCCTGTTCGTTTAATTTCTTCCAGCGCCGTTTCATATTCGCCGATAGCCTGCATAAAAAGGCTGTTGTTCTCACTTTTGAGGGCTATATAAAACAAACGTATTGAATTGTTTTTCTTGTGACGGGGTCTTAGCCAGAAAAGATACATTATCAATAGTGTGAAAATGGAGAACGATATTATAGTTAATAGAAGCACGAAGAAATTTTAAAGGATACTGCAAAGGTCGCGAATTATGATTCCATAAGTGTTATACTATTTTGCTTATAAAGCACACAATTCACACAAATATATACATACACTCACATAACGATCGGTGAGTTTTTATAAAAGAATTCCGGCACTGTCGTTTATTAAGGTTACATTACATCTATGCAGGTGAATCTATCTGCAGATAAATTGTCCTTATGTTAAATATTGTAGATGTTGTTGTGGCAGATAGAAATCTTGCTACTATGCTGAGAAGTGTTAAAGCCGCCGGACTTGAAAATGAACTGAATAAAGCCGGACCATTCACGCTTTTTGCGCCGACAGATCTTGCATTTGGTAAGATGGCTGCCGGTGAACTGGGAGAGCTTTTAAGGCCGCATAACAGGGCAAAGCTCACACATTTATTGAACCATCATATTGTAAGTGGTAAACAATATTTTGATAGGTTTGAAGACGGCCAGAAGTTGGAAACCATTGACGGCGATGAGCTTTTGGTTTCTGTGAAAGACGGAACTGTTACGATCAATGGATCCGTTATACAGGGCAGAGATATGGAAGCCTCAAATGGATTGGTGCATTCGGTAAGTAAGCTTGTTGTCGATTAAACATAAAATTTATTATTGTCCAGTGAATATCTGGGTCGCTGTTGATGATCGCGGCCCTTTTTTATTACTTATATTAGGTCAGGCAGCAGCGCGCGATGCATGAAGGAACGGTAAGTTCTTTATAGCATGGTATTTGCCGATTGATCTTAGAAGTTCAAACACAGGTATTGCGTGTCAGACACAGAGTTTGAAACACGACAAATTATTATCCTGACACCTTACAAATCCTTCTACGTATTTAAGAGTTATTAAAATGCAACGTTCAATTATCACCGGTACCGGAGCCTATGTACCTGCTGTCGTAAAAAAGAATGAAGAGTTTGGCGCGGATGGTTTTTATGATGGTAAACACCAGCGTATCAATCAGCCAACATCAATGATCCTTGAAAAATTTATCCAGATCACAGGTATCGCTGAGCGCCGGTATGCTCCTGAAGATATCGTCGCATCCGATATGGCGGCTATTGCGGGCCGTGAAGCAATCCGGGAAAGTATGACCGATATTGAAACCATCGATCAGATCATCGTTGCTCATAACTATGGTGACATTAAGATGAATACCATTCAAACGGATAGTGTTCCTTCCCTTGCGTCTCGGGTTAAACACAAGTTGGGGATACTGAATCCCTATTGTGTAGCGTATGATGTATTGTTCGGCTGCCCTGGCTGGTTGCAGGGGTTGATACAGGCTGATCTTTACCTCAAAGCAGGCGCAGCCAAAAAATGCCTGGTCATCGGTACGGAAACATTGTCCAGGGTAACCGATTACGCTGATCGTGATGGAATGATCTTTTCCGACGGTGCAGGTGCTTGCATACTTGAGTCAATTGATGACGAAGGAGATCACCGCGGCATACTAAGTACCGCCGCCCGTTCAGACTGCCGCGAGGAAGCCTTCTATATTGATTTTGGCCAGTCTTATGGCCCTGATTATGATAATGGCAGGCGTTTTATTAAAATGAATGGAAGAAAAGTGTATGAATACGCGCTCAGGCATGTCCCCGAAGCAATGAAAGACTGCCTTGATAAAAGCGGCGTGGATATTCACTCACTGAAGAAGATATTTATCCATCAGGCGAATGAAAAAATGGATGAGGCGATTGTGAAGGCATTCTATCAGCTATATGGAATTGATAGCCCTCCCGAATATGTCATGCCCATGTGCATTCACTGGTTAGGAAACAGCTCTGTTGCCACTATTCCTACGCTCTATGATCTTGTTCGAAATGGCAAAGTTGCTAACCAGGAACTTCACCAGGGTGACATAATTATGTTTGCTTCGGTGGGAGCAGGTATGAATATAAACGCGGCTTGTTATCGCTATTGATCTAAAGATATTTTCTTTAACATGATCTGATGTTGAGTATCGAAATACACTTGCGCAGTCCTGCACAAACAGTAATGCGGTAAATCCAAAAATAGCCTGCCCAACCGTCAGCAGTTTTTCAACGCCGACGTTGGGCACAAGCTTTAATAAAAGCGCCAGGAAAAATTAATTCACTTGATCTAATAATTATGTGCTGGCTTTGGTTCGCTTTCCGAATCATGACCGCCTTGCTTCACCAATTTGTTATAAATCCCCAGTAACAAAAATGGAGCAGCCCATTGCCCTACAAAAAGTGCGTCATGCTTTTTACCCATGCATTTTAGAGTCAGAGATGTAGCCATCGCTGCAATAGATGCAACAAGATACACGGTAGATGGAACTTTTCCGGTAACGTTTTCGATCTTTTCGGTGAGCGATCCTTCCTGAGGTGTTTTTTTTGTTGTGTCCATATTTATGTTTGATACATAAATTCAAAAAGACTGCCAGCTATTTATATTGGAATTGATTGAGAAAATTATACCATAAAAATGCAAAATTATGTAAAGCGTCATGCGAGAACAGGGGTCGATGACAGACTTGCCAAGATTAATGATCACGTGTAATAAAAGCCAGAATTATTTTCTTTATAAAACATATATACTCGCTGTGCTTAGAAAGATGATCCGTCAGACTAACGATAGCCACTATCTTATTTTTCGACATTCTTCTTTGCTGCTTTTGGAGGACAGTAGTGTGCCTCAGGATCACGTCCGGGAGCAAATTCAGACCTTGTCTCAGGATTTATTGGAAGCTTACCGGACTTCGCTCTCTGGCGTTACACGGTAGGTTCTTTTTATCGCTTTTTCTTCAGGGTATGTTAGCAGCACAGTACTTGTTTCTAAAACAGCGATGATCAAATGAGGTAACCAAATATGACCTGCAAAGCCCGCCAGCCAGGGTGAGATCCCTAAAAAGAGGGCGGCAAGAAGATCCAGCGTTAAATGGAAAGGCATAGGGATCTTCTTTATTATACCCGCTTCGTAATTGGTGAAGAGGCTATAAAGAACAGTACTGCTGCCTAGCACAACAGGGATCCAGGTTTCAGGTCCGCCGCGGTAAAAGCCGAACAACCATGGAGATGTTGCCAGTACCAGGCCGACAGTGTAGTCCAGCACTCCGTGCAGTTTTGTTGAGATGATTTTCATGTTTGTCATACTGTATATGAAGATATAAGCGTGCCAAAGGTTTTACAGAGAAAGTGTACCATGTCCGCCTTGTTTAAGCTTGACTTCTGCATCACGATACTGCACACAGCCTGTCTGGTATCGGGTTTCCTCCTTCGCTTTGCTACGGCGAACAGATTCCGCTGATGAGCGCAGATCAATGCGCAGATGCACAGAAGAATTTTATTTAAAAGGGTAAATCTGCAGGAATCTGCAAGTTTCGAAATAGAGAAGATCTGGTTACACAGGTAAAGTAAACCAGAAGGTGCTTCCACTACCAGGCACGCTGTCTATGCCGATAGTTCCACCATGGCGGTTTACGATCTCAGCGCTGATATAAAGACCAAGACCGATGCCGGAGTTGTTGGTGAAATGATGATCAACCCGGTAATAGCGTTCAAACAAATAGGGTTGTTGTTTTGGCGAGATCCCAGGTCCTGTATCACGAACGGAGATTTTAATATCATTCTCCACTCGTTTTACGCCGAAGTAAATCACTCTTGAATCAGGCGCATACTTCATGGCATTATTTACAAAATTAATGATGACTTGTTCTATCCTGTGTTCATCGGCATAAATTTCCTGTTCGATATCACCCTCGAACCGTAGCTCATGTTTATTGTCCTCCCTGACATGCATACAACAATTGTTTAACAAATCCGAAATCCGGAAAAATGTTTTATTCAACGGAATATGTCCACGTGTCAGTCTGGATACACTGAGTAACTCATTGATCAGGCGAGACACCTTATCCACACTCCTGTTTGCCTGGGCGATCAATCTGTTCAGCACTTCCGGAGACGCCTGCTCTGCCTGCCTTTCCATTAATTGGATCGACGCTTTTAAACTCGTGACCGGTGTTTTAAGTTCATGACTGGCGATACTGATAAAATCATCTTTACGTTGTTGTAATTCTTTTTGTTCTGTAATGTCTGCACATGAACTGATATATCCGGTAAAACGCTGATCCGCACGAAAGCGGGGCGAACCGTTTGCAAGCAGCCACCGGTATTCTCTGTTTTTATCCAATATGCGAAACTCCGCCTTAAAGGTCTTGTGGTATTCAAAGGCCGTAAACCAGGCATCCAGATAACCTGCTTTATCTTCCTGGTGCAGGAGATCTGTCCATGACATATTGATCATTTCATTTTCCGGAATGCCGGTAAGATCCGACCAGGCCTTACTCAGGTAGGTGATGTTGCCGGTTTCATCACTCAAGGTTATTAATATTCCCGAACCCTCTGCCATCAGCCGGAATCGTTCTTCGCTTTCCAGCAAATGTTCGTTGAGCTTTTCAACCTTCTGCCTGGCCATGACCTGCTCTGTAACGTCAGTAGTGATGGCAATGATACCAATTGTATTATCGGCAATGTCTTTATATGGCTCATACACAAAGTTTCGATAGACCATTTCTATTCTTCCATGCCTGGCCAGTTTGACAGGTTTTTCGTTGGCCCAGTATGTTTCCCCGCTACTGTAAACAAGGTTCATAATGAATTCCAGCCCCTGGTCTTTTGCCTCCGGAATGGCCTCAAACACTGGCTTATTCATTAACTGCACCGCTGGTCTGCCCCACAATTCGAGCATCATTGGGTTGGCCATAGCGATGGTGTGTTCATGTCCTAATAGTACCGCCATTGCAACCGGTGCCTGCATGATCATACTACGCAATGTTCTTTCGGCAGCCTCAACCTTCCATTTGGCGTCCTGTAATAATTGGCGTGATCTTACCTGTGATGTATTTTCTATCACCCACACGATCACTTTTTCCACCTTGCCGTATCTGTTCATTACCGGGCTGTAGACAAAGGTGACAAAAATATTTTCCTCCTTTCCGTTCGGTATGAGCATCACTTCTACTTCGGTAGCATGAAATGAAGTGCCGGTAGAAACGACTTCGCTGAGTGCTGTTTCATAAAATGGCGCCGCTTCCGCGAAGCTGTCCCAGTAGTAACGGCCGACTATCTGTTCCCGTGATTTGCCGGCTACCTTTAGAAAACTTTCATTGGTGGTTTCACTAATAAGTGTTCTGGCATCCATGATGCATATACCTACAGGCGCGCCCGAGATAAGCGTGTCGATATCTATATGATTCACATCATTCATAGTCGAAAATATGTTGACTGGAGAAATCATTGCTTTAACAGTATTGCGTTCTGATGATAGTGCATAACGGGCAGTTCGGGAGAGCAGTAACTTACCACAATATTACATCCCGGCGGTGCCCGCGGATATTTGTATCGAAGTATAAAAGTAGAAATTAAAGCAAATAGTTTTCTGTACTTTGAAAACCTTGTGCTGCATAATTACCACATTATAAAAAATGTTATATACAACTGCCGCTGTTTTTATAACTGTCTCTCCAATTTGTAAAGCAGATCAAACTTCCTGAATTTGTGGCACACTGTTTCGCGTTCTACTTATTATATTCTGTTAACGCAAAACTTATACATGGAATCATTTCAGCAATCTCGACACGACGAGCCGCTATATAATGAGTCGGCCAGGCCACATACTTCGGTACGCCTGGAAGAACAGCAAAGATCTACCGGTGACAATGGGAGGGAAGAGGATAGGTCGTTTGTGGATCGGCTGCCATGGTATGGGAAAAATGAAGGAGCCGGAGCGGAAGACGAGCGTTCTGCTTATATCAATTTCTTTCCTGAACGTGATACTGATGATTTGAAAAATGAATTGCCGCGGGAAAGGTTTCAGGAGGGCATTAGCGGCGTAAATTTCTGCTGATTAAACATATTTAACCACTCTTTGGCAATAACTGCGTTTTGCAAGAGAAATGGCAATTTGGTCTTTAATTATCATAACCGTTTACGCCCGGACCTGGGATAATTATTGAGAATAATAAAACGACTTCTGCTTCCCTGTCTAATAACCATTCGGGTAATGAAACATCCTTGCCAAATGCCCATATGTCCTGGCTGTTGACCAGGCTGAATGGTGAGGATGGGCCATTGATGTCAGTCGCGCGTCCGTCATAAAAGCGATCTGTACGATATTTGAATTGATACTTGCGCCTTCCCTTGGTAACGCAGATGATCGTAATTTTTTGAAGAGGTAAAGCTTGCATAGATATGGTTCATATAACCAGCTATATATAATGGCAATAACGTGCCACAAGGGATTCTGTGTTCGTTTTATTCAACCTTTCATGTGAATAGCTGGTTAATGACTTTTTACCAAAAAAGGGCCATGATGGAAATCAAGCCCCGTTTTTATCCAATATCCTATGAAAACCAATGTAAAAATAGATTACAACGATCAAGTTGTTTTTATATCACTCCATCTAAATTTTATAAAATTGTCACATACGTCAACCCGGCTACTATCGGGTCATTACAGTGTTTTCATGCGTGAGCGACAACATGTAGTGATTACCGGCCCGGTTGTGGTTGTTATAAGCTTTAATGCAAGGAGTCCAGGCGTTTCAAGAAGGAAAGTTTCACGCGCATACATTTTTTATAGAAGTATTCACCCAGGAGAATTAAATAGATCGAATGACCAATCATCCAAAATTTATAGTTGTCGCAGGAGCATCCGCAGGCGGATTGAGTGCAGTTGAAAAAATGATCAATTCTTTTCCGAAAGGTTTGGACGCAGCCTATTGCGTTGTGCTGCATCTCTCACGGAAAGCCAATGGTGATTTTATTGCGGATCGGCTTTCGCAAAACACTTCGATGCGTTGTGAGCTCGCCAGGAATGGCGCAGCGATAAAGAAAGATCATATTTATATCGCCCGTCCGAATCAGCATCTGCTTGTCAAAAACAACAAGTTCATTTTGGGAGGAGGGCCTGAAGAGAATCGTTTTCGTCCATCAATAGACGTTTTGTTCCGGTCGGCGGCAGTTGCTTATGGATCCCATGCAACGGGGATTATTTTAAGCGGCCTGCTTGACGACGGTACATCCGGGATGTGGGCGATCAAAAGAAGCGGAGGCACATGCATTGTACAGGATCCTGACGAAGCGGAATTTCCTGATATGCCGCTATCTGTTATCAACAATCTCCAGGTTGATCATATCCTTCGCCTGGATGATATCGGGCCTGTTCTGAGTCAGGTCATCGAATCTCACAAAGGACGTCGCCGGTCTGCTCCAAAAGATGTGCAACTTGAGTCAAAGATCGCCGAAACAACGGCAGTAGGCATTCATGATGTAGAGAAAACAGGTACCGTGAGCGTGTTTGCCTGTCCTGATTGTGGCGGCAATCTATGGGAAGTGGAGGGTGATGTGATCAAAAGATATCGTTGCCATATCGGACATGCGTATACTGAAAAAGATCTGGTAGTAAAACAGGCGGAAACTGCCAGTAGAACACTCTGGGCTGCACTAAGGATGATGGAGGAACGCCAGCACCTATTAAAGAAGATCGAAATGGAAAGTGGAAAGAAAAGTAATAAACACAACGCTGAATATAATGCTGAAAGGCAAAACGACATGCAGCGGCATATCAACCGGTTAAAAGAAATGCTGTTTGATCTGCAAAGCCAGACCTGATGAGTGTAAATTCTATCTGGCAATACTATTAACGGTTGTCATTCCGGCTCCAATCCCGTTACGTCAAAGACCTCTTCTTGTATACTGGTGTAAGGTTCCCGCAGATTTCGCGGATCAGTCTGTCCGCAATTGAAATGATCACCTCTAATCAACCGTACTTTATTAGTATCCGCGGATTTCGCAGATGAGATTCTGATAGATTGAGGATATCTGCGTAATCTGCTGATAAAAGGTTAAACCGCTTTCACTAGCGGAAAAAGGGTTAAGGATCGATGGATAAATCTGCGGGATACCTATGCTAGTATACAGGTGAATAATACAAAAGAAAAGTGGGCTGCATTCGCAACCCACTAAAAAAATATCCTTTCTGATTTGAGATTTAGTATGTCAGCTGTAATTCAACTCTTCTATTCCTTGCCCTGCCCGCTGCAGTTTTGTTATCAGCCACCGGGTTAGTTTCGCCCATGCCAGTGCTTTTCAGGCGCGATTCCGACACCTGTTTTTCTACGAGGTAATTTTTGACAGACTCTGTCCTTTTTTGGGATAAGGCCAGATTGAATTCGTCCGAACCTTTGTCGTCTGTATATCCTTCAATGGTCAGATTAGCTGTTTCATATTTTTTAAGCAATACGATCAGTTCATCCAACTGATTCAAAGAGGCTGTTTTCAGTTTCGCACTGTTGTTCTCGAAAAATAGTTTGCTTGCGATCTGAGTGATCTTCGTTTTATCTTCTACGGTCACTTCCGGACAACCTTTGTTGGCAATTGTTCCGGCAACATCCGGGCAACGGTCTTCATTATCGGCTACTCCATCTCCATCTTTATCGGGACAGCCTTTTAATGCAAGTGTACCGGCAAGATCGGGGCAAGCGTCTTCTTCGTTCACCACTCCGTCTTTGTCGTTATCCAATGTACAGCCTGTTGTATCAACTTTATAACCGGCGGTTGTTCCCGGACATTTATCATCAATATCCGCAACGCCATCGCCATCTGCATCCGGGCATCCGCGCAGCGCAACTGTGCCTGCAACTTCAGGACAGCGATCATCCTGGTCAGCAATACCATCCCCATCTTTATCCGGACAGCCTTTCAGCATCTCGGTACCTGCAACATCCGGGCAAGCATCGAGGTAATCAGGAATTCCGTCTTCATCTTTATCAAGCGGACATCCTTTTTTGTCCACCATAGTATTGGTTGGAGTATTCGGGCATTTATCAAGACGGTCAGCCACGCCATCATTATCCGCATCTTTTTTCTTGCCGAAATTGAATGCAAGTCCGGCTGTGTGCAGGAGGTATGCATCATTCCTGTCACCAACCACACCATCTCTTTCATCTGCCGTGCTGTACATAAATACTTCCTGCAAATTCAGCATAAGGGATGGACCGAGTTTGAAGTTGATACCGCCTCCAAAAGAAGGAGCAATAAAATCGACCTTTTCATCTTTTATATCAAGATTCTTATCGAATAATATCGCGCCGCCGCCAACCATCAGGTACGGTCGCACAGGCGAGTTAGGTCCAAGAATATTGAATCTGAAATTAAGGAGGGCTGAAGTAAAGTCATTTTTAAAGTTGCCCATATTACTTCTGTACCCCATTGTCCCTTTTGTGGCGAGCAGGTTTACATCAAAGTTGCCTCCAAGGTATCTTGACAGAGACAGGCCTCCGAAACCATAGTAAGTGCCATTGGTTTTGTAGAAGTCGTTGCCTAAGTCACCATTATACTGCGAGACGCCTCCATGTAAACCAATGGCCCATTTTTTATCCTGCGTCTGGGCAGATGCAGAGAATATTGCGATCACACAGCAGGCTGCGAGTAAAATTTTTTTCATTTGTTGCTTTTTAATTCCATCAAAGGTGGTACAAGCCGGCGGGTGTATTATTATACAATTACGCATTTGCTTTACACATCTTTACAATTCGTTGTTAAATTATCTTGTGTATCGCTGCTTTAACAGCAGGAAGATTTGACCGGTTGAATCTCATTGGCATTCCTAAAAATGATCACATCAAATCGATAGTTGATCTTCACTCGCAAATACTAGTTGATATCATTCCTCATAGATTTTAGTTTGGACTTCGGTAAGTAGATCTGAAATCCAACGCCTATGTTGAGTGAGTTGTTGGTTGTTGCATTGCCAAACCCCACTGTCAGGTTATATTTTGCCAGTGCTTCCAGCGCAATATTCTCGTTCAGAAAATAGGCGATACCTGGCCCTAAACCAACGCCGAGCCCGTTGGTATTGGTGCTGCCCGAACCAGATACTTTTGTGTTGGAGCCATAAATACCGACATTCCCGTCAATAAACCATCGCGTTTTTTTAACATCGGTCAGTGCTCTTTTTTGCAGGTAGTATCTGGCTACCGGTCCTACGCCATAATTTATGGTGGTAAAGCCGTCGCCTGTCTGTAGTCCGAAAAGCACTTCGGCGCCTAAAGCAAAATCATCGGCAATAAACCAGGCTACTCTTGGGGTAAGATCGAAGCTGAATGCGGTATTCCCTTTCTGAAAGTCCAGGCCGATATTTGATACCTGCCCACCTATAATGTACCAGTCTTTTTTGGTCTGTGCGTATGCCGCGGTGTTTAAAAGTGCAAAGATCAAAGCGAGTGTGAGAAGCTTTTTCATATTTCTTTTTGAGTTGATTAAATAATTGCTATCCGGCAACCGGATCATTAATGTCTTTATCTTGTTGCCTGATCATTTTAAGCAGAGACGCAGGTAGAACATCCTCTTTCGACAGGATATGTTTGTAATGTTCTTTAAGCAGCGCTTCCATCTTTTGCCATTCCCCTTCATTACCGGTCCGCGACTGTTCATCAAGGTTTGCCAGTGCAACTATCCAGGCTTGCTGGTATTTGTTTTCCCTGTTTGCAATGGGTTGGACTGCATCACCGAAATCAGACAGCTCCTCTGTCAGCTGCCTTACCCAGTTAGTGCTTTCGTCGGCAACAGATGCATTAAGCGTATTCAAAGCAAAAGGTTTTAATCTCGTTGCCGCTTCTGCACGTGTTGTGAGGATGGCGATGAGTTCCTGGACAACGTCGACAGGTTTGTCTGTTTCACTTATCTCTGCCATGTTGGGATGATTGATATCTCTGACCATGTACAAAGGTTGGTTATATCTTCCGGTGGGTTCTTACACAATTTGTCATAACTGTTACAAGATGTGTTGGGTTTTCCGTTGCAGGCCTGCCACCGGTTTGCCCGGAATGGCAGGAATCTGTCTTCTGACATTCAGCACGTAAAAATTATGTAAGTCTTTTGAATGCAGGTATAACAATAGCCGGGCATCCATGCTACACCTTTGTGAGATGATTGAACTCCTGATGGGCAGGATTATTTTACAGAAACAAGCCGGTATTTAAAACATGACATTCAAACCAGTTTACATGAAAAAAGAGATACAGCATTCGTTATCGCAGTTATTGACTTCCGGCATTCGCGATCTTTACCGCGCGGAAAAAGATATCGCCCGCATATTGCCCAAGATGATCAGGGCTGCTGATTCGCCGGTACTTAAACGGGCATTTCAGGAGCATCTCAATATCACCAAAACGCACGTAGTGCGACTGAAAGAAGTATTTGGATGGATCAGACGCAAGCCTAAAGGGAAGAAATGTATCCCGATACGGAATATCATTAAAGAGGGGAGATATGCCCTGGAACTTGCAGTAAACGGATCTGCAGTAAGAGACCTGACGCTGATCCTTACAGCTCAAAAGATGGAGCATTATGAAATAGCCGGGTATGCCATACTTGCAAACCTGGCCAGTGCACTATCACTGGATAATGTCGCCAGAGCTCTTCTGAGTACGCATAGTGAAGAAGTTGAAGCGGGAATTATGTATAATGATATTGCGTCAAATGATGTTATTCATCCTGAGTTTCATCTGAATTGATAAAATGATACATCCTTATGTCTCTTTTCAATTAACGAGGATGGGTTGTATATATTTATACACATTATGTTAAGATATTTGCTGGTCAGTTTTCTTAACAAGTTGTAAGTCGTGCCGCCTCCTTTCTTTCTGTCAGTCTGATTCAAACACGGTATGTGCACGTTTATTTTAATGTGCTATCCCGCAGTGCATTAGCTATCTACGCTCGTGTTGGACAAGTTCTATTTCTTCTTCATTTTTATTAAATGCCTATCAGGCGTTTCGTCCGGCAAATTATAATGACTAATAAAGGCGAAACCAACTGTATGGAATGGATATTGAATGAATGATGATAAGAAAACTTATCGATGAATTTTTATGTAAAATATGACCTGCAGATTATTTGCCGGAAACTTTTGTTGGAACAGATGCAGGCCACCGGACTGGATTACCATCTTACGGATATAAATGAGTTGCAGATCCGTGAAGAGATCTCACCAGATCATCTTGCGGAAATTAATGAAGCCTTACGGAATGCAGGGATAGAGATCGTCGCTTCCCCAAAAAGCATCATTGTTCAAAAAACAAAGGAAGCGATACTGGACCTGATCTCGGAAGAGGACAAACTGGTGCTTATAAAAACCTCACATCATTTAGCCAAGACACTTAACCTGGGCTACAGATATCTTGCCGCGGTGTTTTCTGAAATAACTTACTCAACGATTGAAAATTATATCGTCATGCAAAAGGTGGAAAGGGCAAAGGAAATGATAACAGCCGGAATGCTGACGTTTACTGAAATAGCCTGGAAACTGAATTACAGCAGCGTGGGCCATTTTAGCATGCAATTCAAAAATACAACGGGTCTTACTCCGACCATATTTAAAAAGATCATCACCCAGCGTCGGGATAATCAGCAAGCAGCATTTTCTGTCAGTAAAGATCGTGATCGGAACAACCTGCAACACTTATGAACTACGATGAAACAATACGGGTTTTGTTGGTGGATGATGATGAAGATGACCGGGCTGATTTTATTTCGGTTTTTGCTGGCTTAAGAATGAATACGTCTGTGGAAACCTTAAAGGATGGTGCCGCTCTTATGAAACATCTTACACAGGAATCAGCAAAACTTCCGCATATATTATTCCTGGATCTGAATATGCCAAAGAAATCCGGACTGGAGTGCCTGATCGCTATCAAAAAGATCGAACGTTTGAAAGATGTTACGATCGCGATCTATTCAACGTCTTCTTCGCAGAAAGATATTGAAGACACATTCGTGAATGGTGCTAATATCTACATTAAAAAACCCGCACATTTGACAATGCTGAAGAAAATTTTGATGCATGTGCTTGCCATAAACTGGCAGTATCATACTTCGGGATTGAACAGGGATAACTTTCTATTGAAATTGTAGTCTCCGTTCTGAACAGAAAAATCAAGTCTCCTGGGACGGAGAAGTACGGGTTGAACCGGCATAAAACAAACCCCGGATCACCATCCGGGGTAAAACAGGTGCAGCAGATGGTACTGCACAGAAGGACGGAACTTGTAGGGCGATATGTCTTCACGAAACAGGTGGAAGAGCAATTTCCCGTTTCAGTTTTTTAGTTTTTACTAAAGTACGTTTGATAACTTTAAGTGGCAATGTGACCTTTATTATATAACCGGTCTTCCGGTGTGATACTGCACTTACACTTCCCTGTACCCGTTCTGCGCGGCTTTTGATCGTAATCAATACAGCTTTGTTATTCCGGGCTACATGCTTTGTACGCCCGTCATCAGCCATTTCCAAAAGAATATGCTTATTCACTTTGCTGATCTTGATCGAAGCCCGTGCAGCAGCGCGTTCAACTATATTGGAGACCTGGATTTGGATGATACGGTAAATTATTTCCTGCAATTGTTCACTGATCTCTTGCGATGTGATCGATAAGACAGAAAAGTGTATGCGTATCTTTTGCAACAGCGATACTTCTGCAACAAAACCACGCAGAATTTCCAGGATCCCGACTGGGCCTAATGGTGGCTTCTGAAATCCTGTAGCAAGACGCCTGGTCTCCATGATAACTTCTGTAACATACTGCAAAGCCTTCGTGATATTTTCCTGCCGTTGCGTCTGTGAAGACACAGCCATATCCAGGTGTATTCTGGACGCAGATAATGCCTGTCCTATATTATTGAATAATTCATGACTGAGACGCTCGTTTTCCCTGTCCCTGAAAGCCAGCATTTCCTGATCCTTTCTCTGCTGATCCATGACAAGAAAATGAAGCTGCTGCTGGTGTTTTAATATCCTGTTTGAGATATCCTGGGTGAGCCCAAGAAGTTTTATTGCCTTTTTATCTGCATTACGCACGATACATGCGCGATCATATACGGGAACAAATACCCCGGCTGAATTTCTGAACCGGTATTCCTGTTCCCATATTGTCACATTAGTGTCTGATATGGCTAAAGCCAGGCGGGCCAGTACCAGATTTCTTTCGTCGGGATGTATCATGGCTTCCCACAGATCCTGACAGATGAGCTGATCTTCGATCTGATAACCAAATACACGCTTATGTCCACTGTCGATCCAGCGGATCTTATCACCAGGCAGATCTTTCTCCCACAAACAATCGGAACTGAAGTTGGCTAAACGTGTATAATGTTCCAGGCTGTTTCTAAAAAACTGGTATTCATCGGGATTTTCGAAAAACATGTGCGTGATTTTATCCCTACCTCAGCCATAGCTCAATTGCTCAGGTAGTATATTAAAATAGTTGGTTAAGCCATCGGGACAGGATGAAGAATTCCTCGCCCTTGTTAAAGCTATAAAAAGCCTTAGAGATATATGTTATACCTAAAAAGAAGAATATGGTCAAATTCACAGATGGTAGCATGACTCTTGCTTCATTACAGATATAAGATGCTACGGGAATACCCGTATCGGTCGTATCGGAATACAAATAGTCAGGTAAATGAAGTCATTCCGTCGAACTATCATCTTTAATTAACTTAAATTGGTGCAGTTCGCGATACTTACCGACACGTTTTTTATTTTCTTTCGTCTGATTTCACTACACAACTCTGCCACCCCTCATGTATGTATTTATAAAAAATATGGTTTGCGTGCGATGCAAGATAATTGTCGAGGAGATTTTAGGTAAATTGGAAATCCCTTTTGATAAAGTTGAGCTGGGCCGGGTGATAATGACTACTGCACCAACCGCAGATCAGCGTAAGCAGCTGGATGTATGGTTAGATCATTATGAACTGGCGGTGCTGGACAATACGAGGCAGATCCTCGTTGAACGTATTAAAATATCCATTATAGAAGTATTTCATTCCAAAAACGATGATTTACTCCTCAAGTTCTCTGAACATCTTAGCAAGACGCTCAATTATGATTATACCTATCTCGCTAATGTCTTTTCAGATGTAGAGGGAAGTACTATCGAAAAGTTCTACATTCAGCAGAAGATACAGCGGGTAAAAGAACTTATCATGTACGATGGTATGGGGTTGAAAGAAATTGCTTATTCACTAAACTATAGCAGTGTTTCACACCTTTGTAAACAGTTTAAAAAAGTAACCGGGAAAACACCTGCCGGTTTCAGGAAGGACTGGGAAGCTCCAATGCATCAACAGGCAAGTCAAAAGGATCCAGCACAGGAAACGTCACACCGCATTAATTTTTAATCATGCCAGTTAACAGAAACCTGCTCATTATCGATGATGATCCCGATGACAGAGCTCTTTTTATTGAAGCAGTTAAAGAAATTGATCATGCTATCATCTGTATATCGGCAGACAATGGCCAGCATGCACTTGAACTGTTACATAACTCACCCGGTTGGCTACCTGATTTTATTGTACTGGATCTCCGGATGCCCCGGTATAGCGGCAAACGTTTTTTATTTGAAATAAAAAATGATGACCGGCTGAAACATATACCAGTGATCATTTACACCACTTCCAAGAGTGTGGAAGAGTCAAATGAGCTGACATCGCTCGGAGCCTGTCATTTCATGACCAAACCCCGGAATTCCGAAGAGATTTACTATCTTGCTTCCTTCATTCTGGGAGAAAAATGGGTTTTACCGGAAAGTCATATAGGCCCTCCGGACCTGGACAACTAACTGTATTTCCCCTTGGTTTCCTTCCTTATACACAGCATCGCCGCCAAATAATCATTGGATGAAGAAAACCTCCCGAGCAAAAAAGCCCATAAAAAAATCAGCTGGTCAGGATCAGGCTAGGAAAAAAGCGTATTCCCCGACATTACCCGATAGTTCAAACACGCAGACCCAGTTCCCTGTGGTAGGAATAGGGGCTTCCGCCGGCGGTTTGGAAGCCGTTACCGAACTGTTAAGAAGCCTTCCTTCGTCGACAGGGATGGCCTTTCTTTATGTACAACACCTAAGCCCTGAACACGACAGCCTTCTTTCATCCCTGCTGCCAAAAGTCAGTAAGATTCCTGTGCTGGAAGCCGTGAGCGGAATGAGCATCCGCCCGGATACCCTGATCGTAATACCTGCAAAAAAGGAAATGACGATCAGGGGAGGTAAGATCCTGTTATCACCCCGTTTGCAAAAGAACAAGGTTAATGTGCTGATAGATGTTTTTTTTACTTCACTTGCGGAAGCATTCCAGGAAAAAGCATTTGGCGTTGTTCTTTCGGGAAATGCAACAGATGGCACCCATGGACTGGAAGTGATCAAAAATTCAGGTGGAATTACTTTTGCGCAGGATGATACAGCAAAATTTACCAGTATGCCGCATTCCGCGATTGCGGCAGGTGTGGTGGATTTTATATTGAGTCCTTCCGGTATCGCGCGGGAGCTTGTTTCATTCAGCCGTCATCCCTTATTTACCGGGAAGCTTCCTTCAAAAGGAATGGCCTCACCGGATATAGACGGCAGCAATCCCTATCTCAGATCGATACTTCAACTGTTACAACAGACCTATGGTGTGAATTTCGCTCTTTATAAACTCAACACCATCGCAAGACGGATCACAAGGCGGATGCTTCTGTCAAGGATCAGGTCGTTAAAGGCGTTTGACTTATGGCTGAAGGATAAACCTGCGGAACAGGATATCCTGTTCAATGACCTTTTGATAAACGTCACCAATTTTTTCCGAGATGTTGACGCTTCAAAATATCTAAAGTCTACATTGCTGCCAAAGCTCTTAAAAACAAAAAAGAGCGGCGAATCAATACGCATCTGGGTTACAGCCTGCTCCTCGGGAGAAGAAGCTTACTCGATCGCGATGATGCTACTCGAGATCAAGACAGGTGTGCAGTTTAAAAATATCAACATCCAGATCTTTGCAACAGATCTCAGCCAGCAGGCGATCAGCAAAGCACGTGCAGGTGTTTATACCAAACAACAGGTAGAACATGTATCCGCTGCACGTTTACAACGTTTTTTTACCAAATACGACGGAGGCTACCGGATCGCACAACAGGTGCGTGATCTTTGCGTATTTGCGCCTCATAATCTGCTAAGCGATCCTCCTTTCTCGCGTATCGACTTTATCAGTTGCTGTAATCTGCTGATATATTTCGATTCAGCGGCACAAAAAAAGGTCTTATCTACCTTCCACTATGCGCTCAACCCGGAAGGATTTCTTCTCCTGGGAAGATCTGAGACAATTGGATCCAATCCGCAATTGTTTACTGCCGTGGAGAAAAAAGTGAAACTGTATACGCGTAAAAAGAACTCCGGCCCGGGACTACTTCCTGCTCCGGATTATCGCTATCGCAGCCCCCGGAATCAGGGAGATGAAATTGCCGGTAATAAAAAGAAAATATCATCTTCTCTTTCCAATACCAGCACATTTGACGCGGCTATCAATTCAGTGTTGCTGACCAAATATGTTCCACCCGGAGTGGTGATCAACCAGCAAATGGAAATACTGCAGTTCAGAGGTAATACATCATTATACCTTCATCACCAGGAAGGAAAAGCCACGCTGAACATACTCAAGATGTCCCGTCCTGAAATTGCATTTGAGTTGCGTACTGCCATCGGAAAAGCGTTTAAGTCGGGAAAAGCCGTTGCGAAAAAGAATATCGCATTGAACGGCGGGAGTATGTTATCACTGGATGTGGTACCCATAGTAACGGACATCGAAGAGCCGGCACTCCTGGTATTATTCACGAAAACGGAATCTGTTGAAGTTACAGGAGGGCGTGGGAAAACGAAAAAAGTGAGCGGCGACAACGACAAAAAGATCGCCCGTCTTGAAGAAGAAATTGCAGCTTACCGCGAAGATCTTTTGTCCATGGGACATAACCACGAAGCGGCGATGGAAGAATTGCAAAGTGCGAATGAAGAGGTGTTAAGCAGCAACGAAGAATTGAGAAGCATCAACGAAGAACTGGAAACTTCCAAAGAAGAGATCCAATCAGCCAATGAAGAGCTCGCAACGTCCAACCAGGAGCTACAAACAAGGAATGAACTGCTGGATGAATCGTACAGGTATTCAGAGGCCATCATCGCGACTATACACGACCCCATGGTGGTGCTGGATAATGAAATGCAGGTCAAAACTGCAAACCGCTCTTTTTATCAGCGATTCTACCTGACGGAAAAAGATACAGAAGGCATATCCCTCTTTGACATCGGAGGGGGAACCTGGAATATTACAAAACTGAGAAGGTTTCTGAAGAATATAAACCAGAAGAATACTGGCTTCAATGACCTGGAGATAGAACAAACCTTTCCCCGCATAGGCAAAGTGATCATGCGGGTGAATGCAAAACGGATCATGCAGCCTGCGCACCGGGAACAATTGCTGCTCCTCGCTATTGCAGATGTTACTGAGATAGTGGAAAAACAAAGGGCTGAAAAAAAAGAACTGCAGCAAAAGATCACCTTGCAGGAAGAACTTGTTACCGCAAGCAAGCTCGCAGACGAATACATCCGCAGTATCTTTTTACAGGCTCCGGTACCCGTAGTCGTTTTTAAAGGTGACAGCTTTATCGTGGATCTGATCAATGACAAAGCGATCGAAACATTCCTGCTGAAACAGGTAGATATAGCAGGTGAACCATTCTTTGAAAAGTTTCCTGAATTCCGGAAAGCGCCTATTGAATCAATGTTAAAAAAAGTGTATCAGACTGGCAGATCATATTCTGCAGAACAGTTCCGTATCGCAGATAAAGACGGCAATGCAGAGGGAGACCGTTATTTCAATTTTACCTTAAATGCTGTTCGTGGTTTGCAGGGTGGAGTGAATAGCGTGGTTGCCGTTGGTATTGACGTAACACAGGAGGTAAAAGCACGGCATGAAATTGAAAAACAGTCCTCCGGGTTTGAAGCGGCTGTACGCCAAAGAACCAAGGAATTGAATATAGCTAACGAAGAACTGGCATCAACCAACAGTGTTTTAAAAAAGGTTAATAAAGAGCTGGCATCGTTTGCCTATGTATCCAGTCATGATCTGCAGGAACCTTTGAGGAAGATCCAGCTATTTGTCAGTAAGATCCAATCCAGTGAGGCAGGTCATCTCACGGAGACGGGTAAGGGGTATTTTTCAAAAGTACACGATGCTTCTGTGCGTATGCAAAGACTGATCGAAGATCTCCTGGCTTTCGCACAGATCAACACCAGCGAGATCAAACCGGAAATGGCTGACCTTGAAAAGATAACTTTGCAAGTGGTCAGCGAACTCACCGAAGTGATCACGGCCAAAAATGCAAAAGTTGAGATAAAGGAACTATGCTTCGCCCGGATCATTCCTTTCCAGTTTCACCAGCTCATGCAGAACCTGATCAGCAATGCGCTGAAGTTTGTGGTGCCGGGGCGGGATCCAGTTATAGTGATCGAAGGAAAAATTGCAACAGGAAGTGAAATAGGCTATCCTGAACTGGTGGCCGACAAAAAATATTGTCATATCCGTGTTACTGATAACGGGATCGGTTTTGAACCCGAGTTCAGCGAACAGATATTTGAAGTGTTTCAGCGATTACACGGACAGCAAGAATATCCGGGAACGGGGATTGGCCTTGCGATCGCGAAAAAGATCGTGGAGTTTCATAAGGGAATCATTACGGCCAGCAGTGAATTGGGAAAGGAGACGAGGTTCGATATTTACCTGCCCGAAGAGTGATCTTGATCGGTTCTCGCAGTCTGAAGTTTGTTTCAGACTTCAGGTCGCCGGCCAGCCAAATGCTGTTTAGTTAAAAAAAACACTAAGCAAATAAAGGCTAGAAGGCTCCTTCGCTTCGCTACGTCGGACTGCAGATTACGCAGATCAGACGCTTTTTCAATATTTATCCGCGTATCTGCGTTGTATTTTATCTGCGTAATCTGCGGGAAAACTACGCCATTCAATACCATGGAGGCGTTGAACTTAATGACAATGGTCGCCCGGAAAACAGCACAGGGAATACGCTTTGGTACATCTTTGGCAGTTACTTGAGTAATCAACTCTGTATGCGTACATTTTTCAGAAATAATGGCTTGTCCATTGCTTTCCTGTCACTGTTTGTGCTTGCACTTGCCGGACAATGGTTCACCGGGTTTAATGAATACAATAAGGAGCTTGAGGAAGAAGGAGCGCAACGGGTAAGCCCATTGCAATATTCTTCGTCAGGACATTTTATTGAAGCAACCTTTGAAAACTGGGAAAGCGAATTTTTGCAAATGGCTTTGTTTGTTCTGCTAACGATCTCATTAAGGCAAAAAGGATCTTCCGAATCCAGGAAGCTGGGGGAAGAAGGCGAAACGGAAGATGTAAACAGAGAACCGGATCCTTTTAAGAAAGATGCACCCTGGCCTGTTAGAAAAGGTGGATGGATACTGAGCATTTATAAGAACTCCCTTACCATCGCCTTACTATTGTTGTTCTTCCTGTCTTTTATTCTGCATTTTTATGGAAGTATGAAAGATGAAAATGAACAGTTGATCCGGAAGGGGCTTCCCATCGAATCAGTAAGCCAGTTTATGGCCCAGCCAAGGTTCTGGTTTGAATCGTTTCAGAACTGGCAAAGTGAATTTTTATCGGTGTTTGCGATCATTGTTCTCTCAATCTTTCTCCGTCAAAAAGGTTCATCCCAATCCAAGCCGGTAGATGCGTCCAATCATGAAACTGGTGACTGACACTAAAATGACTACCTGCTACTGCCTGACCATGGACTTCGATCGGTCGATGTCCCGTTAATAGTGTAGGCTTTCACTGGCGTAAAAGTAACTAAGCGTCCGTCGCGTATTGTTGATTCATTGCGTAACTCAATACAGATCTGAGATGAATATGCCGGTAATTGGTTACTGAAGTGACCGGCTATGAACTACTATTTGTCTGCTCTTTTTCCTCCAGCTGATCAAGAATAATATCCTCGCGATGCTTTTTTATATCATGCATTTCATGCGCTTCGTCAATAGAATGCGATTGCTGCAAGCTTTCTTCTTTTTTGGTGATCTCACCCAACTGGATGTAATATTTCTGAATGATCTTCAGGTCTTCTTCCGGGATATTTTCAATGTTAACGAGTCGATTGCTGGCAAATTCATGTGCAGCAACCAGTTCATTAAGTTTTAGTTGAATAGCCAGTGAATCCTTGTTCTGGGCTTTTTGTATAATGAATACCATGAGAAAAGTAATGATCGTGGTACCCGTATTAATCACCAGCTGCCAGGTTTCAGAGAAATGAAAAAAAGGTCCGCTTACTGCCCACACGACAATAAGGAGTAAAGCGATAAAAAAAGCGTAAGTGCTTCCTGCGAGATGCGTCACCTTGCTGGCAAATCGTTCAGATAGGCGGGGAGTAGAGGACGGAATTTGTGGTTGCTGCATATTCAGGAAATTAAGCTGTGATTGAAGACCTCGTGCTGAGTTAATGACAACGCCGTGCCAGTTCTGGTTAATGAACGGTGAATGGTAAAGGGCCAGTCAACAGCCAACCGTGTCTTTGCCTCCGTTCGTTTTCAGGATAGATATAACAGTAGGCAAAAGCTGTATCAACCTAAAGGGAATATTCAGGTATTAGTGTCCGAGGGAACAGTTACGCTGTTTCCTCTTTTTCCCTTTATGGGAAACACTGTATGTCATTTCACCAGCTTTTCATTGAGTTTCATCTCCCAAAATGATGGCAGCAAATTCGCAGTAATAGTATAAATCGATTGATCAAACATAAAATTATTATTATGAAAATTCTATTAGGAACAGTTGCCCTCAGCCTGGGTTTGTTGTCATTTGCTGGCTCCGGACTGCAATCATCATCAGCAGTTAGTTGTGACCCTTCTACAGGAACAACTTACCAGGATACAATTCCGCGTAAGGATACTTCCCGCAAAAAAGATAAAACCCGGAAAGATAAAAAAGAGAAACGCGATACGATGTATCAGTATCATCTTTAAATCAGAGAACTGACCAATTAAGGTCAGTTCTTTTTTGGCAGACGGGCTGATATTCCCTGCAGCGTTTCGGCGGACAGGTCCACCGGTTATAAGATATTCGGGAAAACATAGAATGAGGTTACTTACAGGATCTGTTTGTATCTGATGACATTGTTTAACAGCGACAGTGACAGGCTTCCCGGGAGGAAGCCTGTTTGTTCTGCAATGGATTAAAGGGCATGATTTTGTTTAAGATAATAGCGTAAACATCAATAAGACAGATGAGCTCTTTTACGGCTATCATCCATTCCCTTATTACTATCCTGGATAACCGGCAGGAAACGGTGGCTTTGGCCGGGGAACCGGCTTCGACGCTTCTTTACCGGCAATTTTTGATCGGGCAGAATGGTTCTCACCGGGTAAAGTTGTATCCAAAAGAAATACCTGAACAATTGGATTTGCCAGACCAGTTCGCGCAAGAACTAGCACTGGAGGTTTCCGGCAATCTTCGCTGTGAATGGTGTATTGTATGTGTGTCGGCACGGGATGGAGGCATACATGTAGTTATCCAATGTCATGGAGTCGTTCAGCTTTCCACTGCTTTGCCGACGATGCAGGAGAGGTATTTTAAGACACGAAAATGGTGGCAAAGCTATTGGCTGCTCGAATGTTTTCTTGATGTGTTGATAAAAGCTCAACCGCCGTGTTAGTTGACCCTGTGCTGAGCATTAAGCATATAATCGACGGACAATGGTCAGTTACATGTACTATACTTCTTCGTTGCGAAAGGAAAATTGTACACTGTTAACATTCATTCTCATTCCCATGGGAATGTTATTCCTCGTTGATAAGATTGTGGCTGGCAGACTTGTCCGGGTTTTCCCTGATTAATAAATAGCTGCGCCAGTAATTCGTTTGTAAAGTTCATCTAACATCTGCAAGAATTTCCTAAAAGGTTTCTGTTAAGTAATGGTATGTCCTTTGATATACAATCATGTAAATAAACAATTACCTGCCATATACTTATGTTAGCAAAGAAAAAACAAACAGTCCTGTTTATCCGGAATACGGAAACTGCCTCAGATAAGGAGAGGAAAAAGATCCTGCAACTGGAAACGTCCCATGCCCGGAAGGCAAAAAAGATATCGGCCAAAGGGCATATCAAGCCACCTAAGCATGACTTTCTTTAGCGTGCATGACGTCTATTTAAGAACCGCCTTTAATTAATGAAAACGGTACACTGCATTCTATTTGCGTAGTTCGCCGACGAAGAATGCTGTTTATCGTGCATCTGTATATCCTTCCTGATCCTACAATTCAATCCGCCCCCACGCGAAAGAGCAAACATATCAGATAATTCTTCATAACAATTTATTATGCCAAGTAAAAAAAATGTCCCGGACAGTAATGAACTGTCAAAGAAAATTACCGAGTTGGAGCCTGACAAAGAAACCAGCCAGGGTGAATTGATGACAACCAACCACGGGGTTAAGATCAATGATGATCAAAACTCATTGAAAGCAGGTGATCGCGGTGCAACACTTCTGGAGGATTTTATCCTGCGGGAGAAGATCACGCATTTTGATCATGAGCGTATCCCTGAAAGGATCGTTCATGCCAGGGGATCTGCTGCACATGGAACTTTTACACTTTATGAATCACTCGAAGATATTACACGTGCAAACTTCCTGACAGATACTGAAACGGAAACACCTGTTTTTGTTCGTTTCTCTACTGTTGCAGGATCCCGGGGCTCCACCGATCTCGCGCGTGATGTCCGTGGTTTTGCCGTTAAGTTTTATACACAGGAAGGAAACTTTGATCTTGTAGGGAATAACATGCCTGTGTTCTTTATACAGGATGCTATCAAATTTCCGGATCTGATACATGCGGTCAAGCCGGAGCCGCACAATGAGATTCCGCAGGCGGCTTCCGCGCATGACACCTTCTGGGATTTTATTTCTCTGATGCCGGAATCCACGCACATGATCATGTGGGCTATGAGTGACCGCGCACTTCCGCGAAGTTATCGCATGATGGAAGGTTTTGGTGTTCATACATTCCGTCTCATCAATGCAAACGACGAAGCGTGCTTTGTAAAATTTCACTGGAAGCCTTTGCTGGGAGTTCATTCCGTTGCCTGGGATGAGGCGCAAAAGATCTCGGGGAAAGATCCGGATTTTCATCGCCGTGACCTCTGGGAGGCGATTGAAAACGGTGCATTCCCCGAATGGGAATTAGGCATCCAGGTTGTTCCGGAAGCAGACGAGCACAAATTTGATTTTGATCTCCTTGACCCGACAAAACTTATCCCGGAAGAACTCGTGCCGGTGCGTCGTGTTGGTAAGCTGACCCTCAATCGCAATCCTGATAATTTCTTTGCGGAAACAGAGCAGGTCGCCTTTCACGTGGGCCACGTCGTTCCAGGTATTGATTTTACCAATGACCCGCTTTTGCAGGGAAGATTGTTTTCTTATACTGACACACAATTGCTTCGCCTGGGCGGACCCAACTTTCATGAGATACCGATCAATCGTCCTGTGGTACCGGTTCATAATAACCAGCGTGACGGGCACATGAGGCAACAGATCAATAAAGGCCGGACTAGTTACCATCCCAATTCACTTGGCGGCGGTTGTCCGTTCCAGGCAGGAAAGATGCAGGGTGGGTTCACTTCTTATGCTGAAAAAATAGACGCGAAGAGAATACGCGAGCGCAGCAGAAGTTTCTTTGATCATTTCAGCCAGGCAAAACTGTTCTTCCAAAGTCAGTCTGAGCCGGAAAAACAACATATCGTAGATGCATTCTCGTTTGAGCTTGGTAAAGTTGAGACAAAAGAGATACGGGAGCGCATGCTCAGTAATCTTACCCTGGTAGATGGCGGGTTGGCTTCGCAGGTCGCTTATAACCTGGGCTTGCATATACTTCCGCCAGCAGAGGTGATCAATCACAGCATTCCGGCTGACGGCAATCCGGCGGATTTTCAACCAGTGGTCAAAGAGGGGGTATTGGATAAATCGTCTGCACTGAGCATGGCCTACACTATTAAAGAATCCATAAAGACGAGAAAGATTGCGATCCTCGTTGCGGACGGCGTGGATGATGAATCCGTGATCGCCATGCAGGATGCGCTGGTTGAGCAGGGCGCCGTTGCCGAGATCGTTGCGCCGAGACTGGGAACCGCTACCGGAATGAATGATACGCTCATTCCCGTCGATCAAAGTTTTCTTACAACCTCTTCCGTTTTATACGATGCGGTATATGTTCCGGGTGGTACCAATAGTGTTGCCACACTCGCCGCCCATCCTGACGCTATACATTTTTTGAATGAAGCTTACCGGCACTGCAAAGCGGTTGCCGCCGATAAAGATAGTTTGCAGGTGCTGGAGATGACTTATTTCTACAAAAAGCTTCCCGCAGATTTTGATGATGCTACTGCCATTACAGAGGGCGTAGCCATCCACGAAGATATCAATGAGTTGAGCAGGCAGTTCATCCAGTTGATCGCCTTGCACCGCTTTTGGGATAGAGAAGTGAGTAGAAAGGTTCCTTCCTGAGGGCCAGTCTTTTGCAGAAATGAGTAACAAAAAGGGCAGCGTTTCCACACGCTGCCCTTTTTGTTACGCAGCCCCTCGCGTACAGATTAAGCGGATGTAAATGAAGAAGCGAGGGCATCTGTCGCCGGTATAAAATGGTCATATTTTTGTAGTAATCCGAAGTTTAGTAACATTTTCTACGCATGACGACCAACATCCAGCCACACGAATTATTCAAAGGTAAACCCAGTGCTGCGGATCAATCCTTATTGCTACTGGCCCTGGACGCCAGTATTTCCGGTATTATTATTACCGATAATCATCTGCCGGACAACCCAATCATTTACTGCAATAAGGCATTCGAGAAAATGACGGGTTATGCTCATGAAGATATCATGGGTCGTAATTGCAGATTTTTACAAGGCAATGACCGCGATCAATCAGGCAGGGCTGTTCTCCGCGCAGCGGTTGAAAAAGGAGAGTCTGTGATAGTTGTATTGCGCAATTATAAAAAAGATGGGACCTTATTCTGGAATGAGCTGTATATGTCTCCTGTTTATGAAGGAGGGGACGGTATCCGTTATTTCATCGGCGTGCAAAATGATGTGACGCGCCGGAAACAAGCCGAACAGGAAGTCATGGATCAACAAGCTCATCTTGAAGAGCGGATCAGCGAGCGGACGCGACAGCTATCTGAGAACGAAGAATACCTGAACAGCATTATTGAAACTGTGCGGGAAAGTCTTCTGGTGCTTGATCATTCTTTAAATGTATTAGGAGCAAACCGGAGCTTCTTCCGGACTTTCCAGGTTAACGCGGCCGAAACGGTCGGTCGTAAATTATATGATCTCGGAGATGGTCAATGGGATATCCCTGCTTTAAGTGCCTTGCTGGAGCAGGTATTGCCTACCAACAATCCGGTGCTTGATTTTGAAGTGGAATACAATTTTCCGCGTATCGGCCGCAAGCAAATGTTGCTTAATGCTTACCAGGTGGAGCATCAGGGACAGTATAAGGATCGTATCCTGCTGGCTATTGAAGATATAACAGCCCGCAAGAGCGCCGAGCAGCGTAAAGATGAATTCCTGTCTATTGCCAGCCATGAGCTGAAAACCCCGCTTACGGTGATCAGGGGGTACCAGGACCTACTGCTGAGTTTTCCGGAAGAGGAGGTGAGTGGGCGTGCACGGACGATCCTTGAAAAAGCTGCACGGTCTGCTGAACGTCTGAATAAATTGACCTCGGCACTTCTTGATGTATCTCGGATACAAAACGGCCGGATGGAACTGCAGCGTGAACCCGTGCTTCTCGATAATATTGTGAGTGAAGCCGCTGAACTTATCGCGCATGCGACCGGAGGTTCGCATGAAATAACAGTGGAAGGGCGTACCGACCGGCTGATCGAGGTGGATCGCGAGCGCTTATTGCAAGTGGTCAGCAACCTGCTCAGCAACGCCATTAAATATTCACCGGGAAAGACCGGGGTTCTGATCAAATTATCCCAATCCGAAAACCTCGTCAAATGCTCGATCATTGATCAGGGCATCGGCATTGCTGCAGCAGATCAGTCACTGATCTTCGATAGATTCTTCCGCGCCAGTGCGCATAAACAAATGTTCCCCGGTATGGGCGTTGGCTTATACGTCTGCCAGCAGGTTATCAAAGCACACCAGGGTACCATCTGGATAGAAGGCAGTAATGCTCACGGCACCACCTTTAGTTTCACTATACCTTTTAAACATTCCTGATGTCATTAAAAAAAGTACTCGTCTGTGATGATGACGAAGATATTCTCGATATGATGGAGATCGTTCTTTCACCGCATTTTGAAACCGTATGTGAAGCGGATAGCCGCCTTGTTCTCGAACGCACAGGCACCTTTCGCCCTGATATTATCATTGTCGATCTCTGGATGCCATTGATGCCGGGAGATCAGTTGATACGGAATATCCGCGCAAACACTGATACGGAGGAAACAGCTATCATCGCAATTTCCGCCAGTCCGACGGGTGAGCAAATCGCCCTGGAGGCCGGCGCTGATCTTTTCATCGCAAAGCCATTTGATATTGAGCAGTTGATAAGAGCTGTAAAGGAAACAGTTCATTGACGGGCGCGCGGACACGAGCCATTTTTTGGAAATATTAAAACTCTTCAGCTAACGATAAAAATAACGCTGATCCAATAAACGGTCGGTTTTTTGCTATCGTGTATACTTTAGCTGGTAAACTATTGAACAATGAATGCTGAATGGCCAAAAGAAATTCATATAACCGAATTTGGACAGGACTTTCATTTTACGGTTCTATCCAATTCGTCTGATGCGGAGCGAATGATGCATTTTGATTTCACTGAAGCCGGCCATGCATTCGTAATTACAGTGCAGTTTGATCGCAACAACAGATACGAGCCGTACACGTTTAGCATTTCCCCTGAAGACGCGCTCAGTTATCCGCATTTAAGCGAATTGTTCAATAAACATTTAAAGGGCATTATTGAAGCGAATAAGCGGTTTTGGTGAGCTTATTATGTGTTGTTAGAAATCTTCTTAAAACCAAACGCTCCGGCATATCAGCTATAAAGATAGGGCTATGAGATCTGCCACATGACAGGTAGAAATCGGTCTACCAGTTAATTACCAATTTTATACTTTTTAAAGATAGTCTGTACTGCATCAAAGGTGCTGCCTGCAGGTTCATCACTATACTTTTCTTGTTGTAATACCCATTGCCATTCCTGTTGTTTGATGATGCTGTCTATTTTTTTCAGATCAGGCTGGGTGCGTTTTTTCATATGTGTTTCCAACTGATTAAAAAAAGTGGTCCAGCGGGGTTTGTAGAATCCTTTGATCAGTCCGGCCCATTGTCTGCACGAATAATCATGCAGGGGACTGTTTGCATCTCCCCAGGTTGTAATAAGGTTTCGTGCATTCCTTTCATAAAGATCTTTTTCAGCGTCTGTGCTACCGTTTTTTCTCGCCTGTTGCAACCACCTTCCCAGTAAGAAATCAGATCTTGTTGCAAGTAACGCGTCCATATCATCCATCAGTGTCATGAACTGATCTTTATATTGCCCGAATTTCCGCCAGTCGCCAGCTGAAAATGCTTTGGATAGTTCTTGCTGTAAATCGCTTGCATGATTGGCTAGAACCTGACGGGTGATGTCGGTAAGATCATAGTTAAAGCCATCATTATTTTTAAACGATGGACTTGCTTCCACAAAAAGTTTCCATGCTTTGATAAGCTGGCGGGGATCATAATCCAATTGAGTTCGGGCCCATTTATTTGACGGCTCAAGTGTTGGCCGCGCAGTAATGATGGATTCTGGCCCACCTTCCGTCAATCCTCCCTGGTACACACTATTTGCGAGAATATGCCATGCTTCTCCGATACCTGTTGTGTAAGCGCCATAGCGCTGTACAATGTATTCTTTGAGCCAGTTATCGATATCTATCGGCTCATCACTCCAGGTATTGTCCAGCATCAGCTGGTAGAGCATGGGGTTTTGTTCAATCGCCTCCGGTGTCAAGCCAATTCCTTTCATTTTACCTGAAGCGGGATCCTGTAAGGCAGCAGCGGGATCGTGGGCAGGGTTGTTTATTCTTCCCCAGAGACTGATATTACCGCCAAAGTTATGGAGCATGTTCCAGATCCAGGGTTTGCCATAGTAGGCGCTGGTCTTTTTCCAGAGAGGAAAACTTTCAGAATACAGATCAAGGATGAGCATTCGATCGTCAGGAACAGCGTTCAGCAACGCCTGTGTTTGTGTGGGCTTCCAGAAAGCGGAGTCGTAATGAAACATCCATCCCTGCATTATCCAGGTTGCTTTTGGGTCTGCGGATGACATGGAAGCAAATATCTTTTTACTGATATCGTTCAGATAGAGAGAATCTCCGGTGGGAGGGATATTTTCATTGAAAGTATCTGCGGAATACAAATGATCGGTACCGTAACTTTTTGTTTGTTCGGTAATAAAATCGTGACCGATCTTCTCAAACAGCGGATCTGCAGGATCAAGAATGAGAACGTCATCAAAGCCTGAGTTCCAATTCGTTTTTTTTACTTTGGCTGAAGGAAACCTGGTGCTGAAAGAAGGTGGAACATGACCGGTGAATGCTGGCAGCACCGGTGTCATACCCATTGCTCTTTCCGCTTTTAAAATCTTCTTTTGTAATTTTTCCCGGTCGCGCATCCAATTAGCGGAGAGCGGTCCGCCCCATGCATCCAGGTTGCCCATCCAGAACCACGCAAAATAGGAGGGTCCGCAAAAAAAGCTATCTAGCTGAGTTTGCGTGAAGCCCATTTTCCGGTAAAGTTTATCCCATATTGCTTCTTCGCCTGTTAGTGCAAGCGGCATATTTATCCCATTCAGGGTCATCCAGTCTATCTCGCGTTGCCATCGTTCCCAATCCCACCAGGCCATTGAATAATTGAACGTACAATAGTTCAGGTAGTACCGATACTGGTAAGGAGAGATCTTGCGGATTTTTTTATTAACGGAAGGAAGTACTTCCGGCAGATGGAGGTTGACCCCGTTCCAGGTGATCAATGAATGGCAGAAGAACCGAAGATAATGATTCAGTGCAGCACCAATGCTGATGCCATTGTTTCCGCGGAGAATGATCCTGCCGTTTTTGCTTTCCAATTCGAACACATCTTTCCCTTTGTCCTTATCGATAAACTCGAAATCAAAAGATATCGCTCTTTCTTTGACTATCCGGCCGATAAAAGCCGAAACGGCTGCACTATCCCTGTCAATTACTTCACAACGGCTATTGAAAGGGACTATAAGTAAAAGAATGACAATTATTTTTTTCATAATATAGATTTAGGGATACCGTTACTCATTTACTATGAAAAAGAGGAGGCACCAAATTGAACGGATCAGGCTTTGCGAAAGCGACATGCCCGTAAGACTACGGGCATGTTCATTCAGACCTTAGTGAAAAATCAACTTCGGTTCAATGCCGGAACTCAAAGGGCAGTTATTCCAAAATTGCCTGTTGCCCGGATAAGACCGGCAATTGAACCGGCAATGTGAACAAGATAAAGCCGGCAGCTAAAGATCATGTTAGTTTGAAATTAAAAACACATTAGGGTGGCGGGCTCCCGTAAATACGTATTGGTGAAACATGAAAACATTATGGGAGCGAGTCAGATCAATGATGTTAAGTTTGTGAAGAGTATGCAGTCAATGATGGCTGACCATGTAGCGCCAGATAAATTAGTGACGCGACAGGCGATGGATATAGGTTCCGTAAAGGAATGGCTTGCATCGGCGGATAGACGAGAATCTGCGTAACCTGCGCAAAACCGCGCAGGTCTGTTCAAAGAATATTTTTTGATATTGTGTTTTCTCCCCGTCCTTTCGCCTTGCCGGTGAAAACCGGAAAAGAACGAAAGGAGCGGAAGTGAAAACCGGATCAAGGTCAAATGGTACAGCGTTATTGGGTACGGCTCAATTAAGTTACTTAGTATTTGATGTCTATGATACCTTCCGTTGCTTCTTGTGAAAGCACTACATTCTGGTAGTTTTTACCTTTTAAAGAGGCTGTGAATGTTCCCTTAATTGTCTTTGCAACAGGATCAAAACTTGTAATGACAACAGTGCCTTTACCATTCTCTATGCTACTACTGTAAGTTGGACTTGGTGCGCTCATTGTACTGCTGTACCGGTCATAATATGTTATTTCAGATTTCGCAGTTCCTTTACAGATATAGGTGCCCGGACCTGTAACATCATCAAGATTGATCGTCAGCCGTCTTGTTCGCATGTTGCTATTTGTAATGCTACCAGTTACCCATGAACCGGTAATAGCTAATTCCCCAGCACTATAACTGGCAGTAATTCTTTTATTAGCAATATTATTGAGGTATGTGTCAAATAGAAGAGCCGAGCCTGCCATATTGCAGGATAGTTTAGAAACAGGTTCATTGATCGCAAAGATCAACGTGCCAAGATCAAGCTGCTGACCGGTTGTCAATTCAATTTTCTTTTCTGCTGGTGCAACATGCGTTGATTTCGCAATAAAAGTGAGTGAATAATTCCCGGCGGGAAGATAGGGGAAGGAGAAAGCTCCTGTAGCTGGATCCGGAACGACGGAAAAAATATTGCCTCCGGTTATTGAGGCATGAACGACTGCGCTGGCTGGCGATACAATACCGCTGATGCTTGCCGTTCCCTGGGGCTGGAGGCTGGTAACGGGTATTGTACCCAGTTGATTTGTTGAGCCGGCAACAACCGTGACCTTTATCGGGATCTGGTAAAGAAAACGTGGATTGGTTTCGAATACGACAAAGTATATTCCCGGTTTTACGTTAGAGAACTTGAAGTGTCCATCAGTACCGGGGCTGGTGCGCAAGGTGTCTAACTGCGTATTTTCGAAAGGTACAAGTGTTATCCGGGTGACGGCATAAGCGGGGGTAATTGTTCCGGTGACATCCCCCGTTGTGGATGGTTTATCTTTCTCTTTTGTGCAGGCTGAAAGAAACGCGGCAAAGCATAGAAATAAGAAAAGGACTTGTCTCATGTTTGAGTGTGTCACGCAAAGATATCCGTCCTTCACTGACGAGTCAATCCCGCAGAATGGGTGATTTTTGATGGTATCGGTTAGCTGGCCGGTAAAAAGTGTACATTAGGGTCATCATGTTATTCGAAAAGATCGTTTCCTATTTTCTTCCCGATGAAGTACGTTCCGATAAAACGCACCCGAAATATAATGCACTGCGCGTGGTGTTGAGCGCAACGCTGATCGGTTTGCCATTGGTCCTGTTATTTCCTGTTGTTCTGTATTCAATTGGAAAACCGGCCCTGGGGTTCCTGATCAACGCAGTGCTGGTGACGACGATCATACTTTCCATAAAATTCCGGGGGCACTACCGGATACCTATGACGATCACGGCCGTTGTGACCTATTTTATTATTTATGACTGGATCAGCGACTCCGGGTATATCTACTCATCCAATGTGAGCATTCTGCACATGTACCTGCTGGCTGCGATCTGGGCAGATAAAAAATATGGCTGGTGGGCAATATTCACCAACCTGGTGCTGTTCATTTTTATCTATTATAAAACCCCACAGGACACGGTGTCGGGCACAGTAGACAATCTTCTCGGTAGCCCGTTATATGCATTAATGCTCAATTTGCTTATCACTGTTTTCTTTGGCGGGTTTCTCGCTTACCTGCAGGTTGACCAGGAAAAAGACAGAGCCAAGATCAAAGAACTGCAAGACAGGAAGATCAGCATGCTGGATGAAGCTGTTAAACAAAGAACCGATCAGCTCAACAGTATCCGGGAAAATATTGCCAGGGATTTTCATGATCAGACCGGGAATATGCTTTCAGCTATCACCAGGCAAGCCAGCCTGTTAAAGATCCAGTTGAAGGAGAATGATGCAGCAAAACCTGTGGTAGAAAGCATCATTCAGAACAGCAATGCACTTTACTCGGGTAGCAAAGATTTTTTATGGCATTTGAATCATCATAGTGATGATCCCAAAGAATTGTTTGACTACCTGACTTCTTACGGCCAACACTTCTATAATCAATTCGATATTGCTTTTTCTTCTCTGGCGGAAAAATGTAGCCGTGTTCAGATCAGTCCGTCGGCCGCATTGAATCTACTTTATATATTCAAAGAAGCGATGACGAATGTGGTGAAGCATTCGGGTGCAACCGAAGTTGAATTGAAAATGATCTGTCCTCCTGATTTTATCCTTTATGCGTTAACGGATAACGGTGGCTGGAAAGAGCCGGACCCTTTCCATGAGCACTATGGAATTTCCAATATTGAGAAACGTTGCGCAGATAACGGGTTTACATTTCACCTTTCACATGAATCAGAGGGTACAACCTTGTTGATTGTTGTACCGCTAATTCCGAATAAAAGTTAATATGAAAAAGAGGATCGTTATTGTTGAAGATAATTCAAGGATCAGGCAAGGATTTGCAGCATTGATAAGCGCATCAGCTGACTATGAAGTTGCAGGGCAGTACGGGACTTGTAAGCCTGCGCTTGATAAACTGGAAATAGATGCACCGGATCTTGTATTGATGGATATTGATCTGCCCGGAATGAATGGAATTGAAGGAACGCTTCGTATTAAGAAAGCGAGGCCAACGTGTATTGTGCTGATCATAACCGTACTGGAGGATAGCGGGAAAGTATTTCAATCATTGTGTGCGGGCGCCGGTGGCTATATCATCAAAAATTCTGAAACGGATTCAGTATTACAGAATATAGCGGAAGCTTTTTCCGGAGGAGCGCCAATGACGTTACATATTGCGCGGATGGTGGTTCAGTCATTTGCGAGACCGCAGGATTCGCCGCTGTCGGACAGGGAGCAGGAAGTGTTGAAGGGGATCGCTGCAGGGAAGACGTATTCTAAAATAGCGTTGGATCTCTTTATCAGTAAAGAAACGGTGAGAAGTCATATCAAGAATATTTATCAGAAACTGGCAGTGAATAGCAAGGCGGAAGCGTTGAAGGTGGCAGGGGATAACAGATGGTTGATGTAAGCGACAGAGAGGAGAGGTGTTTCACTGATCTCTCGTTAAGCTGTCGTCTACCACCACTAACTTAGCGCCAGGAAAGTAATCAATAAGGATAACATGAGGCTGATGAACATCAGCAGTGCTGTAGATATCTGTTTACTGTCAATGTGCTCAACGCTGAACCAATGCTTCAATGACCGGCTGATCTGAACGGTATGTTCTATATCATCAGTCCTCCGTCTTTCTTTGGTTTGATAATTGCGGCGGTTACCCAATTATCGCCATTTGGAAATTCCCCGTTATAAACAGTTACTCAGTTTCTTATACCCCATTTGTATAGAACGGCGATCCAGTCCGCTTCACCCGGTGCTGGATCTGTATCTGCGTCGCAATCAATGGCAGCTGGCTACTGAAGATGCCTGGTATTCTGATGGAAGACGCTACCGGCCGCTGCTGGCAGCGTTTAAAAGTATCAGAAATGAGCTGGCTTTAGTTAATCATGTGCTTGTACTCGGAACCGGATTGGCAAGTGCCGTTCATATTCTGGATGATATGGGAATTCATCCAGATTTCACACTAGTTGATATTGATCGCGTTGTACTTGACCTCGCAGTAGAGTTGATGCCCCTGCATAACCATGCCCGGATCAACCCCGTTTGTATAGATGCACAGGAGTTTATGCAAACCAACAAGACTTTATATCCACTGATCGTATGTGATGTTTTTATGGGTCAGACGGTTCCTGGTTTTGTTTCATCTGCCGCTTTCCTGGAGCAATGCAGGATGAGCTTATTGCCGGGCGGCCGATTCATCCTGAATTACCTGGAGAAGAGTAAGGCCTTATACACGCAAACCTGTGCGCTGATGCGCGATATATTTCCGGGTTATACGCGCATTGAGTTTGGCGTCAATAAGATATTTGTGGCATCTGTGTAGCTTTTGTTTACCTGAAAAAACGAAGCTTTCCGATTGGGAATCGGGCTGCACCCACGGTCAAGCTAGGGCCTTTATATTTATATATAGAATAGAGGTTTACCTCAAATCTGGACTGGCCATTCAACGGTAAAATGTTAGCCGGGGCAGGAAGAATGATTGGTTATTACGGTATAAATGAGGCTCGTTCATCCTGCAAGGACCTCCAGCACTTCTGTTTTCTTTCTTCTTGAAACCTGGAAAGTTATTCCTCCTGCCATATGAATGAGGCAGGGCCATGTTTTTGAATATGATTCGACATATTTCACATTCAATAATATTCCCCTGCTTATCCGGCAGAATTTCCGGCGTGTCTTCCATAGTTCCTGCAATTCGCTTAAAGACTTCGGTACCGTAAAACTTCTTCCATCAGTAAGGCAGATCTTACAATAGCGACGGCTCGCCTCCGCATATACGATCTCTTCAGGATGTAACAGAATCACCTGGGAATGCAGGTGAGCCATTAATGTGTCATCCTTCGCAACATGGTCATTTTTGAGATGCCCGTTATCAACAACTGTTGAAGATAGCTTTCTTTTTGCCCGCTCTACAGCGTCTTTCAGTTCACTTACTTCTACGGGTTTAAGCAGATAATCAGCTGCATCCGCCCGGATGGCGGAAACAGCATATTCATCGTGTCCGGTTACGAAGATCACCGCGAATGACCGATGGCGTTCGTCTTCCAAAAGGTCAAAACCGGACTCGCGGCCCATGCGCACATCAAGAAACACAATGTCGGGAGATAAGGCTGTGATCAGATTACGGGCAGAATCAATTGTTCCTGCCGTGCCTGAGACTTCCAGTTCAGGGGTATATAGCTGTAATAACCGTGTCAACACAGCACGACCGGAGTGCTCATCATCCACGATCAGTGCTTTGTATTTATGCATGCATATTAAGATTGTCAGGTATAGAGATCGTTACCGTCGTACCGGCGGATCTGTTTTCATCGGAGGATATTTGAATCGTCAATGAAAATTTATCTGTATCATAGATCTTGTTCAATGTTTCGATCCTTTCAGCATTTATGACAGATGAAACCGGTGCATGTTCCGTTGACGAAGGATGTTTTGCCACAGTTTGTCGTCTTCCTGTTCCATTATCTGAAATGCTGAAGGAAATGATCTTATCAGTTGGTGAATGCACTATGCGCAAGGCGATCTTTCCCTGCAGGCCATTACTGCCAATTCCATGCAAAATGGCGTTTTCTATAGCGGGTTGTAACAACATGACCGGGAGATAAAATTGATCAGGTGTTTTGGACAGACCGGCTTCAATGGTATATTGAAACTCTCCGGGAAATCGAAGTTGTTCCAGTTCGACGTATAACTGTAAGGTCTCGAGTTCATCCTTCAGCGCTATCAGCGGACTTCGTGATTGGGTCAAGACACGTCTGATCAGTTTGCTGAACTGAGTTAGATAATGATAGGCTTCCTGTTCCTGATGTTGTAATATAAATAATTGTATACTGTTGATCGCATTAAAAACAAAGTGGGGGTTCATCTGCGCTTGCAGTGCCTGCAAACGAATGGACAGCAGTTCATTTTCCATCTTTCGTTTTTGCTGTTCACGATGGCGTATACGCCGGATGATCAGCCATGTAAGGCCGGCAGTGGCAAGAATGGCAAATGCAAACACCAGGGCAATGAACCATCTTTTTTGCCAGTAAGGTGGCGATATGCGGAATGATTGAGCAATGATATTTGAGCTTGCTCCGTCATTGCGTGTAGCCCAAACGGAAAGCTGATATTTTCCCGGGCGCAAATTGCCCAACTGTAATTGATGGTCGCTTATCAAACCCGAATCTGATTGAGGTCCTGTAAGCAGGTAATAAAGGTTCGCCGGTTGGGTATGAAAGGATACGACGTCAAAGGCCCAGGTCAATGCGCCTGTATTATAATCGAATGTGGTGTCTGAAAATCTATCTGTTATTGACAGTGTGTCGTCACCAACACTCCACGACGCAAGATATACGGGAAAACTGGCTTTATTTTTTTCAACCGGATCAAATGGCATACTGATGATCCCGGTGGAAGCGGCCATATACATCCGGTCATTTGTTTTTGCAAAGGAATAGACTATATGATCGGTAACAGGATCCGGCATTTTTTCTTTTGCAGACAACAAGTCATTTTCATTATACGCCCATACTCCATTGTTTGATGCGATCCATATTCTACCATTTGCTTCGGTACAACCATAATACATCTCACTGGTTAGGGAAGGCAGAATAATTTTTAAACTATCATTTTGAAAAATAGCGAGGCCTTTATTCTGGATCAGCGCGTAAGAATTGCCAGCTGAAGTTTTCATCAATTGAACAACCCGGCCGTTGTCACCCGGAACTCTGCTAAACGACGGACTAAAAGTGTCTGCTGCAAAATAGAGACTGGTCCGGCCGCCGGCTAATAATCCGCTGCCATTTATGCCAAGTGAATGAAAGATCCGTTCCGGAGTCCTCGGGAGTTTGGTGGTTATCCCGCCTTGATATAACAGCGTACTGCTGGGCGTAAAAATGAGGAATTTGTTTTCTCCGAACTGAAACACTGAATTAAATACTTCGTTGTGAGAATATGTGTTCATTGTTCGTCCCGTAATCCTGTCTTGTATGATGAGGTTTGTGTGATCGAAAAAATAACGCTGTTTTTTTGTTTCAATATAACCCACCATTGTTTCGATAATTGGGGGTTTGTGAATCCTGCCTGGTTTTGCGCCTGCCTGATCGTAGATCATTATTGTTGGTTGACCGTATGAAGCGGCGAGTATGCCATCTTCAGAAGCATAGAGCGACTTGTAAGGAGTTGGTGCATCCCGGTCATACGTATGCTGCAATAAAAATGTACCCGGTCCATAGAACACGCCACGTTCAAGGGAAGTGATCCAGAGCCCTCCTTCCTTGTCCACGCAGATATCGGAAACGGAAACATCTGTCAGACCTTTAATAGGATTGTCCAGTGAAGAGATGTCTTCAAAATAGTAATAGCCATGTTTATAAAAACCTATCCACAGTCCACCGTCCGGATCCGTCTTTAATGAGATGACGTGTGCGGGAACACTGATCTTTCTGATTTCACCTTTCACAGGGACTAACAAAAGGGTGCGCCCATAAGTGACTGCATGCAGACCACGCCATTTCGCGGTTAATATTCGGAACTGATCGATGCCGCTGAACATTTTTGGTATCGTCACTTTTTCTTCTCTTAACCCGGGAAAAGAAACAGTCAAAGGTCTTTGCTTATCTTCAAAATGTTCAGCATGATGGAAGAAGTATCTGTTAACAGGCTGCAGCTGGTCTTGGACCATAATAAGCGGGAACGCTCCTGTTTCAGGAGGCTCGATGGTTTCCACCGTTGACCGGTCAGGGGAAATCCGGTAGCTGCCAGTGGAGGTATTGACCCATAAATATCGCTGATCGTCTTCACGCAGCTGATAGATGAGCTCATTTTCATAGTGAAGAAATCCTTTTCTGCTAAAATCCAATTCTGTAAGAGAGTCTTTTTGAACCGCAAATATTTTTCCGCTTATTGTTGCGCAAACAATAGCTCCATCAGCTGTTTCGCAGGCACTTAGTATGGCGGTATTGGTCGCCGCACTTTTCGCTTGTATCGGCTTTGTTCTTCCCTGTTGATAACGGTATAGGCCGAATTCCGTCGCAAACCACAGATACCCTTTTTTATCCTGTATAACCCGGTAGATCTCCTGTGTTGGAAGATTGAGATCCCTGATGCTATTTGATACAGAAAATTGCTGCGCAGGAGCGCTTAATGCGAGCAACAGAAAAATGGCAGACAGTTGAAGCGGAAGCAGTTTCATTAGCTTCAAAGCTATGCATATAGTTTGAATGACACCCGCAGTATGATGCTATTAATTGTAGGCACATGATTCGATCATTGAGCTATGAAACACGGTCGTATGAAATATGACGGGCTTTTCTGATCCTATATTTTGCGGTATGCAATGGCGCTTTTTATGTTCCGAACGGTCGCCCACTCTTATCTGCCTTCGATAGTTTTGTATAGCCTCTTTAATCCAAATCATGATTTATGTTCCTCAAAGCCATCATCCGCCTTTTTTGTTTTTTCCTCATTGAATGCCTGATACTGTTTAAAGCAAATGCGCAAACGGTATTAAGTCAGGGAGATGTTTCTATTATTGGATTTAATGCGAATGCACCGAGATCGTATTCTTTTGTTATCTGGAAAAATATCGAGTCCGGTACGCAGATCAAACTCACTGATAACGGTTTTAATGGTCCCGGCCTCGCATCTACGTCTCCCGGTGGCTATCGTTCACAAGAGCAGACTGTCACCTGGACGGCAAATACCGACCTCGTTGCAGGATCTGTTATAACAATCATTACAAATACTGTTAACACCGGTACGGTAGTGACGAATAATGCCAACGGGGGATCGACCACCCAATTAGGGCTCGGTAACTCCTCCGGCGATCAGATCTTTGTTTTTCAGGGACCAACTCCTCCGCAAGGTAGTCCGGTCACATTTACAGGTACTTTATTGTTCGGCTTATCCTATCAGTCAACCGGTACATCTACCACCTGGCTGACAAGCGGAACAACAGGCTCCGTTGACAGTTACCGCCCAACAGATCTCCGGGATACTAACCAGATCTTCGTTCTGGGAAATGCAAATGGCGGACGGTTCAATGGTGCCCGTACTGGTATGACGGCTGCTGAATACAGGCTTGCAATTGCAAATTTTGCAAACTGGACCGTTATTACGGGAGGCACCGGAGTATTAGCACTTGATAATACCTCCTTTGCCGTTGGCGCCGCGCTTCCGCTAAAACTCCTGTCTTTCTCCGCCGCCACACAGAACGGTAAGGCAAAACTGCAATGGAAAACTGCCGAAGAAGAAGGTGTGAAAGGATTTTATATAGAAACTTCTACCGATGGGTCGCGGTTTGAGTCTACCGGTTTTGTAAGTGCCAAAAATCAGGCGGTGCACGAGCAGCAATATTCCTATGAATTTCAGATCCCTGCTGGCCAGGTATTGTTTACACGATTGAGAATAATGGATATTGATGGGACGACTACATTCTCCAAAACAGTCGCGATCGAAAGTAAAGGAAGTGCCGGTGCCGTTTTCGGCTTGTATCCAAATTATGCCGAATCCGGTGTGAAAGAGATCAATTTAAAAAGAACTCAACCACTGAATGCAGCGATCAGTTTGCTTGAAATAAAGATCATCGATATGAACGGAAAGATCGTATCTCAACAAACCATCACAGATGCAGCAACAACTGCCAGCTGGAAAATAAATATCGGTGCATTGAAAACTGGTCGTTATCTGCTTCGCATAAATGATCGGAAAGGCAGGGTGTCAGAGTCCGTTTCCTTTTTGATAAGATAGGAGGGATGGGCCTTCAATTGAACGAAGCCCTGAATTCCAACGGAGATAGATTCGTTTTGTTTTTAAAAAGCTTACTGAAGCTTTGCGAATGTTCAAACCCAAGTTCATACGCAATTTCGGCGACACTTAACTTTGTTGTCGTTAGCCGCAATTTTGCCATTTCGATCAGCTTTTCATGGATGTATTGCTGTGCATTTTGCCCGATGAGAGACCGGAGCATATCGCTTAAATATCCTGGCGAAAGGTTTAATTGATCAGCAAGGAATTGAACGGAAGGAAGTCCCTGGTGCAGCGATTGCTGACTATTGAAATAATCATCCAGGATTGTTTCTGTCTTCTGCAGTATGTCGTCATTGACTACTTTTCTTGTAATGAACTGACGCTTGTAAAAACGGTTCACATAACTCAACAATAAATCTATCTGGGCGATAATGACTTCCTGGCTGAACTCGTCCACGCGGCTGTTGAGTTCCTGTTCCATGATCCGGTAAATCGAAAGAATGGTTCCTCTTTCCTCCTCAGATAAATGAAGCGCTTCATTGGCGGAATACGCAAAATAACCATACTGTTTGATCTTTTTAGCCAGCGGATACCCCAATAAAAAATCAGGATGAATGAGCAGTATATAACAATGCGTTTTGCTGTTGTAATCGGTGCTGCCTACTAATTGGTTGGGTGCTAAAAACAGCATGCTTCCTTCATCGTAATCATAGTAAGCCCTTCCATATTTTAATCTTCCGTTGTTTTGCGTGATGAACGTGATCTTATAAAAGCTAAGCACATCATAGATAGGAGCCATGCTTGTGTTAAAAGGATTGCTCTCGTTGAAATGGACAAGGCTGATCAATGGATGTTGCGGCTTTGGCAGCCCAAATGCTTTATGGGTTTCCGATATCGATATGAACCGGATCAGTTTATCTTCCTTGTGTTTCATATTCTAAATATACAACAACCTGCGACTGCAAGAGTCACAGGCTGCTGAGCTCTTGTTTTACCAGGGAACGATATTGTCCGCTCCTGCATAGTGGGCAGGGCCTGTAAAGATGCCGCCTGGAAGGTCTTCCGACAATGCCACCCTGATCGGTTCTGCCGATCCTTGTTCAACAGTTTCGGTTCCCTGAAAATTATTAAGTGCTGTTGCCGTAAAACCAGGACTCACCAGGTTTACTTTAATGTTTGAGCTGGCAAGTTCTATAGCCAGTGAAAGGAATACACCATTAAGTGCGGTTTTGGATGCACCATATACGGCATCAAATGCCGATCGATAGGGATTTGCCGGATTGGCATTCAAAGAAAGAGAACCCAATGCACTTGATACTGTTACGATGCGCGCAGATGTAGCTTTATGCAACAACGGTAAAAAAGCTTGTGTTACGGCAAGTGTGCCAAATACGTTTGTTTCCCAAACTGCTTTCATCTCTTCGATCGGTGCAATACTGGCGCGTTGAGCGCCCAGCACTTCTTCCATCGTTCGGCCGGGTTTTCCTGCGTTGGAAATGGCGGCATTGTTGACCAGCAGCGTCAGATAGCCGGCTTCTTTCTCTATGTTCTGTACTGCTGCATTAATGGATTGGTTGTCGGTAATATCCAATTGAATGGCTTTTGACTGACCTCCGATCCTGCCAACAGCGGCTTTACCTTTTTCAAAATTTCTGGCACCCACATAAACGATATAGTTACTGTCGGCAAGCGCTTTGGCAATCTGGAAACCGACGCCGGTATTTGCTCCGGTGACCAGTGCTACTTTACTTGTTTTTGTCTGCATAATTCCTTTGTTTAAAGTTTATACAGCAAATTTCTATTACAGCGAGTGCCTGTTTGTAGCCGGATCAGGAATTGTTGTATCCTGATTGGGGTAGTTTTTCTGCCCTCCTCCATGAGCTACCATACACGGATCTTTTCAAAGGATCGCCTTGCGTAGCGTTTCTCTCCTTCGCTTCGCTACGACGGACAGAGCCCGCGGATTACGCAGATTTTATCCCTACTACTAATGAAAAGCATTGCACGGTAGGTTCAGATTTCTACTGCAAGCGCGGATCTCGCCGGTCAGTCTATGATAACAGTTTATATATCATAGTTTCCGGCCGGTTTCAATTGACCGGGATTGTACTGATGGCTGGCCATGGCAGAAACATTTTCTTAAAAAAAATTTGTCCGGGTCAAGAGAAAAGCCAATCTTTGTGGTGTACTAGATAAGTAGTACACTAAATCACAGACATGGTCAACATCCAGAACCTATCATTTGCTTATAAGAAGAAGCCGGTATTCAACGAGTTGAATCTCAGCTTTCAAGCCGGTCATGTATATGGTTTGCTTGGAAAGAATGGCACCGGTAAATCGAGCCTTCTGCGTAATATTGCCGGGCTTCTTTTTCCCCATAAAGGAATTATCACCGTGAACGGGTATACTCCGGCTGAGAGACTTCCTGTCTTCCTGCAAGACGTATTCATGGTGCCGGAGGAATTTTATCTGCCGGATATTTCCATTCCTGATTTTATCAAAAGCTATGTTCCTTTTTATCCCCGCTTCAATAGCGATAAGCTGAGGGATTACCTCTCTGTTTTTGAAGTACCTTCTGACAGCACGCTGCAGAACATGAGCTACGGGCAAAAGAAGAAAGTGCTGATCTCCTTCGCGTTGGCCAGCAATGCCAAACTTTTGCTTATGGATGAGCCTACGAATGGCCTGGACATTATGAGTAAAAGCCAGCTCAGAAAGATAATGGCGCAAGCCCTGGATGAAGAGCGTTGCATCATCATCAGTACTCACCAGGTAAAAGACCTCGAGAACCTGATCGATCGTATCACGGTGATTGATGAAGGAAAGATCCTGTTTGATCAGAATGTAGAAGCGATCTCATCAAAACTATCCTTCCGTTTTGCAACGGATGAGGCTGATCTGGCCGCGGCGCTTTACAGCGAATCTTCTTTGGCGGGAAACGTGATCGTCGCATCAAATCATGAAGAGGAAGAAACCAAACTCGACCTGGAACTTCTTTATAAAGCCATTGTAACAAACAGCGGTGAAGTAAATAAATTATTTCATCCGTAAATCTCTTTTATGAATCAATTCTTTAGTTTCAGAAGATTTTCATTACTGGTATCAAAACACTGGGCCGATAATAAAAGGCGCTATTCCCTCTCCGTGATCGGCTTTATACTGTTACTGATCGTGTGGTTTACTCTCACTATCCTTGTTGAGTCCGGCAGCCCGATGAACGCTGAAGTACAGATCCTTACTTTTTTCTTTTCACTTTTTGGGATCGGTGCTTTTTATGCAAGTCAGTACTTCCGCGATCTTGGATCAAGAGCTAAAGGAGTCAACTTTCTTTTGGTACCTGCGTCTGCTTTTGAAAAGATATTATGCAGCTTCCTGTTCACGGTCGTTATCTTTTTCAGCATGTTCACCGCTGCATTTTACCTGGTAGATGTATTGATGGTGACCATCGCTGATCAATTCCTGACGACTGAGGATCTGGCCAGGCAAGGCGGTGTTGTTAATGTATTCACGGCTGCTATCCGGATATTTGATGGAGTTTCTCTGATATACATACTGATCATTTTCCTGACGGTGCAGTCCATTTTTGTACTTGGCTCAGTCTATTTTGCGAAGTATAGTTTTGTTAAAACGGTGATCACAGGCTTTGTTGTCTTTTTCGTACTCTTTTGCCTGATCTATTTATTGTTTGTGCAACTGATGCCTGTAGGTGAATACTCCATGATATCGCTTACATCCTACCGCATCAGGACTGGCGGAGCAAGCGATCATCTTGTCCAGGTGCCTGAGTGGATAGGAGAGCTGGTTCGCATTACACTGGTATATGGGATTGCTCCATTCCTCTGGGTGGCGAGTTATTATCGTCTGAAGGAAAAACAAGTATAGCCATTAAAAAAATTATCATGCAATTCAGAGAGTCAAGAGCGATATACCTGCAGATAGCCGATTTCATCTGTGAACACATCCTGCTGAAGAAGTGGAAAACAGAGGAACGTATCCCGGCTGTGCGTGAACTGGCGGTACAACTGGAAGTAAATCCCAATACCGTTATGCGCACATATGAATTTCTGCAAGGGCAAAGCATCATTTATAATCAGCGGGGGATCGGTTATTTCGTAAGCGCAGATGCCGTCAGTCTGGTAACGCAATACCGTAAAGCAGAATTCATCGAAAAGGAATTACCGAATATTTTCCGCAATATGTATCTGCTGGATATGGATATTGATGAGTTGAAACAGCAGTATGAAAAATTTAAAACACAAAATTTCAAATAATCCAGAACCACTGTATTATGAAAAAGAGTAACAAGATTTTATTGGGTGGTTTTCTCGTGGTGATCCTGCTGATCACGGGAATCCATATCACGCTTTATGCAAAGTATAAGACTGGTCATTATACCATCTATCAGCCAAAAGATAAAAATAATCAGGCATCGATGCTGTCTTTTCCAAATGTATCCAATGTGGTCATTCGTGATTGCGGTGCAAATATTGAATTTGGAGATATATTGTCGATCGACAAGGGTGAAAAGGATTTTATTCAATATGTGCAGCAGGGAGACAGTCTCATTATCAGCACGCCGAAGCGCGAAGACGGACGGGTAAGACGCGGCGGGGTAAAATTGATCTTACCTCCTAATGTTGCCGTTTTTGCATTCAACTCGGATATTTCCTGTGATAATGTTGGTGACAGTGCAACTGTTCATCCTGCATTCTTTCTCGATCATTCGGATATCTCTTTCAGGTCCCCAGGGAAATCGTTGGTATTAGGACATGTAAAAGTAAATGCACTGAATAGTTCCGGCGTCTATTTCGCTGGTAATACGATCGTCAGCGATCTCGAAGTTAAACTGAAAAATTCATCACTCGAATATAACGAAGGAGAGGTCGGTAAGTTGTCCATTACTACTGATTCCACTTCTAAATTAACGCTTCATTCCAAACACCTGTTAAAAGCTAAGATTACTTCGATATCTAACAACTGGTAGGGCTCGGTTCATAGTTGTATCATACTGGCTACTCTGAAAGTGCCAACTGGAAGTGATATGCCTAAACCCCAACAAATAAAAGTATAGCCATGAAATATTCAATCTTATTCAACGACGGATCCTCATGCCAAACAGAATGTTGAATCCTGTCGATCTCTAACAAACTGTAACATTCAGATCGTTCTCTAGCGCCCTGCTGGCTACTTCAAAGTGCCAACTGGCAGCGCCATGCCTTAACCGAAACAAATAAAAGTATAGCCATGAAATATTTACCATTATTGATCAGTCTTCTTTTATGCGCCATGAAAGTAATAGCGCAGGATCCAGGAAAGATATCCGGAACTGTATTGAAAGATGCAAAACCCGCTGACGGCATCACCATCAGCCTTTTGCGTGCCAAAGACTCCGCTACCGTTAAGCTAACAGCCACCAACAGAGACGGCGCATATATTTTCGGGAATATACCGAATGGACATTATCTGATCGCCGCCACAGCAGTAGGGCATCAGAAAGCCTGGTCACCCATCATAAAAATCTCGAAGGAGGTTTCTGCAGTACAGGTGCCGTCAATCAGCCTCGCGGTGCTGAGTAAAGATCTCGCTGCCGTTACTGTAACGTCAAAGCGACCGTTGGTTGAACAGCGGATCGATCGTACGATCGTGAACGTAGAAGCGTCTATCACGAACATTGGTACCTCTGCTTTGGAAGTGCTGGAGAAAGCGCCTGGCGTTACTGTAGACCGTGACGGGAATATCAGCCTGAAAGGAAAAGACGGCGTGATGATCATGGTGGATGGCCGTCCAACCCAATTAAGCGGTCCCGACCTGGCCAATCTCCTGCGCAATATGAATTCAAGTCAGCTGGATCAGCTGGAGATCATGACGAACCCTCCTGCCAAATACGAAGCGGCTGGTACAGCAGGTATTATCAATATCAAAACGAAGAAGACGCTTACAGCCGGTTTCAATGGTTCAGCCAGTATCGCTTATTCACAAGGGACATATCCCAAAACAAACGAAGGATTTAATTTCAATTATAGAAACGCGAAATTTAATTTCTTCACCAATCTCAGCCATAACTATCAGAAACGGTTTCAGATCATGAATATCGACAGGAATATCCTGAGCGATCAGGATAACTCGATCATGAAGATCTTCAACCAGGTTACAACCAGGATCTCTACAGGGAATGCTTATAACGCGAAATTTGGTGTTGACTTCTTTGCTGACAAACGAACAACGTTCGGAGCTGTTGTTAACCTGAATGCAAGACAGATGTCAGCCAATAATCCCAATATCACCCGGATCTCCAATTCCTTTAAAGAACTGGAAACTGTAACCGATGCATTTGTAAATACGGAAAGCGACTGGAAAAGCCTTAACGCGAATTTGAACTTCCGGAGAATACTGGATAAGAAAGGTAAAGAGATTACTTCCGATATCGATTTTGTAAAACATAGCACAGATAATGACCAGTTTATGGTGAACGCTTATACTGATGCAGCTGGCAGGCCAATCAATAAAGCGGATACCCTTACTGGTTTATTGCCACAGGCAATAGATGTATACAGCGCGAAAGTAGATTACCTGCAGCCGTTGGGTAAAGATGCCAGATTTGAAGCTGGTTTTAAAACAAGCATTGTCAGAACGGATAATAATGCCCGTTATGATAGTTTGCAGTATGGGCAGGTTATTCCTGATCTGAATCGGAGCAATCATTTCGTATACCAGGAAAACGTGAATGCGGCCTATCTGAACCTGAGCACTTCGCTTTCAAAAAAGATCAGCGCGCAGTTTGGTTTGCGGATGGAAAATACAAATGCAACCGGCAAACAAAAAACAACAGGCGAGAATTTCAACAGGCATTACACACAGTTATTTCCTACAGCTTATTTCCAGTACAAGGCAAATGAGAATAATAATTTCGGAGCCAATTTCGGAAGACGTGTTCGCCGTCCCAATTATCAAAGCCTGAACCCTTTCATTCGCTTTCTTGATCGATATACTTACAGCCAGGGTAATCCAAATCTGAAACCATCCATCAGTAATTCGATTGAGCTTACGCATACCTGGAAGAATCAGATCACCACTACGCTTAATTACACTAATGTGAAGGATATTATCCAGGAAGTTATACAGCAGAAAGGAGAGGAAGCGTATAATAGGCCGGAGAATGTATCATCACTGAACACATTCGGTGTGTCAGTGAACGCAAACACTGTTGTGGCGAAATGGTGGACCAGCAATATCAACGTCAATCTGAATTATGATAATTATAAAGGTGTTGTTAATAATGATCCTATCAATCTTTCAGCGACCAGTTATGTAGTGAACGCCATACAGCAGTTTAAAATCAGTAAGACATTTAGTGCGGAAGTAAATGTGATGCACAGAAGCGGGTGGCTGGAGGGTGTTATACGGGTAAAACCGGTTACAGTGGCCGGCGCTGGAGTAAGTCAGCAGATACTGAAAGGAAAAGGCACGATCCGCCTGACTGCGCGCGATATCTTTTACAGTCAAAAGATGAATGGAAAAAGCCGCTACAGCAATGTTGATGTGCATCTCCGTCAACGCAGCGAAACGCAAGTGTTCACGATCGGTTTTACATGGAATTTCAGTAAAGGAAAAAAGATTGCACCGGTTAAGAGAACGGGTGGAAGTGCGGGAGAGGAGCAGAACAGGATTGGTCAGTGATGGGGTGTGGTTCGATGGTCGATCATCGATGGTCGATGCTGGATGGTCGATAGTCGGACAAGCGAAAGGAAGATATAGTCTTTACCAGCGGGAATCGATCATCGATAATCGACCATCGATCATCGACCATCGACCATCGATCATCGACCATCGAACAATTGTCAGCAGTTTTCAACTTCAAAAAAACAAAGATGATTCACTCAGTTATCAAAACAAACGCACTTACATACTACTATTCTCCCCAGGAGAAAACCTTATCGGAGATTAACCTGGAAGTGGAACGGGGAAGTATTTACGGTTTCCTGGGGCCAAATGGTTCCGGAAAAACAACCACATTAAGCCTGATCCTTGGCTTGCTGAATTCGCCCGAAGGGAGCATTGAAATATTCGGACAACATCTTCATTCCAACAGGGAAGGCGTTTTGAAGAAGATCGGTTCACTGATCGAGTCTCCATCGCTTTATGGTCATTTAACTGCGAAAGAGAATCTGAATGTGTACAGGACAGTTTACGGCGCATCGAAATCAAGAGTTGATGAAGTTCTGAACACTGTGGGGCTTGGAGATACGGGAAAAAAGCTTGTTAAAAGGTTTTCATTAGGGATGAAGCAACGACTTTCCATCGCTTTGGCGCTGCTGCCTGATCCTGAACTGCTGATCCTCGATGAGCCTTCCAATGGGCTGGATCCGGCAGGCATTATCGAACTGCGTGAGCTGATCAAAAGACTGAATAAAGAGCATGGTATGACCATTCTTATTTCAAGTCACCTGCTGGCTGAAGTGGAAAAGATGGTTACACATGTTGGTATTATCCTGAAAGGAAAAATGTTGTTCCAGGGAAGTTTATCGGCGCTTCATTCCTTTCAGCAAAAAGGATCAAGATTGCTGGTAAAAACCTCCGATAACGAGCGGGCATACGAGTTGCTGAGCGAGCGTCAGCCCAGGAAAGTGGAAGAGAATCTGTCGATCGCTTTTCATGGTGATCAACAGATCGCAGACATCAACCGGATGCTGACGCAGCATGGACTCGATGTATACCTGCTTTCTCCTCAGAAAAATGATCTTGAACATTTATTTATTGACCTTACATCTTCACAGTCATGAGTCTTGCAATTTCACTTCGTTCAGAAGTTCTTAAATCAAAGCGTACTGCTGCTTTCTATTTTACATTAATAGGAGCTGCCGTTATTCCTTCCCTGGTGCTTTTTATGGTCATTGCGGATGGTTTGCCCTCCGGAGGAAAAGCCAGTGTAGACCCGATCAATGCTTTGTTCAATATATCATCGGATATGACCTGTCTTGCGCTGTTTCCCTTATTTATTGTGCTGGCCTGCACGCTTCTTCCGCAGATAGAATTCAAGAACTCTACCTGGAAACAGGTATTGACATCGCCTCAAAAAAAGGAAGATGTATTTGTTGCAAAGTTTCTGAATATACATTTGCTGTTGATCGCGTTTTTGGTGGCGAGTCATTTGTTTATGTGGATTGTATTGATTGCGGTTCATTTTATTTTACCGCAATTTCATATTCTGAATCACTCTTTCAATGCAACCAGGGTGCTGGAAGATAATGCACATGCTTATCTATCTGGTCTTGGCATCTGCTCAATACAATTCTGGATCGGATTAAGGGCAAGAAATTTTATTGTACCGGTTGCGATAGGCTTGGCTTTATGGCTGCTGGGGACAGTGCTGGTGCTTGAATACAAATCATCTGTGTCGCCTTATTTCCCGTATAGCTATCCGGCGATACGTTTTTCCCCATTGTTCAGTCCGGGTCTTAAACGGATTGAATGGCTTTCGTTTGGTTATTCGGTGCTGTTTCTGATCATTGGGTTCATGGACTTCAGGCGCAGGCGGAAATTAAAATAAAACATCAGAGCCAATATGTAATTTACTGGAAGAAGCTATACGGCGGTTTTCTCTTCCCGATGTTGAACGATAAGTTTCACTTCTTCATACAGCAACGTGAAAAGCAATACTGCTACGGCGATATAAAGTGTTTTGATCTGGAGAAAGCTGTAGCAAAGACCGCCCAGCAAACCTCCGATGAAAAATCCTGCAATGATCACCGTTTTCAAAAACATTTTGTTTTGTAATGGTTTGCGAGTGGACTGATCAGCGTCCAAAAGCCATTGCGACATTTCAATTCCCAGATCCGTGAACAAGCCCGTTAAATGAGTGGTTCTTATGAGCGAACTCGACACAATGGTGACCAGGGCATTCTGAACACCCATTGCGAAAAGAAGTATGCAGGGGAAGGTTAACGCGAGATAATGTTCTGCAACGGGCAGCAGCGACCTGTGCTCGATGATGACCAGTAAAAGGAAAAGCTCCAGCAGGATGGGAATGATTAGTTGTAGTCTTGGTTTATGACGCGCCATTTTTTGAAGCAGAAAACTGCAAACGAATGCGCCTCCAAGAAAACACAGGATATAAGCAAGATATATTCCCGCCCGGGTATAGTGATGAAGGGAAGTTTGCTCTGAAAAGAAAGAAAAATGCCCGGTTATGTTTGATACCAGTGTGTTTGCGAAAAGTAAGCTGGTGATATTTACAATACCAGCCACCAGTGATAGTAGAGCGGCCATGGGGAGATGGCTGAAAAGTTTATTGTCCATTAGCCGGTATAAAAATATTTTTTGTTAATAAACCATTTTTGCTCAATAAAATGCTGCGTTAAATGGTATAGGGTATGGAATATTTTAGACGCAGGTATAATTGCATAAGTTCACTCAAGTCTGCCCCTCAGATTGGCTAAACGCCTAATGCTTTATCCAGAATTTCAGCTGGGAGTCCATAACAGAGCCCGCAAGGTTGAACCCGGGAGGGATCTCGCCTTCGAGACTATGATAGGTTACAATGCGCGTGCCTGATGGCATCTTTTCGAGTTGTTTGAACAGAAATCGCGTATAATAAAAATAGAGCTCAACGGAATAATCAATACTCTCATCGATATGATCATGATCAACCAGGTTTTCATGAAATGAATTATAAAAATAAAAGTGATCGTATGCGGTGAGGTCCAACTGGGTAAAGTTTCCGTATATGAATTCGACGTTTGGTAAAGCGAGATTCATCCGGGCTGTCTCCGCTGTATGATACAGGTGATGTCTTTGTTCAATTCCAAAAAACTGCGCCTTCGGTTGATGATAAGCGGCCGCCAGACAAAATTTGCCAACGCCGCTGCCTATGTCTAATATTCGTGCGCCTTCTTCATTGGCCAGATATCGCGCTGCCTTACGGGCGATATTCAGAGGCGTCCAGTGTTTCTCTGCCAGCAGCTGGCTGGAAACCGGATACAGTTGGTTCAGTGCAAGGTCAGAGCTGAACCTGCTTTTGAGATAAGGATCCTGGTGTGAAGAGAATGGCGGTTGCTGTAATCCGGTATCAGCCTTTTGCATATTTGCTTTTTCCATTTGGTTGATAAGCTTTGGGTAGAAGTAAACCTTCGCGGTTGTAGGGTGAAGAAGGAATGATCTGTGCGATCCATCCATTGGATTCAGGTTGTTCCAGTAATAATCTGTTATTGTTCAGCAGACTATTAACCGCTACAATTTTCCCATCAACCGGCATGTGTACGCAGATGGTATATTCCTCTGAACGGATAGTAGCGACGCGCTCTCCTTTGGTTACAAATCCGGAGTTTCGGTGAAAGAGAATCTCCCTGATTTCTTTGAAGCCTGTCAGTTTAAAAGGTGCAACACCGGCGAAGGCAATGGATCCCTGAAAACTGATCCACTCATGATCCGGGGTATAGTAGATATCCTTTAACTGCGCGGTGTTTATTTTCATGAGGCAAAATTAAACACCAGTGGTACCCCTTGCGGTTAACCTTATCACTGAAAAAGGTGACTTTTATCATATTTGCTACCTTTGAGTGAATATGAGCATATCTGATATCTTTCCAATCGATAACTGGAATTTCAAAAGAGAATCCGTTTTGAAGGATCTTCCTGAAAAAGATCAGCAGCAGTTGGATGCGGCTAAGATCGTGCATACTTATAATAAAGGAGAGGTTATTTTCCGGCAGGGAGGCTACCCATCCGGGATCTTCTATATTGCTAAGGGTAAAGTGAAGAAATACACTACTGATCGGCATAACAGGGAACAGATCGTATATGTTGCGAATGAGGGCGAGCTGCTCGGATATCATGCGATTCTGGCGGAGGACAGATATCCTGATTCTGCAGCAGCACTGGAAGAAAGTGTGATCGAATTTGTTCCAAAAGAAAATTTTCTTGCTGTTATTGATAATTCTGAAGTGTTGACCAGGCGGCTTCTGAAAACGCTTAGTCATGAGTTTGCGGTGCTGGCAAATAACTTATCGATGCAGGCACAGCGATCAGTGCGGGAGCGGTTGGCACTACACCTGATCATACTTCGCGAAAAATATAAAGTTGATTTTTCTCCCGGAATGCCGGTAGAGATCAGTTTCAGCCGGGATGATCTGGCGAACCTTGTAGGGACTGTCCGTGAGAATGTGATCAGGTTGTTGACGGAGTTTAAGGAAGAAGGGATTCTGGAGACGAAGGGGAGGAAGATCGTCATTCTGGATGTAAAAAAGCTGATCAATATTGCGGATTATCATTAGGGCTAAAATAGGATCCGCGGTATGACCTTCGCAGACCGATCCGGGCTACAAGTCTTGTCAATACTGATGAATGATATTCAAAACGCGGGTATAATTCCCCTAATGCTCTTTATTTTCGAGAAATTGTCCTTCTTCTACGATCTGATCAGGCTTCTTTTTATAAAAGACCATTCCCAAAGCCATAATAATACTGGTGGTAAGAATAACGAAAAATAAGATCCCTTCGTTAAATGTGCTGAGGCGAAGATTTGCGGGGATCTTATAAAAAAGCACAATAGTGATCAATCCACGCGGAATAAAAAAGGATTCCGGGAAAAGATTGGTACGGACAAAAAACCGAAGGTATAAGATTCGTACCAGGAACATGGCAACAACTATCAAACTACCCACCAGCAGGATCTCAGGCTCAGAAAGAAACCGAAGGGAAATAGAAAATCCAAAAAGAATAAAGAAAAATGTTCTGATGAGAAAAGAAGTTTCTGCCGTAACAGAATGCAGTAAATGCCTCAGCGGTACAACCTGCTCATGCGGGAAATACTTTAATACTCTTTCCCACTTCAGTTTTTCCCAGTTGTTGATCAGCAATCCGAACGCCAGGATTATGATCAATGAAGGTAAATGGAATATTTTTCCTCCCGCATAGATCAGGATCAGCAATGAAAAGATCAGGAAAAACTTAATGTTAAGCTTTGTTTTTGCGAGTATAAACAGAAGGAAAATTGAGAGGATGATGGATAGAACTATTGAGATTCCGATCTCTGCGCCAAATACTCCAAGTGAATAGGCGGTAAGCGTATCTCCCGCGATAAAATAATTGAAAACGATGATACCGATGATATCTGAAAAGGACGCTTCGTATACGAGGAATTCTTTTTTCTGAGCACTCAGCGGATTGATACTGGGTATGACAATAGAGCTGCTCATGATGGAAAGTGGTATCGCATATACCAAACATTTTTCAACCGGCTCATGCAGCCAGTTAACCAGGATAACAGTAAGCAGCGCTGCGGAAATAGCGAATATGATCAGTGCGGAAAAGAAAGAATTCCTGATAAGGCCCAGTTTACTTTTTTCGAGCTTAAGATCAAGGCCAGCCTCCAGCACGATCATGATCAATCCGACTACACCCAAAGATTCTATCAGTTGCGGAGAAAAACTGATGTCAGCTTGATAGGCGTCCGCAACCGCTCTGAAGCCTAAACCCGCAAACAACAGCAAAAGAACGGAAGGTATTCTGATGTAGCGGCTTACGATCGAGAATAGGTATGATAATACCACAATACTGCAGATCGCGATCAGCACTTCTTCGGTGTTAAGTGTTCCCATACGTAAAGATATCGATTATCAACCTTTCCGCCGACGGTTAATGTTTGGAATCATACAGGTCAACCTGCGAGTCAAGTATTTCCCTGTATTTATCAAACAGTTTGGTTTTTGAAATAAACCCTATAAAATTCTTATCCTTATCCACCACTGGAAGATTCCAGCTTTGTGTGATATCAAATTTCTCCATTACCAGGTGCATATCCTGGCTGTCATGGATGATATCGGCTGGCTTTTTAACTAGTTTACGGATGGTCATTTTGTCAAACTGGTCCGGCTGGAAAAGCAATTGTTTGATATCATTCAGTTCAATCACACCAATAAGTTTTTTCTGCGAATTCAATACAGCAAAGATATTTCTGTCGCTTTTCTTGATCAGATCAACAAGGTCTCTGAAAGATTGGTCAATATGAATGCTTTCATATTTTTCCTGTAGCATTTCAGAAAGTCTGATACTGGTTAAAATGTTCTTTTCTTTCTTATGCGTGAATACTTCTCCTTCTTTAGCCAGCTTACGGATCTCCATAGAATAGGGGTCGTAAGACTTTACAATAAAGAAAGAAATCGCTGATACGATCATCAGCGGAATAAACAAACCATAGCCATTCGTTATCTCTGCGATCAGGAATATGGCCGATAAAGGGCAGTACATCACGCCGCTCAAAACGCCTGCCATCCCAACTAAAGTGAAATTGCCTTCGGGTATTTTTACCCAACCTGTTATATTCAATAATCTTGAAAAAAAGAAGCCGAGATATGCGCCGGTGAAAAGGGAAGGAGCAAAATTTCCGCCATTACCGCCACTGCCAAGCGTTACCGCCGCAGCAAGTGGTTTCAATAATACGATCAATCCCGCAAATATCACCAAAGACCAGTTTTCCTCCAGGAAAGAAAATACAGTTGCATTCTCATTAAGTTTATCCGCCTGGCCGTTGGCGAGCAGCGAAACACTTTCATAGCCTTCGCCAAAAAGTGGAGGAAAAAGAAAGTAAATAGCCATAAGCATCAGACCACCGATCAATGCTTTGGTAAACGGGTTGATCTTCCAGGCGTGCAAACGGCCTTCCGCAGATTTGAATGTTTGGGCATAATAACGGGCAATAAAGCCTGCCAGAACACCAAGCAGAAGATAAAAAGGAACATTTCTGTAGTCAAAGTTTTCTTTGAGAATGAAATTAAAAAGAAATGATTCCTGGAGAATGATCTTAGAACAGAGTGCACCAATGACAGACGATATGATCAGGGGAATAAAATAGCTTACGACCACGGCTTCAGTCAACAATACTTCGATCGCAAAGATTACCCCGGCTATCGGTGCATTGAATACTGCCGCAATACCAGCTGCTGCCCCACAGCCGATCAGCAGGGTGCGTTCCCGGTAATTCAGGTCGCTGATCCGCGCTGTATTCGATCCCACGGCAGAGCCGGTGGCGACGATCGGGGCTTCCAATCCTGCGGAACCTCCAAGACCCACCGTCAACGAACTCGTGATCACATGGAGATAGGTGTGTTTGAACGGGATAAAAGACGACTTTCTTGCAATAGCCCGAAGCACCATTGCAATTCCCTTCTCTATATGAGAGTTGAAAAAGTATTTGATGATAAGTGTCGTCAGCAATAAACCCACCACTGGAAATAATAAGAATGTTACACGGCTGACACCCGTGCCGACAATCCAGTGTTGTAAATAGTGTACAAGTGTTTTAAGGCAGACCGCAACAAGACCGGAGAACAGCCCCGTAAGCGTGGCGATCACCATGATATATTGTACTCTTGTTAATCTCGCCTGTAATGGTTGTATGAAAAATTTATAGAGCTGTCTTAAATAATGCATAAAGATAGAATTGCTTGATGCAAGACCTCAAAAAGCCCGGCATCTTTGATACCCGGATGATCTCAATAGAGTTTCCGTCAATATTTTTACATCAGAAGCTAAGCAAAATTCGGTGCTTATGTAATAAACTGACCGTCCTGATCGCAGCTACTGTTCATAGACGGTGCGAGTTTTAATGTTTACCCGAGGAGGCCGTAGATGCATTGGCGGTTTTCCTTTTTTCTATTTCAGCGATAATGCTGTCGATATTATTCTTACGTCTTATATATTGTTCTTGGTTGGTTCCCTGCCGCAACATTTTTGTGTATTCAAAAGTTTGTTGGCTAAGCAGGTCGACCAGCTCAGCATGACTCATATTACGCAGCTCTTCCATACACTATTCATTTGAGTTTAAAGCAATCCTTCATTGATCACCGGGAAAAGAATCGATATTATCTCGCTGTTTCAACGAGTTGTAATTTCGCGCGCTGCAGGTATTTCAAACCCGCAGAAACCTTTTCTTTGATTAGCAGCCGGGAAGGATCATTCATATCAGCCTGCAGATCTGCAATAGACCGATCCAGGAAGCGATCGATAAGGTGGCCATTGATCTTCTTTCGTGCAAGTGTTTTTGTTGCGGTTGTAATATATCTTTCAATCGCGTATACCGTTTCTGCCTGCCGTATTTTGCTGATTAAGTTCAGACGAAATTCATTAGTTGTATTTACCATGCTGATGTGCTTGTTTAACGTTGTACTCCGCAGATATTCTCTTGTCAGGCAGGTTTGCTTCTGCGAAAGAGATTTTCAGTGGAATTTAAAACGAACTTAGTTTCACGGATATGGAGGAGTCTTAATCTCGGATTAGAATTTTATTAGGAAAAATTGGTATTGATTTTCAGTAATTTATAATTTGTTTGTGTGAAAAGTGCCTGCTGGAATGCAGGCACTGTTTATAAGAAAGGAAACACATGACCTATGTTTGACACAACATATCAGGTGCTTCACAGAGCTAAGGTATTCAGTCAATTCAGGCTGGCAATAATGAAAGCAACTGAATTCTCGAATCCGTTTGTATGAGATCAGAGATTTGAGATCTGAGCCAGTATCCTGTCTGGGTTTCAGAGCCGGGATAAACGATCAGTATATCTGCATCTACCTGCCCGCAATAATTCAGCAAGGCTATTGGTTTATTTTTGCCTGAAATGGATTCGTAGGTGACATGATAACGTGACCGGTTTTTAAACGTCCGGAATGTATCAAAGATCAATTGTCTGTCTGCCAGAGATGGTCCTGTTTTTTCTTCAAACGTAACAAGGCGTACAGTGATCGCCGAATGAAACGCAATGGCTTCCAGCATGGCAAGTTTATTTTTCGGAAACTGCCCATCCAGGGGAATCACTACTGTTTTGATAGGATTAGCTACACCGCCATGCTTCACTGTTAGTACAGGTTTCGCGGAAAGGAATGCCAGTTTGCCTGGAGTAACTTTGTTGCGAAATGGAAGTAGCTTATGCCGGGAGGTTTTTCCTATTATGATGAGATCAACATCGAGTTGTCTGGCTTTTGCAGTAATACTTTCCTGAATAGTTTCGCCAAAGCCAACCCAGGTTAAAATCTTCCAGGAAGGCTGCTTTTGTTGAATGCTGTGCTTAAGGTTTTCAAGTCTTCTCTGCGAGGCGCTGATGTCTGCATTTACCTGTTGGCGGCTGTATCCTTTAATGTAATTGATAATGGCACGGATTTGTCCGGTTACCCGCGGCGGCTGAACATGAAACAAATGAATGGTTAAGGCGTGCCCCGGAGGAAATATGTTCATTGCTTTTGCCAACGCAATGGATGTATTGCCCGAAAAATCAACAGGAATAAGTATGGAATGAATATTCCGCATAATTAAAATTGCGGTGATGCCTTAAGTGTGTTCTTAATTGGAGATTAGAAATGAGTTAAAATGTCAGGTGATAGAATGCGCCCGTTATTACCGACCTCATAAAAAGCTTGCTCTAGCGATACAGACGATTAAAAGTGCCCTGCTATATGCTTCGTTTAAAAACTGTTACCTAACTTACACTCAATGGGAATCTGTCGTATATTAATAGTAGAAGACGATCATCGCATTGCCGACACCCTTCGTTATGGCTTATCCGAAAACGGGTTTGATGTAGAAGCTGTTTACAGCGGCAATATCGGTTTGGATACGTTCCATCAACGGCCCTTTGACCTTGTAATACTCGATATCAATCTTCCGGGAATGAATGGCTATGAACTTTGTCAGCGGATCAGGCAGATCAATCCTGAGATCCCCGTTATTATGCTCACCGCATTAAATACGCTGGCGGACAAGATCGAAGGCTACGATGCCGGTGCGGATGACTATCTCCTGAAACCCTTCGAATTCAGAGAGCTTATCATGAAGATCCGTGTACTGCTTCGCAGAACCGCAGATCCTAATATCCCAACAGGCAACATCCTGCATGCAGATGATCTTACCATGAACCTTGAAACCAAAACTGTAGAAAGAGCCGGGCAGTCCATTATTCTCACTGCCAAAGAATTTCAGTTGCTTGAATACTTCTTAAGAAACAAGAATAAAGTTGTGTCACGCACAGATATTGCTGTTGATGTCTGGAATATTAAAGATGACGCGAACACAAATATTATTGATGTTTACATCAATTATCTGCGAAACAAAATGGACAAACCCTTTGCTGAAAAAATGCTGCACACTTTCGTTGGTATGGGATATATGCTCAAAGAAAAATCCTGAACATGAGGATTCGTTTTAGAATTACCTTATTGTTTACCCTTCTGGTTATTTTGATCTGGGGGATCGTATGCGCTGCTGTTTACTATATCTCGTATAATTCCCGTATTGCAACGATTAAAACCAGGCTGACCAACCGGGCCATCACTACGGCAAAGCTGATCAATCAATCTGAGATCTTTGACCAGGAGATGATCTCCCGTATTGACTCATCCACTACACTTGCACTAACACGTAAATCAGTACAGGTTTACAACAGGCAGGGGAGATCCTTGTACCATTACAGCGAACTTCCCGGCGATACGGTCGAACTGGAAACAGATATGCTTATCCGCATCACAGAAAAAGGCACGGTTTATTTCAGCCGGAACGGGAAAGAGGTGATAGGGTATCATTATCCTTCCGGAGCCAATGGTCCGGTCATTTTGTGTGCCGCATTTGATGCTGACGGATATGCAGGACTGAAGAAGCTGGCGGGGATAATACTGATCTGTTTCATCAGCGGTGCAATGCTGACGATCGCCGGCGGCTATATTTTCGCAGCGCGGCTGCTAAAGCCTGTAGGGCACATCGCCAACGAAGTAAAAAATATTTCAGCCTATAGTCTTGAAAGAAGGATCAAGGAAACGGAAGGCAGTGATGAATGGTCTTTTCTTGCGAAAACACTGAATGAACTACTTGATCGGCTCAAAGACAGTTTCGAAATGCAGCGTCGGTTTATTTCCAATGCTTCCCATGAATTATCTACGCCGTTGACTTCTATTTCAAGTCAGCTCGAAGTTTCTCTCCAGCGGCAACGAAAGGAGGATGATTACCGGCTTGTAATGCAAAATGTATTGCAGGATACGCGGCATATGAATAATCTTATACAGACATTATTAAAGTTTGCAACAGCTTCCGGAAATGCCGGTGGCCTTGATATAGACCTGGTGAGAATAGATGAAGTGCTGATGCGGCTTCCCGGTGCAATGGACGAACAACAGGGTGATCAACGGGTGATCCTGGATTTTAAAGAGCTGCCTGAAGATCAGTACGAGTTGCTCATCTTGGGAAATGAGGAATTATTATTTACTGCAATAAGAAATATTGTAGCCAATGCCTGTAAGTATTCAGCTGATCATCAGGCAACGGTCTCGCTCATACTTACTGATACAGGATTCCGGATTGACATTGCCGATAAGGGTATTGGTATTGCGCCGGCAGAATTGGATCACATATTTCAACCATTTTACAGGGCAGGCGAAGCGCCGGCAGTAGGTGGTTTTGGTTTGGGACTTTCACTCGCGTTGCGCATCATTCGTTTGCATAAAGGAGATATAGCTGTTCAATCGGTGGTCGGAGAGGGATCTGTATTCAGCATCAGCCTCCCTGCCGTTCAATAAAGTTTCGTACGATAAAGATTGGAGAACCGTCTTCCCGAAAGCGAAACGGTGTTGGGCGGTTCTGTGCCGGTTGGAACCGTGGAAAAAAATGACCACAAAGAGAGGTTCAATAGGGACAACCCGCATCCAGCCAGATGGCTCCAGACTTCGATATTGTTAATTGAAACTATGGTAAAAACAGTCTTCCAGCCGTCCCTGATTGGCCTGTATTAATAAACGGGGAAGCAGGGAAGGCAGGAGGAATGTTCTATAGAAAGGGTTACGTTTTGTCAGTACCAGTGCACAAGTAACCATTGGGCTTGTGTTATTTCTCCGCCCGTTTCCATTTCAACAGTACCAAACGCCGGCTTGTTTTTTTTAGATGATAACTCTCCGGCTCTCCGATCAGAAATCCATACGGTTCCGTTTTCTCCCCTGCATCCAGTATTACTTTTACAATGGCGATCATCGGAATAGCTAATATCAGGCCCGCAAGACCGAAAAGTAGACCTCCCAATAGTAAGGCGATGATGGCGACCAATGGATTTACGCTGACTTTTCCTCCGACAATATATGGCGTGATAAAATTCCCTTCCAGGAATTGTACTACCTGGAACCATCCGATAACGCCCAGCGCGTAAAAGGCTTTATCTTTTGTTGCCAGCGCAAAAAGGGCTGGAAGAATAGAGCCGATGGCTATGCCGATATAAGGGATCAATAAGAGCAGCGAGGCAAGGATGCCGAAAAACCAGGCATATTCAATTCCCATGACGAGCAGCCCGATCGTGTTAAGCACTGCCACGATTCCCATTACGGTAACGAGGCCAAGAAGATAATCCTGCACCACCCGATAGATCTTTTGCAGCGTATCATGTACTTTTTCGTGTGATATGTGACGAAAAGCTTTGAAGAAAAATTCGATAAAGAAATCGCGGTAGTATAACTGGAAGAATATAAAGATAGGGATCAGTACTACATTAGCCAGTATGCCTCCGAGTGATCCCAGCATCCCTGCGCTGAAAGCTGCGGCGCCCGAAGCGAGTTTACCGGCTTCGATCCGTACCCTGGTGACCAGTTCGCCTTCACCCACACCAAACTGTGAAGAGATCCATTGTACAATACTGTTAAACCCTTCTACCACGCGATGGGAGATCGCTTCGCCATTTTCCGCGCTGATCGACACTACCTGACGGAAGAACAGCCAGATGATCAGCCCCGCTATCAACGAGCCAAGGATCACCGCAATTGCAGAGGAGATACCTTTTCCCAATTTCCATTTCTCCAGCCGACTGGCAACCGGGAAAAGGGAAATGCTGAGCAACAGGGAGAATAACAAAGGTACGATCACCGTACGGAGGAGATATAGCATCCCGATAATGGCAAGCAGATTAAAAAGGCGATAAGAAACATCTTTTGCAATGGATTGGCCGGATGGTTGTGATGATGGCGTCATAGATCGAATGTTTTGCGTATTCATTCGACAATCATGCCATGTGTGATATATATCACAATAAAATTCTTTTTATAGGAGCTTGTAAAAAGCGAACGCTCCTTGCATTTTTATATACCTGTAACCGATCAATTTTTTTAGTGTCGCAACATCGAAGCGCAGCTGTCGTTTATTGCGCGATGAAAGAACAGTTTTTGAAGAAGTACTGGGCGGAGGAACATATTCTGTTTTTTGTGCATTTCCGGGATGGAAAGGCGATCCGCCAGATTGAAGCGACGTCGGAACGTAAAGTGTTTTTAACCATTGAAAATCCTGTTGACGGTGATTCTATTCTTTACGATCAGCACCTCGACGATCTTGGTGCCGGGCCGAAAGATTTTATAACCAAAGAGGAATTTGAACGTGCATGGGATAAACGATAGTTGCGCGTTGTAAGTGCAGAGAGCTCTGTTTTTGGCGGGGCTCTTTTTTATGCCATTCGATCGGGAGAATGTGAGATCAAGATCAATTCTTGTGGGAGGACTGTTTAAAAGTTTAATGGTTCTGCGTGCGGAAGGTTGCGGATCAAGATCAAAAGTTGGGAAGGTGACTGAATGAACGGCTTCCATCTTTTTCCATACTAAAAAGTCCCGCCAGCCGTTCACGAATCGTCCAAGCGTTTTGTTGCTGTCAGTAATACTTGCTTCAGCGTAATCTAACGTTTGTAACAAGCGCTCCGTTTCACCAGTTTCTCCTGCTGACCGGTTGTCGCTGGTCTGCTAGTTCGCTGGGAAATAAGATGAACTGCTTTTGCAACAGCTATTGGTGATGTTTTTCAGGAATCTCCACTGCTATTTTCACCGTAGAAATGGTGATTATCCCTTGTTTTCAGCTCCTGTCCGGAGCGATCTTTACACCGAAGAATTCTTAATGTTCACCGTCGTTTTCAGGACTGGTGGAGGAGGTCAGTCCTGGAAAGGGCGGTGACATTTTTTATTATTGATTGA
>VFQP010000306.1_pt1 | contig 112947 bp, 111 predicted proteins | sample 3512351 | NCBI WGS metagenome assembly VFQP01 (sample SAMN10412372, study PRJNA504923) | tailings metagenome | isolation source: Relicate 1 Philex TSF1 revegetated site | place: Philippines: Tuba, Benguet | collected 2017-08-29
CACCGGCGACGGCGCGCGCCGCGACGCCGATGGCTACTACTGGATCACCGGCCGGGTGGACGACGTGATCAACGTCTCGGGCCACCGGATGGGCACGGCCGAGATCGAATCGGCCCTCGTCGCGCATCCGAAGGTGGCGGAGGCCGCCGTGGTCGGCATGCCGCATGACCTCAAGGGCCAGGGCATCTACTGCTATGTCACGCTGAAGTCCGGCGAGGAGCCGACCGAGACGCTGCGCAAGGAACTCGTCGCCTGGGTCCGCAAGGAGATCGGGCCGATCGCGGCGCCCGACGCGATCCAATGGGCGCCCGGCCTGCCGAAGACGCGCTCGGGCAAGATCATGCGGCGCATCCTGCGCAAGATCGCCGCGAACGAGACGGAGGGGCTGGGCGACACCTCGACCCTCGCCGATCCGGCCGTGGTGCAGGAGCTGATCGAGAACCGGGTCAGGTAGCGCGCCTCGGCGTGTTGCGTCGCCGCGCGGCCGCGCGCACATCGGGCTGATGCCCTTCAAGCCCGATGCCGCCACGCGGCTCGTCATCGTCCTCGGCTTCGGCGCGGGAGGCTCCTCCCTCGCGGGGCGGGCCTTCGAGCCGCTGGTCAATGTCGTGGCCGGCGAGTTCATGGTCGCCGCCGCGACGGTCGCGCTGCTCTCCTCCGCCTTCGCGCTGCCCTATGCGCTGATCCAGCCGATCCTCGGGCCGGTCGGCGACGCGCTGGGCAAGATGCGGGTGATCCGCGCCTGCCTCGTGGTGCTCGGCCTGGCGCTCACCGCCTGCGCCTTCGCGCCGGACCTTGCCACGCTGGCCGTGCTGCGCGCCCTGGCGGGGGCGGCGGCGGGCGGCATCTTCCCGCTCGCGATCGCCCTCGTCGGGGACCGTGTCCCGCTCGAACGCCGCCAGGTGGCGCTGGCGCGCCTGATCGTGGCGGGGCTGTCGGGCGCGATCCTGGGCGGCGCGCTCGCAGCCTTCGCCGAGCCGCTGATCGGCTGGCGCGGCGTGATGCTCGTCTGCGCCAGCGCCTCCATCGTCGGGATCATCCTGCTGCGCGACCGCGCCGAGGTGCCGCCGAAGCGCCTCGCGCTCGCCGAGGCGATGGCGCGCTACCGCTTCATCCTGGCCCAGCCGGTCGCAAGGGCCTGCTATCTCGCCGTGTTCATCGAGGGCTCGCTGCTGCACGGCGTCTTCCCGTTCCTCGCGCCGCTGTTCCAGGAGCGCGGGGTGGCGGCCGGCAGCGGCGCCGCCGAGGCGGGCTTCGCCATCGCCGGCTATGCGGTGGGCGGGTTCCTTTTCGCCGCGCTGGCGCCGGTGCTGCTGCGCCGCTACGGCCAGGCCTGGACCATCCGGGCGGGCGGCGTCGCCCTGGCCGCGGGGCTGGTCCTCCTTGCCGTCGCGCCCGGCGTGATCCTGGCCGTGGTCGCGATGATGGTGGCGGGCCTCGGCTTCTACATGGTGCATTCCTCGATCCAGACGCGGGTGACGGAAGTCGCGCCGCAGGCCCGCGGCAGCGCGGTGGCGCTGCACGCCTTCAGCTTCTTCCTCGGCCAGTCCTTCGGCCCGGTCGTGATGGGCACAATGCGCGCCGGCATCGGCCCGATCGCCGCGCTGCTGGTCTCGGCCGCGGGACTGCTGGTGCTGGCGATGTGGCTCGCGCGCGGCGGTCGTTCCGCGGGCGGGTAGCTTTCCGATTCGCGGCCAATCGGAACAGGGTGTGAATCAGCCGCCCGCGCCCGCACCGAAAATCTCGTGAATTCAGAGATTTGGTCCGAGTCGCGCGAACGAATCGCTGACCTGGAAAATCCGTTCACGGACCACTAGGGCTTGGGGCGATTCGAATCTCTGCCCACAAGCGTGTTCGCACGGCGCGCGACCCGGCCGACCACAACCCATTGAGGCCAGGTCGTCGGCGAACCACAAGCGTGTTCTCAGAAGTCGCTGACCCGGCCCTTGCGTTCCCAGTCGCCGTAGCGGGTCGGCTCGGGGCCCGCCGGACCACCGATCTCCTTGGGCTTCGGCGGCGCCGGGGCAGGATTCGGGGCGGGCGGCGGGGCCTCGGTGTCATTGCGTGTCTCGCTCATGCTCATCATCTAGGGTGGGAAGGCAGGCAAAGGGAGAGGCCATCCATGGGCGGTTATGCCCGCACCGCGCTGCTTCTGGCGGCGATGACCGCGCTGTTCGCCGGGCTCGGCTTCGTCATCGCGGGCGAGCAGGGCATGCTGATCGCCTTCGCCGTTGCCTGCGCCATGAACCTGTTTGCCTGGTGGAACAGCGACCGCGTCGTGCTCCGGATGCACAACGCCCAGCCGATCGGGCCGGGGGACGCTCCGCGCCTCTACGAGATGACGGCGTCGCTCGCGGCGCGGGCCGGGCTGCCGATGCCGGCGCTCTACGTGATCCACGAGGACCAGCCCAACGCTTTCGCCACTGGTCGCAACCCGAACAACGCCGCCGTGGCGGTCAACACCGGCCTTCTCGACCTGATGAACGAACGCGAGGTGGCGGGGGTGGTCGCGCATGAGCTGGCGCATATCCGCAACCGCGACACGCTGATCATGACGATCACCGCGACGCTCGCGGGCGCGATCGGGATGCTTGCGCAGTTCGGCTTCCTGTTCGGCGGGCGCGGGCAGGATGGCCGTTCGAACCCCTTCGGTCCGATCGGGGTGATCCTGCTGGTGGTGCTCGCGCCGATCGCGGCGATGATCGTGCAGATGGCGGTCAGCCGGTCGCGCGAATACGAGGCGGACCGCGCAGCGGCCGAGATCACCGGCGATCCCCTGGCGCTCGCTTCCGCCCTGCGTCGGCTGGAGGGCTACAAGGGCGGCCGCGTGAACGAGGCGGCCGAGGCAAATCCGGCGACCGCGCACATGTTCATCATCAACCCGCTGTCGGGGCTGCGGATGGATGGGTTGTTCTCCACCCATCCCAAGACGGCGAACCGCGTGGCGGCACTCGAGGAACTGGCGCGGCGGATGGGCCCGCCGCCCGCCGCGCCGCCGCGCGCAGCACCGCGATCCGGGCCCTGGGGCGGCGGAGGTGCGCGGCGGAACCCCTGGGGGTAGGCGCTAGCGCCGCCCCTTCACGCGCGTCGTCCAGAGGTGCCACACATAAGTGCCGATGACGCCCACGACGACGAGGTAGGCCAGCGGCTCGAGCCAGCCTTCGACGCGGTCGTAGTGTTCCTCCATCCAGTAGCCGGCGCTGATCAGGAAGGTGAGCCAGATCGTGGTGCCGATGGTGGTCCAGAGGTAGAAGACCCTCCGCGGGATCAGCGCGATGCCGGCCGGGATCGAGATGACGGTACGGATCGCAGGCAGCAGGCGGCCGAAGCAGAGCGCGACCGGCCCGTATCGCCGCAGAGTCGCCTCGCCCTTGTCGAAGTCCTTGTCGTCCACGCCGAACCAGCGGCCGTAGCGGGCGAAAAGCGGCCGGACGCGATCGCGCCCGATCGCACGCGCCAACTCGTACCAGACGGCATTGCCGAGGAGCGTGCCGAGGATTCCCGCCAGCAGCGCCAGGACGAAGCTCATCTGCCCGCGCGCCGCGGCGAAGCCCGCGAGCGGCATGATGAGTTCCGACGGGATCGGCGGAAAGAGGTTCTCGAGGAACATCAGCAGCATCACGCCCGGCCATCCGCCGGCGGCGACGATGCCCGTCACCCATTCGATCATGGAGAACCCTCGAAGACCTGGATCGCGACGCGCCGGCCGCGGGAATAGTTGAAGCCGGTCACGACGCCGTGCTCGCGCAGCGTGAGTCCCGCCTGCTGCGCGGCGGCGCGGAACGCCGCTTCCTGCCGGTCGGCGATGGCAACAATGCGGCCGGGCCCGTCGGCCAGGAACCGCGCCGCCGCCGCGCCGTCCGTCAGAAGGCGGATTCCGCCGCCCATCGCGAACAGCAGCGAGGGCTCGTGATAGCCGACCACGCCGAAGGCATCCGGCGCGAGCGCGGGCCGGACCTCCCGGACCAGCTCGGCCAGTCGGGGCGAGACCCAGGGGGCGGCCAGCCGGGGCAGCACGGCCTCGAACACCACCCAGTTCAGCGGCACCGCCAGCAGAACGGCAAGCAGGGCGGCGCGCGGCGGCGGCGCACGCCACAGCAGCACGAACAGCGCCGCCGCCGGCAGCGCGAGCAGGGCGAGCGGCGAGGCACCGCCATCGGCCAGCACCGGCAGCACCGCCGCCGCAACGGCGAGCCCCACCGCCGCCGCCGCCAGCGCGACGCCCGAGAGAAGACGGAGCCAGCGCGGCGGCTCCCGCCGCAGCGGATCGAGCGCCCAATGCGCCGCGAGCAGCATCAGGGCCGGGAAGGCCGGCAGGGTGTAGTGCGGCAGCTTGGTGGTGACGGCCTCGAACATCAGCCAGACGGGCACCGCCCAGGCGAGCAGGAAGCGGGGCCCGGGTTGCAGCCGGCTGGCCCAGGTGCCGGGGAGCGCACGCAGCACCAGGAAGGCCGCGGGGAAGGCGGCCACGCCGAAGGTCAGCAGGTAGTAGCCGGGCGGACCCCAGTGGTTCTCGTCGGCGCCGCCGACCTTGCCGAGCATGTCGCCGCCGAGCGCCTCGGTGATGAAGCGGCCCTCCGTCGCGATCGTGACCGCGACGAACCAGGGCGCCGAGGCCAGCAGCATCAGCGGCACGCCCCAGCCGGGCCGGAGCGCGCGGAGCCAGGGAAGGCCGCCCCGCCAGGCGCGGTCCGCTGCGATCAGCGTCAGCCCCGCGAGCAGCGGCACGATCGGGCCGATCGGGCCCTTGAGCAGCATCGAGATGCCGAGCACCAGCCAGAACGCCGCCGCCTGCCGCGCCGGGAAGGTCGCGGGCGCCAGATAGGCGCGCCCCATCAGGCCCATCGCGACGACGACGGTGCCGAGCAGCGCAGCATCCGTCTTGGCGATATGCGTCTCGACCGCCAGCACGAAGCAGCCGGCCAGCATCGCGGCGCCGAGGAAGGCGGCGCGCCGCCCCACCAGCGCCTTGCCGAGTTGGAAGGTCGCCAGCACCGCCAGCAGCGCGCCGGCGAGGGAGGGGACGCGGTAGGCCCAGATCGCCTCCCGCGCGCGGATTCCGGCGGCCTCCAGCACATGCACGGCGCCGGCCTGCGCCCAGTGGATGCCGGCGGGCTTCTTGTTCCGCTCCTCCTCGCCCAGGCGGATCCGGACATAGTCCGCGGTCTCGATCATCTGGCGCGTCGCCTGGGCGAAGCGGCTCTCGTCGCGGTCGCCGGGCGGAATGGTGAAGAAGCCCGGCAGCCACAGCGCCAGGCACAACAGGACGAGCCAGAGATGCGGGCGCCGCGTCTCCGGCAGCCTGTCCAGGAAATCCCGCATCCACTGCATGGCGGGGGCGACTAGCACGCCCCCTGGCCGGGGGCCATAAAGCGCGGCCCATGGCAGATCCCCAGACCCAAGGCGTCCCCGCCAGGCAGGCGGCGCTGACGCTGCTCGAGGCCGTGCTCGGCCGCCGCCGGCCGCTCGAGGAGGCGCTGGACGCGCTGCCCGGGCGGGTCGCGCCGCGCGACAAGTCCGCCGCCCACCGCATCGCCGCCGCGGTGCTGCGCCGGACGGGCAGCCTGGACGCGGTGCTGGAGCCCTACCTCCGCCGCGAGCCCCCGCCGGCCGTGCGCCTCGCGCTCCGCGCGGGGGCGGCGGAGTTGCTTCTGCTGGGCACGCCGGCCCATGCCGCGGTGGCGGCCACCGTCGCGGTCGTGCCGAGGCCCTTCGCCGGGCTGGTCAACGCCGTGCTGCGCAAGGTGGCGACGGAGGGCCCGGCGGCGCTCGACGCCCTCGACGCGGAGCGGCTGGACACGCCGCCCTGGCTCTGGAGCGCCTGGCACGCCGCCTATGGGCCCGCCGTGCGCGCGATCGCCCGCGCCCATCGCGAGCCGGCGCCGCTCGACCTGACCCTGGCGCCGGGCGCGGTGCCGCCGGAGGGGGCCGTGCTGCTGCCGACCGGCTCCGCCCGGTTGCCGGCGGGGACGCGGGTGACGGAACTCCCGGGCTTCGCCGAGGGGCATTTCTGGGTGCAGGACGCCGCCGCGGCGCTCCCGGCGCGTCTGCTCGCCGCAAGGCCGGGCGAGGCAGTGGCCGATCTCTGCGCCGCGCCAGGCGGCAAGACGGCGCAGCTCGCCGCCGCCGGCGCCAGGGTGGTGGCGGTGGAGCGCGATCCGAAGCGGCTCGCCCGGCTGCGCGAGAACCTGGCGCGCGTGAGGCTCGAGGCCGAGCTCGTTGCGGCCGATGCGGCAAGCTGGACGCCCGAAGCAAGGTTCGACGCGATCCTGCTCGACGCGCCCTGCACCGCGACGGGCATCATCCGCCGCCATCCCGACATCCCGCATCTGAAGCGCGCGGCCGATGTGGCACCGATGGCCGAGACGCAGGCGCGGCTGCTCTCCCAGGCGGCGAAGCTGCTCAGGCCGGGCGGGCGGCTGGTCTTCGCGACCTGCTCGCTCCAGCCCGAGGAAGGAGAGGGGCATCTGACGCGGGCGGAGGCGCTCGGCCTCCGGCTCGACCCGATCCGGCCGGCGGAACTGCCGGGCCTGGCTGAAGCCCTGACGGACCGGGGCACGCTGCGCTCGCGGCCCGACATGTGGGCGGATCGCGGCGGGCTCGACGGCTTCTTCGCCGCGCGCTTCACGCGCTGACGCGCGGGGCGACGGTCGCCCCGCGCCATCAGGCCTGGGTCAGTCCGCGAACTGGCCCGCCGCCTGGAGGATGGGCCGCCAGCGATTGATCTCGGCCTCCAGGAACGCGCGATGCGCTTCCGGCGTGACGCGGGAAAGCGGCTCGGGCGGGCTGGCGAGCTGGTTCAGCCGCGCGACCACGGTCGCATCCTGGATCGCGACGCGCAGCGCCTGGTTCAGCCGGTCGATGACCGGCCGCGGCGTGCCGCGCGGGGCATACATGCCGTGCCAGATGCTGACGGTGAAGTTGGCAAGGCCAGCCTCTCCGGCGGTCGGGATGTTCGGCGCCTGCTCCAGCCGCGATTCCGTGGCCATGGCGACGGGCCGGATGCGGCCATCCAGCGCGAAGGGCAGCGAAGAGGTGGTCTGGTCGCAATAGACATCCACGCGCCCGGCCATCATCTCCGGGAAGACCGGGCCTGAGCCGGTGAAGGAGACGGTCGTGAAGTTGATGCCGAGCTGCGCCTGCAGCAGCGTGCCGCAGAGCTGGCTTGCCGAGCCGAGGCCGGCATTGGCGAGGTTCACGCCGTCGCGCCGCTCGCGCGCATAGGCGAGGAAATCCGCCAGGGTCGTGCCGGGGAAGTTCGGCCGGACGGTGATCATCATCGGCGTCGGCGTGACGAGGCCGAAGGGCTCGAGATCGGTCAGCGGATTGTAGGGCAGGCGGCGATAGAGTGTCGGCTGCGTGGCCAGCCCGATGTTGGTGTAGAGGATGGTCTGCCCGTCCGGGCGCGCCTGCACCACGCGGTTGACGCCGATCGTCCCGCCGGCGCCGCCGCGATTCTCGACGATGACATTGGTGCCGAGGTCGCGGCCCATCACCTCGGCGAGCAGCCTGCCGACGACATCCGTGGGACCGCCCGGCGCGAAGGGGATCACCATGGTGATCGTGCCCGAGGGAAAGCCCTGCGCGAGGGCGGGGGCCGCAAGGCCGACCGCGGCGCCGAGCGCCGCGGTGCCCAGCATGCGTCGTGTCAGGTTCATTGCCATGGTTTCCTCTCCGGTTCGAACAGTGGTCCGCGTCAGCTCAACGGCGCCAGCCGCCGACCTGCGACAATTCGGCGCGCGCCTCGGCCGCCGTCATCGGCTCGGCGCCGAACTCGCGCAGGATGCGCACGGCGCGCTCCACCAGCACCGTGTTGCTGGTCGCGAGCTCGCCCTTGTTCAGATAGATGTTGTCCTCGAGCCCGACGCGGACATGGCCGCCGAGCAGCCAGGCCTGGGCGAGCATCGGGAACTCCATCCGGCCGATCGCGAAGGCTGCCCACGGGTTGCCCGGCGGCAGGATGGATTTCGCGTAGTTGAGCGTCTCCGGGTTCCAGTCGAAGCCCCAGCGGATGCCCATGCAGACCTGGAACAGGCAGGGGCCCTTGAGCACGCCCTCGGCCATCAGGTGCTTGGCGAGCGCGATGTCGCCGGAATCGAAGACTTCGAGCTCGGGGATGGTGCCGACCGAGTAGATCAGCTCCGCCATCCGCGCCACGGACCACGGCGCGTTGATCACCACCGCCGTGCCGGACCACATCGTGTTGAGGTCGAGCGTCGCGATCTCCGGCTTCAGCGCGACGATGTGCTCCACGCGCTGGTCGGGCGGCAGCAGCGTGGTGCCGGGCGCCGCCTCGCGCGGGTTTTCGCGGCTCGGGTTGAAGCGGCCGCCGGGGCCGGTCGTGAGGTTGATCACCACGTCGGTGCCGGAGGCGCGGATACGATCCACCACCTCGCGATAGAGGGCGAGGTCCATGCTCGGCCGGCCGGTCGCCGGATCGCGGACATGGATATGCGCGACCGCCGCGCCGGCCTTCGCCGCCTCGATCGCGGCATTGGCGATCTGCTCGGGCGTGATCGGCAGGTAGGGGGTCTGCTCGGGGGTGGTGATGTTGCCGGTGACGGCGCAGGTGAGGATGTATTTCCGGCGCATCGGGCTACTCCTTCGCCGGTCCGAAGGCCGGCTTGCCGCGTGTGATGTCGAGGAACCGCGTGATGATCACACGCTCGAACAGCCCATTCTGCGAGAATGGGTCGCCGGCCGAGAAGGCCTCGGCCGCGGCGCGGTCCGGCACGTCCACGATGAACACGCTGCCGATGCGCTTGTTGCCGTCATCCTCGACCATCGGCCCGGCAAGCTTGATGTCCACCGGGCTCGCCTGGAGATAGGCGCGGTGCGCGTCGTAATGGGCATCCCGGATCGCCTGGCCGTCGGGGCGCTGCGTGCAGTGGATCAGGAAGAGCATCAGGCCGGTTCCAGCTTCGGGATGCGGAACTCATAGGCGAGTTTGGCCGGCCTGCCATCCCGTTTCGGCGCATCCCAGTCGGTGACGAGGCTCGCCTTCACGCCGAACACCGCATCGTCGTGCAGGTAGGGGTCGCCGTCGCGGAAGATGTGGGTGATGAGGTCGCGATAGCCGGGCTTCTTGATCCAGAAATGCACATGGGTCGGCCGCATCGGGCCGCGCCCCATGGCGCCGAGCACGCGCCCGACCGGCCCGTCATGCGGGACCGGGTAGCTGGCGGGCATCACCGTCGGGAAGGCGATCACGCCATCCGCGCCGGTCACGAAGCGCCCACGCATGTTGTGCGCGTCGCCGAGCTGGCTGTCGTAGTAGCCCTCGGGCGAGGTGTGCCAGACATCCACCTGCGCGCCTTCGAGCGGCGCGCCCGCCTCGTCGCAGATGCGGACCTCGACCTCGAGCGGCTCGCCGGCCACCCCGGGGGACATCTGCTGGCCGTTTTCCATCGGCGGCGGGTTCTCGCGGTGGAAGGGGCCGAGCACCGTCGTCTCGCTGACGCTGGCATGCGTGCGGTGCGCGATGGCATCCACCAGCATGGAGACGCCGAGTACGTCCGAGAGCAGGATCACCTCCTGCCGCTTGTCGTCGCACCAGCGGCCGAGTTCGGTCAGGAAGGCGACGCCCTGTTCCCACTCCTCCGGCGTCAGCTCCACCTCGCGGACGAAGTCGTGGACGTGGCGGATCAGCGCCGTCATGACCTCGCGGATGCGTGGCTCCGCATCCGGGCGGATGCGGCCGAGCACGGCCTCGGTAAGGTTCTCGCTCGTGTAGGTGACATGGCCCTCGGTCATCGCATCACCCCTGTATCGTCAGCACGATCAGCCCGCGCGCATCGTCAGCAAGCTCAGCCCGCGTGCATGGTCAGCAAGCTCAGCCCGCGTGCATCGTCAGCACGACCCGCCCGCGCGTGCCCTGCGCCACAGCGGCGTAGGCGGCGACGCCGTCCTCGAGCGGATGGCGCGCGGCGATGCGGGGCGGGGGGAACCGGCCGGTCTCGAAGCCCTCGCGCAGCGCCTCCATCCGCGGCGCGCAATCGGCGGCGCTGCGCTTGAGGCTGTCCACCCCGATCAGGCGGCACTCGCGGCGGTAGAAGGGGATCAGCTCGATCGGCACATGCTCGCCGGGCGTGCCCGCAATGACGACCATGCGGCCGCCGAAGCCGAGCGCGGCAAGCGCGGCCGTCGTCAGGTCGGGGCGGCCGACGCAGTCATAGACCACGTCCACGCCGCGCCCGCCCGTCATGTCGCGCAACCGCGCCTCCAGCCCGCCGGCGTCGAGGTCGAGCGGCTCCGCGCCGGACGCGGCGGCGGGGGTGGAAGGATCGAGTGCGCCGCGGCAGCCCGCGATCACGCGCGCGCCGCGCAGCGCGCCGATGCCGCAGGCCGCGCCGCCGACGCCGCCGGTCGCACCGATCACGAACAGCGTCTCACCCGCACCGAGTGTGGCATAATCCAGGCCGATCAGTGCCGTGACGTAGTTCACGCCGACGGCCCCCGCTTCCTCGAAGGAGAGCCGCGTAGGCTTCCGCGCGAGCGCTGCGGCGGGAAGGCGGAGATACTCGGCATGGCTGCCGTCCCGCGTGAATCCGATGTCCCCGCCGGTGCCCCACACCTCGGCGCCGATCCAGTCGGCGGGGCCCGCCACCACCACGCCGGCGAAGTCGCGGCCTGGCGTGCGCGGTGGCACCGTCTGGCGCATCCGGCCCGCGAGGTTCTTCACGTCGGAGGGGTTGATCGAGGCGGCGCGGACCGCGACGAGGGCTTCCCCCGCGGGCAGCGGGGCGATCGGCGCGCGGTGCAGGGCAAGCGCCTCCGGCCCGCCGAAGGCTTCGAACCGCAGCGAGCGGCCTTCGGCCGGAGGCGGAACAAGCGACGAGGCGGCCATGGTGCTCCTGTTTCCACCGCGGGTTGGCCCGGCTGCGCCGGCAACGGGCCGTGTCGCGTCTAGGCGGGTGGGGCGTCCGGGTCAAGCGATTTCTGCAAACGATTGCAGAAGAGATTGCTGCCCTGCCCCCCTCCGGCCCGGGACGAACGGAGGCTACGATCACCGGGCCCCATGACCCGCCGCCCCCGCCCGGCCTCGGCGCCGCCCCGTGCCACCATCGCCGATGTCGCCGCCGCCGCCGGCGTCCACGCCTCCACTGTGTCGCGCGCCCTGAACCCGGCGACGCGCGGCATGGTGACGGACGCGGTCGCCGCGCGCATCGCCGAGATCGCGCAGCGCCTCGGCTGGCAGCCCTCCACCTTGGCCGCCGGCCTTCGGACCCGCCGTTCGCGCACGATCGGCATCCTGGTGCCCGACCTGGTGAACCCCGTCTTCCCGCCGATCGTGCGCGCCGCCGAGAGCCGCCTCGCCGAGGCCGGGTATGCCACGCTCATCGCGAACACGGACATGGACCCCGCGCGCGAGGCGCTGCTGATCGAGCGGATGGCGGCGCAGATGGTGGACGGGCTGATGCTGGCCTCCGCGGCCCGGGGCAGCGGCGCGATCGAGCTCTGCCGCCGATGGAGCATTCCGACCGTGCTGATCAACCGCCGCCTGCCGGGCGCCGGACTTTCGGCCGTGATCAACGACGACGGCCGCGGCATGGCGCTCGCCGTGCGCCACCTGCTGGCGCTCGGCCATCGCCGGATCGCCCATCTCGGCGGGCCCGCCGGCGTGTCCACCGCGACCGACCGGCGAACCGGCTTCCGCGCCGCGCTGCGCGCGGCCGGCCTGCCGGTCGAAGCGCCCATCGTCGCGGCCGAGGCCTACACGGAGGAAGCCGGGCGCCGCGCGATGCAAAGCCTGTTGGCTGGCCCGGCCTTCACCGCGGTCGCGGTGGCCAACGACATGCTCTGCCTTGGCGCCTACGACGCGCTCGCCGCGGCGGGTCTGGACGTGGCGGGCGATGTTTCCGTGACGGGCTTCAACGACATGCCCTTCGTGGACCGCATCGCGCCTCCCCTGACCACGGTGCGGATCCAGCATGCCGAGATGGGGCGCCGCGGCGCCGAACAATTGCTGGCCGAGATGGCCGATCCGGACACCGCGCGGCGGGAGACGCGGCTGGAGCCCGAACTCGTCATCCGCGCGAGCACGGCACCACCCGGCCGGGGCAGCGGCGCCTGAGGCGGTTGTAGTTCGGGAGCCGCGACACCACCCACGGTTGCGCGCGCCCCCTCCGCCCGGCCGGTCGCGCCCTTCACATGAAGTGGCTGCCGAACTGCTCGCGCAGCTTCGTCTTGAGGATCTTGCCCGTCGCCGTGTGCGGGATCTCCGCCACCACTACGACATCGTCGGGCAGCCACCATTTCGCGACATGCGGCGCGATGTGATCGAGCACCGCCTGCTTTTCGATCCGGCGCCCCTGCTTGGGCACCACGATCAGGAGCGGGCGCTCATCCCATTTCGGATGGCGCGCCGCCACCACCGCGGCCTCGGCGACGTCCGGGTGGCCGACCGCCAGATTCTCGATCTCGATCGAGCTGATCCATTCTCCGCCGGACTTGATGACGTCCTTCGTGCGGTCGGTCACATGCATGTAGCCGTGTTCGTCGATGGTCGCCACGTCCCCGGTCTCGAACCAGCCATCGGGCGTCAGCGCATCCTCCTCCTTGCGGAAGTAGCGCCGCGTCACCGAAGGGCCCTGGACCTGGAGGTTGCCGTAGGTCGCCCCGTCCCAGGGCTTCTCCGCGCCGTCATCGCCGACGATCCGCATGTCCACCGTGAAGGGCGGGAAGCCCTGCTTGTCCTGGAGCGCGATCAGGCCCTCCGTGTCGCGGTCGGCGACCTCCGGCTTCACGCCGCAGATGGTGCCGATCGGCGACATCTCCGTCATGCCCCAGGCATGCATCACCTGCACGCCGCGCTCGGCGAAGGCACGGGTGATGGCCGGCGGGCAGGCGCTGCCGCCGATCACCACGCGCTTCAGGGTCGAGAGCTTCGCGCCTGTCGCCTCCAGATGCTGAAGCAGCGCGAGCCAGACCGTCGGCACGGCGGCGGTGAAGGTGACGCCTTCCAACTCCATCAGTTCGTGGATCGAGGGGCCGTCCAGCTTCGGCCCCGGTAGCACCAGCCCGGCGCCGGTCAGCGCGGCGGAGAAGGGCAGGCACCAGCCATTGGCGTGGAACATCGGCACCACCGGCATCACGCGCTCCGCCGCGCGCATCCCGAACATGTCCGGCGCGCTGGAGGCCATCGCGTGCAGCACGTTGGAGCGGTGCGAATAGAGCACGCCCTTCGGCTCCCCGGTGGTGCCGGAGGTGTAGCAGAGCCCGGCCGCCGCGTTCTCCTCCACCGCCGCCCAGGCGAAGTCGCCATCGGCCTCGGCGATCCAGCCTTCGTAGTCCACCGCGCCGGGGAGAGTCGTGGCGGGCATGTGCGCGGCATCGGTCAGGATCACGTAGCGCGTCACATGCGGCAGGGCTGGCGCCAGCTTCTCCAGCAGCGGCACGAAGGTGAGGTCGGCCAGCATCATCCGGCTCTCGGCATGGTTCAGGATCCAGGCGATCTGGTCGGGGAACAGGCGCGGATTCAGCGTGTGGTAGACGGCGCCCGCGCCGGTGATGCCGTACCACGCCTCGACATGGCGCCAGGTGTTCCAGGCCAGCGTCGCGATGCGGTCGCCCGGCCGCACGCCATCGCGCGCCAGGCGCTGCGCCAGGCGCAGCGCACGCACGCGCAAGGTGGCGTAGTCCGTGGCATGGAAGGGGCCTTCCACGCTGCGGCTGGCGATGCGCCGCGCGCCGTGGTGCCGCGCCGCATGGTCGAGCAGCCGGTGGATGCGCAGCGGCCAGTCCTGCATGAGCCCGAGCATGGGTCGTCCTCCCTGTCTGTCCGGGGGCGCACCGCGCCGGCCCGTCTCGGCCCTACGCCGCAACACCCCCGTCGGATGCGGCGCCGGACAGTTTCCCCCGAGTTTCCAGCCGAAACCGGGCGATGCGCAACCGCGATGGCCGGGCGCCCCGCGCCGCGCTAGCCTCCGCGCCACCATGCCTGATGCCGGCGGCCTCCCGCTGACCCAGACCGTCCAGCAGCCGCATCGGCGGCGTTGGCTCTCGCCGCTGCTGCGGCGGATCCTGCTGCTCAACGCGCTGCCGCCGGCGCTGCTCGCCGTCGCGCTGCTCTATCTCGACCAGTATCAGAACGGGCTCCTGGCCGCCGAGGTGGCCGGGTTGCGTACCCAGGCCCGCATCTATGCCGGCGCCATAGCCGAGGCTGCGACCACCACGCGCGACGATCGCACCGCGCTGGTGCCGGAAGCCGCTCGGCCGCTGCTCCGCCGCCTCGTCGAGCCCTCGCCGAACACCCAGGCACGCCTGTTCGACACGACCGGCCTTCTGGTCGCCGACAGCCGGGTGCGCGAGGGGCCGGGCGGAGCCATCGTGACGGAGCCGCTGCCGCCGCCCGAGCCGCGTGGCGCCTTCGCCGGCACCGTGGCCGGGCTCTATGACCGCATCCTCACGCTGCTGCCCCGCGGCGCGGCGGATGGCGTGCGGGTGGACGAGAATCCCGACGCCCCCTCCTTCGACTGGCAGCCCGAGTTCGGCGGCACGCCCGCCGGCGGCGACCGGCAGGAGGAGCTGCGCCGCGCCCTCGATGGCGGCGTGCAGCCCTATATCCGGCGCACCGCGGAAGGCCGCCTGCTGGTCTCGGTGGCGGAGCCCGCCTGGCGCGGCGCGCAATCGGTCGGCATCGTGCTGCTCACGCGCGAGGCGCGGGAGGTGGATGCGCGGCTGCTCGAGATCCGCGTCTCCGTGCTCGCGCTCTTCGGCCTCGCCCTCGTCCTGACCGTCCTGGCGAGCTTCTACCTGGCGCGCACGCTGGCGACGCCGATCCTCCAGCTCGCCGAGGCCGCGGCGGCGATGCGCGAGGGCGAGGGGCGCGGCGGCAGCGTGCCGGGCGCGCTGCTGCGCCGGGAGGACGAGATCGGCGTCCTCGCCCGCGATCTCCAGACGGCGGCGCGCGCGCTCTGGGCGCGCATCGACGCGAACGAACGCTTCGCCGCGGATGTCGCCCATGAGCTCCGCAACCCGCTCACCTCCGTCCGCTCGGCGATCGAGACGCTCCGGCGGATCGAGGACACCGCCAAGCAGAAGCGCCTGCTCCAGATCATCTCCGAGGACGCGGTGCGGATGGACCGGCTGATCGCCGACATCTCGGACAGTTCGAAGGTGGATGCCGAGCTGTCGCGCACGATCGCCCAGCCGGTGGATGTCGCGCCCATCCTCTCCGCCCTCGCGGAACTGCATGCCGCGACGCGGGAGGAGGGCGATCCGCAGGTCGAGATCGAGGTGCCGGCGACGCTCGTGGTGCGCGGGGTGGAGGGGCGGCTCGTGCAGGTGTTCCGCAACCTCATCGGCAACGCGGTGTCCTTCAGCCCGCGGGACGGCAAGGTGACGGTGCGCGCGCGACCGCTCGGCGGTCAGGTGGAGATCACCGTCGAGGACGAGGGCCCCGGCATCCCCGAGGGCAAGCTCGAGAGCATCTTCGACCGCTTCTATTCCGAGCGGCCGCATGGCGAGCGGTTCGGCCAGCATTCCGGGCTCGGCCTGTCGATCTCGCGACAGATCATCGAGGGGCTGCGCGGCCGGATCGGGGCGGAGAACCGGCGCGACGCCGAGGGCCGGGTGATCGGGGCGCGCTTCCTGCTGCGGCTGCCGGCGGCGTGATCAGGCCCTGATCGCGCGGCCGTCCGCCTCGGCCATGACCTGCGGCACGCGCTCGGTCGGCAGCAGCACCGCCTGTCCCGCCGGGCGGGAGCGGCCGGCCGGATCGGCGCGCAGCCAGCCGCGCCTGTCCTTGAAGGCGTAACCGAAGCCGGCATAGCTCTCGCGCCGCATCCAATCGAGCACGTCGGATCGGTCGCCGCGGCAGAAGCGAACGACGCTGTGGCCGACATGCGCGCCGGTATCGAGAAGGCTGCCGTCCCGATGGCTGAAACGGCCCCACAGGCCGCGCGCGGTGTGACGGGTGCGCGCTTCCCACAGGCGGCGCAGATCAGCGGCGATGGCGGAGTCCCGGATATCGAGGGACGGCTTGTCGGGAAGCCGTGTCCCACGAGCCCGCCGTCACATCTCAGCCAGAATGACGTCCCCATTCCGAGCCTGGCTCAAAAGAATGCGGCAGGCTTGGCCTTGGAGCGCAACGGCCCCAAGTGACGGGTATGACCACCATCACCCGCCGCGCCGCCCTCCAGGCCGCCGCCGCTGCCGTCGCGGCAGGCACCCTCCCCGCCCCATCCGAGGCCCAGCCGATGCCGAACGCCGAACGCCCGCTGTTCGGCGCCGAGCTCCGGACGCTGCCGAATGGCCTGCGCGTTGCCTTCGTCGAATCACGCCGTGCTCCCGTCGTCGCCCAATACGCCTATGTCGCCGCAGGTGGCGCCGAGGACCCGCCCGGGCGGTCCGGGGTGGCGCATTTCCTGGAACACATGCTCTTCAAGGGCAGCCCGCGCGTGCCGTCCGGCGAATTCTCGCGCCGGGTCGCCCGCGAAGGCGGCACCGACAACGCCTTCACCTCGCGCGACATCACCGGCTATTTCCAGCATGTCGAGGCGGGGCGCTTCGATCTCGTCGCGATGATGGAGGCGGACCGCTTCGCCGCTGCCCTCATCCCCGAAGCCGAGCTGGAGCCGGAGCGCCTCGTCATCCTGGAGGAACGGGCGCAGCGCACCGGCTCCTCCCCTCGTTCGCTGTTCTTCGAAGGCTTCCAGGCGGCGATGTGGGGCGCCCAGCACTGGGCCGGCCGCCCGATCATCGGCTGGGAGGACGAGATCCGCGCCATCACCCATGCCGACCTGCTGACGTTCTTCCGCGCCCGCTACGCGGCGGGAAATGCCGTGCTGGTTGTCACGGGCGCGGTGGACCGCGAGGCCTTCTGGCAATCCGTGACCGACCATTGGGGCGCCCTGCCCGCCGGCCCGGCCGTCCCGCGTGATCGCGGCCCGCCGCCCGCCAGCGCGCCGACGCCGCGCTACATCAGCAACGATGCGAGGCTGCGCGGCGAGGCGAGCTTCGTGCGGTCGTGGTTCGCGCCCTCGCTCACCGCCGGCGATGCCAGGCACGGCGAGCCGCTCGAGGTGCTGCGGCATGTGATCGGCGGCGGCACCGGTTCGCGCCTGCATCGCGCATTGGTCGAAAGCGGCCTCGCGGTTGCCGCGGGGGCCTCCTACAGTGCCGACACGGCGTCCTGGGCGGATTTCGACATCGCTGCCACGCCGCGCCGCGACACCCCGCTCGAGCGCGTGGAGGAAGCGGTGGCCGCCGTGGTGAGGCGCCTGCTCGACGAAGGCGGACCGACCGAGGCGGAGGTCGCGCGATCGGTGCGGCAGATGACAGCCGGCGCGCTCCTCGCGCTCGATGGGCTTGGCGCGGCCCCGCGCATGATCGGCGGCGCGCTGTCCATCGGGTTGCCGATCGAGTCCGTCGAGTTCTGGCCGCAGCGCCTGCGCGCCGTGACGCGCGATCAGGTGGCGGAGGCCGCGGTCGCCGTGCTTGGCCGGACCGACGGCGCCAGCGGTTGGCTGCTCCCCGAAGGCGTCACGGCCCCCGCGGAGGTGGCGCTGTGAGCACGGCCTTCCGTCTCGATATCAGGACCGTCGCCGCCGGCGGCCGGAGTGCCTGGCTGATCGAGGACCATTCGGTCCCGGTCGTCTCCATCGCCTGGGCCTGGCGCGGCGGCGCGGCGCTCGATCCGGATGCCCATGCCGGGGCGCTCTCGCTCGGCGCGGCGCTGCTGACCGAAGGCGCCGGCCCGCTCGACAATGCGGGCTTCGCCGACGCGCTCCGCGACTCGGCGATCGGGCTCGGCTTCGAGGCGCAGCGCGACGGCTTCGAGGGCTCGCTGCGGGCGCTGCTTCCGGCGCTGCCCGAGGCCGTCCGGCTCGCCAACCTCGCGATGCGGTCGGCGCGGCTCGATGCCGCGGCCGTCACCCGCATTCGCGCCCGGGCCCTGGCGAGCGCGCGCGCCCAGCTCGAGACGCCGCGCGGCCAGGTCGGACGGGCGTTCTGGGGGGCCGCCTTTCCGGACCATCCGGCCGGCCGTCCGACCGCCGGCACGCCCGAGACGATCGGCAGCCTGCCCGAGACGGCGATCCGCGCCGCGCTCGACCGGCAGCTCCGCGGGGACGGGATGATGATCGCCGCCGCCGGCGCGATCGATGCCGACGAACTCGCGCGCCTGCTGCCGGCGCTTTTCGAGGGGCTGCCCGATGGGGCGCCGCCCGCGCCGCCGGCGCTCCCGGCCTTCCGTCATTTCGGGCGCCGGGTGGTCGAACTGGCCTCGCCGCAATCGGCCATCGTCTTCGGCCAGCCGGGCCTTCCGGTCGCCGACCCGGATTGGGAAACCGCCCAGGTCGTGCTGCGCGTGCTGGCCGGCGGCGGCTTCTCCTCCCGTCTGATGGAGGCGGTGCGGGTCCGCCGTGGGTTGGCCTATGGCATCGGGGCCGGGTTGGATTCGCTGTTCGGCCAGGGCGTCATCGTCGGCTCCTCCGCGACCGACAATGCCCGCGTGGCCGAGACGCTCGCCGTGACCGAGGCGGAGTGGGGGCGCATGGCGGCCGAGGGCCCGGGCCCGCAGGAACTCGACGACGCGGTGGCCTTCCTGACCGGCAACCTGCCGCTGCAATTCACCGACAGCCGCCGCATCGCCGGCACATTGCTGGCGCTCCAGCGCAACGGCCGGCCGCTCTCCTGGCTGAACGACCGGGCCGAGCGGCTGCGCGCCCTGACGCCCGACGCGGCGCGCGCCGTGGCGCAGCGGCTGCTGGCCCCCGATCGGCTCTCGGTGGCCATCGCCGGCCAGCCACAGGGCGTGTAGGCGCCAACCCCAGTCGGCTTGCCCCGCCGGCCGGGTGCGTGCGGGGATCGGCCTGCGGGATCGAACCCGATCGGGCTCTGGCCGCGGCGCGCTACTCCGCCGCCTTGGGAAGAACCCCGCGCAGCACCTGCGAGAGCTGCGTCAGCGTGTACGGCTTGGCGAGGCGGGGCCGCCCATCCTGCGGGTCCGAGAGCGTGCCCGCATAGCCGGTGGCGAGGATCACTGGCAGCTCGGGCTGCTCCCGCCTTATGCGGGCCGCGAGCGCGGCCCCCGTCATACCCGGCATGGCATGGTCCGTCAGCACCGCGACGAGGTCGCGCCGATCGCCCAGGACCGCAAGCGCCGCTTCGCCGCTCTCGGCCTGGATCGGCTCGTAGCCGAGCTCCTCGAGCATGGCGGCGGTGCTCTCCAGCACCAGCACCTCGTCATCCACCACGAGAACCGCGCCGCGGCCGGGGCTGGGCGCCGCCTCGGCCTCGGCCTCGGCCGCCGGGCGCAAGGCGGAGACCGGCAGCCAGAGCGTCGCCGTCGTGCCCTTGCCCGGCGCGCTTTCCAGCACCAGGGCGCCGCCCGACTGCGCGGCGAGGCCATGCACCATGGAAAGGCCGAGGCCGGTGCCCTGGCCGGGCCCCTTGGTGGTGAAGAAGGGCTCGACCGCGCGGCTCAGCGTCGCGGCGTCCATCCCGAGGCCGTTGTCGGCGACGGCGATCGTCAGCCAGTTGCCGGGCGCGAGCCGCCCTGGCAGGCCCGCCCCGTTGGCCGCAAGCCGCACGCGGAGCCGCCCGCCCTCCGGCATCGCGTCGCGCGCATTCACCGCCAGATTGACCAGGGCGAGTTCGAGCGCATGCGGGTCCACATGCGCCGGCGGCAGGTCGTCGGCGGCCTCGAAGTCGAGCTCCACGAGCGGACCCGCCGAGCGGCGCAGCAGCGCCTCGATCCCGAGCAGCAGGGCGCGCAGGTCCACCGCTGCGGGCTTCAGGTCCTGCCGGCGCGCGAAGGCGAGCAGCCGCTGGGTGAGCGTCGCGCCGCGCTCGGCGGCCTGGGTGGCGGCGTCGAGCTGGCGGAGCAGCTCGGGCGCCTTCTGCTCAGCGCGCTTGCGGGCGATGGCGAGGTTGCCGAGCACCGCCATCAGGAGGTTGTTGAAGTCATGCGCGACGCCGCCGGTGAGCTGGCCGAGCGTGTCCATCTTCTGCGCCTCGTGCAGCAGCGCCTGCGCGGCCTTCAGCGCGGAGACGTCGCGCGCCTCGGCGACCAGCAGGCTCACCATCCCGTCCTCGTCGCGCACCGGCGTCACCGAGAAATCCACGGCGATCTGCCGGCCTTCGGGGTCGCGCATCGCGGTTTCGCGCCGGGCGAAGCTGCCTTCCGCGGCCTCGGCCACGGATTGGCGGAGCAGCGCCTGGGTCGCGGCATCCTCGGGCCACCAGGGAGCCGCCCAATAGGGCCGGCCGATGACCTCGCCCGCGCGCACGCCGCCAAGCCGCAGCATCGCGGCATTGGCTTCCAGCATGGTGCCGTCCGGCGAAAGCAGGCCGATGAACTGGAAGGTGGCGTTGAACAGCCCGCGGAAGCGCGCCTCGCCCTCGCGCAGGCGGGCATTCGCCTCGGCCAGCGCGCCGGTGCGCTCGGCGACGCGGCGCTCGAGGCCGGCGCGTGCCTCCTCGGCCCTCGCCTGCGCCACCCGCTCCGCCGTCACGTCGCGCGCGATGCCGAGCAGGCGTCGGGGCTGGCCCTCCGCGGTGGCGCGCGGCTCGGCGCGCACGCCGATCCAGCGCAGGGGCTCGGGCCCCGCGAGCCGGAACTCGGCTTCCAGCGTCTCCGCATCGCGGAGCGCGCTGGTGAGCGCGGCGACCACCTGGCCGCGGTCATCGGCATGGATGCCGCGGAGCACGGCGCGCACCGGAACCGGGCGGAAGGCCCGCCCTTCCGTGCCGCGCAGGCCCCATTCGGCGAAGACCTCGCCGGCGAGGGCAATGCGCGCGTCGTCGAGGTCGAGGTCCCAGAGCCCGATGCCCCCGGCCTGCTGCGCCATGCGCAGCCGCGCCTCCCCCTCCCGCAGGGTGGCAAGCAGCGTCAGGCGGTCGGCCAGTACCTCGGCGAGCGCGGTGCCGCGTTCCTCGGCGGCACGCTTGGCCGCCGCCTCGCGCCGGCCGGCGCGCATCGCTGCTGAGGCAAGCCCCCCGGCGAAGGCGATCGAGACCAGGAAGACGAGGCCGTTGCGCAGCGTCCGCTCCTGGAACGGCGCGAGGACCGCCGCGCGCGCGATCGAGGCTTCCGCGACCACGCCGGTCGTCGCGGCAGTCCGCCATGCGACGATCCTGAGATCGCCGTCCGGCCCGGTTTCCTCGGCGACGCCCGCGGAGCCCTCGGCCCGCGCCCGCCCGGGTCTCGGCGGCGTGTCCGGCTGCGGCCAGCACAGCAGCACGGCGCCATCCGGCCGCTTCAGTGCCAGCATGGCCCCGGTTCCAAGCGGCAGCCGCTCCGCGAGCGGCGCGAAGGTGTCCGAGGCCAGCGCCACATGCACGATCGCGACCAGGCTGCCGTCGCGGCGGACGGCCTGGCTCCAGCCGAAAATCCAGCGGCCCGTCGTCCTGGAGCGCAGCATCGGCGAAAGATGGGTCTCTGCGCCGCCACGCAGCGCCGGGATGAAGTCGCGGTCGCTGAGATCCACCTGCGGCGGCGGGTCGGAGATCGACGACGCGATGACCCGGCCGAGTGGGTCGAGCACCCAGATCGAGCCGATCTCGCCGGCCCCGGTGGCCAGCGTGCGGAGCACGCTGGCCCCCGCGCCGCGCAGCGCGGCCGGTCCCTGGGCGAGGATCGCCGCCTCGACCTGGTCGGCGCTGATCTGTGCGACGCGCAGCGTGCGCTCCGCCTGTTCGGCCAGAAGGTCCGCCGCAGCCTCCGCGTGGTCCCGGCCGTTGCGGAGCGCGCTCTCGCGATCCGCGAGGGTCGCGACGACGAACAGCACCGCGGCGATCATGGCGAAGGCGCCGAGGGCGAGGGTGAGCCAGCGCCACGCCTCACCCCAGCCGGCCATGCTCTTGCGCGTCTCCGCCATCCGGCTCCCTTCGCAGCGCCGCGGCCGCACGTTATCAACGCGCGCGCCGCGAGGCGACCCACCGGGGCGCGCTTCGCGCGAAGGTGCGCGACGGCGCGGACCTTGCGCCACGATCATCCGGCCCGGCCGGGGAGGCCCGCATGAGCGAACCGGCGACCGTCTCAGCCCGCTCCGCCTGGGCGGCGCTGCACGCGGTGGCGACACGGCCGGGTGCCACGGCGATCGCTGCGAAGCTCGATGCCGACCCTGCGCGCGTGCCGCGGCTGAGTTTCCGCGGCGGCGGATTGCTTCTGGACCTGTCGCGCACGGCGCTGGACGAGGCCGCACTCGGCGCGCTGCACGAACTCGGTCGCGCGACCGGCGTGCTCGCCTTCCGCGACGCGATGGCGCGCGGCGAGGCGGTGAACGGCACCGAGCGGCGCGCCGCGCTGCACATTGCGCTGCGGGCGCCGTCCGGCGGGTTCCGCACGGGCGGGGAGGATGCTTCCGGCGCCGTGCGCGGCACGCTGGAGGCGATGCGTGCCTTAGCCAAGTCCGTCCATCACGGCGATGTGACCGGCGCGATGGGCGAGCCCTTCCGGGACGTGGTGAACATCGGCATCGGCGGGTCCGATCTCGGCCCGGCCATGGTGACGCGCGCGCTGTGGCGGCCCGACATGCCGATGCGGGCGCACTACCTCGCGAATGTGGACGGACATGCCTGGGAGGCGCTGCGGCCGCAGCTCGATCCGCGCCGCACGCTCGTCCTCGTTGCCTCCAAGACCTTCACCACGCAGGAGACGATGGCAAATGCGCGGCTGGTGAAGGCGTGGCTGGCCGACGCCCTCGGCGCGGAAGCGGCCGGCCGGCACCTGGCGGCCCTTTCCACCAACCTGCCGGCGACCGCCGCCTTCGGCATCGCGCCGGAGCGCGTGTTCGGGTTCCGCGACTGGGTAGGAGGGCGCTTCTCGCTGTGGTCCGCGGTCGGGCTCTCGACCGCGCTGGCCTGTGGCTTCGAGATCTTCGAGCGACTGCTCGCCGGCGCGCGGGCGATGGACGCGCATTTCCTCGCCGCGCCCGCGGAATCGAACCTGCCATTTCTGCTCGCAGCGACGGAGGTCTGGCATGTCAATGCGCTCGGCCATCCGGCACGCGCGGTGCTTCCCTACGATGAGCGTCTGGCGCGGCTGCCGGCGCATCTGCAGCAGCTCGAGATGGAATCGCTCGGCAAGCGCGTGACGATGACGGGCGCGCCGGTTCCGCACCGCACCGGCCCGGTCGTGTTCGGCGAGCCGGGGACGAACGCGCAGCACTCCTTCATGCAGCTCATCCACCAGGGTGCCACGCCGGTGCCGGTGGATTTCGTGCTGGTGGCGCGGCCGGACCACGACCATGCCGAGAGCCATCGCATCCTGCTGGCGAATGGCCTTGCCCAGGCCGAGGCGCTCGCGCGCGGGCGGATGGCGGAACAGGCCCATGCGGAGATGCTGGCCGCCGGCATGCCGGCGGCCGAGGCCGACCGCCTCGCGCCGCATCGTGCCTTCCCCGGCGACCGGCCGAGCGTGACCATCCTGCTGCCCGCACTGACGCCGGAGGCCCTTGGCGGGCTGGTCGCGCTCTATGAACACAAGGTGGCGTGTCTCGGCGCGTTCTGGGGCGTCAACCCGTTCGACCAATGGGGCGTCGAGCTCGGCAAGCAACTCGCCGGCGGCACGCTGGCGGCGCTGGAAGGCTGCGCTGCCGCGGCTGATCCGGCGACCGCCGCGATGGTCGCGGCAATCAGGGAGCAGTGGGCGTGATCGAGAAGCCCTATCGGGACAATGTCGGGGCCGTGCTGATCAATCCGGCGGGGCTCGTGCTGATCGCCCGCCGTGCCGATGTGCCGGTCGCCGAGGGGCCGGCGGGCGGGTGGCAGTTGCCGCAGGGCGGCGTGGACCCTGGCGAGGACCTGCGTGCCGCCGTGCTGCGCGAGCTGGGCGAGGAGATCGGCACCACCAAGGCCGAGATCATCGCCGAGCATCCGGAATGGCTTGCCTACGATTTCCCGCCGGAGTTCGAGGCGCGCGGCTTCCGCATGGCGCAACGCTATCGCGGCCAGCGCCAGCGCTGGTTCGCGCTGCGCTTCCTGGGCGAGGATTCCGACATCCGCCTGGATGCCGACGACCACCCCGAATTCGATGCCTGGCGCTGGGCCCGCATGGCGGAACTGCCGGCCATCGCCGTCGGCTTCAAGCGGCCGATCTACGAGGTGCTGGTCGGGGGCTTCGGCCATCTCGTGGCGCGCTGAGGTTGCCGCAGCTTGTGGGCGGAGGCAGGTTGCGTGCCCGCGACCTCCGAAAGAGCCCGCCCGATGGCCCCGCCTTCCGTCCTGATTCCCGCGCCGCGCCTGGATGCCTTCGTCGCGGGGATCTTCCGCGCCGCCGGCTGCGACGAAGCGGAGGCGCAGCGGATCTCGACGCATCTGCTCGGCGCCAACCTGGCCGGCCATGACAGCCACGGCGTCGCGCGGGTGCCGCGCTACGTCGAGTGGCTTCAGGCGGGCTATGTCGTGAAGGGTCAGGCAGCCGAGATCGTCACCGATGGGGGCTGCTTCGCGCTGCTCGACGGCAGGTTCGGCTTCGGCCAGACGGTGGCGCCGCAGGCGGTGGAACTCGGCATCGCGCGGGCGCAGCAGCATGGCATCGCGGTGATCGGCCTGCGCAATGCCGGCCATATCGGCCGCGTCGGCGACTATGCCGAGACGGCGATCCGGGCCGGCCTGATCTCGGTGCATTTCGTCAACGTCGCCGGCAGCGTGCTCGTCGCGCCCTTCGGCGGCACCGAGCGCCGCTTCTCGACCGCGCCCTTCAGCGTCGGCGTGCCGCTGCCCGGGCGGCCGCTGGTGTTGGATTTCGCGACCTCGCTGGTCGCGGAGGGCAAGGTGCTCGTTGCCTCGAATGGCGGGAAGGCACTGCCGCCGGATGCGCTGATCGAGCCGGATGGCCGGCTCTCCGGCGATCCGCACACGCTCTATGGCCATTACGATCAGATCGGACCGCGCAGCCCCTCGAATGGCCGGGGCGCGATCCGTGCCTTCGGCGAGCACAAGGGGTCGGGCCTCGCCTTCATGTGCGAGATGCTGGCCGGCGCGCTGACGGGCGGCGGGACGAGCGGACCGGTGGCGGAGCGCACGCGCATCGCCAACGGCATGCTGAGCCTTTACCTCTCGCCGCGGCATTTCGGCACCGAGGCCGAATTCCATGCCGTCGGCCGTGCCTATGTGGACTGGGTGACGGGGTGCCATCCGGCGGAGCCCGATGCTCCGGTGCTGGCGCCGGGCGACAAGGAAGCGGCGACGCGCGCCGAGCGGCTGGCCGCGGGCGTCCCGCTGCAACCCGACACCTGGCAGTCGATCCTGGACACAGCGCGGCGGCTCGGCGTGAACGAGCCCGCCTGAGGCGTGACCCGCCAGGGCCTGTGGCGTAGAGCAGGACGTCGCTTCGGCGGCAGGGGCGCCACGCTGGGCTGCGCGCCTTCGGCAAGACGCGCGGCGGTGTTGCCGCGCGTGGGTGGCGCGCCACATCGCCGAACGGGCCGTTGACCTTCACGCGGTGGGAAAATGGTGCCCAGGGCCGGAATCGAACCAGCGACACTGCGATTTTCAGTCGCATGCTCTACCAACTGAGCTACCTGGGCCCAAGCGAGCGGCACGCGAAAGTGCCGCCCGGCAGAGATCGCGGGAGATAGCCGAAGGGCTCGGGCCTGTCCACCCGCCAGCGGCGACGATCCCGGACCGGCTCGCGGCCGATTCCCGCCTGGTCACCCGGCTGCCGACGCTCGCCGGCCCAAAGCGGTTCTCTGCCGTGCCGGCTCTGCGGCGGTTCGGTCCTGATCCTCGGCCTCGGGCGTGTCCTTGGCGGCGACCGCGTAGTCGCCGGAGAGCCAGCGCCCGAGATCGACCTGTCGGCAGCGGTCGGAGCAGAAACGCTGCCCGGCCGGCAGGGGCTGCCGGCGGCAGATCGGGCAGAGGCGGGCGGGCTCCGGCGGGGTCACCGCAATTCTTCCGCGCCGGGGGCAAGCCCTGGCGCCGGCACCAGCACGATGCCCGGCAGTTCGGCCAGCGCCTCCGGCATGGCCTGCAGGGCGGCGACCACGGCGGGCGCGGCATGCAGCGTGGGCAGCCGGCCCTGGTTCGCCGCAACCTCCCGCGCGGCACGGCGCAGCGCGGCGAGGCCCGGCGTCAGCGGCCCGGCCAGCACTTCATGCAGCGGGGGATGGACCCGCGGCCGCTGGATCTCGAACAGGCCGAGCCGGGTCAGACCGAGCAGCCGCGGTTTGAGCGGATCACGCGCCAGCGCGGCGGCGAGCGGGGCGGCGAGCGCCTCGCGCGACTTCGGGCGCAGCCCCGCGATATCGAGCAGGATGGCGCCGGCGAGATCGCGCAGGCGGATCTGGCGCGCGGCCTCCTCCACGGCGGCGAGGTTCAGGCGCCGCACGGCCTCGGCGTCGCCCGCGACCTGGCCGCCGGCATCCACGTCGAGCGCGGTCAGCGCCGGCGTCGGGTGCACATGCAGGCGGCCGCCGCCGGGCAGCGGCGCGGTGTTGCCGGCGAGCAGATCGAACTCGGCCTCCAGCGCGTCATCGAAGGCGGGCTCGCGGCTGAGCGCGATCCGCTCGCCGAGCGCGGGGCGCAGCCGGGCGAATTCGGCGGCGTCGTCGCAGATCACCGGCGCGCCGGGCGCAAGCGCGACAAGGCGCAGCACGGCGGGCGGGCCGCGGCGGACCAGCGCGACGCCCTGGCCCGCGGTGGCGGCGATCTCCGCCGGCGCGAGGCGCGCGGTGGCACGCGGGCCCTTGCCGCCCTGCGGCGCGCGCGTCAGGCGGATCGGCAGGATCGCGCCTTCCTGCACGGCCTTGCGGTCCGGCATCTCGGTCTCGGGCAGGAAGGCGGTGCGGCCATCGGCGAGCAGCAGGAACGCCCCGCTCATCGCGCGCGAGACGGCGCTGACACGGGCGCGATGCAACTGGCCGACCCCATCCGGCCGAGCCGGACGCTCCACCGCGGCGAGGTCGAGCCGCCCGTCGCGGAGCAGCGCGACGCGGCGTTCCCCGGGGGAAACCGACAGGCGTATCTCGGCCGCGCGCATCCGGGTCAGGCCTCCGGCGCGGGGCGCCTGCGCGCCCCGGTCATCGGCCGCGTCACGGCCTGAGCCACCCCGCCCCCCGCAGAAGTTGCGCCGTCTCGAACAGCGGCAGGCCGACCACGTTGGAATGGCTGCCGGAGAGGAAGCGGCACCAGGCCTCGGCCTGCTTCTGGATCTGGTAGCCGCCGGCGACGCCGCGCCATTCGCCGCTTTCGAGATGCGCGGCGATCTGCTGCGGCGTCAGGCGCTGGAAGGCAAGCACGGTGGTGACCAGCCGCTCACTGCGCTTGCCATCGGGGCGGATCAGGCAGACCGCGGTCATCACCCGATGGCGGCGGCCGGAAAGGAGTTCGACGAAGCCCCGCGCCTCGGCCGCATCCGCCGGCTTGCCGAGAAGGCGGCGGCCGGCCGCGACGACGGTATCCGCCGCCAGCACCAGCGCATCCGGATGCAGGGCACGCGCGGCTTCGGCCTTGCCGCGGGCGAGCCGCGCGGCGAGCAGGCGCGGCAGTTCCGCCTTGCGCGGCGTCTCGTCGAGGTCCACGGGCGCCACGCGATCGGGCACGACGCCGATCCGCGCAAGCAGTTCGAGCCGGCGCGGGCTCGCGGAGGCGAGGACCAGCGGCGGCCTAGCGGGTTCCATGGACATCACCGGATCCGAACTGGCAATCCGCAAAGCGGACCGAGGCCGCGAATGCGGCCCGCGCACAAACCGACAGGGCCACCCGCGCAACAGTCGCCTGCGCGCAAGCCAAGCCGCCGGAGGCGGCGCCGGCCCCTGAGGCTACTTGAACCTGAAGGTGATGCGGCCCTTGGTCAGGTCGTAGGGCGTCATCTCGACATTCACGCGGTCGCCGGCCAGTACGCGGATGCGGTTCTTGCGCATCTTCCCGCTGGTATGGGCCAGCACCATGTGGTCGTTGTCGAGCTTCACGCGGAACATCGCGTTGGGCAGCAGCTCGACCACCTGGCCGCTGAACTCGATCATGTCCTCTTTCGACATGCGTCTCCTTGGGGGTGCGGCGCCAGGACGGTGCCGGTCAAGCGGGCCGGAACATGATCGCCAAGCCCTGGCGGGTCAAGGCGCGTTCAGGCATTGAGCCTGACGGCGATGCTGTGGCCATGCGCGTGCAGCCCCTCGGCCTCGGCCAGCGCGACCGCCGCCGGGCCGATCGCGGCGAGGCCGTCGCGGTCCGCTTCCACCCAGGTGGTGCGCTTCAGGAAATCGAAGACCGAGAGGCCGGAGGCGAAGCGCGCGGTGCGGCCCGTGGGCAGCACATGGTTCGGCCCGGCGACATAGTCGCCGACCGCCTCCGGGCACCAGCGGCCGAGGAAGGCGGCGCCGGCATGCCGGATCTTCCCGAGATGCGCGCGCGCGTCTGGCAGCATGATCTGCAGATGCTCGGGCGCGAGCCGGTTGGTGACTTCGGCGGCCTCCGCCCAGTCGCGCACCAGGATCACCGCGCCATGTGCCGCCCAGGAGGCACCGGCGATCGCCGCCCGCGGCAGGCTGCGGAGCTCGGCCGTGACGGCGGCCGAGACGCGGTCGGCGAAGCCGGCATCGTCGGTGATCAGGATGGATTGCGCCGCCTCGTCATGCTCGGCCTGGGCCAGCAGGTCGAGCGCGACATGGCGCGGGTCGTTCGACGCATCCGCGATCACCACCACCTCGGAGGGGCCGGCGATGGAATCGATCCCGACCCGGCCGAAGACCTGGCGCTTCGCCTCGGCCACGAAGGCATTGCCGGGGCCCACGATGCGGTCCACCGGCGCGATGCCGGCGGTGCCGTAGGCCAGCGCCGCGACCGCCTGCGCGCCGCCGATGCGGTGGATCTCGGTCACCCCGGCGAGATGGGCGGCGGCCAGCACCAGGGGGTTGAGCACGCCATCCGGCGTGGGCACGCAGATCGCGATGCGCCCGACGCCCGCCACCCGCGCCGGCAGCGCGTTCATCAGCACGGAGGAGGGATAGGCCGCCTTGCCGCCCGGCACATAGAGCCCGACGGCATCAAGCGCGCCCCAGCGCATCCCGGTGGTCAGGCCTGGTTCGGCGAGTTCGATGTCTCGCGGCAACTGCGCGCGGTGGAAGGCCTCGATCCTGCGTGCGGCGAGGGCGAGCGCCTCCCGCTGCTCCGGCGGGATGGCGGCGACGGCGGCCTCGATCTCGGCCGGCGCGACGCGGAGTGCGGCGGCATCCCGAGGGGTCCAGCGGTCGAAGCGCGCGGTCAGGTCGAGCAGCGCGGCATCGCCGCGCGCGCGGACCTCGGCGATGATCGCTGCGACCTCGGCATCCACTTTGGACGTGGTCTCCCGCGCCTCCTCGAGCAGGGAACGGAGGGCGGGCTCGAAGCCTGGGTCGCGGGTGGACAGGCGCTTCATCGCGCGTCGCGCTCCGCCAGCGCCGCGCGGAATCGCGCGATCCAGCTCGCGATCGCCTCGGGCCGGGTCTTGAGGGCGGTGCGGTTCACGATCAGGCGCGAAGTGACATGGGCGATCACCTCCGTCTCGACCAGACCATTGGCCCTGAGCGTGGAGCCGGTCTGCACCAGGTCCACGATCAGCCGCGAAAGCCCGAGGGAGGGGGCGAGTTCCATCGCGCCGTTCAAGTGCACCACCTCCGCCTGGATGCCGCGGCGCGCGAAATGGCGGCGCGCGATGGTCGGATACTTGGTCGCCACCGTCACGCGCGAGGCGCGCGAGAGATCGTCGGCGCCGGCGGGCCCCGCGACGCTCACGCGGCAGCGGCCGATGCCGAGATCGAGCGGGGCGTAGATCTGGTCGTCGTCGAACTCCATCAGCACATCGGCGCCGCAGACACCGATCTGCGCCGCCCCATGCGCGACGAAGGTGGCAACGTCGAAGCTGCGGACGCGGACCAGGTCGAGCCCGGGATGGTTCGTCTCGAAGCGGAGCCGCCGGCTGCCCTCATCGGCGAAATCCTCGGCCGGGGTGATGCCGGCGCGGGTCATCAACGGTGCGAGCTCGGCAAGGATGCGCCCCTTGGGCAGGGCGAGGATCAGCGTCCCGCCGGCTTCGGCGGGTGTCGAGGGATCGGCGGGGAAGCGCGTCTCGGTCAGGGTGGGCATGGCCCGGGGGCGAATCGCAGAGCAGGGCGGGCCGGTCAACCGGTGGTGAGCGCGCGGCACGCTTGCGCGGCGGGCCTGGGTTCTGGCCAATGGCGGGGATGCGACCCGCAATGCTGCTTCCCTTCGCCCTGCTCGGTGCCCTGCTGCTCTCCCACGGTGCCGCCGCCCAGCCGGCCGGGCCGGAGACCTTCGTGATCGGGGGGGTTTCGGCCGCCGGCCGGGTCAATCTGCGCGCCGAGCCCTCGGTCAATGCGCGGCTGCTGGCGCGGATGCCGAACGGGACCCGGCTGCAAAGCCTGGGCTGCCGGGAGGTGGAGGGCGAGCGCTGGTGCCGGGTGGAACCCGCGGAAGGCCCGCCGGGCTGGGTCTCGGCGCGCTTCCTGCGCGCGCCGGGGGCCTCGGCCGCCGCGGAGCCCGCGCCCCGCCCCGCCGCCCGCCCCGCGCCGCTCAGGACCTTCGACACGATGGGCACGCTGCCCTGCGCGATGATCCCCGGCCAGCCGACGCGCGATTGCGCCTATGGCGTGCTGCGCTCGGCCTCCGGCACGGCGAGCCTCCAGGTCACCGGGATGGCCGGGCTGACCCGCTGGCTCTATTTCGAGAATGGCGTCCCGGTGCGCTCCGACGGCAGCGGCGGCTTCCTGGTGGAGCGGATGGGCGACCTGTTCCTGATTCGGATCGGCCAGGAGCGCTTCGAGGTACCGCTGGCGGTGGCGGGCGGGTAGCCTCAGGCGGGGATGTCGGGTTCCAGCCGCTCGTTGAAGGCGGCAAGCGAGACCTGCGCGCGGGTGCCGAGCTTGCCGTCCCGGTACCACTGCTTCACCAGCGCGGAGGGCACCCGGTAGACCGGCACCTGGGGCATGCGCGTGATGTCGGCGAGGATGTAGCCCGCCAGCATCTCGATCTTCGCGAGGAACCCGCCCTCATCGAAGCTCCGGCCCTTGCCGACCTGGTTCGACGGATTGAAGTAGACGCCGTTCGCCGTCACGCAGCGCACTTCCCAGAGCCCGCCATCCGGCGCGCGGAGGTCGTAGCCCGCCTTCTCGCTCGGGGCGAGCTTCCACTCGGGATGCTCCCAGACCAGCCGGCGCTCCAGGATGAAGGACACGCGGCGGCCATCGGTGAGGTATTCGAGCATGTCGGCTGGCGTGATGCAGAATTGCTGCGCCATTCCGCCGAGGTCGAAGGTGATGGTGAAGCGCGACTTCATCGGCGGCTCCCGTCCCTGTCGAAAGATTAGCCGATTCGGGCCGCGCGCGGAATGGCGCGGCCGCTCAGCCGGCCCGGCGCAGCATCACGATGCGGTTGGTGTTGGTACCGCGGCTGTTGTTCGAGACGCCCCAGCAATTCGCCGTCTTGGTGAAGTCCTGGGCGTTCACCAGAACCGCGAGCCGGGCGAAGGGCAGCCCCTCGGCGGCCTGCCAGACCAGGCGCTCCAGCAGCACGCGGCCGCCGCGCACCTCGCCGACCTCGAAGGCGACATGCCCGCCGGGGCGGAGCACCCGCGCGGCCTCGGCCAGCACGGCGCGGACCATCGCCGTCCAGTCGCGTTCCGTGCGGTGCATGGCGATGGCGACGCCATCGGGCGCGATGCCGGCGAACCAGCAGCGCAGCCAGTTGTCGTCGGCGTATTGCACGATGTCGAGGAAGGGCGGTGAGGTGACCATCAGCGCGACCGAGCCCGTCGCGATGAAGCCCGTCGCCGCGGCCGGCGCGGTGCCGAGCAGCGCCGGCGGGTGCGGCCCTGGCGCGCCATCGGCGAGCAGGCTCCGGCTCTTCTTCAGGATGATCGCGGCGACGTCGCGCGGCGGCGGCACCAGGCCGAGCCGCGCATTGATGCGCTTCTGCGCCTCGATCGAGACGGCCTGGTTGGGCGGCATGGTGCGGCCGGAGAAGAAGCCGGGCGAATGGCCGGTGAGGCGGTTCAGCGCCACCATGCGGATCCAGTCCGCAACCGGATCGGGCGTCGGATCGGCGAGCGGCGCGCGGGCAGCGAGCCAGGCGCGCAGCGCGCCGAGCCGGCGCAGCGTCTCGGGGTGGTAGAAGGGCAGCAGGTCCTCCCGCTCCGCCCCTCCGCTGTCCCAGGGGATGGCGGCAAGCGCCGCGGCGATGGCGGGCAGTGCGGGCGGGCGCAGCCGCGGGCGCGTCAGCAGTACGGAGAGCGGGTTGATGTCGCTGCCGAGCGGGCGGCGGCCCATCAGCGCGGCCTGGATCGGCGTGGTGCCGCGGCCCATGAAGGGATCGTGCACCGCCTCGCCGGGCGCGGTCAGGCGGCCGATGAAGAACTCGGGCAGTTGCGGCTTGAAGCAGGCACGGTAGCTGACCTCGTGGATCGCCGCCGCCTGGCGCTGCCCGGCGGTCCAGAACTCGTTGACGAGGTAGGGGATGCCGTCCTCGGTCAGGGCCTCGGTCGGGCGGCCGAAGCCGCGGAAGGCGCGGACCTCGTCTAGGAAGCCGGGCGCCGCCGCGGGCGCCGGCACGGGAAGATCAAGCTGTCGCGCCGCCGCGCCCGCGTGTCGTGCCATGGCCTTGAGCGCACTCTAGCCGATTCGACGCGGCGGCACGATGGCGCCTGGTTTCCCGGGCAGGCCGATCGGGCCCTGCGGGGCTGGCGCCCCTCCGGCCATCCGGCCGCCTCAGCTTTCCAGCTCGGAATCCCAGTAGAGGTAGTCGCGCCAGCTTTCGTGAAGGTAGTTCGGCGGGAAGCTCCGGCCGTTCTCCTGCAATTCCCAGCTCGTCGGCTGGCGCGGCGGCTGGCGCGGCAGCATCTGGCATTCCCGCGGCAGCCGGTTGCCCTTGCGCAGATTGCAGGGGCCGCAGGCGGTGACGACGTTGTCCCAGGTGGTGCGCCCGCCGCGCGAGCGCGGGATCACATGGTCGAAGGTGAGATCCTGCGTCGGCTTGGCGCCGCCGCAATACTGGCACTCGAAGCTGTCGCGCAGGAACACGTTGAAGCGCGTGAAGGCCGGGCGGCGCGCGGCGGGAATGTAGTCCTTGAGGGCGATCACGCTCGGCAGCTTCATCCGCAGCGAGGGCGAATGGACCGCCGCCTCGTATTCCGAGAGCACGGAAACACGGTCCAGATAGACCGCCTTCACGGCATCCTGCCAGGACCAGATCGAAAGCGGGAAATAGGACAGCGGCCGGAAATCCGCGTTCAGGACGAGCGCGGGGAAGGACCTGTCTCCGACATGGATACTGCCATCAGGCAAGCGCCACTCCTCATCGTCGAGGGCGGCGAACCCAACACCTGGGGCCGTGATCGTCAGGCTGGCCCCAGATCCTGTGGCATCGCCGCGTCAGTCCGGCTTTCATGCCAGCGCCCGCGCCGCAGTGCAACATGCCACGAGGCGGGATTCATCCCAATGTCATGCCTGCCCCTTCAAGGCGCGGGCTGCCGGGCCGGTTCAGTGCGCCACCCCCCGCGTCGGCGCCTGGAGCGCGAGCCGCACCAGGTTGTTCAGAAGCTGCACCACCGCCATGGAGCTTTCGCCATCGGCGCTGTCCACGATGAAATCCGTGGTGCACCACATCGCCTCCAGCCCGCCGGCGTCGAGGCAGGTGCGGATGATCCGTTCCTCCGCCTTCCAGCCATGCATCAGCTCGGGACGCTTGAGCAGGAAGGCGAGCGCGGCCTCGATCGCATAGGCGCCCCAGTTCGACATGAGGCAGGGGAACAGCACCTCCGTCTTGACCACGGTGCACAGCGTGTCGCCTTTCGGCATGATGCGCGCGACCGCCTCCGGGATGCGGCCGAAGCCCATCTCGTTGCCGTGGTCGCCGATGCCGATGCTGAACACGCCACGGCGATTCGCCTCGTGGAAGATGTCGGCGATGTCGATGATCCCGGTCTCGGGTCCCTTCGGGATCGCGGTCGCGTTGTAGACCACGCCGTCCTTGGCAGGCCCCAGACGCTCGATCGAGACGACGGCCTTCGGCTTCCAGCGGTCGTGCAGCGCCCTGGCCCAGGCGGCCACCGCGCCCTGGTCGTCGGGCGCCGTCTCGAAGGCGGCGCCGAAGCCGCGGCGTGCGGCCTCTTCCGGGCGGATCATCAGCGTCGCGGCCTCGGAGGACGCCTTGACCGGCCCGGCATGCTTCGCCTCGGTGACGAAGACCGGCACGGCGCCGAGCCCCTTGTAGAGGATGCGCGCGAGGGAGGCCGCGCCGGGCGGGCCGTCGCTCTCGCCGGTCGGCATCCCCGGCGCGTAGCCGGCGCCGGTCACGACGAAGACCGCATCGTGCGGCTTGACCGCGGCGATCAGCCCCTCGGCCGCGCGCATCGAGATCGGCCGGCCGCCGCCCTCCTCGCGCGCAGCGTCGTACATCGGCACCACGATGTCGTGCGGCATGGCGAGGTTCTTCAGCTCGATCGTGACGAGCCGGTCGATGTTCTCGCCGACGAAATCGGCAGGTGACTTCGGCATGGCGCCATGTGCTCCGTTCAATGCGTCAGGCCGGTGGTGCCGCCCTCGAGGTTCTTGCCGACGATGTCCTTGAGGAACTGCAGGACGGCCATCGAGGTCTCGCCCATCAGCCCGTCGACGTAGAATTCCGTTGTGCAGAACATCGCCTCCAGCCCGCCGGCATCGAGGCAGGCGCGCAGGATGCGCTCCTCCTGCGCCGGCGTGTGCAGGAGTTCGGGCTTCCGCAGCAGCCAGGCGAGCGCGGCCTCGATGCCGTAGCAGCCCCAATTCGACATCATCGCGGGCAGCACGATGTCGGTGGCGACCGTGGTGCAGAGCGTCTCGCCCTTCGGCATGGCCTGCACGACCGCCTCGCGGATCGCGCCGAAGCCGAGTTCGTTGCCATGGTCGCCGATGCCGATCGTCAGGATGCCGCGCTTCCGCGCCTCGGTGACCACCGGCGAGATGTCCACCACCTCGAAGCGCACGAAGGCATCCGGGCCCTGCAGCGGCAGCGCGGTGGCGGAATGGATGATGCCGTTCTGCCCGGGGCCGAGACGTTCCGCGCTGATCACGGCCTTGGGCTTCGTCCGGTCCAGCAGCGCCGCCGTCCAGGCGGCGATGTCCTTCTGGTGCAGCGGTGCGTTCTCGAGGCCGGCACCCAGGCGCCAGTCGCGCGCCTCCTCGAAGGTCTTCACCATGAGCCCGGCGGCATGGGAGGCGGCGATCACCGGGCGGGCATGGCATTCCTCCTGCACGTAGACCGGCACGGCGCCGAGGCCCTTGTAGAGGATACGCGCGAGCGAGACGGCCCCCGGCGGCCCGTCGCTCTCGCCCTCGGGCATGGTCGGCGCGTAGCCGGCGCCGGTCAGCACCAGCACCGTGTCCTTCGGGCCGAGCGCGCGCTTGAGCGCCTCGGCGCAGAGCATGCTGAGCGGCCTTCCGCCGGCCAGCTTCCGCGCGGCCAGATACATCGGCTTCAGAACGTTGTGCGGCATGCCGCGGTTCTTCGCCTCGATGGTGATGAGCTGGTCTATCGCTTCGCCCGTGATGTCCGGCATGATGCCCTCCGCGGCGGCAGTTTTGCGTGCGCCTGATCGCAAGGATGGCAACACGGAGCGCCATGATGCGGGAACGCCAAAAAAAGGCGTGGGCATGATGCCTTCATTGGATCATGCTGCGACCCAGCGGAGCCAGATCAGGGATCAGGCCATGCTGAAGACATCCTTGCGCTACTTCGACGCGATCGTCCGGCTCGGCTCCATCCGGGCGGCGGCGCAGCACCTGCGCATCGCGCAATCGGCCGTGAGCCGACAGGTGCAGAGCCTCGAGGACGAGGTCGGCGCGAAGCTGTTCGAGCGCAGCCGGCGCGGCGTGCAGCTCACCCAGGCCGGCTCGCTGCTGCGCGACTACGTGCAGGAAGCGAGCTTCCAGGCCGAGCGACTGCGCTCGGAGCTCGACGCGCTCCAGAATCTCCGGCGCGGCACCGTGCGGCTGACGGTGGTGGAATCGGCGGTGCCGCATCTGGTGCCTTCCGCCATCGCCGATTTCCGTCGCGATCATCCGGGCATCGCCTTCTGCGTGAGCGTCGCCGGGAGCCGCCAGGTGCTCGCCGCGGTGAAGGAAGGCGAGACCGATATCGGCGTCGCATTCGGCCGCACCGGCGTGCCGGAGGTGATGGTGAAGGGGCGCGTGATGGAGCCGCTCTGCGCGGTGATGCGCGCCGATCATCCGCTGGCGACGCTGCCCAGCGTCTCGATGCGGCAGACGCTGCAATGGCCGATCGGCCTGCCGCTGACCGGCGGCGGCACCGTCGCGCTGGTGGAGGCGGCGCTGGCCGCCGCGGGGCTGCGCCTGACGCCGGCGATCGAGACCAACTCGATCGACCTGCTGCGCCGCTTCGCGCTGACCGGCGACGGCATCACCTTCCTGCCGCGGCTGATGGTCGCCGGGGAGGAGCCCGATTCCCGCCTCGTCATGGTCCCCGTGGAGGACGCGGCGATGGGCCAGAGCCATGTCGAGGTGGTGACGCTGCGCGGCCGCGCGCTGCCGCTCGCCGCCGAGGCCTTCGTCGGCTACCTGGTGCGCCGGCTCAAGAGTGTCGCGCGCGCGCCCGCGGGCGGGTCGACGGCGCGGCGCAGCGCGGCCGCGCGCGTGACGCAGCGCGCTGCCGTGCCGGTGGCCGGAGAGTGACCTACACGCTGCTGGCCCGCTGCCCGCACAGCGGCGCGCTCGGCGTCGGCATCGCCACCTATTCGCTGGCCGTCGGCGGGCTCTGCCCCGTGGTGATCAGCGGTGTCGGCGCGATGACGAGCCAGGCCTTCGTCAACCCGACGCTGAAGACGCTGGGCGCGCGGCTGTTGAGTGCAGGGCATCCGGCCGCGCAGGTGCTCGAGATGCTGCGCGGCGCCGATCCGCATTTCGTGTTCCGCCAGGTCGCGGTGCTGGATCGGCGCGGCGAGGTCGCGATGCACACCGGCGCGCGCTGCCGGGCCTGGGCCGGCCATGTCGCGGGCCAGGGCTTCGTTGCCTGCGGCAATGTCCTGCGCGATGCGGGCGTGGCGGAGGCGATGGCCGCCGCCTTTGCCGCGGCGCCCGGGGCCTCGCTCGCCGAAAGGCTGCTGCGCGGGCTGGAGGCCGGGCGCGATGCCGGCGGCCAGGTCGGCGGCGCCGGCCCGCTGCCGGAACGCTCCGCCGCGCTGCTCGTGCATGCACCGGAGGAGGAGCACGCGCTGATAGACCTGCGCGTGGACAGCCACGCGAAGGCGGTCGAGGAGTTGCGCCGGCTGCATGACGAATTCGCGCCCTATGTCGCGTTCCACGCGTTGCGCTGGCGCGATCCCGCCGCGGCACCGCCGCAGGAGCAGTTCGTCGCCTCCCTCCGCTAGCCGGGGCTTCTCACGCGGCCAGCCGATGATCGCGCCGGACCCGGCGCTGGCTGGGTCGTCGCGGGACGACGCATCCCTCCCGGCACGAGGCGCGGCGTCCGCGTCACCCCTCCGCCTGGCGCTTCGCCCGCTCCGCTTCGCGCAGCCAGTCCTCCGTCGTCTTGGTCGTCGGCCGTGCCGGGCCCGCATACGGGTCGAGCGCGCTTTCGGTCGCCTCCAGCACGCGGCAGTCCTCGCAGAGGCGGAGCACGCGCAGCCGGCCCTCGTCGGCGAACATCCAGTGCTTCGCGGCGGTCAGCTTCCGCGTCACGGCCTCGATCTGCGACCTGACGCCGAAGGGCTTCGCGCAGCGCTCGCAGCAGAAGGGCTCTTCCTGCTTCACCACGCGGACCTCGGCGCTCTCCGGCGCGAGGTTCAGGCGCGGGACGAGGGTGATCACCTTCTCCGGACATGTCGCGGCGCAGAGGCCGCATTGCACGCAGGCATCCTCGAGGAAGCGCAGCTGCGGCATCTCCGGGTTCGCGCTCAGCGCGCCGGTGGGGCACACGCTCGTGCAGGCGACGCAGAGCGTGCAGCCCGCGACCTCCACCCGCGCCTCCCCGAAGGGGGCGAGCGGCGGCATCGCGATCTCGCCCTCCCGCCGGCCGGCGCCCTGGGCCAGCGCGCGTGCGGCCTGGCGCAGCATCTCCCGCGAGGCGCCCAGCGCGAGATGCGTGGAGGGCGGGAAGGGCAGGCCGCGCTTGGGCAGGGCGCGCAGCGCCTCGCCCAGCGTGAACGGATCATCGGTCTCGATCGCGGCCGCGCGCGGCGCGCCATGGTCGGGCACGCCGAGGCCACCCAGAACATGCGTCGCGTAGTCGAGGTTGCGGAACACGCCCTCGGTGCCGTGCGCGCGCCTGCCCTTCATCAGCACGCGAAGTTGCGCGGCGCCCCAGGCAAAGGCGCTCAGGACGAAGGCGAGGTCGAGCGCGCTCACCTCGTTCACGCGCAGCGGCAGCACGCGGGCCGGCAGGCCCGGGCCGTGATGCGCGAGCGCCTCGATCAGCGCTTCGCCGTGCGCGTCGTGCAGCAGCAGCACCGGCGTCTCGCCACCCGCCTCGCGATAGGTCAGCAGCAGCGCGCGCAGGCGCTTCAGCAGCGCCTCGGCGGGCGGCAGGGCGTAGGCGGCCGCGCCCGTCGGGCAGACCGCGGCGCAGGCGCCGCAGCCGGCGCAGATCTCGGCGCTGATCTGCACGCTGTCCTTCCCCGGCGTGATCGCGCCGGTCGGGCAGAGGTCGAGGCAGCGCGTGCAGCCGGTGCGCCGGTTGCGGCTGTGGGCGCAGAGCGCGGGCTCGAACAGCACGAAGCGCGGCTTGTCGAACACGCCGATCAGGTCCCGCGCCGCCGCGACCGTGCGCGCCACCGCCGCGCCATCGGCAGGATCCGCGCGGAGATAGCCCTGGCGAAGCTCGGCCGTCGGGAACAGCGCCGGCCCGCCCGTCAGGTCGAGCACGAGGTCGCATCGGCTCGTCGCGCTGTCGCGTGCCGGGCCCCAGGCATAGCCGCCGCGCGAGGACGGCTTCGGCATCGCGTAGCCATCCACCGTGAGCTCGAAGGCCCCGAGCCAGCCCGTCGCGGCCCGCACGCGGCCGCGCGCCACGGGGAACTCCGCGCTCCGCAGCGGCGCCACGGGCTCCGCGCCGGTCAGCAGCACGGTGATGTCGAGCGTCGCGGCCAGCGCCTGCGCCGCCTCCAGCGCCACCGCGTCGCGGCCGAGGATCAGGGCGACGCCCTCGCTCTTGAGCGGCACCAGCGGTGTCGCCGGCATCGGCACGCCGGCGGCGGCGATCAGCGCGGCCATCTTCGGGCCGGCCGCCTTGGCCTCGTCCGACCAGCCCGCCGTCTCGCGGATGTTGACGAAGGTGAGCGGGTTGCCGCCCGCCTCCGCCTCCTGCGCGAAGAGCGGGGCCTGGGCGGTGCAGGCCACGGTCACCGGGCCGCCTTCGGCCAGCGCGGCGCGGAAGCGGTCGAGCTGCGCGAGGCAGAGCTGCTCGGCAGTCCGGACCTCCCCCTGCTCTCCGCCCCTTCGGCAGCCGCGCGCGATGGCGCGGCCGTCGAGCGGCATCGTGTCCTCGCAGGAACAGACGAAGGTGATCGGCATCCCGGGCCGTGCGCTCCCCAGATCCCCGAGGGCTAGGCTCGGGGATTGCCCGCGCATATATCCCCGCGACCAGGGGCTTGCGAGGGAGGGATCGGGGCCGGCCGTGTCGAGCGATGTCAGCCTGCCGGAACTGCCCTCGATCTTCACCCCGGTCCTCGCCTTGCGCGAGGCGGGCGATGCGATGGCGCGGGCGGTGGCGCTGGCGCCGGCGCATGGCGCGGGGACGCTCGTCTGGGTGCGCTCCTCGGCGCGGATCGAGGCTGCGGTGGTGCTGGAGCCGGAGGAGCCGCTCCGCGTGGCGCGCTGCGCGCTTTATGCCGCGGCCTCGGCGATTGCCGACGCGTTGGCCGCCTTCGGTCCGCCGGAGGTGCCGCTGACCTTCCGTTGGCCCGGCGCGATCCTGGTGAACGGCGGGGAGATCGGCCGGGCGAGGCTTGCTGCGCCGGCGGGTGACGAAGCCGCGGTACCCCCCTGGCTGGTGGTCGGCGTCGAGGCCCGGCTGCGCTTCCCGCGCGGTTGGGAGCCCGGGCAGGGCCTGCACCAGACCGCGCTCGAGGAAGAGGGCTGGGACCTGCTCGAAGCGCATGGCGCTGAGCTCACCGCGGCCTGGGCGCGGCACCTGATGGCGGGGCTGGACGAGTGGCAGGCGCGCGGCTTCCGGCGGATGGCCGAACGCTACCTCGCGAGGCTGGAACGCGAGGCGGAAGGCCGGCACGGGCTCGACCCGGCGACCGGCGACCTGGTGGCGGAACAGGCCGGCGCGCGCAGCCGGCGAAGCTTCTCGGAGGCGCTGGCATGACGAAGCTGCCGCGCACGCTCCGCCTCGATGCCTCCGACACGCTGATCTACGAGGCCGCCGCCGCCCCCGGCGAATGGGCGGTGCCGGGCGGCTTCGCCTTCCATGAGGCGACGGTCGAGGAGATGGCGGGGAAGCGCCGGCAGGCTTTCCGCGGAGGGTTCCTCGGCCTCGGTTCGTTCGGCTGGTCCACGCTGGTGGAGGTGGCGGAGGCCGCGGCCGCGGACCGCGCGGCGGCCGTCGGGGCGCTGGCCGCGCATCTGCTGGCGGCGCACGGCGCGCCCGATGCCGAAGCCGCGCAAGCGGCGGCGGAGGAGGAGATCGCCTTCGCCGAATCGCTCTGCGGCCACCCGCCCGGGACGATCCTGGCGCTGACGCGCAGCCTGGAAGGCGGCGATCTCCGCGAGCGCTTCCGCACGCTTCATCTGCGCGAGACGCCGCATCGCGATTTCGGCGCGCTGCCTGTCTTCGGCATCGCGATGGTCGAGGAGGAGGAGGCGGCGGAGCGACCCGACCTGACGAGGCTCGGCCAATGAACGACCACCACCACCATCATGAGCACCATCGCCGCCCGCCGCCTGGCCTGGCGCCGGGGGATTTCTGGGTGGCCTCGGGGCATCACCTCTGCGACCGCGACGAGGCCGGGCGGACCCACGCCACCGCCGATCTCTGGCGCGCCTTCTGTGCCCGGCCCGAGCTGGTGCCGCCGCCCGAGGCCTGCGACGCCGAACGCGCGCTGCACGCGACGCTGCTGGACGATCCGCTTCGCGCCGTGGCGCCAGCCGAGATCGCCGCGCTGGCGGATCCCGATGCGCGGGAGAACTTTTCCGTCTTTCTCGGCTTCCGTGACCGCGCGATCGCCGCACCCGACCTCGAAGCCGCCTGGGTCGCGCTCTATCGCGAGGGGGTATCGGGCATACCGCCGCTGTTCCTCCAGATGCTGACGCATCTCGTCGTCCGCGCCGCGCTGGAGGGCGTGGGCGATCCCTTCGTGCTGCGCGCGGGCGAATGCCTGTTCCGGGCGCAGCGCGCGGGGATCCACCAGGGCTCGACTCTGCTGGCCGATGAGGAAGTGCTGGAGATGAAGGCCGCGACGGGCGATTTCGGCGCGCTCGGACAGTTGCTGGTGGAGGCCGGCGCGCCGCCGCGCGAGGTCGATATCGAGGTGCTGACCGAGGCCAATGCGCCATCCTATTTCGCGCGGTCGGACGCGCATGACCTGGCCCTCGACATCGTGGAAGGCCAGCCCGGCCAGCACGGCCTGGCCCGCGCGCTGGAACGGCTGATCGCGCATGTGCTGGGCGAGCGCGCCACGATCCGCCCCGTGCCCGTGATCCAGGACCAGGACTGGACCTGGCATGTCGGCCTGGATGCCGAGGCGACGGCGATCGCCAACGACCTGTGGCACGGGAAGAAGGTCGCGCAGGCCAGGCTCGCGCGCATCCTCTGGCTCGGCGTGCTGGATTTCGCCGATGGCGCGCGCGTGCTGCCGCGCGTTGCGGGCAAGCCGGTCTATCTCGCCATCGCGATGGACGCGGCCGGCAAGGTCCGGCTCAAGCCACAGAACCTGATCGGCGGCCTGCCGCTGCTGGCCAGGGAGGCGGGCGCATGAACCCCGCGACGCTGCGCATCCCCGTCGCGGTGCTGGCAGAGCGGCGCCCTGGCGCGACGCGCTGGGCAGAGGAGGTGTGGTGCGTCGTCGAGGTGCTCGAGGCCGCGCCCCCCGTCCCGCCCTGGACCACGCTGCGGGAGGAGGCCGGCCGCGCGCTGTTCTTCGCCGGGGTGGCCGAGATCGCGCTGCATCCGACCGATACCGACAACTATCGCCACAACCTCGCGGCGGAGACGCCCCTGGTCTGGGTGGTGCTGCGTCCGGTCGAGGCACCGCCGGGGATGGCGCTGCAGGCGGTGTCGGTGGATGCCGGGGAGGCGGAGATCCTGGCCGGGGTCGGAAACGATCTGGTGGAGGCGCTCCCCATGCCGCCCGGCCTGCGCGCCGCCACCGAGGATTTCGTGGCGCGGCACCACCAGGAGCGCGGCTTCTTCAAGCGCAAGCGCGACCGCGCCGACCCCGAGGCGCTGGCGCGCCGGACGGAGCCTGAGCGGTGAGCGGGGAGGAAGGGTTCCTTTCGCGCTGGTCGCGGCGCAAGCGCGCGCCCGAACCCGACGCGGCGGCGGAGGACACGCCCGCGCCGCCCGAGGCGGCCGCGGAGGCGCCCGCCGCGCCGGCGCCCGCGCGGGCCGCCTGCCCGATCCCCGACGTGCCGGAAATCGACCTCGCCAGCCTGCCGCGCATCGAGGAGCTGACGGCGGACAGCGATTTCGGGCTGTTCCTGCGCCCGGGCATCCCGCCGGTGCTCCGCAACGCGGCGCTCAAGCGCATGTGGAGCCTGGATCCGGCGATCCGCGACTACATCGGCCCGGTCGAGTACCAGTGGGATTTCAATGCGCCGGGCGGGCTGCCCTTCGGCTTCGCGGGCGAGCTCGCGGGCGATGTCGGGCGGCTGCTGGCGCAGGCGATCGGCCAGGTGGAGAAGCTGGCCGGCGATCCGCCTGCGCCGCAGCCCGACTCGGCGGAGGAGGCGGCACTCGAGCTTCCCGCGCCGCCTGGGCCGACAGCGCCGGAGGCCGAGCCCGAGCCCAGCGTGCCGGTAGCGACCGCCACACCCGAGCATGTGGACCGCGAGCCACCCTCCGCCGCGCGGCGGCGCCACGGCGGGGCGCTGCCCGGCTGACAAGGGCTGCCGGCCCGTTGTTGCGACTCGCTCGCAGGAATGCCCGACCCCTTGCGTCGGACTCCCCTCCCGGGCCAATCTCCATAGAGCGGTCAGCCCGGCCGGGGAGGGTCGGGCACGCCGCCAATGGCGTGCTGGGATGATCGGGACGGAGACCAGACAAGATCCGGTGGACGTGGAGCGCGCGAGGCTGTTCGCGCTCCTGGGACGTTTGCTCGGCGATGCGCCGGACACCGGGCTTCTGCACCGATTGGCCATGCTGCGCGGCGCCGCCGGCGAGATCGGCGAAGGCTACGCCGCGCTTGCCGCCGCTGCCGCGCTCGCCACGCCGGAGAGCGCGCAGCGCGAGTTCTTCGATCTGTTCATCGGCGTCGGGCGCGGCGAGGTTCTGCCCTACGCCTCCTACTACCAGACCGGCTTCCTGCATGAGCGGCCGCTGGCAGAACTGCGCGGCGACCTCGCCCGGCTCGGCATCGAGCGGGCCGAGGGCGTGAGCGAGCCGGAAGACCACCTCGCCTTCCTCTGCGAGACCTATGCGGGGCTGCTGGCCGGCGCCTTCGACGCCGCGCCCGAGGAGGCCGCGCTTTTCTTCGCCCGCCACATCCGCCCCTGGGCGGCGCGCTGCTGCGCCGATATCGAGAAGGCGAAGGCGGCGGGCTTCTACCGCGCGGTTGGGCGGCTCGGCCGCGCCGCGATCGAGATCGAGGCCGCGGCAGCGGACCTGCCGGCATGAGCCATCACAAGCAACAACCAGGAGGCACGGGGATGAGCGCGAAACGCGAGGAGACGGCAGCGCGGCGTGGGTTCCTGCGGGCGCTCGGCCTCGGCACCGCCGCGGCTGCGGCGACGCCCGCGCTCGCCCAGCGCGCCGACAGCGTGCCTGCCGGCGAAGCCCGCAAGGAAAATGCGGGCCAGCGCACCGCCGCCCGCTACAAGGCCGACAGCGCGCATGTGCAGGCCTTCTACCGCACCAACCGCGAATAAGTCCGGGAGGACGCGAGCATGCTCATCAAGCGCTCCGACGGCCGCGCCGCAAAGCAGCGCCTGGCCGATGCGTATCAGGGCCTTTCCAGCGGCGGGCTCGACCGCCGCGCCTTCCTCCGCCAGGCGGGCTTCGCCGGAGCCGGCCTTGCCGCGCTCGGCGGCCTGGCACCCGGCCGGGCAAAGGCCTCAGGCGCCGCGACGGGGGTGATCAACCACGCCCAGCCGGTGCAGCGGATCAAGAACATCTGCACCCATTGCTCGGTCGGCTGCACGGTCACCGCCGAGGTGCAGAACGGCGTCTGGGTCGGCCAGGAGCCGACCTGGGAGAGCCCGATCAACCGCGGCACGCATTGCGCCAAGGGCGCGGCGGTGCGCGAGCTCGTGCATGGCGACCGGCGCATCAAGTATCCGATGAAGCTGGTGAACGGCCAGTGGCAGCGGACCAGCTGGGACGCGGCGCTGAACGAGATCGCCGACAAGCTGATGGCGATCCGCGCTGCCTCGGGCCCCGACAGCGTGTTCTGGCTGGGCAGCGCCAAGTTCTCGAACGAGGGCGCCTACCTCTACCGCAAGTTCGCCGCCTTCTGGGGCACGAACAACGTCGATCACCAGGCGCGCATCTGCCACTCGACCACGGTCGCCGGCGTCGCGAACACCTGGGGCTACGGCGCGCAGACCAATTCGTACAACGACATCCGCAACTCCAAGACCATGATCATCATGGGCGGAAACCCGGCCGAGGCGCATCCCGTCTCGCTCCAGCACGTGCTGTCGGGCAAGGAGAGGAACCGCGCCAACCTCATCGTCATCGACCCGCGCTTCACCCGCACCGCGGCGCACGCCAACGAGTATGTGCGCATCCGCCCCGGCACCGACATTCCGATCATCTGGGGGATGCTGCACCACATCTTCGCCAATGGCTGGGAGGACAAGGAGTTCATCGCCCAGCGCGTGTACGGCATGGACGAGATCCGCGCCGAGGTGGCGAAGTGGACGCCGGCCGAGGTTGAGCGCGTCACCGGCGTGCCGGGCGAGCAGCTCCGCAAGGTCGCGCAGCTCTTCGCCACGCAGAAGCCGGCGACGCTGATCTGGTGCATGGGCGCGACGCAGAAGACGGTCGGCACGGCCAATGTGCGCGCCTTCTCGATCCTGCTGCTGGCGACCGGCAATGTTGGCGCCGACGGTACCGGGGCCAACATCTTCCGCGGGCATTGCAACGTGCAGGGGGCGACGGATTTCGGCCTCGATGTCGGCACGCTGCCCGCCTATTACGGGCTCGACGAGGGCGCCTGGCGGCACTGGAGCCGGGTGTGGAACGTGCCCTACGAGAGCCTGGTGGCACGCTTCGACACGCCGCAGATGATGGCCGCGCCGGGCATCCCGACGACGCGCTACTTCGATGCGGCGACGCTGCCCAAGGACCAGGTGCAGCAGCGCGACCTGCTCAAGGCCATGGTCGTGTTCGGCCATGGCGGCAACACCGTCACCCGCATGCCGGAGGCGGTGAAGGGCCTGGAGGCGATGGAACTGCTGGTCGTCGCCGACCCGCACCCGACGACCTTCGCCGTGCTCGCCAACCGGCGGGAGAACACCTACCTCCTGCCGATCTGCACGCAGTTCGAATGCGACGGCAGCCGCACCGCCTCCAACCGGTCCGTCCAGTGGGGCGCCAAGGTCGTCAACCCGATCTTCGAATCGAAGAACGACTATGAGGCGATGTACCGCCTCGCCGGCGCGCTCGACCGCGCGGCGGAGCGGCGGAACATGCCCATCCGCTTCCAGGCCGACATGTTCAAGGGCATGGAGATCCGCGACAACGCGCCGACGGCGGAAAGCCTGCTGCGCGAGATCAACCGCGGTGCGCTCTCCACCGGCTACACCGGCCAGTCGCCGGAGCGCCTCAAGCTCCACATGGAGCACCAGGACAAGTTCGACCTGGTGACCCTGCGCGGGCGCGAGGGCACGCCGGTCGCGAACGACTTCTACGGCATGCCCTGGCCCTGCTGGGGACCGGCCGCCTGGAAGCACCCCGGCAGCCACGTGCTCTACAACACCTCGCTGCACGTGAAGAACGGCGGCGGCACCTTCCGCCCGCGCTTCGGCGTGGAGCGCAACGGCGTGACGCTGCTGGCCGAGGGCTCCTGGTCGGAAGGCTCCGAGATCCGTGACGGCTACCCGGAGTTCACCACGGCCGTGCTCCGCCGCCTCGGCTGGTACGACGAGCTGACCGCCGAGGAGAAGGCCTGGATCGAGGGCAATGGCGGCAACTTCTCCTGGGCGACCGATCTCAGCTTCGGCGTGATGCGGGTCGCGATGGAGCATGGCTCCGTGCCCTACGGGAACGGCAAGGCCCGCGCGGTCGCGTGGAACCTGCCCGATCCGGTGCCGGTGCACCGCGAGCCGATCTACACGCCGCGCACCGACCTGATCGCGCAGTATCCGACCCTGCCCGACCGCCGCGGCTTCCGCCTGCCGCATCTCGGCGTCACGGTGCAGAACCGGAGCCACGAGGTGGCGAAGGACTTCCCGATCATCCTCTCCTCCGGCCGGCTCGTGGAATACGAGGGCGGCGGCGAGGAGACGCGGTCGAACAAGTGGCTCGCCGAGCTTCAGCAGGACATGTTCGTGGAGATCAACCCGGCCGATGCCGCCGCACGGAACATCCGCGACGGCCAGTGGGTCTGGGTGCGCGGGCCGGAGAGCAACAGCCGGGCGCGGGTGAAGGCGCTGGTGACGGAGCGGGTCGGCCGCGGCGTCGCCTGGATGCCGTTCCACTTCGCCGGCTGGTTCATGGGCGAGGACCAGCGCCGCAAGTATCCGCAGGGCACCGACCCGATCGTGCTCGGCGAAAGCGTGAATGCCGTGACCACCTACGGCTATGACCCGGTGACCTTCATGCAGGAAACCAAGGTCACCCTTTGCCAGATCAGCGCGGCCTGAGAGGGAGAACGGCCATGGCCCGCATGAAGTTCCTGTGTGACTCGGACCGCTGCATCGAGTGCAACGCCTGCGTCACCGCCTGCAAGAACGAGCATGAGGTGCCCTGGGGCATCAATCGCCGGCGCGTCGTCACCATCAATGACGGCAAGCCGGGCGAGCGCAGCATCTCCATGGCGTGCATGCACTGCACGGATGCGCCCTGCGCCGCGGTCTGCCCGACCTCCTGCTTCTACACCACCGCCGATGCCATCGTGCTGCACGACAAGGACACCTGCATCGGCTGCGGCTACTGCTTCTACGCCTGCCCCTTCGGCGCGCCGCAGTATCCGCGCGTCGGCAACTTCGGCAGCCGCGGCAAGATGGACAAGTGCACCTACTGCGCCGGCGGCCCGCAGGCCGACAACACCGGCGTGGAATACACCCAGTACGGCGCCAACCGCATCGCCGAGGGCAAGCTGCCGATCTGCGCCGAGATGTGCTCCACCAAGGCGCTGCTCGCCGGCGACGGCGAGATGATCGCGACGATCTACCGGGAGCGCGTGCAGCGCCGCGGCTACGGCGCCGGCGCCTGGGGCTGGCGCACCGCCTACAAGGAAACCATCACCGTCTGAACGGCGGGGTGGGGATGGGGAAGGGAAAGGCCATGATCGCACGCATCCTGCCGGCGCTCGCTCTCGCGCTGGCGCTGGCCGCGGCGCCGACGGTGCCGCCGGCCCAGGCACAGCTTGGCGGGCCGGTGACGGGCACGCCGACCAACCCGGTCGCGCCGAACCTCTCGGCGGAGGAGCTCGAGCTCCAGAAGGCGCTGACCGGCGGGCGCATCGCCGGCCGGGGAACGATCCCTGATGCGCAGGCCGCCAGCCTCATCCAGCCCGCCGGGCGGGACTGGCGCGCGTTCCACAACGTGACGCTGGCCTGGATCGGCGGCATCGCCGTGCTCGGCATGCTCGGCATCATCGTGCTGTATCGCATCTCCAAGGGCCGCATCCCGATCGAGGGCGGGGCGAGCGGGCGCACCATCCAGCGCTTCAACGGCTTCGAGCGGATGGCCCACTGGATGGTCGCATCCAGCTTCATCATCCTCGCGCTGTCGGGCCTGAACCTGACCTTCGGCCGCCATCTCCTGCTGCCGCTGCTCGGGCCCGAGGCCTTCGCGACGCTGAGCCTCTGGGGGAAATACGCGCACAACTACCTCTCCTTCCCCTTCACGCTCGGCGTCGTGCTGCTGTTCCTCGTCTGGGTGAAGGACAACATCCCGAACGGTCGCGACATCGCCTGGTTCAAGGCCGGCGGCGGGCTGATCGGCCATGGCCACCCTCAGGCGGGCCGCTTCAACGGCGGACAGAAGATGGTGTTCTGGATCACCGTGATCGGCGGCACGCTCGTCGCCGTCTCGGGCTACATCCTGATCTTCCCCTTCGTCCTGACCGACATCGCGGGGATGCAGCTCAGCCACATCGTTCACGGCGTGATCGGCGTGCTGATGATCGCGGCGATCATCGGCCACATCTACATCGGCTCCGCCGGCATGGAGGGCGCCTTCGACGCGATGGGCTCCGGCCAGGTGGACCTGAACTGGGCCAAGCAGCATCACGGCCTCTGGGTCGAGCAGGAGATGCAGAAGGCCCGTGAGACCGTGGCCGGGCCGCCCGCCGCGAAGCCCGCCGGGGCGGATTGACGCATTCGTGGCCATGACGGGCCGGCCGCGTCGCCGCGGCCGGCCCTTTTTCGTCCCTGGAGCGCGAGATCCTTGCGACTGATCGGACTGGCCGGCTGGTCCGGCGCCGGCAAGACCACGCTGATGACACGACTGATCCCCGAACTCGCGCGGCGCGGCGTCGGGGTCTCGACGCTCAAGCATGCGCACCACCAGTTCGACATCGACCGCCCAGGCAAGGACAGCTACGCGCACCGCTCCGCCGGCGCGCGCCAGGTGCTGGTGGCGAGTGCGCATCGCTGGGCGCTGATGACGGAACTCCGTGGCGCGCCGGAACCGAGGCTCGCGGACCTGCTCCGCAGGCTCGATCCGGTCGATCTCGTCATCGTCGAGGGCTTCAAGCGCGACGCGCATCCGAAGATCGAGGTGCATCGCGGCGCCAACGCCAAGCCCTGGCTCCACCCCGAGGACCCCTTCGTCGCCGCGATCGCGAGCGACATCGTCCCGCCGGCCGACCGCCTGCCGCGCGCGCATCTCGACGACATCGCCGCCGTCGCCGGGCTGGTGCTGGAACACGCCGAGCCCCTGGAGCGCGTCCTCGCCAGGGCGTAGGCCAAGGGGGTAGGAAGCAGAATGGCCCAGCTCAGCGACGACTGCTTCGCCTTCGGCGGCAAGCTGCTGGACGTGGACGGGGCTGCCGCGCTGATCGCCGAGCGCGTGCCGGCGCCCGAGGGGGCGGAGGAACTGCCGCTCGCCTCCGCGCGCGGGCGGGTGCTGGCTGAGGCGCTTCGCGCGGCATTGCCGCTGCCGCCCTTCTTCAACTCGGCGGTGGATGGCTACGCCTTCCGCCATGCCGACCTGGCCGGTGCGGGCGAGACGCGGCTGCCGGTCACGGGCCGCGTGCAGGCCGGCGAGGCCGCGGCGCCGCTCGCGCCCGGCGCGGTCATGCGCATCTTCACCGGGGCGCCGATGCCGCAGGGTGCCGATACGGTGATGATGCAGGAGGATGCGCGCGAGGAGGCGGGCGCGGTGGTGCTGCCGCCCGGCCTGAGACGAGGCGCCAACTGCCGCCCGGCGGGCGAGGATGTGGCGGAAGGCGCGCTGGCCTTGCCGGCGGGCCGGCGGCTCGGGCCGGCCGATCTCGGGCTGGCGGCGGCGCTCGGGCGGACCGCGCTGCCGGTGCGGAAGCTGGTGCGGGTCGGCGTGTTCTCGACCGGTGACGAGCTCGCCGAGCCGGGGACGCCGCTCGCGCCGGCGCAGACCTATGATTCCAACCGCTTCACGCTGCTTGGTCTGCTGGCCGGCCTGCCGGTGGCGGCGACCGATCTCGGCATCCTGCCCGATGACCGGGCGGCGACCGCGCGGGCGCTCGTGGCGGCGGCGAAGACGCAGGATCTGCTGCTGACCTCGGGCGGTGTCTCGACCGGGGAGGCGGACCATGTGAAGGCGGCGATCGAGGCGGGCGGGCGGCTGGTGTTCTGGCGGCTGGCCATCAAGCCGGGGCGGCCGGCGGCGATGGGGGTCGTGAAGGGCGTGCCGGTGGTCGGGCTGCCGGGCAACCCGGTGGCGGCAGTGGTCACCTTCCTGCACCTGGCGCGGCCGCTGGTCCTGCGGCTGGCCGGCGCGCTGCCGGAGCGCCTGCCGCGCTTCCCGGCGATGGCCGATTTCGCCTATCGCAAGAAGGCTGGGCGGCGCGAATATGTGCGCGTGGCGCTGGTGCCCGGGCCGGATCTGCCGCGGGCCTGCAAATACCCGCGCGAGGGGGCCGGGCTGCTGACCTCGCTGACCGAATCGGACGCCTTCGCGGAACTGCCGGAGGAGGTCACCCAGGTCGCGCCCGGCGACCGGGTGCAGGTGCTGCCCTTCGGCGCGGTGTTCTGATCCGCGTCCCGTCGCCGTGGTGGGGCGCGCGGCATCGGAGGATGGCGGCCATGCTGCGCTGGCTGAACGACCTGATGTCAGGCCTCGCGCGCCTCGGCTTCTGGCGCGTCATGGCGGTGGTGGCGGCGCTGCTGCTGCTGGCGTTCACGCTGATGGGGCCGTCCGACCCCTCGCTGGTGAACGCGCCCAGGCGGCACTGACCTGCGGGCTACAGCCGCACGCCCTCGGTCGTGAACCGCTGCTCGGCGCTGCGCTGGATGTTCTTGTCGAGCACCACCCAGGCCCCGATCGCGATGATGGTGGCGGCGACGATGCCGGCGAGCACGGACTTCATCTGGCTGCCCTCCCCAGGAACGCCTTCGGCGCTCAACTTAGACCGGCGGCAGCCAGGGGCAAGATGCGCTCGGCCTCGGCCAGGTCCTCGGGCGCATTGGCGTTGAAGAAGGGGTCGTAGGGCACGGCCGGCCAGTCGGCGACCGCGCAGCCGAAGCGCGCGGTCCAGCGGTCGATCTTGCGCTCGCCGGCGCGCAGCGCGGCACGCAGGTCCTCCTGCAGCGCCACGGGCCAGAGGCCGATCGGCGGGTGGGTGCGCCCGGCCGTGGCGGCGCAGGCGAGCGGTGTGCCCGCCGCCTCCCGCGCCGCGGCGAGCCGCGCGACGAGGTCCGGCGGGATGAAGGGCGCGTCGCCGGTGACGGAGACGACCTCCGCGAAGCCGAGGCCCGCCGCATGCTCGAGCGCCGCGAGGATGCCCGCCAGCGGGCCGGGATGGTCCGGGAGCGTGTCGGCGATCACCGTCAGCCCGTAGCGGGCGAAGCGAGCGGGGTCGCCGTTCGCGTTGAGCACGATCCGCGCCGCCTGCGGGCGCAGCCGGTCGAGCAGGTGGTCCAGCAGCGGCCGGCCCGCCAGCAGCCGCAGCGGCTTGTCGCCGCCGCCCATGCGCCGCGCCAGGCCGCCTGCGAGGACGACCGCGAGCGTCACGGGGGCTGCCTCCCCCGCAATGCGGGAGGCCGGGGTGGGAGGGCGGCTGACATCGGGGCTCTCAACCTCATACCCCCACCCTCACCCTCCGCCGCCGGCGGGGGAGGGGAGGACGGCGCCTCCGCGCTGTTCTTGCGCCAGTGCCTGGCGCTTTCCTCGGGCACGTAGGCGAGATCGGCGTCGAAGACGATCCGCTGCTCGCCGGCGAGTGCGACGAAGCGCTTGCCTTTGCAGCGGCCGATCAGCGTCAGGTTGGCCTCCCGCGCGAGTTCCACGCCCCAGGCGGTGAAGCCGGAGCGGCTGATGAGGATGGGGATGCCCATCCGCACCGTCTTGATCACCATTTCCGAGGTCAGGCGGCCGGTGGTGTAGAAGATCTTGTCGGCGCCCGTCTCGCCGGCGCGGAACATCCAGCCGGCGATCTTGTCCACCGCGTTGTGGCGGCCGACATCCTCCATGTAGACGATCGGCTGGTCCTCGCGGCAGAGTGCGCAGCCATGGATCGCGCCGGCTTCGAGATAGAGGCTCGGCAGGGTGTTGATCCGGTGCAGCAGCCGGTAGAGCCAGGAGGTGCGGAGCACCGCCTCCGGCGCGAGGCGGACGGAGGCGAAATCCTCCATCAGGTCGCCGAAGGCGGTCCCCTGGGCGCAGCCCGATGTCAGCGTCTTTTTCCTGAGTTTCGTCTCGAAATCGGTTTGACCCGGCGTGCGCACGACCACGACGCCGAGGTCCTCGTCGTAGTCCACGCCAGCGACCGCATCGGTCGGCTTCAGCATGCCCTGGTTGAGCAGATAGCCGATCGCGAGATCCTCCGGCCGGTCGAGGATCGTCATCATCGTGACGATCTCCTGCCCGTTCAGGTAGAGCGTGAGCGCGCGTTCAACCGTCACCGCCGTCTCGATGCGGGCGCCGGCCTGGTCCAGCCCCTGCACGCGCCGCGTCAGGCGCGGGTCCTTGGGGTCGGGCTGGACGCGGAGGGTCTCGGTCATGGGGGGAAAATCGGCGCGCGGCCCGGGTGAGGCAAGCCTGCCACGCATCCCCCAAAAGGGTGAGAACGCGTGTTCTTGACCTCAACCTGGGCTTGAATACCCTTAGACGAATCTGCTTTTTGGCCCCATGTCGCATGATGTGAGTGCAATGGTTGCTTTGGGCGGCGACGATCTCGCAGGCCTCGCGCTCGGGCTCTACGAGACGTTGCTGGACGGGGGCGGGATCGCCCCGGCCCTCGATGGCCTCGCGCAGCGCATCGGGGCGTCGAGCCATGCCGTGCACATGATCCGCTATCGCGGCACGCAGCCACTTGCCAGCATCTCCGCCGGCCGCGGCGGCGTGGCCGGGCCAGCGCTCGAGGACTATGCGCGCTACTGGGTGCGCCACGACCCCTGGGCCAGGCTCGGCGCGCAACTGCCCACGGGCGTCTACGACTTCGCGGAGTTCGTCACGCCGGACGCGCTGCGCCGCAGCCGCATCTGGAACGAATGGGGGCGCCCGAACGAGGGCGGCTTCCATGTGCTCGGCGTGCCGCTCCAGCGCGACGGCGACCGGGTCGGCGGTGTCTATTTTCACCGGCGCGAGTGCGAGGCGCCCTACGGCCGGAGCGAGCGGGCGGTGGTCGAGGCGCTGTTCCCCCATCTCGGCCGGCTGCTGGCCGTGGAGGCACGGCTCGGCGGCGTCCGCGAGGCGCCCGACACCGCGCTCGGCGCGGCGCTGGAGGCGCTGCCGGATGGCGTCGCGCTGCTCGACACGAACCGGCGCATGGTCTTCGCCAATGCCGCGCTGCGCGCCTTTGCCGCCGCGCGGGATGGGCTCGCGCTCGCCTCCGAGGGTGGCGTCGCCGCGCCCGCCGCCGCGACGCAGCAGGCGCTGGACCGCGCGGTGACGGCGGCGCTCGCGGCGCTGGAAGGGCGGCTCGGCCTGCTGCCCGAAGCCGGCCGCGTGGCGCTGCCGCGCCCCTCGGGCGGCGTCTTCATCCTGCGTGCGCTGCCGATCCGGCGTGCCAGCGCCGAGGGGCTCGGCGGGTTCCGCGGCGTCATGCTGCTGGTCGGCGAGAGCACGCCGCGTGCGAGGCCGGGTGCGGCGCTGCTCGGCAAGCTCTACGGGCTGACACCGGCGGAAGCGGCGCTCGCCGCGGCGCTCGGCGCCGGGCGCAGCCCGAAGGAGCACGCGGCGCGGCGCGGCATCTCGCCCGAGACCGTGAAGACCCAGCTCACGGCGCTCCGCCGCAAGACCGGCACCCGACGGCTCAGCGAGCTGACGGCGCTGCTCGCGCGGCTGCCGGGGTGAGGCGCGGCTTCACGCCGTCTCGAACAGGCGCGCGATCTCCGCGCGATCGGCCGTGCGGGTCAGGGCCAGCATCAGCAGCACGCGCGCCTTCTGCGGGTTGAGGTTGTCCGCCTGGACCATCCCCTGCGCCGCATAGCGCCGCGACGGATAGGTGCGGCCCGAGCCGGCGCGGGAGGACAGCACGACGACGACGCCCGCCTCCACCGCCGCGGCCAGCGCCGTCCGCTCAACCGGCGTGGTGAAGCCTGGGGCGAAGGCGGCCGCGACGATCCCGCGCGCGCCGGCGGCCAGGAAGGCCTTGATCGCCACATCGTCGCCACCGGCGACCGAATAGGCCACGTCCACCCGCGGCGGCGTCTCGATGCCCGAGATGTCGAAGCGCTCGGCCGGCGGCAGCAGCCGCGTCGGGCGGCGCCAGAAACTGTTGCGGTCGGCATCCACATGGCCGAGCGCGCCGACATCGGGGCTGCGGAAGGTCTGGAGGCGGCCGGTCGAGGTCTTGGTCACCTCGCGCGCCGCGTGGATCTCCTCGTTCAGCACGACCAGCGCGCCGAGTCCGCGCGCCTGCGGATCGGCCGCGACCCGCACCGCGGCGACCAGGTTCATCTGCGCGTCCGAGGACAGCCCCGTGAAGGGCCGCTGCGCGCCGGTGACGACCACCGGCATGTCGTCGGGCAGGGTGAGGGAGAGGAGATAGGCCGTCTCCTCCAGCGTCGCCGTGCCATGCGTGACGACGATCCCGGCGAGGCCGGGATGCGCCGCCTTGGTCGCGGCGATGGCCGCCAGCAGCGTGCGCCATTCGGGCCAGCCGATCGCCGTGGAGGGGATGGCGCTGAAGCGGACGGGCACGACCTCCGCCACCTCGGCGAGTGCCGGGATCGCCGCGACGATCTCGTCGGCCTGGAGCAGCGGCCGGCCGGAGGAGCCGTAATCCTGCGTGTCGAGCGGGCCCACGCCCTGGCTGGCGAGCGTGCCACCGGTACCGATCACCGCGACTTTTGGTCTGGCCATGCGCTTCACGCCTCCGGTCCTCACGGCCTTTGGCCGCTCCGCCCTGCGGCGATCGCATGGCGGGTCATTCGATGCCCCCCTCGATCACCGCGCAGGTCAGCCGCGAGACACAGGCGAGCTTGCCGTCGGCGCGGCGGATCTCGGTCTGCCAGACCTGCGTGGTGCGGCCGGTGTGGAAGGGCCGGCAGATCGCCGTCACGGTCTGGCCCGGCCGCACCGCGGCGAGATGGTTCGCATTGATCTCGAGCCCGACCGCATGCCGGTCCACCGGCAGCGTCAGCAGGCAGGCGAGCGAGCCGAGCGTCTCCGCCAGCACCACGCTCACCCCGCCATGCAGCAGGCCGAAGGGCTGGAGGTGCTGCGCCTCGACCGGCATCTCGCCTTCGAGCGAATCGGCGTTGATCGCCGTCAGGCGGATGCCGAAGACGCCGCCCGCGCCACGCGCGATGCGGGCATTGATCGCCGCGAGATCGGCCGGGCGCTTCCAGAGCGTGCTCATCGACGCAGTCACGCGGGCGCCGGGCGCGGCGTCAAGCGGGGGGCGCGGGACATGGCCTGCCAGCGCGCCGTCATCAGCCCCGCTACCAGGAACAGCCCTGCCGCGAGCCCGAGCCAGACACCGACCGGCCCGAGGCCCGCCGTGAAGCCGAGCAGGAGGCCGAGCGGCAGCCCCGCGACCCAGTAGCCGAAGCCGGCGAGCAGCATTGGCACCGCGGTGTCCTTGAACCCGCGCAGCGCCCCGCCCGCCACCGCCTGCACGCCGTCCGCGAGCTGGAACAGCGCCGCGACCATGATCAGCGTCGTCGCGAGTGCGGCGGTGGCCGCCGCTTCCGGATGCCGCGGATCGAGGAAGCCCCAGGCGATCCGCTCGCCGAAGGCCACCAGCAGCATGGCCGAGCCAGCCATCCAGGCCGCCGAGATGCCGATCGCGACCCAGCCGGCCAGCGCCGCCGCCGCGCGGTCCCCCGCGCCGATCGCCAGCCCGACCCGCGCCGTCGCCGCCTGGCCGATGCCCATCGGCACCATGAAGGCCATCGAGGCGAGCTGGAGCGCGATGGCATGCGCCGCGACCGCAAGCGCGCCCATCCAGCCCATCACGATCGCCGCGAAGGAGAAGACGCCGATCTCGAGCAGCATCGCACCCGCGATCGGCAGGCCGATCAGCGCGGCCTCCCGCAGCCGCGCCGCGTCGTGGCGCCAGAACCGGCCGAGCACATGGAACCGTCGCAGATGCCGGTCGCGCGCGATCAGCCCGAGCAGGCCGAGCAGCATCGCCAGGTTGCAGAGCGAGCTCGCGACGCCCGCCCCGACCACGCCGAGCGGCGGCAGGCCGAGCCCGCCATGGATCAGCCAGAGATTGAGCGGGATGTTGAGCACGATCCCGAAGGCCGCGACCACCAGCGCCGCGCCCGGCCGCTGCTCGGCGGCCAGGAACCCGCGGAGCGCGACGAAGGCGCAGAAGCAGGGCATGCCCCACATCAGCGCGCGCACATAATCCCCCGCCAGCGCAGCGAGCCCCGCCTCCTGCCCCAGCGCCAGCAGCACCGCATCGGTGTGCCAGAGCAGCGCCCAGACCGGGATCGTCACCAGCGCCATCGCCCAGAAGGCCGCCCGCACGTCGCGCCGCATGCCGCGCACGAAGCCGACGCCCCGGCCGCGCGTCTGCGCGCACATCGGCGCGGCGGCCATCGCCACCCCGAAGCAGGGCGCGAGCGCGGCATAGAACAGGTTCACGCCGAGCGTCGCCGCGGCGAGTTCCTGCGTCCCGAGCCGGCCGAGGAACACGGTGTCGGTCAGCGTCAGCGCGAATTGCGAGAGGTTGGTCAGCACCAGCGGCCAGGCGAGCACGAGCATCGCCCGCAGCTCCCCCCGCCAGGCGGTCGTCTCCGGCCGACGGTTGGCGGGAAGCGTGTCCATCGGGCGCCTCTAGCCCGGGCGCCGGCGGCGATCCATGCCGCCATGGCAAGGCAAGCCTGGGCGGCAAGCATGCGCCGCGCTAAAGGGCTGACGTCCGAGGGAAAGCTTCGCCATGCAGCGCCGACACCTGCTTGCCGCTCCCGCCATCGTGACCGCCGTCGCGGTCGCGCCGGCCGCCGAGGCGCAAGCGCCCAGTCTCGTCACCGAGGAATACATGGTGCCGACCCCGACCCAGGGGATCGAGGTATTCCTCCGCTCCAAGCGGCCGGAGGGGGCCGCCGCCTCGTCCGGCCGGACGCTGCTGTTCTGCCACGGCGCGACCTACCCGGCGCATGCCGCCTTCGACCTGCCGCTCGCGGGCGTGTCCTGGATGGACTACATCGCCGGGCGCGGCTTCGACGTGTGGTGCCTCGACCTGCCCGGCTACGGCCGCAGCACGCGCCCCGCCGCGATGGGCCAGCCGCCCGAGGCCAACCCGCCGCTGGTGCGCGGCGAGGAGGCGGTGGCGGCGATCGGCGCGGCGGCCGCCTTCATCCGCCAGCGGCGCAACGTCCCGAGGCTCCAGATGATGGCCTGGTCCTGGGGCTGCTCGCTGATCGCCCGCTACGCCACCGAGAACCCCACCCTGGTCGAGCGGCTGACGCTCCACGCGCCGCAATGGCTGCGTGAGGGCGCGAGCCCGGCGGCGGCCGGCGCCGCCGCGCAGCTCGGCGCGTATCGCACCGTGACCCAGGCGCAGGCGCGCGAGCGCTGGCTGAACGGCGTGCCGGAGGCCGCCCGCGCCGCGCTGATCCCACCCGGCTGGTTCGAGCACTGGGCTGGCGTCACCTGGGCCTCGGACCCGGACGGGCTGCGCCGCAACCCTTCGGTCCTGCGCGCGCCGAACGGCGTGCTGCTCGACAGCCGCGAATACTGGCAGGCCGGCCGGCCCTGGTGGGACCCGGCGAAGGTCACCGTGCCGACGCTGCTCGTCACCGCCGAATGGGACCGCGACACGCCGCCCGCGATGGCCACCACGATCTTCCCACTGCTGACCGCGAGCCCGGGAAAGCGCTGCGTGCTGCTGGCCGAGGGCACGCATTCCATGATGCTGGAACGCAACCGCGGCGCGCTCTACCAGGCAGTTCAGGTGTTCCTGGAGGAAGCCGCAGCCTGAAATTTTCTTCATCTGTAAGGCGCTCGGTTCTCCCTTTATTGCGTCGTCAACCCCGGCCGGCCGAGGATGGGTGGCCGCCGGGCGGGTCCGGCGCAGAGAGGAACCCCAGATGAGCGCCTTCCGCCGCGGCCTGCTCGCCGCCTGTCTCGGGCTCGGCTTCGCCGCGCCGGCCCTCGCGCAATCCTCCGACCCGACCTTCCGGATCAACAACCGGACCCGGACGGTGATCAACGAGGTCTATGTCTCCTCCTCCAACGACAGCGGCTGGGGCGTGGACCGGCTGGGCGCGAATGTGCTGAGCCCCGGCCAGAGCCTGCTGATCCGACTGCCGAACGGCCAGTGCGTGAACGATATTCGCGTCGTCTATGCGAACGGCCAGCCGCAGGAATGGCGGCGGCAGAACACCTGCGCGATCACGGACTTCAACATCAACTGAAGCCGGTCCGGGCACCCAGGACATTTCCTCCCCCGCAATGCGGGGGAGGGTCAGGGTGGGGGTGCGAGGACGAGCGCGCGCTCGGACATCAGCACCTCCCCCCCGGCTTTGCAGCAGCGGCGGTCACGCCAGCGGTAGGCGCACCGCGAAGGTCGCGCCGCCCCCCGGCGTCTCCTCCACCGCGATGCCGCCGCCATGCGCCTTGGCGATGGTGCGGCAGAGTGCCAGGCCGACGCCGGTGCCTTCGCCATCCGGCTTGGTGGTGAAGAACGGATCGAAGATGCGCTCGCGCAGCGGCGGCGGGACGCCCGGGCCGTTGTCGGCGATGCGCAGCATCGCCTCGCGTCCCTCGCGCATCAGCGTCACGACGATCCGCGGCTGCGGCGTATTGGCGCCCGCCATGGCGGCGCGCGCATTGCCGATCAGGTTGCCGACGAGATGGGCGATCTGGTCCGGATCACCGGCCACCGGCGGCAGGTTCCGCACGAGGTCCACAACGAGATCGACGCCGCCCGCCCGCGCGGTCTCCACCGTCAGGTCGAGCCCGGCCTCCACCGCGGCGGCCAGGTCCATCGGCTCGCGCCGCGGCGGCTTCTGGCGAACGGAGGCGAGCAGGCTCGCCACGATCCGCCCGCAGCGCTCGGCCGCCGCGCGGACCTTCTCGGCGCGCTCGGCCATCGGCGTGCCCTCCGCCTCCTCGGCCAGCAGCAGCGCCTGCGCGGCGACGACGGCGAGCGGGTTGTTGATCTCGTGCGCGACGCCGGCGAGCAGGCTCGCGATCGCCTGGAGCCGTTCGTTCCGCCGCAGCGCATCGCGGCTGGCGCGGCGCGCGCGCTCGGCCTCGCGGCGGGCGGTGATGTCGATATAGGTGTTGACCAGGGTGCCGTCCGCCAGCCGCTCGCGGCGGACCTCGATGGTGCGGCCATCGGGGCGCACCTCCTCGAAGCGGCCGACCGGCGCCGTCATGATCTGCGCCACGCGGGCGACGATCAGTTCCTCGTCGGAGCGCGAGGCGTCCTCGTGCGGGTAGAAATCCTTCCGGCGGATGCGCTCGCGCACGAAATCGGCGATCGGCGTGCCGGAGGCGCCGAGATGGTCCGGGAAGCCGTACATCTTCAGGAAGCCGCGATTGGCGAGCACCAGGCGGGCATCGGGCCCGACGATGTTCACCCCGTCGGCGATGCCTTCCAGGATCGCGCGCAGGTGCTGGCGCTGCGAGGCCGCCTCCTCCTCCCGCCGCTTGAGCTCGGTCAGGTCGCGCATGGAGTTGATGAAGGCGCCGGCGGGCTCGCCGGGGCGGCCGAAGGGGGAGAAGGTGTAGGCGATGTAGCGCCGGCCGTTGCGCTGGTAGTCCACCCAGCCTTCCATCTTCACCACCTCGCCGGCCATCGCCCGGTCCCCGATCGGGTCGAGCCGGGCGACGATCTCGGGGCCGATCAGCTCGGTGGTGGTCATGCCGATGATGTCCTCGGCGCGGCGGCCGGCGAACTCGGCGAATTCGCGGTTGACGTAGAGGTAGCGCCGCTCGCGGCTGATCACGCAGACGCGCGCCGGCGCGGCGTCCAGCACGCCGCGCAGCAGCGCGAGCTCGGCCTCGACGCCCTGGGTCATCGCGGGTGGCTCAGGCCTCGGCGCTGGGGTCGAAGACATAGCCGGCGCCGCGGATGGTGCGGATCACGGCGGGCCGCTCCGGCACCGCCTCGATCTTGCGGCGGATGCGGGCGATGCGGACATCGATCGAGCGGTCGAAATGCTCGTCGCCGCGCGGATGGGCGAGGTCGAGCAGGACCTCCCGCGTCAGCACCCGCCCGGGCCGCTCCGCGAAGGCGCGCAGCAGCGCGAATTCGCTGGGACCGAGTGGGATTTCCTGCCCATCCGCGCCGGTGAGGCGCCTCGCATCGAGATCGAGCACGGTCCGGCCCATCCGCACGCGCTTGCCGGGCGGGAGGGCAGGGGCGGCGGGCGCGGCCGGGGCGGGGGGCGGGACGGCGGCAAGCGCCTGCTGCGTCGCCTCCCGTCGCCGCAGCACGGCACGCAGCCGGGCGAGCAGTTCGCGCAGGTCCACGGGCTTGGCGATGTAGTCATCGGCGCCGACCTCGAGTCCGACCACGCGGTCCACCACGTCCCCGGCGGCGGTCAGCATGACGATGCCGATGTCGCCCTCGGCGCGGAGCGCGCGCGCGATGGTCAGCCCGTCCTCGCCCGGCAGCGCGATGTCGAGCACCACACAATCGGCCGGCCGCTCGGCGAGCAGGCGCCGCAGGCTCGGCCCGTCCTCCGCCCGGCGCACATCGAGCCCGCGCTTCGCCAGGTATTCGGCGACCGCGTCGCGCAGGTCGGGCTCGTCATCGCAGACGATGATGGCGGCGCTGTCCGCCATGGGCCTCTCCGCTTTCCTCCACCGGGGCACCAGCCTGCCGCGACTCGGCGGGTGACGCCAAGGGGGCCTTGCCAGGATGTCATGCAACATGCGCGGCAGCCTGCGCGCAACAGGCAACATCATCGGGTTCCCCCGGTGACATCGCGGCGAAACAGGCGGGCGCTACAGTCGGTCGCGTCGAAAGGACCGCGTGCCTTGACCCGCCACCAGACCAGCGAGACCCTGTGGAGCCTGCTGAGCCGCACCTGGCTCGGCCCCGGCCCGAGGCGTTGACAGGCCGATGAGCGGGCGCCCAACTCCCGGGACGGAGGGGCGCAGCATGGCCAGTCACGACGACCACGACCAGACGAAGAAGCCGTTCAGGCTGCGCAGTCAGCGCTGGTTCGACGATCCGACCGATCCGGGCATGACCTCGCTCTACTGCGAGCGGCAGCTCAACTTCGGCATGACCTTCGACGAGCTGCAATCGGGCCGGCCGATCATCGGCATCAGCCAGACCGGCAGCGACATCGCCCCCTGCAACCGGCACCACACGATCCTGGCGCAGCGGCTGAAGGAAGGCATCCGCGATGCCGGCGGCGTGCCGCTGGAATTCCCGGTGCACCAGATCCAGGAAACGCTGAAGCGCCCCACGGCGGCGCTGGACCGCAACCTGCAATACCTGTCGCTGGTCGAGATCCTGCACGGCTATCCGCTGGATGGCGTGGTGCTGACGATCGGCTGCGACAAGACGCCGGGGGCCGCGCTGATGGCGGCCGCGACGGTCAACATCCCGGCCATCGCCTTCTCCGGCGGGCCGATGCTGGATGGCTGGTATCGCGGCCGGCTGGTCGGCTCCGGCACGGTGGTGTGGGAGGCGCGGCGGATGCTCGCCGCCGGCGAGATCAACAACCGCCAGTTCATGGAAGCCGTCGCCGCCAGCTCCACCTCCTGGGGCCATTGCTCCACCATGGGCACGGCGCTGTCCATGAACTCGCTGGTCGAGGCGGTGGGGATGAGCCTCACCGGCTGCGCCGCCATCCCGGGGCCCCATCGCGAGCGCGCGCAGATGGCCTATTTCACCGGACGGCGCATCGTCGAGATGGTGAAGCAGAACCTCACGCCCTCGGCGGTGATGACGAAGAAGGCGTTCGAGAACGCGGTCGCCGTGGCCTCCGCGATCGGCGCCTCCTCCAACTGCCCGCCGCACATGATCGCGATCGCGCGGCACATGGGCGTGGACCACACGCTCGAGGACTGGCAGCGCGTCGGCGCAGACATCCCGCTGCTGGTGGATTGCCAGCCCGCCGGCCGCTTCCTGGGTGAGGCCTTCCACCGCGCCGGCGGCGTGCCGGCGGTGATGAAGGAACTGCTGGAAGCCGGGCGGCTGCATGGCGACGTGATGACGGTGACGGGCAGGACGGTGGCCGAGAACCTGGCCGACATCCCGCTGAGCCCCGATCGCGAGGTGATCCGCAGCTACGCGAAGCCGATGAAGGAGAAGGCCGGCTACCTCGTGCTGACAGGCAACCTCTTCGACAGCGCGGTGATCAAGGTGAGCGTGATCGATGCCGAGTTCCGCGCCCGATTCCTGTCGGACACGCCCGACGTGTTCGAGGGCAAGGCGGCGGTGTTCGAAGGTCCGGAGGACTACCACGCCCGCATCGAGGACCCGAGCCTCGGCATCGATGAGAAGACGGTGCTGGTGATCCGCAATTGCGGCCCGGTCGGCTATCCGGGCAGCGCGGAGGTGGTGAACATGCAGCCGCCGGCCGCGCTGATCAAACGTGGCGTCACCGCGCTGCCGACGATGGGCGATGGGCGGCAATCCGGCACCTCCGGCTCGCCCTCGATCCTGAACGTCACGCCGGAAGCGGCGGTGGGCGGCGGGCTCGCGCTGCTGAAGCATGGCGACCGCATCCGCATCGACCTGAAGGCGCGGCGCGTGGACGTGCTGATCCCGGAGGCGGAACTGGCCGCGCGCAAGGCGGCCTGGCAGCCGCCGAAGCTCGTCAACAAGACGCCCTGGGAAGAAATCTACCGCACCCATGTCGGCCAGCTCGGCACGGGCGCCTGCCTGGAGCCGGCGACGCTCTACCTCAACATCCTCGAGACGCGGGGCGAGAGCCGGCACAACCACTGAAAGGAGACGGGTCATGGGCGTCTATCTCGACGTGCCGTACTGCACGCAGCTCCGCTTCCCGAATGCGTGCAGCGAGGACAATGACCCGACCGGCTGCTGGTATGCCTCCGCCTGCATGATCGGCTGGTATTTCGAGGTCGGGCCGCGCCAGGGCGTGCCGGAGCTGCATTCCTCCCGCCTGCCGGCCGCGGTGCGGGCACGCCTCGGCTTCACGGGCCACTTCGCGACCGGCTCGGCGGACGCGGCCTACATGATGCAGACCTATGGCGGCGGGCAGAGCGAGCACGACCTGCTCGCCAACCGCGAACACCTGACCGGCGTGCGGCACTGCGACAGCGCCACCTACAACTACACCTTCGCCGAGATCGAGGCGCTGCTGCGCCGCTTCGGCCCGATCTTCTTCTACTGGCAGAAGACGCATGACGGGAACACCTATGGCCATGCCTCGGTGCTGATCGGCATCGAGGAGGCCACGCCCGAGCTGATCTACCACGATCCCGAGGCCGCGCCGCACTCGCGGATGCGGCTTGCGGACTGGAACGCCAAGCGGCAGCGCTGGCAGTATGCGCTGATGCGCCGGCAGGGGACGCCGCACCAGATCCGACTGGTGCGTTAGTATGCAAGCCCGATCAGGTTCGAGCCCGATGGCCGAGGGCCGCGCGGCCCGCCGCCAGGACGACGGCGCAGCCGATGCTGGTTGCATCGGCAAGCCGTCTGACGCCGCGGATGCCGTGCGGAACCGGCCAGCGGGCCGAAGGCTGATTGGGTTTGCATCCTAGAGGAAGGGGGAAGGGATGGCAGGACGTCTCGCGGGGCGCCGCGCGCTGGTGACGGCGGCGGCGCAGGGCATCGGGCGCGCGAGCGCGCTGGCCTTCGCCGCCGAGGGCGCGGAGGTGATCGCGACGGACCGCGATGCCGCGAAGCTCGCCGAGTTGCGCGCGCCGGGCGTCTCCACGCGCGTGCTCGACATGCTCGACCCGGCGGCGATCGCGGCGGTGCCTGGCTGGGCCGGGCCGCTCGACATCCTGTTCAACTGCGCGGGCTTCGTCCACCAGAACACCGTGCTGAGCGCGACCGAGGCGGAATGGGACTTCGCCTTCGACCTCAACGTGCGGAGCATGTGGCGGCTGCTGCAGGCCGTGCTGCCGGGCATGATCGAGCGCAAGCGAGGGACGATCGTGAACATGTCGAGTGCCTGTTCCTCGGTGAAGGGCGCGCCGAACCGCTTCGTCTACGGGACCACCAAGGCCGCGGTGATCGGCCTGACCAAGAGCGTCGCAACCGAATATGTGAGGCAGGGCATCCGCTGCAACGCGATCTGCCCCGGCACGGTGGACACGCCCTCGCTCGGCGAGCGGATCGCGGCGGGCGCGGCCGAGGCCGGTGGGCTCGACAAGGCGCGGGAGACCTATGTGGCGCGCCAGCTCATGGGCCGGCTGGCGACGGCGGAGGAAATCGCGGCACTCGCGGTCTATCTCGCGAGCGACGAGAGCGCCTTCGTGACGGGCCAGGCCATCGTCATTGATGGCGGCTGGACGCTTTGACTCCCTCCCCCGTTCACCGGGGAGGGGTTGGGTAGGGGATCGTCAGCGCGGCCCAGGGTTGTGCGCCCTGGGTTTCCCCGCCCCCCGCGAACCGCTAGAAACGCCGGCATGAAGCTCCTCCGATACGGCCTGCCCGGCGCCGAAAAGCCCGGCCTTCTCGATGCCTCCGGCACGATCCGCGACCTCTCGGGCGTGATCCCTGACATCACCGGTGCAACGATCTCGCCCGCCGGGCTCGCCAAGCTTGCGGCGCTCGATCCGGCGAAGCTGCCGGCTGTGACGGGCTCGCCACGCCTTGGCCCGCCGGTGACGGGGATGAAGAACCTGGTCTGCATCGGCCTGAACTATGCGGACCACGCGGCCGAGACCGGCGCGCCCATTCCGAAGGAGCCGATCGTCTTCCTGAAGTCGCTGAACGCGCTGAGCGGCCCGCACGACGACGTGGTGATCCCGCGAAACAGCGTGAAGACCGATTGGGAAGTGGAACTCGCCGTCATCATCGGCACGCGCGCGAAGTATGTCTCCGAGGAGAACGCGCTCGACCATGTCGCCGGCTATGCCGTCGGCAACGACGTCTCCGAGCGCGAATGGCAGGCCGAGCGCGGCGGCGCCTGGGACAAGGGCAAGGGCTTCGACACCTTCGGCCCGCTCGGGCCCTGGCTGGTGACCAAGGACGAGATCCCCGATCCGCAGGACCTCGCGATGTTCTGCGACGTGGACGGCGTGCGCCAGCAGGATGGCTCGACGCGGACCATGATCTTCGGCGTGAAGCAGGTGGTGAGCTATGTCAGCCAGTGCATCACGCTCAACCCGGGCGACGTGATCTTCACCGGCACGCCGCCGGGCGTGGGCCTCGGCAAGAAGCCGACGCCGGTGTTCCTCAAGGCCGGCCAGGTGATGCGCCTCGGCATCGCGGGGCTTGGCGAGCAGCAGCAGAAGCTGGTCGCCTCCGACTGATGTCGGGCCTCACGGTCCTGGTCTTCGACTTCCCGAACGGCGCCTTCGGTCCCGAGCGGACCGAGGCGCTGAAGCCGCTTGCCGCGGACATCGCCGCAACGCCCGGGCTGCTGTGGAAGATCTGGACGGAGGAGCCGGAGGCGGGCCGGGCCGGCGGCGTCTATCTGTTCGAGACCCGCGCCGCGGCCGAGGCCTATCACGCGATGCACGCGAAGCGCCTCGCGGCGCGCGGCGTCACGGGCATCGAGGCGACCTATCGCGGCGTGAACGAGGTGCTGACGCGGCTGGACCGCGGGCCGATCGGGTAGAAGGTCAATACTTCGCCGTCCAGTGCGTCTGGCCGCGCTCTTCGGCGAGTTCCTTGAGCCGGCGCAGCATCTCCCGCTTCTCGCCCGTGCGGCGCGTGCCGGAGTTCATCATCTCCCCGGCGGAATGGAGACGCACGCCGCTCGCAAGCTTCCGCCTGATCTGTTCGCCGTGTTCCCCGGGGGTGAAGCGGTTCACGGTCGCGGGTCCTGATCCGGCGGTTGAAGGACGGACAGTTCTGGTCCGGTCATGGCGCCGGCGCCCTATCGAGCACATTCGCCGCGATCGCGGCCGCCGCCGCCAGCAGGAACAACCCGATCGCCGCGAACCAGCGCCGCATCGCGTGCCGGGCATGCGGGCGCGCGGCCTCCGGCATGAAGCGCGAGGGCGCGCCGTACCAGCCGAGGCCGCCATACCAGAACGGCACGCCGAGCCGATAGGCGCGCCACATCGCAGGCATGGCCGATACCGCCACCGCGAAGGCGAGCGTGCCGAGCACCACCGCGAGTGCCGTCAGCGCGCCGCTCACATCGTTGCGCCCAGCACCCAGGGGGCGAATTCGGACGCGCCGAAATCATAGGCCTCGCTCTTCGTCCGCTCGCCGGAGGCGATGCGGAGCATGAGTTCGAAGATGCGCTGGCCGCAGGCCGCGACGCTCTCCTCCCCCGTCAGGATCGTGCCGCAGTTCACGTCCATGTCCTCGCTCATGCGCTCATACATCGCGGCGTTCGTCGCGAGCTTGATCGACGGCGCGGGCTTCATCCCGAACACGCTGCCGCGGCCGGTGGTGAAGCAGACCAGGTTGGCGCCCCCCGCCACCTGGCCCGTCGCCGCCACCGGGTCGTAGCCGGGCGTGTCCATGAAGACGAAGCCCTTGGCCGTCACCTCCTCGGCATAGTCGTACACCGCCGTCAGGTTCGTCGTGCCCGCCTTGGCCATGGCGCCGAGCGACTTCTCGAGGATCGTCGTCAGCCCGCCGGCCTTGTTGCCGGGCGAGGGATTGGCGTTCATCTCCGCCCCCTCGCGCGCGGTGTACTCCTCCCACCAGCGCATCTTCGCCACCAGCTTCTCCCCCACCTCGCGCGCCGTCGCGCGGCGCGTCAGCAGGTGCTCGGCGCCATAGGTCTCCGGCGTCTCGGAGAGGATCACGGTGCCGCCGTGCCGTACCACCAGGTCGGAGGCGGCGCCGAGTGCCGGGTTCGCGGTGATGCCCGAATAGCCGTCCGAGCCGCCGCATTGCAGCGCGACGATCAGGCCTGAGGCGGGCACGGGCTCGCGCGCCACGCGGTTGCTCTCGGCCAGCACCTCCTTCACGAAAGCGATGCCGGCTTCCACGGTCTTCCGCGTGCCGCCCATCTCCTGGATGTCCATGCTGCGCAGCCTGCCGGCGAGCTTCTGCTCCTCCAGCATCGGGCCGAGCTGGTTCACCTCGCACCCGAGGCCGATGGCGATGACGTGCGAGAAGTTCACATGCCGCGCGAAGCCCGCCAGCGTCCGGCGCAGCAGGCGCAGCGGCTCGCCCATCGTCATGCCGCAGCCGGTCTTGTGGGTGAGGGCGACCACGCCATCCACATTGGGGTAGTCGGCCAGCGGATCGGCGCCGGTGAAGGGGTTGCGCTTGAAGGCGTCCGCGATCAGGTCGGCGACATGGGCGGAGCAGTTCACGCTGGTCACGATGCCGATGTAGTTCCGCGTCGCGATGCGGCCATCGGCGCGGCGGATGCCCATGAAGGTCGCGGCCGGCGCGATGAAATCGGTCGGCCGCGCATCCACGCCCCAGGCATAGTCCTTGCTGAAATCGCCCATCTCGCAATTGTGGGTGTGCACCCAGTCGCCGGGCGCGATCGCCTCGGTGGAGAAGCCGATGATCTGGCCGTAGCGCCGGATCGGCTCGCCCCTCGCATGCGCCCGGACCGCCACCTTGTGGCCCGGCGGGACACGCCGCGCGCCGACCGCGGCCCCCTCGGCCAGGGGCGTGCCCGGCGGCAGCGCGATGCGCGCGATCACCACGCCGTCCTCCGGCGCGAGGCGGATCACGGGGGGCAGCGTGCGGGCATCCATGCGGGCGTTCCTTCCAGGCGTGGCGCAGTCTAGCCTCCTGTCCATGACGAGAGGAACCGAGGCGCGCGCCTGGGTGCGCCTGCCCTCGGGACGGCGGCTGGACCTGCTGGCGCCCACCCCATTCGACTGGACCGACGAGGATCTCGCGATCGGGCTGTCGCGCACCTTCCGCTGGGGCGGCCATTCGGTCTGGCCGCTGCCGCTCTCGGTGGCGCAGCATTCGCTGGCGGTGCTCGCGCTGCGGGGCACTGCGAGGCCGCCGGCCGGCATCGCCGAATTGCGGCGCGAATTGCTGCACGACGCGGAGGAAGGGCTCACCAATTTCGACTGCATCTCGCCGCTCAAGCCCTTCCTCGGCGAGGGCTTCCGGCAGTTGCAGCACCGGCTCTCATCGGTGATCGCCACCCGCTACGCCCTGCCGCCCTGGACCGAGGCGGCGCACCGGCTGCACAAGAAGCTCGATGTCGCGCTCGCCGCCGCCGAGGCGGCGCATGTCGCCGGCTGGTCGCCGGCGGAGGTGCGGGCGACGCTCGGCATCCGATCGCCGATCATGGCCGAGGACCCGCTGCGCGCGCCCTATGGCGGCACGGCCTGGGAACCCTGGCCGCCGGAGCGCGCGGCGCGGCACTTCCTGGAGGCGCTGCGCCGGCTGGCCTGACGCGCCATCGGGGCGTAAAGAGGCGCGCATGTCGGCCCCACAGCCCTTCTGGCGCACGAAGAGCCTCGGCGAGATGACGCGCGCCGAATGGGAAAGCCTCTGCGACGGCTGCGGGCGCTGCTGCCTGCACAAGCTGCGCGACGAGACGACCGAGGAACTCGGCTGGACCAACGTGGCCTGCCGCCTGCTCGATCCCGAGGCCTGCCGCTGCACCGACTACGCCAACCGCAAGGCGCGCGTGCCGGATTGCGTGAAGCTCACGCCGAAGCGCGTCGCCACGATCGATTGGCTGCCGCCCACCTGCGCCTACCGGCTGCTGCAGGAAGGCCAGGACCTGCCCTGGTGGCACCCGCTCGTCTCCGGCGATCCTGAGACGGTTCACCGCGCCGGCGTCTCGGTGCGCGGCAAGGCCATCCGCGAGCGCGAGGCGGGCGACCTGCAGGATCACATCGTCGCCTGGCCTGCGCGCATCCCGCGTGGCGCAAGGCCAGGCGCATCCCCCGAAGGAAGGAAGACCCCACGATGAAGGACGCGCTGTTCGGCGGCATCAATGCCGCGGCGCTCACCGCGATGAAGCCCGACTTCTCGCCCGACCTTGACCGTTTCGCGGCGCATTGCCAGTGGCTGCTGGCCAATGGCTGCAACGGCCTCGGCATCCTCGGCACGACCGGCGAGGCCAACAGCTTCGGCTTCAACGAACGCCGTGAGATCCTGGAAGGCATCCTGGCGCGCGGCGTGCCGGCGAAGGCGCTGATGCCCGGCACCGGTTGCGCGAGCCTGACCGACACGGTGGAGCTGACGAAGCACGCCAAGGCCTGCGGCGTGCGCGGCGTGCTCGTGCTGCCGCCCTTCTACTACAAGGGGCCGAGCGACGACGGGCTGTTCGCCTGGTTCTCCGAGGTGGTGAACCGCGTCGGCGGCGGCATCGCGCTCTATCTCTACCACTTCCCGCAGCAGAGCGCGGTGCCCTTCAGCCTCGACCTGATCGGGCGGCTGCTCAAGGCCTTCCCCGGCGTGATCAAGGGCGTGAAGGACAGCTCGGGCGACTACGCCAACATGAAGGCGATGATCGACAACTTCGCCAAGGACGGGTTCGAGGTCTATTCGGGCTCGGACGAATACGTGCAGCGCATCCTGGCCGAGGGCGGGGCGGGCTGCATCACCGCGGCGGCGAACGTCAATGCGCGCTTCGGGCAGGTGGTCTATCAGAAGCGCACGGGCGCCGAGGCCGATGCCGCGCAGGCGGTGCTGGTCGCGACGCGGCGTGCGGCGACCGCGGTGCCGCTGATCCCGGGCCTGCGCGAGATCATCGCCCGCAGCACCGGCCATGACGGCTGGCGCGTGATCCGCCCGCCGCACCTGCCGCTCGATGCCGCGACGGGCCAGAAGGCGTGGGATGCTATGGCGGCCGCCGGCGGGCTGCCGCTGCCGGGGCTCGGCATGGCGAAGGCCGCCGAGTGAGCGAGCCCCTTCGCTGCCGCGCGCCGGCGGTGCCGACGGTCCAGCTGGATGACGCGGCGACCCGCGTCACCCGCTGGGATTTCCCGCCGGGTGCGGAGACCGGCTGGCACCGGCACGGCATGGCCTATGTGGTCGTGCCGGTGACGGACGGGACGCTGCTGCTGGAACTGCCCGGCGGCGCGACCGCGACGGCGGAACTCAAGGCGGGCGTCAGCTACGCCCGCGCCGCCGGCGTGGAGCACAACGTGGTGAACGCGGGCGCTGCGCCGCTGAGCTTCGTCGAGATCGAGATGAAGCACCTGCCGGGGTAGCTCAGCCGCGGCGCTCCCGCTTCTCGCTGCTGACGAGCCCGACGCCGAGGAAGATCAGCGCCGCCGCCGGGATGGTCAGCCAGCCCGGCACCTCGCCGAACAGCGCGAAGCCCCAGAACAGCCCTGCCAGCGTGATGACATAGGCGATCTGGCTTGCGAAGACGCCGCCCGGGCCGGTCAGCAGCCGGAAATAGAGCAGGTAGGCGCCGCCCGTCAGCACGCCCTGGCCGAGCAGGATCAGCGCCGCCTTCGGCGTCGGCGGCAGCGCCAGATGGCCGAGCGGCCAGGCGATCGCGAGGGCGCCCGCCGCCGCGAGGATCACCGTGCCGGTCGCCTGCGCCAGCACCGGCGAGCCCTTCACCGCGAGCCCGATCGAGAACAGGTTGGACAGCGCGTAGCAGACCGGCGTCAGCACCATCAGCGCCGCCCAGGGCAGCAGCGCGGGATCGGGCAGCGCCGCGCCCGGCGCCATGGCCAGCGCCACGCCCGCCATGCCGATCGCCGCACCGATGAGGCTCCGCCGCGTCGCGCGCTCGATGCGGAACAGCGCCAGCAGCAGCATGGTGAACAGCGCCGAGAGCGGGATCAGCAGCGCCAGCAGCCCGACCGGCGCGCGCAGCAGCCCGGTGAAGGCGAAGAGATGGGCGAGTGACATCCCGACGATCCCGCCGGTCGCATAATGCAGCAGATGCGCGCGGCTCCAGTGCGGCCGCTCGCCCCGCGCGCTGGCGACGCCGAACAGCACGAGGGCCGAGATCGCCGCCGCCCAACTCGCCACGCCGAGCGGGCGCATCCCCTCGGCCATCACGAGCTTGGCGAGCGCGGGCGTCATGCCCCAGATCGCGCCGACGGCGACCAGCATGAGGAGATGGATCAGGCGCGTCGGCATGGCCGCATGCGCGGCCACGCGCCTTCGCGTGTCAAGCGTTGCGGCGCGCGCGGCCGCGCGTCATGGTGCGCCACATGGCCCTGCCCGAATCGCAGATCGTGAAGCTGCCGCCGCCGCGCGGCGCCTTTGCGCCCGCCAGCGAGGTGCCGGTGCGCTGGCGCGCCTCGGCGCGCGCGCGCCATGTCTCCATGCGGATCTGCCCGCGGGAGGGCGTCGTCGTCGTCACGCTGCCGCCGCAGGCCGCGCGCCGCGCCGGCCTCGCGCTCATCCGCGAACATGCCGACTGGGTGCTGGAGAAGCTTGCCGCCCTCGCCCCGCCCGTGGCCTTCGTGCCGGGGGCCAGGCTGCTGATCGGCGGCGCGCCGCATGTGATCCGGCACGAGCCGCGGCTGCGCGGCGGCGCCTTCCTCGATGGCGGGGCGATCGTGGTGACGGGCGCGCGCGAGTTCCTTTCGCGCCGCCTCGGCGAGTTCCTCCGCGGCGAGGCGAAGCGGCGCATCGCGGGGCTTGCCGTGCCGCACGCCGCGGTGCTTGGCGTGCGGCCGCGGGCGATCCGGGTGAAGGACACGCGCAGCCGCTGGGGGAGTTGCGCGCCGGACGGCACGCTCGCCTTCTCCTGGCGGCTCGTGATGCCGCCGGAATGGGTGACCGACTACGTCGTCGCGCATGAGGTCGCGCATCTGCGCGAGCTGAACCACTCGGCGCGCTTCTGGTCGCTCGTCGCGCGGCTCACGCCGCACCGGGAGGCGGCGGTGGAATGGCTCCGCGCGCAGGGGCCGTCCCTCCTCCGGGTCGGGTGACAGCGCGGCGGGACGCGCGCTAAGAGGCGCCCTGGCTATGCCGGTCAGGAGGAAACGGAACATGCATCGCAGGACCATGCTGGGCGCCGCGCTGGCGCTGCCCGCCACCCTGGCCGCCGGGCGCGCGGCGGCGCAGGCGGCCTGGCCGGACCGGCCGGTGCGCATCGTCATCACCTATCCGCCGGGCGGCACCAGCGATTTCGTCGCCCGTGCCTTCGCCGCGCAGCTCGGCCAGCAACTCGGCCAGAACTTCGTTGTGGAGAACCGCTCGGGCGGCGGCGGCGTGATCGGCTGGCAGGCCGTGGTGCGCGCCCCGGCCGATGGCTACACGCTGCTGATGACGGACAATTCCATCGCCACCGCGCCGGCGCTGCTGCCCAATCTCGGCTTCGACGTGCGGAGCGACCTCACGCCGGTCTCGCTGCTGGTGGACTACCCCTGCGTGATCGTGGTGAACAACGACGTCCCGGCGCGCACCCTGCCGGAATTCGTGGAACTCGCGCGCACGCGCGGCGCGGCGCAGAGCTTCTACGGCTCGATGGGCAACGGCTCCTCCCCGCATCTCTACACGGAGCTGTTGCAGGACCTCACCGGCATGCGGCTGACGCATGTGCCCTATCGCGGGATGGGCCCCGCCTTCACCGACCTGGTGGCCGGGCGCGTCGCGCTGCTCATCGCCGCCCCCGCCACCGTGATGGGCGCGATCCGCGACGGGCGCGTGCGCGCGCTGGCCATCGGCACGCCGGGCGGGCGCATCCCGGCGCTGCCGGACGTGCCGACGGTGAAGGAGCTCGGCTTCGACTTCACCTATTCCTTCTGGTACGGGCTGATGGGGCCGAAGGGCCTGCCGCAGCCGATCGTCACGCGGCTCCAGCAGGAGGTGACGCGCGCGCTCCAGGTGCCGGAGTTCCGCGCCCGCTTCGAGCAGCAGGGCGGCGTGCCGGTGGCCGGCGACGCGGCGGCGCTGACGGCGGTGATGGAGCAGGATCTCAGCCAATGGGGCCGGCTGATCCGCGAGAAGGGCATCCGGGCGGACTGATCCCGCCGCGGCGGCGCGTCAGGCGCCGCCCGACGCCGCTGGGGAGGGCGGCGCCTTTGCCAGCGGGTGGTACTCCTCCACCACCCGGCGCAGCCGCTCCTCCAGCACGCGGGTGTAGATCTGCGTCGTCGCGATGTCGGCATGGCCGAGCAGGATCTGCAGGCTGCGCAGATCCGCCCCGCGCGAGAGCAGATGCGTCGCGAAGCTGTGCCGCAGCACATGCGGCCCGATCCGCGCCGGGTCCAGCCCGGCGGCCAGCGCGGCATCCTTCAGCACCACGCCGACCTGCTGGCGCGTCACATGCCCCGCCGCCGCGCGGGAGGGGAACAGCCAGCGCGAGGGGCGCTTCAGCCCCTCCCGGGCGGCCTCCGCCGCGGCGCGGGCGCGGGCCGAGATCGGCACCAGCCGCTCCTTCCCCCCCTTGCCGAGCACCGCGATCATCGGCGCATCGGCCCTGAGCGCCGCCGCCGGCAGCGCGATCAGCTCCGAGACCCGCAGCCCGCTGCCATAGAGCAGTTCCACCAGCGCCACCGCGAGCGGCCCGCGCCGGCCGGGCAGCCGCGCCGCGCCGCCGACCAGCGCCTCCACCTCCGCCTCGGCGATCGGCTTCGGCAGGCCGGCGGCGAGGCGCGGGCTTTCGGCCAACTCCGTGGGGTCGTCGGCCCTGTCGCCCTCGCGGACCAGGAAGCGGAAGAACTGGCGCAGCGCCGAAAGCCGCCGTGCCGCGGTGCGTGCGGAAAGCCCGGCCGCCGCCAGGCCGCGCAGATAGGCCTGCACCTGATCCGCCGTGGCCGCCGCCGGCCGGATGCCGCGCGCGGCGGCATGGGCGGCGAAATCCGCGAGATCGGCGGCATAGGCGGCCAGCGTGTTGCGCGCCGCGCCGCGCTCGGCGGCGAGCATCTCGAGGAAGGCTTCGACCCGATGATCGGACATGCGATTCGCCGCTCAGCGAAGCCGGCGGCTCGCGTCAGGCCGCGCAGCTTCCGCCCGGCGCCCGAGCGCGGCCTTCATCGCGGGGCGAAGCGCTCCGGTGGGATGGTGCGCTCCACCGCCTGCGGCGTGACCGAGGGCGGAAAGGCGCCCAGCACCAACAGCCCGAGCCCGAGCAGCCCCGCCAGCACGACCACCAGGAGCAGAACGGGACGACGGAACATCGGGCGCGCGGATCCTCCTTCGGGCCCGGATGTGCTAGCCCTGGCCCCCGTGTCACGCAACCATGCCCTGGCCGAGGCCGAAGCGCCGGCCGAACACCCCGGCGAGGCCATCGCCGAAGCCGGATCGCCGGCCCCCGGCGACCCGCCGGCGGACCCGCCCGTCGCGCCGCCGATGGGGCGGGCGATCGTGCTCGTCGGCATGCCGGGCTCCGGGAAGTCCTCGATCGGGCGGCGGCTCGCGGCGCGCTTCGGCCTGCCCTTCGCCGACGCCGATGCCGAGATCGAGGCCGCCGCCGGCCTGCCGATCACCGAGATCTTCACCCGCTACGGCGAGCCGCATTTCCGCGACGGCGAGCGGCGCGTGATCACCCGCCTGCTGGCCGGCCCGCCGCTGGTGCTGGCCACCGGCGGCGGCGCCTTTGCGGACCACCGCACCCGGTCGGCGATCCGCGCCTCGGGCGCGCTCAGCGTCTGGCTGCGGGTGCCGATGGCCACCCTGCTGCGCCGCGTCGCCGGGCGCGAGCACCGGCCGATGTTCCTCAACGCCGATCCGCGCGAGGTGCTGGAGCGCCTGGTCGCGACGCGCCACCCGCTCTTCGCGGAGGCCGATCTCACCGTGGATTGCGGCGACGAGCCGCCCGATTTCACGACGCAGAAGCTGGCCGATGCGATCGCCACGCATCGCGAGCCGGTGCGCCTGCCGGTCGGCCTCGGCGGGCGCGCCTATGACGTGGTGGTGGGGGAGGGGCTGCTCGCCCGTGCCGGCGCGCTGCTGGCGGATGTGCTGCCGACGAAACGGGCGGTCGTGATCAGCGATGCCGACGTGGCGCCGCTGCACCTGCCCGCGCTGCGGAGCGGGCTGGACGCGGCCGGCTTCCATGTCCTGGCAGCGCATGTCGTGCCGCCGGGCGAGAAGTCGAAATGCTTCGCGGTGCTCCAGGCGGCGCTCGAGACCATGCTCGGCGCCGGCGCCGACCGCCGGACCGCGGTGGTCGCGCTCGGCGGCGGGGTGGTCGGGGATCTCGCCGGCTTCGCCGCCGCGATCGCGCTGCGCGGCCTTCCCTTCGTGCAGGTGCCGACCAGCCTGCTCGCGCAGGTGGACAGCTCGGTGGGCGGCAAGACGGGGATCAACCTGTCGCTCGGCAAGAACCTGGTCGGCGCCTTCCACCAGCCGCGGATCGTGCTGGCCGATGCCGCCACCCTCGCCACGCTGCCGCCGCGCGAGCTGCGCGCCGGCTGGGCCGAGGTGGCGAAGCACGGGCTGATCGGCGGCGAGGCCTTCTGGGAATGGTGCGAGGCGGCGGGGCCGCGCGCCGTGGCGGGTGACGCCGCCGCCCTCGCCCATGCCGTGCTGGAATCCTGCCGGCTGAAGGCGGCCGTGGTCGCCGCCGATGAACGCGAGGAGAGCGAGGAAGGCGGCCGCGCACTGCTGAACCTGGGTCACACCTTCGGCCATGCGCTCGAGGCCGAGTCCGGCTACGGCGCGGGCCTCTTGCATGGGGAAGCGGTCGCGATCGGCCTCGGCCTGGCTGCGACGCTCTCCGCGCGGCTCGGGCATTGCGCGCAGGAATGGCCGGGGCGGGTGATCAGCCATCTGCAATCGGTCGGGCTGCCGGCGCGGATCGGCGATCTCGGCCGCGGCTTCTCGGCACGGCAGCTCATCGGGCGGATGCGCAAGGACAAGAAGGCGCGCGATGGCGCGATGCGCTTCGTGCTGCTGAAGGGTCCAGGCGGCTGCTTCACGGCCGGCGACGTGCCGGAGGAGGCGGTGGCGAAGCTGCTGCGGGACGAAGGCTGCATGGAGTAGCCTGGGCCGCCCCGGCCGCCGCCGGGCACGGCCTGCGGTCAGCCGAGGTCGATATACGGCAGGCCGATATCCCGCCCATCGCGCACCCGCCCGAAGCGGACGGCGGTGAGCCCGCGGCGCGGCCGCCGGACCGGCAGGATCAGCACCGCATCGTCGTGCGGCGTGCGGATCTCGGTGGCGCCGTCATGGCCGAGCAGCGTCCCCGCCTGCCGCACCATCGCAAGGTCCGGCCAGCTCGCGAGCAGCTCGCAGGCGTCCGTTGTCGCCGTGACCGAGCCGGTGGTCTCGATCACCGCCACCTCGCCCCGCCGCGGCCCGCCCCCGCCGAAGCCGCGCGGCAGCATGCCGCGATGGTCGAGGAAGGCCGCCGCCGCCTGCCGCGCATGCACGACGCTCGAGGCCACCCAGTGCTGGCCGCATTCCACCACCAGCGCGGTGGCGTGGCCGTCCGGGTCCTCGAAGCGGGGCCAGTCGCGCAGGCGCTTCCCGGCGGCATGCGGCATGTCCTCGATCACGATGCGCGGGAAGCCGATCGCCCGCGCGAAGTCGAGGTTGCGCGGCAGGCGGCCGGCGAGCGCGAAGGGCGGGCTCGGCTGCTGCGTGCTGTGCAGGTCGAGCAGATGGTCCACCGTCTCCACCCAGCCGCGCAGCTCCCGCGCGCGGTCGAGCTCGTCGCCCTGCGCGTCGCTGTCGAGCAGCGCCGCGTCCCAGACGCGGTTGAGGTCGCGATCAATGTAGAAGGCGCGGTTCGGCTCCGCCGGGTTCCAGCGCGCATGCGCCCGCCAGTTGTGGAACAGCAGCGAGAGCCGTCCGCGCGGGGGTACGGCGCCGCCTGTCAGAAGTTCATGCAGCGCATGCGCGCCGGACCATTCCTCGCCATGCGTCAGCGCGACGATCGCGGCATGCGGCCCGGGCGCGGCGCCGTCGAAGCTCCAGAGATAGGGGATGCCCGTGTTGCCGCCCGCCCAGCGCGCGATGTCGGGCGGCCCGTCCTCGATCGGGAAGCCGTGCGGCCAGGGCGGCGTCGGGTTGTTCGGGCGCGGGTAATGCGGGGACCGCGGATCGCCGATCCCCGCCATCGCGGCCGCGCCCTTGAGCATGTCCCCTCCGAAAGTTCTTGTATGTGATCACATCCTGGCCCTAGCCTTCCGTCAAGCGGTTCGGGGAGGGTCTGATGCCAGTCGCGGCAACACGGCGGAGTCTGCTCGCAGCGGCGGGCGTGATCGGCCTGCCAGGCGTGGTGCGGGCGCAGGCGGGCGGCGGCACGCTGACCATCGCCACCGCCGCCGAGGCGACCTCGCTCGATCCGCATTTCCACGAGCACGACCCCTCCATCACCGTGCAGCGCCAGGTCTACGAGTTCCTCGTCGGCCAGGGCCCGCAGCTCGAGCTGCGCCCGGAACTCGCCGTGAGCTGGCGCGCGCGCGATCCGCTGACCTGGGAGTTCCGGCTGCGCCCGAACGTCACCTGGCATGACGGCGCGCCCTTCACCGCGGCCGATGTGATGGCGAGCTTCCGGCGCATCCCGGCGATCACCGGCAGCCCGGGCTCCTTCGCGATCTATGTCCGCCAGATCACGGCGATGGAGGCGGAGGATCCGCTGACGCTCGTGCTCCGCACCGCGACCCCCTTCCCGCTGATGCCGAACTACATGGGCGCAGTGATGATCGCGCCGGCGGCGGCCGAAGGCGCGGCGACGCCGGACTTCAACGCGCTGCGCTTCCCCGGCACCGGCCCCTACCGCGTGGTCGAGTATGCGCGCGGCCAGCGCATCGTGCTGGAGGCCAATGCCCGCCACTGGGCCGGCCCGCCTGCCTTCCCGCGTGTCGTGATCCGCCCGATCGCGCCGAACGGGCCGCGCGTCGCCGCGCTGCTCGCGGGCGAGGCGGGGCTGATCGACCAGCCGCCGCCGGCTGACCTGCCGCGGCTGCGCGCCGGGCCGAACACGGCGGTGGCCGAGAGCGTCGGCAACCGCGTGGTGTTCTTCGCCTTCGACTTCCACCGCGACAACGTGCCGGGCGTCACCGCACAGGACGGCAGCGCGATCCCGAACCCCTTCCGCGACATCCGCGTGCGGGAGGCGATGTCGCTCGCGATCAACCGCGAGGCGATCTGCCGCGCGGTGATGGAAGGCATGGCGAGCCCGGCGAACCAGTTCGCCGATCGCGGCGTGTTCGGCCATGTCCCGGACCTGCCCCCGCTGGCCTTCGACCCGGACCGCGCGCGCCGCCTGCTGACCGAGGCGGGGCTGCCCAACGGCTTCCGCCTGATGCTGACCGGCACCAGCGACCGGCTCGTGAACGACGAGAAGGTGCTGCAGGCGATCGCGCAGATGTACTCGCGCATCGGCATCCAGACGGCGGTGGATGCGCTGCCCTCGGCCGCCTTCTTCCCGCGCGCCGCGCGGCTGGAATTCGGCTTCTTCTTCAACTCCTGGGGCCTCGGCTCCTCCGGCGGGCTCACCACCATGCGCACGCTGATCGCGAGCTTCGACCGCGAGCGCGGCTTCGGCGCGCAGAACCGCGGCCGCTACTCGAACGCGGAGGTGGACCGGCGCATGTGGGAGGCGTTCCAGACGCTCGAGGATGCGCGGCGCGAGGCGCTGCTGCGCGAGGCGACCGCGATCGCCATGCGCGACTTCGCCGTGCTGCCGACCCACTACATGATGAACATCTGGGCGACGCGCCGCGACGTCGCCTACGAGCCCCGCAAGGACGGCTTCACCCTGGCCACTTCCGCGCGTCCGCGCGCCTGACGGAGACACCACGCGCATGCTGAGCATCCCGGCCAGGGGCCGTCCCTGGGAGGAGCTGAAGGCCGAACTCGAAGCCGCCAAGAAGGACGACTTCAAGTGGCGGGAGGGCCGCATGGCCCTCTATTTCTACTACCTGAACGAGGAGGTGACGCGCGTCCAGCAGGAGGCCTACTGCGCCTACTGGACGGAGAACGCGATGGGCCAGCGCGCCTTCCCCAGCATGAAGAAGCTGGAGACGGAGGTGCTGGAGATGGGCCTCTCGCTGCACCACGCGCCGGAGAACGCCGCCGCCACCTTCACCTCCGGCGGCTCGGAGAGCATCTTCCTCGCCCTCAAGACGGCGCGCGACTGGGCCCGCGTGACGAAGGGGATCACCGCGCCCGACATCGTCATCCCGCGCACCGGCCACCCGACCTTCGACCGCGCGGCGCAGCATCTCGGCATCCGCGTCATCCGCGTCCCGACCACGCGCAACGATTTCCGCGCCGATCCGGAGGAGATGGCGCGGCGCATCACGCCGGACACGATCATGCTGCTCGCCAGCGCGCCCAACTATCCCTTCGGTGTCTTCGACCCGGTGGAGCGCATCGCCGCGCTGGCGCAGGAACGCGGCCTCTGGATGCATGTGGATGCCTGCGTCGGCGGCTTCCTCGCGCCCTTCGTGCGCGAGCTCGGCCAGGAGATCCCGCCCTTCGACTTCGCGGTGCCCGGCGTGATGTCCATCAGCGCCGATCTGCACAAATACGGCTACGCGCCCAAGGGCGCGAGCATGATGATGCTGCGCGACGCGGCGCTGCAGCAGTACCAGACCTTCCAGTTCAACGACTGGGAACGCGGCGCCTACGCCTCCAACACCATGCAGGGCACGCGCGCCGGCGGGGCGGTGGCGGCTGCCTGGGCGGTGATGAACTTCCTCGGCCGCGAGGGCTACGTCCATTGGGCGCGCGTGATCATGGACACGGTGGAGAAGCTCACGGGCGGCATCAACGCCATGCCCGGCCTCGCCGTGCTCGAGCCGCACGAGCTCTGCATCTTCGTCTACCGCAGCACCGATCCCGCGCTCGACATCGGCGCGGTGGCGGAGGCGATGACGGCGCGCGGCTGGTTCGTCGGCCGCCAGGCCGAGCCGCCCGGCATTCATGTCCACCTGAACCCGGTGCATGCCGAGACCGCGGACATGTACCTCGCCGACCTCCGCGACGCCGTCGCGGAGGTGCGTGCGACGCAAGCCACGTCCGGAAAGCCTGTCGAACGGACCTACTGAGGGGGCCGGACCGGCCCGCCTGCAGCATCGAGGGAGGAGCAAAGATGATGAGACGCCTGAAATCGGCCCTGCTCGCCGCCGCGGCGATGCTCGGCTTCGGCCTGGCGGAGGCCGCCGCGCAGGTCGCGCCGCAGCTCGACACGATCAGGGGCCGCAACGTGTTCCGCTGCGGCGTCTACGAGAACGTCCCCGGCCTCTCCGCGCTCGACGCGCAGGGCGTGCGGGTCGGCTTCGACGTGGACTACTGCCACGCCATGGCCGCCGCGATCCTCGGCGATCCCGCCCGCGTCGAGTTCCGCACCATGACGCTGGCCCAGGGCATCCCGGCGCTGCGCAGCGGCGAGGTGGACATGATCGCGCTCGCGCTCACCTACACCATCCAGCGCGACACCGAGCTCGGCCTGGATTTCATGGGCCCCACGCTCTATTCCGGCCACGCCTTCATGGTGCACCGGCGCACCGGGGCGACGCGGCTCGCGGACCTCAACGGCGCCACCATCTGCGTCGTCGCCGGCGGCATCACCGACAGCCTGATCGCCGACTACTTCCGCGCGCGGAACATGACCTTCCGCCCGCTCGCGGTCGAGAACACGACGCAGATGTACACGCTCTACGAGGAAGGCCGCTGCGACGTGGTGACGAGCGAGGTGCCCTTCCTCGGGATGCGCCGCTCCCGCCTCCGCCAGCCGGACCAGCACATCATCCTGCCCGAGATCTTCGCCAAGTCGCATATGGGCCCGATCGTGCGCGACGACGACCGGCGCTTCTCGCACGTGGCGCGCTGGGCGCACTTCGCGCTGGTGAACGCCGAGGAGATGGGGATCACGCGGGCCAACCTGCCGCAGATGCTGGAAAGCCGCGACCCGGCCATCCGCCGCTTCCTCGGCGTCGAGGGCGACATCGGCCGCAACATGGGGCTGGCCAACGACTTCACCCAGGCGATCATCCGCGCCGTGGGCAACTACGGCGAGATCTTCGAGCGGCACTACGGCCAGGCGAGCGTCATCAAGCTGCCGCGCGGGCTGAACGCGCTGGCGCAGGATGGCGGGCTGCAATGGTCGCCGACCTGGCGCTGAGGCGCCGGTGAGGCGGCTCAGGGCCGCCTGGAAGCGGCCCAGGCTGCGCGCCTTCGTCTGGCAGGCGATCGCGGCGGGCCTCGTGCTCGCCGCCATCCTCTGGGTCTGGGGCAACATCACGGGGAACCTCGCGCGGCGGAACCTCGGGATCGACTTCGGCTTCCTCGCCGGCCGCGCGAGCTTCGAGTTCGGCGAGAACCTGGTCGGCTACCGCCCGGGCGACAGCTTCCTCGTCGCCTTCCAGGCGGGCCTTGCGAACACCGTGCTCGTCGCCGTCGTCGGCATCGCGCTGACCACGGTGGTCGCGGCGGTGCTGGCGCTGATGCGGCTTTCGTCCAACCGGCTCGCGCGGAACCTCGCCTGGGCCTGGATCGAGGTGGTGCGCAATACGCCGCTGCTGCTGCAGCTGCTGTTCTGGCACCAGCTCGCGATCCGCCAGCTTCCCGGGCCGCGTCAGGCCTGGGAGCTGCTGCCGGATGTCTTCCTCTCCAACCGTGGCCTCTACGTCCCGGCCGCGGTCGCACAGCCGGCCTTCGGCCAGGCCGTGCTCGCGCTGCTGCTCGGCGTGATGGCCGCGCTGCTGCTCGCGCGGTTCCTGCCGGAGGGGCGGCGTCGCCTCGCGCTCGGCGCCGCGCTCGCGCCGCCGCTGCTGGTCCTTGCCCAGCTCGCCGAGCCGATCGAGCTGACCAGGCCGGCGCTGCGCGGCTTCAATTTCGATGGCGGCGTCTCGCTCAGCCCGGAATTCGTGGCGCTGGTGATCGCGCTGACGGTCTACCAGGCGGGCTTCATGGCGGAGACGATCCGCAGCGGCATCTTCGGCATCCCGCGCGGCCAGACGGAAGCCGCCGCCTCGCTCGGCCTCAGCCGCGGCCAGGCGCTCCGCCTCGTCGTCGTGCCGCAGGCGCTGCGGATCGTGATCCCGCCGGTCACCAGCCAGTATCTCTCGCTCACCAAGAACTCCTCCCTCGCCGTGGTGATCGGCTATCCGGATCTCGTCCGCGTCAGCCAGGTGACGATCAGCGAAACCGGCCGCGCGGTCGAGTGCATCACCATCCTGCTGGTGGTCTATCTCTCGCTCTCGCTGGTCACGGCGCTGGCGATGAACCTCTACAACCGGCGCGTCATGGCGCGCGGCGGGTCGCGATGATTGCGCGCGGCGCGCGGCTGTCGCGCTGGACCGGCGGGCTGTTCGACAGCCTGCCGAACGCCATCGTCTCCCTCGCGCTGCTCTGGCTGCTGCTGCGCGCCGGCATCGGGCTGTGGGACTGGGGCGTGACGCGGGCGAGCTTCGCGGCAACGGACGCAGAGGCCTGCGCGCGCGCGGGCGGGGCCTGCTGGGCCTTCCTCGGGGATCGCTGGCGGCTGATCCTTTTCGGCCCCTATACCTATGCGCAGCAATGGCGGCCGGCGCTGGCGCTGCTGCTGTTCGTCGCGCTGGTCGGCACGACCGCGGCGCCGGCCACCTGGCGCGCGGCCTGGGCGCGGCCTGCGCTCGCGGCCGGCTGGGCGCTCGGCGTGCCGGCGATGGCCGTGCTGATGTGGGGCGGCGTCGGCCCGCTGCCCTTCGTCCCCTCCCGCCTTTGGGGCGGGCTGCCGCTGACGGTGATGCTGGCGAGCGTCGGCGTCGCGCTGGCCTTCGTGCTGGCGGTTCTGCTCGCGCTCGGCCGGGTCTCCGACATGCCGCTGATCCGCCTGTTCTGCACCTTCTACATCGAGTTCTTCCGCGGCGTGCCGCTGATCGCGCTGCTGTTCCTGGCGGCCATCCTGTTTCCCTATCTCGTGCCGCCGGACTGGACGATGGACACGCTGCTGCGCGCGCAGCTCGCCTTCGCGATGTTCTTCGCCGCCTACATGGCGGAAGCGATCCGCGGCGGGCTGCAGGCCATCCCGCGCGGCCAGTACCTCGCGGCCGACAGCCTCGGCATGGGCTACTGGCAGGCGCAGACGCGCATCATCCTGCCGCAGGCGCTGCGGACGGTGATCCCGAGCCTCGTCAACATCTTCATCGCCGCCTTCAAGGACACCTCGCTGGTGGTGGTGATCTCCATGCTCGACCTGCTCGGCTCCGCCAACGCCTCCACCGCGCAGGCCCAGTGGTGGGGGCTCTACATCGAGCCCTACCTGTTCATCGCGGCGATCTACCTGGCCTTCTGCTCGGCCATGTCGGCTTACAGCCGCGGGCTCGAGCGGCGGCTCGGCGTGGGGGTGCGGTGACGGCGCTCGTCACGATGGAGCGCGTGCGCAAGAGCTACGGCGCGGCGCTCGTGCTGCCCGGGCTCGATCTCGCGGTCGCGCGCGGCGAGCGGGTGGTGATCTGCGGCCCCTCCGGCTCCGGCAAGTCCACCGCCATCGCCTGCATCAACGGGCTGGTTCGGCACGATTCGGGGCGCATCGTGGTGGACGGGATCGAGCTGGACCATGCCCGCGGTACTGCGCCGGATGTGCGGCGGCGGGTCGGCATGGTGTTCCAGTCCTTCAATCTCTTCCCGCACCTCACGGCGCTGGAGAACTGCGTGGTCGGTCCGGTGACCGTGCAGGGGCGCCCGCGCCGCGAGGCGGAGCGGGAGGCCCTGGCGCTGCTCGAACGGGTGCGGATCCCGGAGCAGGCGGGGAAATACCCGGCCCAGCTCTCGGGCGGGCAGCAGCAGCGCGTGGCGATCGCCCGCGCGCTTGCGATGCGGCCGCGGCTGATGCTGTTCGACGAGCCGACCTCCGCGCTCGACCCGGAGATGGTGAAGGAGGTACTGGACACCATGGTCGAGCTGGCCGAAAGCGGCATGACCATGATCGTCGTCACCCACGAGATGGGATTCGCCCGCCTCGTCGCGCACCGCATCCTGTTCATGGACGGCGGCGAGATCCTGCAGGACAGCCCGCCGGAATCCTTCTTCGCCCGGCCCGCGGGCCCGCGGGTGGAGGAGTTCCTGGCGCATGTCCGCCGCGGCGAGGGCCCGCGGTGAACAAGCCCGCGACGCTGCGCGACCACGCCACGCGCGAACTCCGCCGCGCGCTGATGTCCGGCCAGTTCGAGCCGGGCCAGCACATCACCATCCGCGGCCTCGCGGAGCAGCTCGGAATGAGCATGACGCCGGTGCGGGAGGCGGTGGCGAGGCTGGCCGCGGACCGGGCGATCACGGCGGAGCCGAACCGCTGGATGCGCATCCCGCTGCTGGACGGCGCCGAATTGCGGGAGCTGCGCGACATCCGCGTCGCGCTGGAGGGCCTGGCGACCGAGCGCGCGGCCGCGCATGTCACGCCCGGGCTGATGCGCGCGCTGCACGAGCATGAGGCGGAGATCGTCGCGCTGCGTCCGGCCGGGCAGCCGAAGGCGATGATCCCGGCCATCGGGCGGCTGCATTTCGCGATCTACCGCGCCTCCGCCATGCCGGCGCTGGTGCAGCTCATCGAAGGGCTGTGGCTGCGCAGCGGTCCCTACGTGAACCTGCTGTTCCGCGGCTACACCCAGCAGGAGCGCGGCAGCCTGCGGGCCGCGACGCTGCGCGCGCTCGCGCGCGGGGATGGGCCCTCCGCCCGCCGGAGCATGGAAGCGGATATCGGCAACGCCCTGGATTGGGTGATCGGCCTGGTGGAGGGGGAGGCGGGCGGGCGCGACCCCTGACGGCCCTCGGCGAAGGCGGCCGCAATCCGCCCGGCGGATCACCCGCGCGCGACGCGGCCGGGAAGGAACGCCGGCACTTGGCTCTGGCCAGCCCCGAAAAGGGCAATGCCGTCAGTGATTTGATGGTCGGTTTATGGTGGAGCCAAGGGGAGTCGAACCCCTGACCTCTTGAATGCCATTCAAGCGCTCTCCCAACTGAGCTATGGCCCCGCACCATTGGGAAGGCCGGCGCTATAGCCCCCGGACCCGGCGCGCGCAAGGGTGGGGATCCATGCGGCGGTGACCCCTTCCAACCCGGCGCCTGGCCCCATAGAAAGCGGCCAACGCCACAAGCAGGAAGGCCACCCGGCGCATGCGCAAAGTCCACCCCGACGCCCGAACGGCACTCGCCGGGCTGCTCAAGGACGGCATGACCATCATGGCCGGCGGCTTCGGCCTCTGCGGCACGCCCAACGCCCTCATCGAGGCGATCCGTGAGAGCGGCGTGAAGGACCTCACGGTGATCTCGAACAACGCCGGGATCGACGGCGCGGGCCTCGGCATCCTGCTCGAGACGCGCCAGATCCGGAAGATGATCAGCTCCTATGTCGGCGAGAACGCGACCTTCGCGCGGCAATACCTCGCGGGCGAACTCGAGATCGAGTTCAACCCCCAGGGCACGCTGGCCGAGCGGATCCGCTCCGGCGGCGCCGGCATCCCGGCATTCTACACCCGCACCGGCGTCGGCACGGCCGTCGCCGAGGGCAAGCCGACCGCGGTCTTCGATGGCGAGACCTACATCATGGAGCGCACGCTCTTCGCGGACCTCGCCATCGTGCATGCCTTCATGGGCGACCACGAGGGCAACCTGCGCTACCGCAAGACGGGGCGGAACTTCAACCCGATCATGGCCACCGCCGCGCGCGTCACGGTCGCGCAGGTGGAGCATCTGGTGCGCCCGGGCGAGATCGACGCGGACGACATCCACACGCCCGGCATCTTCGTCAAGCGCATCCTCGACCTGCCGCAGACCTACGAGAAGCAGATCGAGCAGCGCACCGTGCGCAAGCTGAACCCGGCCTGAGGAGTCCGCAACATGCCCTGGACCCGCGACGAGATGGCGGCCCGCGCCGCCCGCGAACTGCAGGACGGCTTCTACGTCAATCTCGGCATCGGCATCCCGACGCTGGTGGCCAACCACGTCCCCGCCACAATGAACGTGCAGCTCCAGTCGGAGAACGGCATGCTCGGCCTCGGCCCCTTCCCCTACGAGGGCGAGGAGGATCCGGACCTGATCAATGCCGGCAAGCAGACCATCACCCAGTTGCCGACCAGCAGCTTCTTCGACAGCGCGCAGAGCTTCGGCATGATCCGGGGCGGCCATATCGACCTTTCGATCCTCGGCGCGCTGCAGGTGGCGCAGAACGGCGACCTCGCCAACTGGATGATCCCCGGCAAGATGGTGAAGGGGATGGGCGGCGCGATGGACCTCGTCGCCGGCGTCAAGAAGGTGATCGTGCTCATGGAGCACACGGCCGGCGGCAAGCCGAAGCTGCTCAAGGCCTGCAACCTGCCGCTGACCGGGCGGCGCGTGGTGGACATGGTCATCACTGAGCTCGGCGTCTTCGCCCTCGACAAGAAGGGCGACCGGCCGATGCGCCTGCTCGAACGCGCCACCGGCGTGACCGAGGAGGAGGTGCGGGCAAAGACGGAGGCCGACTACGAGGTTGCCGTGCCGGCCTGACGAAGCCGCGCGCCGCATGACGCGCGCCGATCGTCGGACGCGTCGCCGCCACCGCGCGACGCGCGAATACGGGTCCCGTAACGACACGGCTGCTACCAGCCGCTGACCTCGGGAGCGTGCCCGGGGCGCAGCGGACGCATCGGACAGCATGACCGATGACCCGGCAGAGGAGCTGCGCCAGCACCATGCCGTGCTGACCCGCGCGGCCGAGGCGGTGCGAGCACGGCATCCCGACATGACGGTCGCGATCAAGCTGATGGAGCTCGACGGTTCGGTGCGAATCCTGCCCTGCGCCGCCTGCGCGCCGGCCCCGGGTTGCCCGATGCGGAGGCCGAGCTCGCGCTGCTGACCGAAGGGGTCACCCGCTACGGCGTCGGCGCCGCGCAGGCGCGCGCGATGCTGGAGGCGGAGGCGCGGCGCCGCGGCGTCGCCGGCAGTGGCGCCGGCGCGCGGAAGGCACGGGTCTTCCTGCGTGCGGCGGCGGATGCGCGCGGGCGCGTCGCGCGCGCGGATGCGGCGCGGGCCGCCACGCTGTACCGCAACCTCACCGGTCGCCAGGCCCGGGCCGGCGAGGCCGAGCGGCGGAACGCCTCGCTGCGCGAGGAGGAGGGGCTGTCGCCGCGGCCGGATGGCCTGTTCCGCTCGGTCGGCCGGTTCCGCCGCATGGCGCAGGGCTGAGGCCTGCGCCGATACTTGCCGCGCCCTTTGGCCCTGAAATGGGCCGACCGGAGCTGCAAAATTTGCAGCTCGCGCGCTGCATCGATCGCGCCGCCGATCGCACGTGGCGTGATTTGATCCGGCTTGACTCGCGATCCTTCTGCGCAGCACGCTGTGCAAGATTATCAGCGCGCTGCAACGGTATGCGGGCGCGCTGCAACCACATCGCCAAGGCGAGGGAGGACATCCGCCATGATCACGCGTCGCCGAGCCGTCGGGGCCGCCGCCACGGCAGCCGCACTCCACGCCCTGCCCCGATCGGCGGCGGCGCAGGCCTATCCCAGCCGTCCCATGCGCATGATCGTGCCCTTCGCGCCCGGCGGCAGCACCGACATCATCGGCCGCTTCCTGGCGCGCGAGGCGGGGCAGGCGCTCGGCCAGCCCATCGTGGTGGAGAACCGGCCCGGCGCCGGCGCCATGATCGGGCTGAACGAACTCGTCCAGGCGCGGCCGGATGGCTACACGCTCGGCATGACCAACAGCGGCATGGTGTTCCAGCCGCTCTACGGCCATGCGCGGCACAACTACGCCACCGACCTCCAGGCGATCGCCCAGGTGGGCGAGATCCCCTTCGTGCTCGCGGTGAAGGCGGATTCGCCCTGGCGCACCCTGCCCGATCTCGTCGCCTGGGCACGCGCCAATCCGGGCGAGCTGATGTACGGCATCACCGGCTACGGCAACACCTCGCATATCGGGCCGGAGAAGCTCAGGCTGCTCGCCAATCTCCAGATGGAGGCGGTGAACTATCCTGGCGGCGGGCCGCTGATCACCGCGCTGCTCGGCGGGCACATCAAGGCGATCTCCAACAATCCCGTGGATCTCCGCACCTTCATCCGCGACGGCTCGGTGCGCGTGCTCTGCGCCTTCGCCGAGCAGCGGCTCGAGGACCCCGCGCTGCGCGACATCCCGACGGCGCGCGAGCACGGCTTCGATATCGTCGTGACGCTGTGGCAGGGCGTCGGCGCGCCGCGCGGCATGCCGGAGGAGGTTATCCGCCGGCTCGATACGGTGTTCGGCGACCTGCTGAAGTCGCCCGCCGCCCAGGCCTCGGTCCGCGAATACGGCCTGCAGCCGCGCTATCTCGATGCCGCCGCCTTCCAGCGGAAATGGGTGGAGGACCAGGCGCAGCAGCTGCGGACCATCACCGAGACCGGCATCATCGACGTCGTTCGCCGCCAGACGCGCTGAACGCCGCGGCGCCCTCCGGAAAGGATCGAACGTGCCCGATTTCCGCATGCGCGGCCTCGAGTTCCACTCCCACCGCATGTGGCAATGGGCGCAGGTGGAACGCGCGCTCGAGCTGATGACGAAGCTCGAGCTCAACGCGCTCATCTTCCACCAGAACGACATCGTCGAGCACCTGGTCTTCCCGGAGGAATGGTTCCCCGACGCGCTGATGTGGAAGCGCTGGCCGGTCCGGCTGCATTCGGTCCACCAGAACCGGCACTACATCAACGCCGTCATCCGCGCCTGCGAGGCCCGCGGCATCCGCTTCTTCCTGGAGGTGAAGGAGATCTGGTTCGTGGACCAGCTCCTGGAACTCCACCCGGAGCTGCGCCGCGCCGACGGCATGGTGGACGCCGCCAATCCCTTCTGGTGGCGCTTCCTCGATGCGAAATACCGCGAGCTGCTGGATGCGGTTCCCGGCCTCGCCGGGGTGATCGTCAGCCCCGGCACGCGGGAGAGCAAGGTCTCCATCGCGACCCATGCGGCGGCGATCGAGCCGGTCGAGTGGTATGCGCGGCTGCTCGGCGCGATGCACCGGCCGCTGGCCGAGCGCGGCCGCATCCTCGCGGTGCGCGACTTCTCCTACACCGCCGACCAGCAGAGCCGCATGATCGAGGCGGCGGGCCGCGTCTCGCCCGACATCGTCATCAGCCTGAAGAACACGCCGCACGACTACTACCCGACCTTCCCCACCAACCCGCGCATCGGCCATTGCGGCGCGCATCCGCAATGGGTGGAGTTCGACACCTGGGGCCAGTTCTTCGGCCTCGGCGTCTTTCCCGTCAGCGTGGTGGAGGACATGCAGGCGCGGATGCGGGAATGCCTGGCCAAGGGCGTGCAGGGCATCTCGCTCCGCACGGATTGGGAGGTCATCACCGATTCCGGCGCCTTCAACAGCCCGAACCTGCTGAACGTCGTCGCCGGCGGGATGCTCGCGCAGCACGTGGAGCGGGACCTCGCCGGGGTGTACGACGCCTGGGCGGCGCATGGCCTGCTCTCGCCGCTCCGCACGGCATCCGAGAACGAGGCGCCGGTGCCCCCCACGGCCGCCGATGCGCCGCGGCGGCTCGAAGCCTTCATGAAGGCGTCCTGGTCGGTGATGGAGAAGGCCGCCTATGTGCGCGGCCACCTGTTCCACGAGGACGACCAGTACCCCGAGACGCTCGACAAGGCCTTCGCGATGCTGGTGGACATCCACGGCCGCGACGAATGGGAACCCGGCGCCGCCCGCCTGCTCGACCCGACCGCGGAGAACATCGCCGTCATCCTCGCCGAGAAGCGCGCCGCGGTGGAGGAGGTGCGGCGCCTGCCCGCGCTGCTCGATGCCGGCACGCTCGGCCTGAAGCCGGGCATGGCGGCGGAGTTCGAGACCATGCTCGACCTCTACGCCCTCTGGGTGGAGGGCTTCGAGCATTGCGCGCGCACCGTCTTCCTCGCGCGCCGCGCGGAGGCGACGGGCAGCGCCGCCGACCGTGCGGCGGCGCTCGCCACGCTCGCGCCGCTCCGCGCCTTCTGCGACAGGGTGACGCGGCGCATGGCCGGCACCGCCTACCCGCATGTCGTCTACTGGCTGATGGATGAGCGGCGGCTGCGCTCGCTGGCGGACGACGTCGCGCAACGGCTGCGGCCGGCGGAGGCCATCCCGGCGTGAGCGCGCCCGCCTTCGCGGTCCGCGCGCTCGAGATGCACAGCCGCTTCGTCTGGGATTTCGACCGGGTGCGGCGGTCGCTCGATTTCATCGCCGCGCAGGGCATGACCGCGCTCGTCCTGCATCGCAACGACATCGTGGACCGTATCGTCTGGCCCGGCCGCTACTTCGGCGCCGCGCCGCAGGCCGCGAGCATCTTCGAGCGCTACCGCGACAGCTTCCGCAACCTCTACAAATACACGCCGACACGGCGCAGCGGGCCCTATCATCGCCGCGAATACCTCCGCCGCGTGATCGACCTCGCGGCGCGCCAGGGCACGCAGGTCTGGTTCCAGAACAAGGAGCTGTTCTTCCACGAGATCTTCCTGGAGCTGCGCCCCGAACTGACCAAGGCGGGCACGCTCTGCCCCAACGAGCCCTTCTGGTTCGACTTCGTCGAGGCGAAATACACCGAGCTGATGCAGGAACTCCCCGGCCTTGCCGGCATCATCACCGCGCCCGGCACCGGCGAAAGCCGCCTGTCCATCACCGCCAACCGCTGCCGCTGCGAACTCTGCGCGGCGGCGACGCCGCGCGGCTGGTACTCGCGGCTGATCGGCGCGATGCACCGTCCGATCCGGGCGGCGGGGAAATCCCTGGTGATCCGCGACTTCGTGTTCAGCAGGCGCGCGCAGGAGGATCTCGCCGCCGCCTTCGAGGCGATGCCGGCCGACATCGCCGTCAGCCTGAAGAACACGCCGCACGACTACTACCCGAGCTTTCCCGACAATCCGCGCCTCGGCCGCGTCGGCGCGCGGCGGCAATGGCTCGAATTCGACTGCATGGGCCAGTATTTCGGCTGGGGCATCGCGCCGGCCATCCTGATCGAGGATTGGCGCGGGCGGCTCGGCCGCGCGCGCGCCGCCGGCGTCGAGGGGCTGGTGTTCCGCACCGATTGGGAAAGCCTCGACAGCCACAGCTGCTTCCACACGCCGAACCTCGCCAATCTCCATGCCGGCGCGGCGCTGGGCCGCGACCCCGCGACGCCCGCGCCCGCGATCTATGCCGAGTGGATGGCGCGCGCCGGCATGCTGGAGGCCGACACGCAGGCCAACCGCGCCGCCTGCGGCGCCTGGGCCGAGCGGCTGCTCGGCGCCAGCTGGGATGCGGTCGCCGGCACGCTCTACGCGCGCGGCTGCGTGCTCAACGACAGCAGCACCTTCCCCGTCGGCTTCGACCATGCCTGGTGGCTGGCCGAGGAGAAGAACAGCCTGGCCGATTGGGACCCGACCAAGGCGGATGCGCTGGCGCCGACGCAGGAGGCGCTCGATGCCGTCCTGGCCGAGCGCGACGCGGCGCTCGCCACGCATGACCGCTCCGCGGCGGCGCTGGACGATCCGCCGGCCGGGCTGCGCGCGGAGGCGCTGGCCGCGCTGCGCGATCACATGCGGCTCTGCCGGCTCTATCTCTCCGGCTTCGCCGCGGTCACGCGGGCGCTCATGCTCACGCGCTTCCTCGCCGTGCCGCAGCCGCCCGATGCCGAGCGTGACGCCCGGGCGCGGCTCGACCTCGCGCTCGACGCCCTGCTCGATCTCGGCACCGCGTGCGAGGCGCTGGAGAGCGAGGATCTCCGCCCGGCCGTCGTCACGACGCTGAGCGCGGAGCGCCTGCGCACCCTGCATGCCGACCTCGCCAGCCGCCGCGGCAACTGAACGGCAGGGCGCGGCGCGGCGCGTCCGCGGCCCATCCGCCTTCACGCCCGCGCGATCGTTCCGCCCCGGCGTCTCGACCGCGCCGCGCGCGCCGCCGACACTCGGGCGCAGCTGCCGGACGGAGAGAACGAAGATGGCCCTCGCCCGCCTGCCCCTTGCCGGGGCGGCGCTCCTGCTTGTCCTCGCCGCGCCCGCCCGCGCCGAGCTGCGCCAGCCCGCCTGCGAGGCGCTCGCCGCCTGGGCGGAGGGGCATGAGCGCGGCGCGGCCTGGGCGCCGAACGCGCTCGGGCTCGGCGCCCGCAACCGCTTCGCGGCGGTGTTCGCGGCCCCATCCACGGCCGACGCCTTCGGCAAGCCCGTGCTCGACTGGACCCCGGACGAATCCCGCGCCCTCGCGCCGCATTTCCAATCCTGCGCCGAGGCGTTGCGGCGGGCCCGGCAATCCGCCGCGGCGACCGCGCTCGGCCAGCTCCGCAACCAGGTGCTGCGCGACATCCCGGCCTATCTCGGCAACCTGGCCGAGGCGCGCGCCGCCATCCCGGCGGCGCTCGCGGAACTGGCCGAGGCGCCGGCCTCCGTCGCGCTGCTCCGGCTGCACCAGGCGCTGGCCGCCATCGGGCGCGAGCCCGGGGCCGGCGAGCGCGCCAGCCGTGCGGCGAACGGCGTGCCAGGCCCGGCGCGCAACACCGCCCGCGCCCTGCTGAACGCCCTGCGCGACCTCCCCGAGGCCGAGATCCCCCCCGCGCTTGCCGCTGTCGCCCCGCGCCTCGATCCTTTGCGCGCGGCGCTCGCCGATGCGCTGATCGCCGAGGCGGAGGCCGTTCCCGCCACGGCCGCCGGTCGGCAACAGCTCGACCGCCGGATGGCGCAGGCGATGCCCGAGCACGCGCCGGACCTCGGCCCGGCCGAGACCGCCCGCGTCGAGGCGGCGGTCGCGGCGCGGCGGGGCGCCATCGCCGCGGCGCTGCGTGCGGACCTGCTCCACCAGATCGCCTCCGTGCCCGATGACCCGATGGGCGCGCAGATGATCGCCATGCTGCGCCAGCGCGCGCAGGGCCTCGGCGAGGCGCTGGGCGCGGAGGAGCGCCGCGCCGTGGAAGCCGCCGCCGGCGCCAGGCTCGCCGCGATCGGCAGCACGATCACCGGCCGGTTGCTCGGCCTCGTGGCCGGCGCCCCGGCCAGCGCGGAAGGGCTCGCCGGACTGCAGCGGCTCGAGGCGCAGTCGCCGGCCCCGCAGATCCTCGCGCTGATCGGGCCGGACGGGCTCGCGCGGATCCGCGCCGAAGCCGCCGCGCGCCGCGCTGCCCTGGCGCCCGAGGTCGTGACGGCCCTGCTGGCCCGCGCCAGCGCCGTGCCCGTGGCCTTCGAGGGCTTCGACACGCTGGACAGGCTCGCCCCGCCCCCGCTCCGCGCCGCGCTGCCGGAGACCGAGGGCGCGCGGCTCGCGGCGGGGCTCGCCGCCCGCCGGGCCGCCATCGCGGAGGCGCTGCTGCCCGGCTTCCGCACCGGCCTCGCCCGCCTGCCCGCGACCGATGAGGGGCTGGCTGCGATCGAGGACCAGGTGCTGCCGGAACTCCGCGACCTGCCCGCCTCGGCCGAGGCCGAGCAGGCGCGGTTCCTTGCCCTGGCGCAGGACCGCCGCGCCGCCATCCTGGCGGCCGTCAACCGCGCCGAGGCGGGGCCGCTGCGCGGGCGCGTCTATGCGAACGACACGCTGAAGCTCGAGTTCCTCGACCGTGGCCGCGTGATCGCCACCCTGGAGGGCGCCGCACCCGCCGCCGGCACCTATGAGGAGGTGGCGGATGGGCGGGTGATCCTGGACGTGAACGGCGAATCCCTGGTGCTGACGCGGGAGGGGCGGCGGCTGGCGGGCGGCCCGCTGGTGCTCCGCCGGGCGCGCTGACCCCCCGCACCCCTGCTCCGCGCGGCCCGCCGTACCCTTGCTACGCGCGGCTCGCCGCACCCTTGCTCCGCGCGGCTCGCCGCGACACAAGGCGGCGTATGGCGACCCATCTCCAGCCCGTCCGCGGCACCCGTGACCTCATCGGCGAGGATTTCCGCGCGCATCACCATGTGATCGAGACGGCGCGCCGCATCTCGGCGCTCTATGGCTTCGAGGAATGGCAGACGCCGATCTTCGAGGATACGCGGGTGTTCAGTCGCGGCCTCGGCGAGACCTCCGACGTCGTCTCGAAGGAGATGTACAGCTTCACCGACCGGGGCGGCGATTCCATCACGCTGCGGCCGGAGGCGACGGCGGGGCTCTGCCGGGCGCTCGTCTCCAATGGCCTCGCGCAGTCCAACCTGCCGCGCAAGGTGTTCTACGCCGGCCCGATGTTCCGCTACGAGCGGCCGCAGAAGGGGCGCTACCGGCAGTTCCACCAGATCGACATCGAGGTGCTCGGCGCCGCCGAGCCGCTCGCGGATGCCGAGGTGATCGCCTGCGGCTGGCACATCCTGAACGAGCTCGGCGTCGCCGATGGCGTGGTGCTGGAGATCAATACCCTCGGCGACGCCGAGAGCCGGAGCGCCTACCGCGCCGCGCTCGTCGCCTATCTCACGGAACACGCGGACCGGCTCTCCGAGGACAGCCGCGTGCGGCTGGAGAAGAACCCGCTCCGCATCCTGGACTCCAAGGACGAGGGCGACCGCGCGATCGTCGCCGGCGCGCCGGCGATGCGCGACCACCTGACGCCGGCCGCCGCCGCCTTCTATGCCCAGGTGCAGGCCTATCTCACCAATTTCGGCGTGCCGTTCCGGCAGAACGACCGGATCGTGCGCGGCCTCGACTACTACAGCCATACCGCCTTCGAATTCGTCACCGATCGCCTCGGCGCGCAGGGCACCGTGCTCGGCGGCGGGCGCTACAACGGCCTGGTCGAGGAGATGGGCGGGCCGCCCACCCCCTCGGTCGGCTGGGCGGCGGGGATCGAGCGCCTGGCGATGCTGCTGACCGAGACGCCCGAAGCCCCGCGCCCCGTCGCCGTCATCCCGATCGGCGAGGCGCAGGAAGCGCCGGCGCTGGCACTCGGCCAGCGGCTGCGCGCCATCGGCATCCCCGTCGAGATCGCCTATCGCGGCAACACCAAGCGGCGGATGGAGCGCGCCAACAAGGTGAACGCCATCGCGGCGATCCTGATCGGCGAGACCGAGATCGCCGAGGGGCTCTATGTGCTGAAGAACCTGGACGAGGGCGGCCAGGAACGCGTGGCCGAGGCGGATCTGCCGCGGGCGCTCGCGATGATGGGCGTGCTGGAAGCCGCGGCCGTGCTGATGGCCGAGGAGATCGCCGGCGACGACGACGAGGCGCAATGAGCCTGCCGGCCAAGCTGGATCGGTTGCTGCTGCGCGCGGAGGAGCTGCGCCACCAGCTCAACACCGCCGATGGCGCGCAGGTCGGCGCCATCGCGCGCGAACTGGCGGAGCTCGATCCGCTGGTCGCCCGGGTGCAGGACTTTCGGGCCGCCGAGCGCGCGCGGGACGAGGCCGAGGCGATGCTGGCCGACCCCGAGATGAAGGAGCTGGCCGAGGCCGAGTATCTCGACCTCAAGGACCGGTTGCCGAAGCTCGAGCGCGAGATCCGCCTGATGCTCGCGCCGCGCGACGCGGCCGATGAGCGCAGCGCGATCCTGGAAATCCGCCCCGCCGCCGGAGGCGACGAGGCCGCGCTCTTCGCCGCCGAGCTGTTCGGCGCCTATCAGCGCTACGCGGCCCGCCAGGGCTGGCGCTTCGACATCCTCGACTACGACGAGGGCGATCTCGGCGGGGTCAAGGGCGCGACGGCGGAGATCGCCGGCCAGGGCGTGTTCGCCAAGCTGAAGTTCGAGAGCGGGGTGCATCGCGTGCAGCGCGTGCCCGCCACTGAGAATCAGGGCCGCATCCACACCTCGACCGTCACCGTCGCCGTGCTGCCGGAAGCGGAGGAGGTGGATGTGCAGGTGAACGAGGCCGACCTCCGCATCGACACCTACCGCGCCTCCGGCGCCGGCGGCCAGCATGTGAACAAGACCGACAGCGCGGTGCGCATAACCCACCTCCCCACCGGGATCGTGGTGGCGATGCAGGAGGAGAAGAGCCAGCACAAGAACCGCGCCAAGGCGATGAAGGTGCTGCGCGCGCGGCTGTTCGACGCGGAGCGCTCGCGCCTGGCGAATGCGCGCGCCGCGGACCGCAAGGGCCAGGTCGGCACCGGCGACCGCTCCGAGCGCATCCGCACCTACAATTTCCCGCAGGGGCGCGTCACCGACCACCGCATCGGCCTGACGATCCACAAGATCGACCGCGTGATGCTCGGCGAGTTCGACGAGATCATCGAGGCGCTGGTCGCCGAGGACGAGGCCGCGCGGCTCGCGGCCGACGCGGAGTGACCGCCGTTCACGCTTCGTAGAGGCTTCGCGCGCATCCTGCGATGGGTTTCATCGTGGGAAAGCCGCTTGTGCTGCGCCTCTACACCTGCCTGACCGAACAGCACGACCTCGTCCTCGTCGCGCTTGCCGCGCTGGTCTGCGCGATCGGGGCCTTCGTCACCTTCCTGCTCGCGGCGCTCGCGCGGGATGGCGGGCCCACGCGGCGGCGCTGGCTTGGCGCCGCGGCGGTGACGAGCGGCACCTCCGTCTGGGCGACGCATTTCATCGCCATGCTCGCCTTCGAGCCGGGCGTGCCGGCGGGCTACGATCCGGCGCTGACGGTCGCCTCCCTCGCGCTGCCCATCGCGGTCGCCTGGGCGGCGTTCCGGCTGGCCGATGGCGGCGCGACGGCGGCGGCGTTGGGCGGCGCGCTGCTCGGCTTCGGCTTCATGGCGATGCACTATCTCGGCATGTCGGCCTATGTGCTGGCGGGCGAGATGGTGTGGGACAGCGCCTATGTGGGCGTCTCGGTCGCCTCCGCGCTCGGCTTCCCGGCGCTCGCCTTCCTGCTCGCGCGGCGCGGGCCGGGGCTCTGGGTGCAGGCGGGCGCGGCGGCGGTGCTGGTGCTCGGCATCGTCGCGCTGCATTTCGTCGGCATGGCGGCGATTCTGGTGCTGCCCGATCCCGGCATCGTCCCGCCCGCCGGGCTCGTCTCCCCGGGCACGCTCGCGATCGGGGTCGGGCTCGGCGCGCTCGGCATCGTCTTCGCGGGGCTGACCGCCGCTTCGCATGTGCTGCGCGGGCGCCGACGCGACTTGGCGGAGGCGGAACGGCTGCGGAGCCTCGCGGACGCCGCGATCGAGGGGCTGCTGGTGGTGGACGGGCCCGTTGTCGTCGCCAGCAACCACAGCATGCGCGAGCTGATCGGCCGGGCGGAGGACTGGTTCCCGGGCCGGCGGCTGGAGGAGGTGCTGCACGGCGCGCTCCCGATGCCGGCCGAGGGCACGCACCGCACCGAGCTCGACCTGCTCGCCGCCTCCGGCGAGACGATCCCGGCCGAGATCGTCGCCCGTCCCATCACCTGGCGCGGCCGCCCGCATCACGTGCTCGCCGTGCGCGACCTGCGCGACCGGATCGCGGCGGAGGCGCGCATCCGCTTCCTCGCCGCGCATGATCCGCTGACCCATCTGCCCAACCGCGCCGGCTTCGCCGAGCAGCTTGCCCGCGCGATGGAAAGCCGCGGCGAGGCGCCCTTCGCGCTGATCGCGCTCGACCTCGACCGCTTCAAGATGGTGAACGACACGCTCGGCCATGCGGTGGGCGACGCGCTGCTGGTCAAGGCGGCGCAGCGGCTGCGCGGCGCGGTGCGGACCGGCGACCTCGTGTGCCGGCTCGGCGGCGACGAGTTCGTCGTGGTGCAGTTCGCGCCCGGCCAGCCGGAGGCCGCGACGCGGCTCGCGCAGCGGCTCTGCGAGCTGATGTCGCGGCCCTTCGTGGTGAACGGGCAGATCCTGAACATCGGCACCAGCATCGGCATCGCGCTCCATCCGGCCGACGGGCAGGACCAGGGCACGCTGGCGCGCAACGCCGATCTCGCGCTCTACCGCGCCAAGGCGGAAGGCCGCGGCACCTACCGCTTCTTCGAGACGGAGATGGACACGCGCATGCAGCGCCGCCGGCTGATGGAGGTGGAGCTGCGCACCGCGCTCGCGCTGCGCCAGTTCCACCTGCTCTACCAGCCGCTGCTCGACCTCACGACCGGCGCGGTGATCGGCTTCGAGGCGCTGATCCGCTGGACGCATCCCGAACGCGGCGTGGTCTCGCCCGGGGAGTTCATCCCGCTGGCCGAGGAGACGGGCCTGATCGTGCCCATCGGCGAATGGGTGCTGCGCGAGGCCTGCCGGGAGGCGGCCGGCTGGCCCGCGGCGACCGGCATCGCGGTGAACCTCTCGCCGATCCAGTTCGCCGCCCCCGGCCTGGTCGAGACCGTGCGCGCCGCCTGCGCCGCCGCCGGGCTCGATCCGCGCCGGCTCGAGCTCGAGATCACCGAGAGCGTGCTGCTCTCCGGCAGCGAGGAGACGCTTGCCACGCTGCGCGCGCTGAAGGCGCTCGGCTGCCGCATCTCGATGGACGATTTCGGCACCGGCTATTCCTCGCTGAGCTACCTGCGGAGCTTCCCCTTCGACAAGATCAAGATCGACCGCTCCTTCGTCACCGACGTGACGCGGCAGGGAGAGGCCGCGGCGATCGTGCGCGCCATCGTCGGCCTCGGCCGCAGCCTCGGCATGGCGACGACGGTGGAGGGCGTGGAGACGGAGGCGCAGCTCGACCACCTCCGCGCCGAGGGCTGCGACCAGGCCCAGGGCTACCTGATCGGCCGCCCGCTGCCGCCCGCCCAGGCCTTCGCCATGCTCGGCCGGCAGGAAGCCGCCTGAAACACCCTGCCGCGAAAGGCACCGCCGCATGTCCGCGCCACTGCATCGCCTCGTCTATCGCTCCTCCCTCGTCGCGCCGGCCGCCGAGCGGCAGCACGACATGCTGGCCGCGATCCTCGACGCCTCCCGCCGGCGCAACGCCGCCGCGGGCCTGACGGGCGCGCTGCTGCATGCCGGCGAGAGCCTGGTGCAGGTGCTCGAAGGCCCGCTGCAGCCGCTGGAGGAGACCTATGACCGGATCAGCGCCGATCTCCGCCACGCGCATGTGGTGCTGCTGCAATTCGTCCCGATCGCCGAGCGCAGCTTCCCCGACTGGCGCATGGCCTATGTGCCGCCCGACACGCTGGAGGGCGTGTGGCCCGATCTCGGCCGTGGCGCGGCGCTGACGGCCGAGGAGATCCCGCGGATGATCGCCGCCCTCGCCGCGGCGATCCCCGCCGAGCGGGTGCGCGCCGCCGCCTAGGGCACGTTCCGTTCGACTCGCTGCGACGCACCGCGTCGCAGGTCGAAGGGAAGGTCGTGCTCCAGAAAATGCACTTGCTGGAGCAGCTTATGCCCGTTCGGCGGAACCGCGAAGCGGTTCCACTCGAACGGGCGCTGCTCCAGGGGCTTGCGGGGCGGCGGGCAGGCGCGCAGATGCCCGCCATGTCCTGCGAGCCCGGCGAGAGCGTCGGCACCTTCCTCTGCCAGGCCGGCCAGGTGCTGCGCGCCGCCGGCATCGAGAGCCCGCGCCACGAGGCGCGCCTGCTGCTCGGCCATGCGATGGGCGCCACGGCGGAGGCGCTGCTGCGCGACCCCCGCGCGCCGGTCCCGGCCGAGGCGGCCGCACGGTTCCAGGCGGGGCTCGAGGCGCGGCTCGGCGCGGCGCCGATCGCCCATATCCTCGGCCGGCAGGGCTTCTGGACGCTCGATCTCGAAGTCTCGCCCGCCACGCTCATCCCCCGGCCGGACAGCGAGAGCGTGGTGGAGGCCGCGCTCGACCTCTTTCCGGACGCGGCCGCGCCGCTCCGGCTGCTCGATCTCGGCACCGGCACGGGCTGCCTGCTGCTCGCGATGCTGGCGGAACGGCCGCGGGCCTTCGGGGTTGGCGTGGATCTCGCACCGGAGGCCGCTTCGCTCGCGGCGCGCAACGCGGCGCGGAACGGCCTTGCGGGGCGGGCGGCCTTCCTCGCCGGGGACTGGGTGGCGGCGCTGGCGGGGCGCTTCGACCTGGTGCTCGCCAACCCGCCCTATATCGAGACGGCGGTGATCCCGACCCTGATGCCCGAGGTGGCGCGGCATGAGCCGGCGCGCGCGCTGGATGGCGGGCCGGACGGGCTGGCGGCCTATCGGTGTCTCGCCGCGGCGCTGCCGCGGCTTCTGGCGGCCGAAGGTGCGGCGGTGCTGGAACTCGGGGCCGGCCAGCGCGGGGCGGTGGAGGCGCTGATGCGGCACGCGGGGCTGCTTCCGGTCGGCTGCCGGGCCGATCTGGGGGGGGTGGAGCGAGCGCTGGTGGTCCGGCTGGCAAAAATACCCATTGGCGGCGGGCCCGCGGGAGACTAGTTTGCGTGCGCGGCCCTCGGTGCAAGCATCCGCGCCAAGGCAGTCCGGTCCCCCCGCCCCAGGCCCTTGCCACCCGGCGGGCCCGGATGCCGCATGATGCAACCCTGATGAATGCGTGTCCGCGTCCTGCCCCGTGCCGGCCGCGGCGCCCTTGCGAGACGGCGAACGTCCGACCCATGAACATGAAACGCATGCGCAGCCGCGGCAGCCATCGCCACGGAGGCGGCGGCGGGGGTGGCGGCGGCTACCGCCAGAGCAGCAGCAGCGGCAGCCACCAGCCCCTGAACCGCAACCACGTCTTCGACAGCAACGGCCCCGATGTCCGCCTGCGCGGCACCGCCCAGCAGTTGTTCGAGAAGTATCTGCAGCTCGGCCGGGACGCGACCGGCGCCGGCGACCGCGTGATGGCGGAGAGCTACTTCCAGCATGCGGAGCATTACTTCCGCATCCTCAACGCGATGAACCAGGCCCAGCAGCAGCAGGGCGGCGGCGGGCCGCACCCGCATCACCAGCAGCGCCGCTACCAGAGCGGCCCCGAGCAGGAGGCCGCCGACCCCGGCGAGCAGCCCGAGGTGAACGGCCAGGCGAACGGCCATGCCGCCGAGCCGGAGCCCGACCTCGCCGTGGAACGGCCGGACCCGCGCGAGCAGAACTGAGCGCCCTTCTCCCTCCCCCGTTGGCGGGGGAGGGAGCGCCGGGTCAGCCCCTCGGCATTTCCTGCTCCACCAGCTGCGCGAAGAAGCTCGCGCCCAGCGGCAGCAGGTCGTCGTTGAAATCGTACTGCACGGTGTGGACCTTCGCCGCGCCCTTTTCGCCCTGCTTCTGGCCGAGCTTGATGTAGGCGCCGGGGCGATCGAGCAGCATGAAGGCGAAATCCTCGCCGCCCATCACCGGCGGCAGGTCCCGATGCACGCGGCCCGTCCCCAGCACCGTCTCCGCCGCGCGGGCCGCCCGCGCCGCCTGCGCCGCATGGTTCACCGTGGGCGGGTAGCCGCGGCGATAGGTGAACTCCGCCACCGCGTCATGGGCCGCGGCCGTCGTCTCCACCACGCGGCGCATCGCCGTCTCCACCAGGTCGCGCGTCTCCGGCTTGAAGGTGCGGACCGTGCCGACGAGCTGCGCCTCGTCCGGGATCACGTTCTCCGCCGTGCCGGAATGGAACTGCGTGGTGGAGATCACGGCGCTGTCCACCGGGTCCACGCGGCGGCTGACGATGGTCTGCAGCGCGAGCACGATCTGCGCCGTCACCACGATCGGGTCCACCGTCGCATGCGGCTGCGCGGCATGGCCGCCGGCGCCGCGGACGGTGACGAAGAAGCGGTCGGAGGCGGCCATCATCACGTCGTCGCGGATATCGGCCTCGCCGAGCGGCAGGGTCGGGTCGTTGTGCAGGCCATAGACGGCATCGCAGGGGAAGCGCTGGAACAGGCCTTCCTCCATCATCACCCGCGCGCCGGCGCCGCCTTCCTCGCCGGGCTGGAAGATGAAGACCACGGTGCCGTCGAAGTTGCGCGTCTCGGCGAGATACTTCGCCGCGCCGAGCAGCATCGTCGTATGCCCGTCATGCCCGCAGGCATGCATCTTCCCGGGGTTGCGCGACGCATAGGGCAGGCCCGTGGCCTCCGGCATCGGCAGCGCGTCCATGTCGGCGCGCAGCCCGATCGAGCGGCCGGAGCTGCCGTTGCGGAGCACGCCGACAACGCCCGTCCTGGCGATGTTCGTGTGCGTCTCGATCCCCCAGGATTGCAGCAGTTCCGCGACGCGCGCGGCGGTGCGCTGCTCCTCGAAGCGGAGTTCGGGGAACTGGTGGAAATCCTGCCGCCAGCCGGTCATCTCGGGCTGGAGGTCGGCGAGTCGGTTTAGGACGGGCATCTGCGCCTCCCCCTCCCCCGCTTGCAGGGGAGGGTTGGGGTGGGGGTTGAGTCCGCCCTACAACACCACCGCGTTGTCGGGATCAAGCACCCTGACGACATAGGCGTCCACGAGAGGCGCGTACTCCTCCCACAGGGCGCGCAGGCGCGGGATCGGCGCGGCATCTCCATCCACGCGCAGATCCACCAGCGCGAAATCCTGCTCGCCATAGACCAGCAGGCTGGCGGAGCGGACCTCGCCATGCTCGCCGCCGGCCGCCTCGCCGGCCTCGATCCCGCGCAGCAGGCGTTCGGCCAAGGGCAGGGCCGGATCAGCGGCGAAGGCCGCGGCCATCGCCTGCGGCACGCGCGCGCAGGAGAGGATGTTGCCGATCGCGACCACGTCGGTCAGGTGGGCCGCGCCGAATTCCACCTTCACCCGCTCGCCGTGGAAATGCGCCGTGCGCCCGGCCGCATCCATCACCGCGATCTGCCGCCACTTGTGATCGGGCGTCGAGGCGACCAGTGCGGCCACCGTCTCCGCCGCCGTGCAGCCCGAGCGCAGCAGCGCAAGCCCGCGCGGCCCGAGCCTGGGATCGGTGCGGTGCTGCGTGAGCACGGCGCCAACCTTCGGCGCCACGAACTGCACCCGCGCGCCGACCGCGAGCGAGGAGGTGGTGGCGGCGACGCCGAACTGTCCGGTGCGGGCGCAGCGGCCAATGAGGGAAAACGTCATCGTCGTGCCGCGGCGTGGTCCCAGTAGGTGAAGTTGAAATCCTGCTGCGGGCGGGCCTGGAGGTGGCAGGTGAAGCAGGAATTGAGCGGGATGTTGCGGCGCTGGCCGGCACCGTCGAAGGCGGCATATTCCCATTCGGCGTTGCGGAGCTCGGGCCCGTAGCCCTCGCCCCAGCCGCGTTCCTTCTGCTGCGCGCCGATGGCGATCCAGCCCGGCTCCGGGATGAAGCGGCCGGAGGTATCGCGCAGCGGATTGCCCTGCGGATCGAGCCTGGCCCGCGTATCCGCCATGATCAGCAGCGTCCCGTAGGGCGAGGGCTGGCCGGCGCGCGTTTCGGCATAGGCCTCGGGGTTCACATACATGTGGCGGATGATCTTGCGGTCCTCGCGGTCCACCGTGGCGTAGCGGATGAAGCGCGTCTCCCAATCCGCCGGCAACACGATGTTGTGAGGGCCGGGCGTATAGGGCCGCGGCTGTGCCGCCGCGACCGCGCCGAGCGCGAGCAGCACGCCACCGACGAACAGGATCTGGCGCATGGCTGGAACCTCCCTGGCATGACGCCCGGCGAGGCCATCAAGCCATGCGGCGCGCGCGCGATCAATCGAAAGCCGGAACGTGCCGCGCCAGCCCGTCATGCAGGTCCAGCATCCGCTGCCGCCAGGCCTCGATCGGATCGTCCGCCGCGAGCAGGCGGAAGGGGCTGGTGCAGCGGGCCCATTGGAAGCAGCCGAAGACGATCGAATCCGGATGCAGGGGTCCCGCGCCGCCAAGGAAGGGCTGCCTCCGCAGCACCATGCGGAGCGGATGCAGCGCCTGGCGGAAGCCGAGCACCGCCGTCTCGCGATCCGCCTGCACGGCTTCCAGCGTCATGCCGAAGCGCTTCTCGCGGCTTGCGCGGAAATAGGCCTGGTCCTGCGGCGCGAGGACGGCGTGGATATCGGCGATGATCAGCCGCGCGATGCCGCCGAGCAGCACCGCATCGGCGAAGGCGTTCACGAAGCGCGCATATTCCCGCCCCGCCGCACCGCCGAAGAGGCTCGGCCGGTCCGGGTAGGTGTCCTCGAGATACTCGGCGATGGCCCAGGATTCGTGGATGGCGCGGCCGCCATCGAGCAGCACCGGCACCTTCTCGGCGCCATGGGGCGCGATGGCGGCCTTGTCGGTGAAACGCCAGGGAAGGGTCTCGGCCCGAAAGCCCTTGGCGGCGAGCGCCATGCGCACGCGCCAGCAGAAGGGGCTGAAGAGCCGGGCCGGGTCGGCGCCGGCGAGTTCATGAAGCTGCATGCGCCGCATCTGGCCAGCATCGCGCCGCGCCGCCAAGATGCGGACGGGAGGCCGCCGATGAAGGACGCGCTGCTCGCGCTCGACCAGGGAACCACATCCACCCGCGCCATCCTGCACGATGCCGCGCTGGTGCCGCGCGCCACCGCGCAGGTGTCGCTGCCGCAGCACTACCCCGCGCCCGGCTGGGTCGAGCATGAGCCCGAGGATATCTGGAAGGCGACGCTCGGCGTGCTGCGGGAGGCGCTGGCGGCCTCCGGCACCGCGGCCGGGGCGGTCGCGGGCATCGGCATCACCAACCAGCGGGAGACGACGCTGCTCTGGGACCGCGCGAGCGGGCGCGCGCTGCACCGCGCGATCGTCTGGCAGGACCGCCGCACCGCCGGTCACTGCGCGCGGCTGGCTGCCGAGGGTTCCGCCGCGCTGGTGACGGCGCGCACGGGGCTGCTCTGCGACCCCTATTTCTCGGCGACCAAGCTCGCCTGGCTGCTGGACAACGTCGCCGGCGCGCGGGCGGCGGCGGAGCGCGGCGAGCTCGCCTTCGGCACGGTGGACAGCTTCCTGCTGTGGCGCCTCACCGGCGGGCGCGTGCATGCGACGGATGCGACCAATGCCTGCCGCACCATGCTGTACGACATCCGGCGCGGCGACTGGGACGAGGACCTGCTGAGGCTGTTCCGCATCCCGCGCGCCGTGCTGCCGGAGATCCGCGATTGCGCGGCGGAGTTCGGCACCACCGATCCCGCGCTGCTCGGTGCCGCCGTGCCGATCCGCGGCATCGCCGGCGACCAGCACGCCGCGACGCTCGGCCAGGCCTGCTTCGCGCCGGGGATGGTGAAGTCCACCTATGGTACGGGCTGCTTCGCGCTGCTGAACACGGGCGATGCGCCCGTGGCGTCGCGCAACCGGCTTCTGACCACGCTTGCCTGGCAGCTCGGCGGCAAGCGTGTCTATGCGCTGGAAGGCGCGATCTTCATCGCCGGCGCCGCGGTGCAATGGCTGCGCGACGGCTTGAAGCTGTTCGCCGATGCGGCGCAATCGGGCGCGCTGGCGCAGCAGGCGGACCCGGCGCAGGAGGTGGTCTTCGTGCCCGCCTTCGTCGGGCTCGGCGCGCCCTATTGGGATGCGGCGGCGCGCGGCGCGATCTTCGGTCTCACGCGCGGCACCGGCCCGGCCGAGATCGCGCGCGCGGCGCTGGAAGCGGTCGCGTTCCAGACGCGGGACCTGATCGAGGCGATGGAAGCCGACATGGCCGCCGCGGGCCAGCGCATCCTGCGCGTGGATGGCGGCATGGCCGCGTCCGACTGGACGATGCAGTTCCTGGCCGACCTGCTCGGCGCGCCGGTGGACCGGCCGGTTGTGCGCGAGACGACGGCGCTGGGCGCGGCCTATCTCGCCGGGTTGCAGGCCGGGCTGCTGCCGCCGCCGGGCCCCTCGGTCGCGCATTGGCGGCTGGAGCGCCGCTTCGCGCCCTCCATGCCGCGCGCCGAGGCGGACCGGCGCTACGCGCTGTGGAAGGACGCGGTGCGGCGGGTCCTCACCGCATGATCTACGAAACCCTCGGCGTCGCGCCGATCATCAATGCCGCCGGCACCAACACGCGGCTTTCGGGCGGCATGATGCACCCTGAGGTCGCGGCGGCGATGGCGGAGGCCGCGACCGCCTGCGTCGAGATGCATGAGCTCCAGGCCGCAGCCAGTCGCGCCATCGCGGCGGCGACGGGCTCGGAGGCCGGGATCGTCACCTCCGGCGCCTCCGCCGCGCTGCTGCTCGGCGCCGCGGCGTGCCTCGCCGGGCTCGACACATCGGCGATGGATGCGCTGCCGCGCGCGGCGCGGAACGAGGTGCTGGTCGCGCGCAGCCAGCGCAACATGTATGATCGCGCGCTCGCCGTCGCCGGCGCGCGGCTCATCGAGGTCGGCATCCCGGACCGCATCTCCGGCGCCGGCGTGCGCGATGCGACCGCGGCGGAATTCGCCGCCGCGATCACGCCGCGCACCGCCGCGATCCTCTGGGTCGCGCAGCCCTGGAGCGAACCCGCGCTGCCCGAGCTTTCGCGCGTCGCGCGGCAGGCCGGCATTCCCGTTCTGGTGGACGCGGCCGCGCAATTGCCGCCGGCCGCGAACCTCCGTCGCTTCCTGGCGGACGGCGCCGATCTCGTCGGCTTCTCCGGCGGCAAGGCGATCGGCGGGCCGCAGGCGAGCGGCATCCTGGCCGGGCGCCGCGACCTGGTATGCTCCGCGCTGCTCCAGATGCTCGATCTCGACCTGCCCGAGACGCAGTTCGCGCTGCCGCCGGAGTTCCTCGGCAACGCCGCCCCGCCGCGGCTGCCGCGGCACGGCATCGGGCGGTCCTGCAAGACGGGGAAGGAGGAGATCGTCGGGCTGCTCGTGGCCCTGCGCCGCTTCGTCGCGGAGCCAGACGACGCCCGTACCGCACGGCTGCGCGCAACGCTCGAAGCGGTGCGCGCCGTCGCGGGGGGCGAGATCGCCGCGGGCGCGGTGCCGCTGCTCCTGCTCCGCCCGCGCGATGCCCGCGCCGCCGAGGCGGCGCTGCGCGCGCGGCGCATCCATGTGAGCCAATCCCGCCTGCGCGAGGGGCTGCTGGTGATCAACCCGCTGGCGCTGGCCGCGCGCGATCTTGCCCCGCTCGGCCAGGCGCTGCGGGAACTCGCTCAGCCGTAGCCGACGCCCTGGGTGTTCACGTAGAGCGCGTAGAGCGACTTCGCCGCCGCCATGAACAGCCGGTTGCGGTGCGTGCCGCCGAAGCAGAGGTTCCCGCAGCGCTCCGGCAGATCGATATGCCCGATCGGCGCGCCGGCGCCGTTGATGATCCGCACGCCGTCGAGCTCGGCATTGCCCATGCCCCAGCCGCACCAGAGGTTGCCGTCCATGTCGCAGCGGAATCCGTCCGGCGTCTCGCCGGGGCGGCATTCGTAGAAGACGCGCGAATTGCGCAGCCGCTCGCCATCCACGTCGAAGACACGGAAGCGGTTGGGGGTGGAACGGTCCTCGCTGACATAGAGCTTCGACTCGTCCGGGCTGAAGCAGAGCCCGTTGGGAAAGGCGATGTCGTCCACCACCACGGTGATGCGGCCGGTGCGACCATCGATGCGATAGACATTGGTCGGCAGTTCCGGCTCGCGCCGCTCGCCCGAGATGTAGCCGAGGATGCCGTAGGGCGGATCGGTGAACCAGATCGAGCCGTCGGACTTCACCACCACGTCGTTGGGTGAGTTGAGCCGCTTGCCATCGAAACGGTCGGCGAGGACGGTGATGCGGCCGTCGCGCTCGGTGCGCGTGACACGATGCGTCAGGTGCTCGCAGGTGATCAGCCGGCCCTCGCGGTCGCGGGTATTGCCGTTCGGGTTGTTGGCGTTGTGGCGGAAGATCGCGGTGCGGCCCGTCACCTCGTCCCAGCGGTAGAGCCGGCTGTCATGCGGGTCGGACCAGATGAGGTAGCGATGGTCGCCGAACCAGGCCGGGCCCTCGCCCCAGCGCCAGCCCTCCGCCAGCTTCATCACCGCGGCCAGCGGCACGCGGTAGCGCGCGAAGCTGGGATCGAGGATGCGGATGGCGGGGTCCGGGTAGCGTTCGCTCATTCGCCACTGCGCCAGGGCCGGCGCGGCCAGCAGCGAAAGACCGGCGCCGATGGCGGCGCGGCGGGCGATGGTCATGGTCGCTTCCTCATGCAGCGCGGGGTCTCCGCCCCGCGCCGGGAAGCCTTGCATGCGCGGGAAGCCCGGTTCAACCGCCCGGTGCGCCCTGGGTGTTCACGTAGAGCGCGTAGAGCGAATGCGCGGCCGCCATGAACAGGCGGTTCCGGTGCCGCCCGCCGAAGGCGACATTGGCGCAGCGCTCCGGCAGGTCGATGAAGCCGATCGGTGCGCCGGCTGCGTTGAACACCTTCACGCCATCCAGCCCCGGCCCGCCCATGCCCCAGCCGCACCAGAGATTGCCTTCGACATCCACGCGGAACCCGTCCGGCGTCTCGCCGGGCTCGCAGGTGATGAAGGCGCGGCCGTTGCGGAGCCTCGCGCCGTCCACGTCATAGGCAAGGATCCGGCGCGGCTCGGCGCGGCTTTCGACGATGTAGAGCAGGCTTTCGTCCGGACTGAAGGCAAGGCCGTTCGGGTGGTTGATGTCGTCGGCCACCAGCGTGATCGCGCCGCTCTGCCCGTCCACGCGATAGACGTTGGTGTGCGGCAGTTCCGGGGTGTGCTTCTCGCCCTCGTAGAAGCCGCCGATGCCGAAGGGCGGATCGGTGAACCAGATGCTGCCGTCGGATTTCACCACCACGTCGTTCGGGCTGTTCAGCCGCTTGCCCTGGTAGTTGTCGGCGATCACCGTGATCGCGCCGTCGTATTCGTGCCGGATGACGCGGCGGCCGAGATGCTCGCAGGCGATGATCCGGCCCTGGCGGTCGCGCGTGTGGCCATTGGCGTTGTTGGAGGGCTTGCGGAAGATCGAGACGTTCCCCGTCTCCTCGTCCCAGCGCAGCACGCGGTTGTTCGGGATGTCGGACCAGAGCAGGCAGCGCTGGTCGCCGAGCCAGACCGGCCCCTCGCCCCAGCGGCTGCCGGTCCAGAGCCGCTCCACCGAGCTCAGCGGCAGGTGATACCGCTTGAAGGCCGGATCGAGCGTGCGGATCGCGGGATCGGGGTAGCGCAGGCTTTCGGTCCAGCTCATCTGGCGCGTCTCCTCCTGGGGTCTGGCGTGTGCCATGCTGCAACGCCGGGGCATCCAGGGGAACCATGCCGGACCTGCCACCTTCCCTTTCGCCGCGCGCCGCCGCGACCCGCCAGCGCATCCTCGATGCCGCGCTGGCCGAGTTCGCGGAAAAGGGACTCGCCGGCAGCCGCGTGGACGAGATCGCGGCGCGCGCGGGCGCCAACAAGCGCATGCTCTACGCGCATTTCGGCTCGAAGGAGGAACTTTGGCTGACGGTGCTGGAACGCGCCTATGCCGCCAAGCGCGCCGAGGAGCGGGAGGTGCAGGTGGAGCACCTGGCGCCGGCCGAGGCGATGGCCAAGCTCGTCGGCTTCAACCTGCGCTACACCGCGCGCCATCCGGAATTCGTGGCGCTCCTGAACCAGGAGAACCTGCACCGCGCGGCCTATCTGAAGCGGTCGGCCGATGTGCCCGCACTCTATTCGCCGATCCTCGATGCGCTGCGCGGCGTGCTGGCGCGCGGCGCGGCGGCGGGCGTGTTCCGGACCGATGTCGAGCCGATGCAGCTCTACATCACCATCCTGGCACTCGGGCATTTCTACGTCGCGAACCGGCACACCCTCTCCACCATCTTCGGCGCGCCGCTCGACACCGAGGCCGCGATCGCGGCGCGGGAGGCGCATATCGCCGCGGTGGTGCTGGGCTACCTGCGGCCTTGACCGGCGCGGCGAAGGTCGGTAACCGACCGGTTACCTGAGGGAGACAGCGCCATGGCGGAACGCCGCATCGGCCTCATCATGAACGGCGTGACCGGCCGGATGGGGATGAACCAGCATCTCATCCGCTCCATCGCCGCGATCCGCGCCGAGGGCGGCGTGCGGCTTGCGAACGGGGATCGCGTGATGCCCGACCCGATCCTGGTCGGCCGCAACCGCGAAAAGCTGGACGCGCTCGCGAAGGCGCATGGCGTGGCGCGCGTCTCGACCGATCTCGATGCGTGCCTCGCCGATCCGAAGGACGAGGTGTTCTTCGATGCCGCGACGACGCAGATGCGCGCCGCGCTGCTGCGCAAGGCGATCGCGGCGGGCAAGCACATCTACTGCGAGAAGCCGACCGCCGACAGCCTCGAGGACGCGATGGACGTCGCGCGCCGCGCCCAGGCCGCCGGCATCAAGGCCGGCGTGGTACAGGACAAGCTGTTCCTTCCCGGCCTGCGCAAGCTGAAGATGGTGATCGACAGCGGCTTTCTCGGCCGCATCTGCAGCGTGAAGGGCGAGTTCGGCTACTGGGTGTTCGAGGGCGATCTCCAGCCCACGCAGCGGCCTTCCTGGAATTACAAGAAGAATGAGGGCGGCGGCATCATCCTGGATATGCTCTGCCACTGGCGCTACGTGCTCGACAACCTCTTCGGCGAGGTCCAGGCGGTGAGCTGCCTCGGCGCGACGCATATCCCCGTCCGCTACGACGAGGCCGGCAAGCCCTATGACGCCGACACCGACGATGCGGCCTACGCCACCTTCCAGCTCGCAGGCGGGATCGTGGCGCACATCAACTCCTCCTGGGTCACCCGCGTCCGGCGCGACGACCTGGTGACTTTCCAGGTGGATGGCACGCACGGTTCCGCCGTGGCGGGCCTGCAGAAATGCTGGACGCAGAGCCGCGTGAACACGCCGAAGCCGGTTTGGAACCCGGATGTGCCGCAGCCGATCGACTTCTACGAAGGCTGGCAGGAAGTGCCCGATACCCAGCCCTATCCCAACGGCTTCCGGGTGCAGTGGGAGATGTTCTTCCGCTACCTGGCCGGTGAGTTGCAGAGCTACCCGTGGGACCTGCTCGCCGGCGCGAAGGGCGTGCAGCTCGCGGAAGCCGGGCTGCGATCCTGGGCGGAACGGCGCTGGATCGACCTGCCGAAGCTGGAGGTGTGACGCGGATGCCGACGATCACGCTGCCGAACCCCGAAGGCCGGCTCGAAGCCTATGTCACCGGCGCGCCGCGCGATTTCCCGCGCGCCACGCCGCCCTTCCCGCGCGTCGCACTCGCCGCCGCGCATGTCGTCGCCGATCCGCTGGCCGAGCAGGACCCTTGGCTCGACGCGAAGGTGGATTGGGACCGCACCATCGCCTTCCGCAGATACCTCTGGTCGCTCGGCCTCGGCGTGGCGGAGGCGATGGACACCGCCCAGCGCGGCATGGGCCTCGACTGGACCGCGGCGCAGGAGCTCATCCGCCGCTCGCTCGATGCGATGAAGGACGTGCCGGGCGCGGTGATGGCAAGCGGCGCCGGCACCGATCACCTGGCCCCCGGCCCCGATGTCACCGTGGACGACGTGATCCGCGCCTATGAGGAGCAATGCGAGGCCGTGGAGCGCATGGGCGGCCGCATCATCCTCATGGCCTCGCGCGCGCTGGCCAAGGCGGCGCGGTCGCCGGCCGACTACGAGCGGGTGTACAACCGCATCCTGGGCCAGGTCGCGCAGCCGGTGATCATCCACTGGCTCGGCGAGATGTTCGACCCCGCGCTCGAAGGCTATTGGGGCAACCACGACCACATGGCGGCGATGGAGACCGCGCTCGCCGTCATCCACGCCAATGCCGCCAAGGTGGATGGCGTGAAGATCTCGCTGCTCGACGACCGCAAGGAGATCACGATGCGCCGCCGCCTGCCGAAAGGCGTGCGGATGTACACCGGCGACGACTTCAACTACGCGGAGCTGATCGCCGGCGACGAGCACGGGTATTCGGATGCGCTGCTCGGCATCTTCGATCCGATCGCGCCGGCCGTGGGCGGCGCGCTCGCCTCGCTCCAGCGCAACGACCTCGCCACCTTCCACGACATCCTGGCGCCGACGGTGCCGCTCAGCCGCCACATCTTCCGCGCGCCCACGCGCTTCTACAAGACGGGCGTGGTGTTCATGGCCTGGCTCAACGGCCACCAGGACCATTTCGTGATGGTCGGCGGCCAGCAGAGCACGCGGTCCATCCGCCACTTCGCTGAGTTGTTCCGCCTGGCCGACAAGGCCGGCCTGCTGCGCGACCCGGAGATGGCGGCGGCGCGCATGCGGCAGCTGCTGGCGGTGCACGGGGTGGCGTGATGCAGCTCTCTATCAACTCCATCACCACCAAATCCTGGACCCTTCCGCAGCTCATCGAGGGCTGCGCCCGGCACGGCATCGGCGGCATCTCGCCCTGGCGGGACGTGCTCCAGGCGATGGGCGTGGACGCCGCGGCCAAGCACATCCGTGACGCAGGCCTCACCGTCACCGGCCTCTGCCGCGGCGGGATGTTCACCCAGCCGGGCGCGATCGAGGACAACCGCCGCGCCCTCGCCGAGGCCCATGCCATCGGGGCGCGCTGCCTCGTCGTGCTCGGCGGCGGCCTGCCGGCGAACAGCAAGGACCTGCCGGCGGCGCGCGAGATGATGCGCGAGGGGCTCCATGCGATCCTGCCGGAAGCCCGCGCGGCCGGCGTGACGCTCGCGCTCGAGCCGCTGCACCCGATGACCTGCGCAGACCGCTCCGTCCTTTCCACGCTGTCCCAGGCGCTCGATCTCTGCGACGAGCTCGGCGCGGGCGCCGGCATCGCGCTCGATGTCTATCATGTCTGGTGGGATCCCGATCTCGCGCGCCAGGTCGCCCGTGCAGGCTCGCGCATCGCGGCCTTCCATGTCTGCGACTGGAAGGTGCCGACGACCGACACCGTCTTCGACCGCGGCATCCCCGGCGAGGGCGTCATCGACATCCCCGCGATCCGCGCGATGGTGGAGCGCGCCGGCTATGCGGGGGGCTTCGCCGAGGTGGAGGTGCTCTCGCATCGCTGGTGGGCGGCCGATCCGGACGAGGTGCTGACGCTGCTGCGGCAGCGCCAGGCCAGCGCCATCTGATGCAGCGCCAGGCGGGCTGGGCGCTTCTCTCCCTCGGCCTGCTCGTGGCCGCCGCGGCGCTGCTGCTCTGGATGGGGCGCGAGCCGATCTGCAAATGCGGCTATGTGAAGCTGTGGCATGGCGAGACCATGTCCAGCGAGAACTCGCAGCATCTGGTGGATTGGTACACGCCCTCGCACATCGCGCACGGGCTGATCTTCTACGCGGCACTCTGGTGGCTGCTGCCGCGGCTCGGCTTCGGCCCGCGGCTTGCCCTCGCGACGTTGGTCGAGGCGGCGTGGGAGGTGATCGAGAACACCGAGGCGGTGATCGAGCACTACCGCTCCGTCACCATCTCGCTCGACTACTACGGCGACAGCGTGCTCAATTCGGCGGCCGATATCGCGGCCATGTGGATCGGCTTCTGGCTGGCCTCGCGCCTGCCCGTCTCCGCGAGCATCGCGCTGCTGCTGGCGATGGAGCTCTTCGTCGGCTGGATGATCCGCGACAACCTCACGCTCAACGTGCTGATGCTGCTCCGGCCGCTCGAGAGCGTGAAGGCCTGGCAGGCCGGCGGCTGAGGAGGCTTGCCCGGGCCGCCGCAGGGCGGCATCTTCCGCCGCCTTTCCACCCGATCGGGGACTTTCTTCCCATGCGCGTCAAGGACGTGAAGAAGGTCGTGCTCGCCTATTCCGGCGGGCTCGACACCAGCGTGATCCTGAAGTGGCTCCAGACCACCTACAATTGCGAGGTCGTGACCTTCACCGCCGACCTCGGCCAGGGCGAGGAGCTCGGCCCGGCGC